>Ga0209587_1000049_pt1 | contig 53894 bp, 52 predicted proteins | sample NGEPerD_2_FD_184512 | JGI IMG/M metagenome (GOLD analysis project Ga0209587, IMG submission 184512) | Arctic peat soil microbial communities from the Barrow Environmental Observatory site, Barrow, Alaska, USA - NGEE PermafrostL1-D... | ecosystem: Environmental > Terrestrial > Soil > Wetlands >...
TGCCAGTTCCCCCGTGTCGGTGGTGACACGGTTGCGACCGCCCTGCTTGCTCGCGTACATGAACCCGTCGGCGCGATCGATAAGGTCATCGGCGGTCTCGTCAGGGACGGCCATCGTGGCGCCGACCGAGACGGTCACCCGTGCCTGGGCCTCGCCTTTTTGGATCCAAGAGTTCTCGGCCAGCATCCGCACCCGTTCGGCCGTGGCGTGTAGGCCGACTTGGTCCGTTCCCGGGAGAAGTGCCAGGAACTCCTCGCCGCCCCAGCGCACCGGGATGTCGCCGTGTCGCAGCCCGTTTGCCAGGGACTGGCCGACCATGCGCAGCACCTCATCGCCGGTGCGGTGTCCGAAAGTGTCGTTGACGTTCTTGAAGTGGTCCGCGTCGATGTACAGCACGCCCAGCGTGGTTGTCCGTTCGGCGACCGCCTGCATCAGGGTCTGCAGGTGCAGCTCGCCGATGCGGCGCGCGGGCAGACCGGTCACCGGATCCAGCGAATCGTCCTTGCGGACCCGGCGCTGGCCCGAGTAGGGGTTGGACAGCCGGGAGGAGAACACCTCGACGGAGCCCACAATCGTTCCGTCCGGGCTCCGCAGGGCTTGGCCCCGCACCGTGGCCGGTACACGATGCCCAAACCTTGGTAGAACTGCTTGTCCACTGCTGCTCCGCTCCGAAACGCCGACAGATTGTCTACGCCAAGACCTACCCCCGGATATGCGAGCGCTCTGGCAACTTCCCCGTAATCAGGGCGGCTTCGCAAAGCCCGACCCACCGGCGAACAACCTTGCCCACCGTCGAACGTGCGTGGTCAGCGTCCAACGTCCGTTGTCTCAAGGACGCGCTATCCACCGAATTCGGGTCACGATCAGGCTTCTTCGCGATGACGCCCGAAATGACTCCTTGGCCCCTGTCGGCGAGGACCCCCTCGCCCTCCGGGTGAGGCTTGCAGCCGCTGTTCGAGAGCTCGTTCGCGCTCGTTGATCTGTATGGCCCAGTCGGCCATGGAGTCAAGAGAGTTCTGGAGCACGTCCCGAGGCAAGAGCTCGGCGTCATCGGCGCCGACCTCAGTGATCTCGGAGCTCATGCCTTGCCTCCCTCTTGGTCAGCGCCTGCGTGCATTCGGAGGCTACTGGAGGGTTACCGACGACGGTTCTCCGAGGGTCAGGAACCGCCCATGACCATGGGTCCGCCCATGCCCTGCCAGGCGCCCATCCCGCCGGCGAGGTCGTAGAGGTGGGTGAAGCCAGCACCAGCCATCTGCTCCAGCGCTACGCCAGAACGGTTTCCGCTGCGACAGTAGATGGCGTAGGTGGCGTTCTTGTCGAGCGTGGTGATCCGGGTCGCGAAGTCAGCGGCCTCGATATCGATGTTCTGTGCCTGTGGCAGGTGGCCGCTGGCGTACTCGGCCGGGGTGCGCACGTCGAGCACGATGGTGCCGGGTTTGGCTATGGCGGTTGAGAAGTCGCTGGCGGTCATGTGCTGACCGGTTGCCTGTGAGGCCGAGCTGCCGGTGGGCTCACTGGACGAGCAGGCGCTGACTCCTGTGATCGCACCAACGGCCATGGCGCCGGCTGCCATTCGGGCGGACCAGGATCGGGTGAGGTGCAGGTGCATCGTGCTGGCTCCTGGTGGGAAGAATCGACGGGCGGGTATCAGAGGTTCGGATGGACAGCTCGAAGGGTGAGCCATCCGCCGGAGAGGTTGCGGGCGTCAAACCCTTCACCGAGCAGCACCCGGGTGGCGAGGTAGGAGCGGACGCCGCTGGCGCAGTGCACGCTCGCCGTGCGTCCGGCCGCCGCGGTGCGGACCTCATTCAGTCGCTGTCTCAGCTCGAGGTGGGAGATGTTGAGGGCGCCTTCGAGGTGGCCCTCGGCGAACTCCGACGGCGATCGTACGTCCAGCACCAGGGTCGTTGCCATGGCGTGGTCCAGGTCCTGGGCCTGCCATTGCGGCATGGTTCCGTCGAGGACGTTCTGGGCAACGAATCCCAGCATGTTCACGGGGTCCTTGGCGGAGCCGTACGGCGGGGCGTAGGCGAGCTCCAGCTCGGCGAGGTCATCGGCCGTCATACCGGCCCGGATCGCCGTGGCGAGGATGTCGATGCGCTTGTCCACGCCCGCGCGGCCAACCCCCTGGGCTCCGAGCAGGGTGCCATCGGGGGCGAAGCTGGCGACGAGGTGCACCTGTTCGGATCCGGGGTAGTAGCCGGCGTGGTCGCCGGGGTGGATGTGCATCACCTCGTGGGCGATGCCAGCCCGGCGCAGGGTGGCCTGGTTGGCGCCGGTGGTTGCGGCGGTGAGGCCGAAGACGCGGACGATCGCGGTCCCCAGGACGGTGGCCTGGGGCGTGGTGCGGCGTCCGCAGATCGAGTCGGCTGCCCTGCGTCCCTGCCGGTTGGCCGGACCAGCCAGTGGCACCGGCATCCGTATGCCGGTGATGGCCTGGGTGACCTCGACGGCGTCGCCGACGGCCCAGATGTGGGGGTCGGAGGTGTGCTGGTCGCCGTCGACCTGAATGGCGCCGGTCGGGCCCAGGTCTAGGCCTGCCTTGGCCGCCAGGGCGCTGGCGGGTCGTACGCCGACGTTGACGATGACCAGGTCGGCGGCCAGGGTGGCGCCGTCGGACAGGGTGACATTCACCGCGCCGGTCGAGCTGCCCTCGACTGACTCGTCGACCGGCGTGACGGTCTGCGCGGAAACGCCCAGACGAAGGTCGACCCCGTGTGCGGCGAGCTCGGTGGCCAGCAGTGGCGCGAGCTCGGCGTCCAGGGGTGGCAGGACATGGTCGGCCAGCTCGACGAGGTGGACGTCCAGGCCGCGGGCGGTCAGGGCCTCAACGGCCTCGAGACCGATGAAGCCGGCGCCGATGACGACGGCGCTGGGGGCTTGCCCGGTCTCGCCTCGCGTGTCCAACAGCTCTTCGATGCGTTGCCGCAGTCCGTCGACGTCGGGCACGGTGCGCAGGGTGTGTACGGCGGGGTGGTCCAGGCCCTCGATGGGCGGACGCACTCCGACGGCGCCGGGGGAGAGCAGCAGGGCGTCATACGGCAGGGTGTAGGTGTCCTCCCCGGCCGTGATGGTGACCTTCTGGGAGTGCTTGTCGATGCCGGTGACCCGGTGGCCGGTGCGCACGTCCAGGTTCAGGGACGTGGCCAGGGACGCGGGGGTGTGCAACAGGAGCGCATCTCGCTCGGCGATCTCGCCGGAGAGGTGGTAGGGCAGGCCGCAGTTGGCAAAGGAGACGTAGGCCCCTTGTTCGAGGACGACGATCTCGGCGTGCTCGTCCAGACGTCGGGCGCGGGCCGCGGCGCTCATGCCGCCAGCGACGCCTCCGACGATAACGATCCGCATGCCGCCGTCGGTGGGGGTGGGCCCAGTGGTCGAGGTCATCAGCGGATGGCCCCGCCGGCGCGCTGCCAGGCGCCCAGTCCGCCGGTCAGGCTCGCCGCATCGAACCCGAGCCCGCGCAGGTGCTTTGCTGCGGTGCGTGAGCGCATCCCGCTGGCACACATCACGACGATGGGTCGACCCTGGTGAAGACGCCGTGGCGCCTGGTCAATGTTGCCGAGGGCGACGTGGAGGGCGCCGGGTGCATGCCCGGACTTCCATTCGCTGCTCTCTCGCACGTCCAGCAGGGTGGCCCCGTCGCGGACCAGGTCAAGAGCCTGTTCGGCCTTGACCTTCGAACCGAGGCGACCGTCGGCTGGCTGCCCGCCGAACAGCTGTCGCAGTCGCTCAAGGAGAGTGGGGGAGGTCGTGGGGGAGGATGAGGGTGTCAAGGTTTGCTCCATTCGTCACCTACAGTATACCCCGTGGGGTATACGTTGGATACCACGTGTCCTGGACCTGATGGCCGACGTGCAGGACCTGCACCTCGCCGGTGCCGCCGCAGCCGGCGGTGTCCACGGAGGCCCGGCAGTAGCTATGCGAGGTCGGCGAGCGGGACCGAGGGGTCCGCGAGGCGATCGAGGTTGACTGCTGTCTCGCTGCGGATGAGCGCCTTGATGCCGTCGCCCTGGTCCCAGACGTTGGCGTTCATCCCGGCCAGGACGCGCCCGTCCTTGAGCCAGAAGGCGAGGAACTCTCGTCCCGCCGCATCCCCGCGAACCACGACCTGGTCCCAGTCTGCGGCGAAGCCGTTGTACTCCATGCCGAGGTCGTACTGGTCGGAGTAGAAGTAGGGGAGCTTCGCGTATGCCGTGCCCTGGCCGAGCATGTTGCGCGCCGCGGTCTGGCCCTGGTTGAGGGCATTGGCCCAGTGCTCCATGCGAATTCGCTTCTGGTACTTGGGGTTCCACGTCGAGGCGACGTCGCCGGCAGCGAAGACGTCAGCGGCGCTGGTGCGCAGGAACTCGTCGACGGCGATGCCGTTCTCGACGTCCAGCCCGGCGTCCCTCGCCAGCTCGTCGCGCGGCGATGCGCCGACTCCCACGACAACCAGGTCGCCCTCGATGATCAAGCCGTCTGTCGTTCGAACGCCTTGTGCGGCAACGGTTCCCACAATCGCCGAGATCTGCGTGGACAGGTGAAGGTCGACCCCGTGCTCAGCGTGCAGATCGCGGTAGACGGCGCCGAGCTCCTGTCCCAGAACCCGCTCGAGCGGAACCGCATCAGGGGCCACGATCGCAACCTCGGCGCCCAGCTCGCGGGCGGAGGCGGCAACCTCGGAGCCGATCCAGCCGGCACCGATGACCACCACACGGCTGGTTGTTCCGATCGCGGTGCGAAGAGCATCCGAGTCGCCCATGTCGCGCAGGTACCGCACCCCCGGAAGGTCCGCGCCCGGCAATGGAAGGCGCCGCGGGACAGCGCCCGTGGACAGGAGGAGCCGGCTGTACGGCATACGGCTGCCGTTCTTCATGGTCAGCTCGTGCATCGCGGGGTCGAACGATGCGACCTGTGTCCCGGTCAACAGCTCGATGTCGTTGTCAGCGTAGAAGCCCTCGTCGTGGACGTAGAGCTTGGCGGCAGGCTTCTCCCCGCGAAGGTATTCCTTGGACAGCAGGGGGCGCTCGTACGGGCGCTCGGTCTCCTCGCCGATCAGCACCACGCGGCCGTCGAAGCCCTCGATGCGCAGCGTCTCGGCCGCCTTGGCTCCGGCCAAGCTCGCGCCGACGATGACGAAGGTCTGTTCCGAAGCCATCACTGACCCCTGGTGAGGGCGAAGAACTCCTGTCGCGAGCGCGCATCCTCGCGAAGGGCACCGTGGACCGAGGAGGTGATGGTCGTCGATCCGCCGGCCAGGACTCCACGCATGGACATGCACATGTGCTCGGCCTCGATCACCACGCCGACTCCCTTGGGCGCAAGGTGTTCCCGCAGCCAGTTCGCGACCTGAACTGTAAGCCGCTCCTGCACCTGGAGGTCCCGGGCGAACAGCTCAACCACGCGCGCCAGCTTGGACAGGCCGAGGATGCGCTCACCGGGCAGGTAGCCGACGTGAGCGACCCCGGTGAACGGCAACATGTGGTGCTCGCACAGTGAGTGCACCGGGATGTTCCTGGCCAGCACCAGCTCGTCGTAGTGCTCGTCGTTGGGGAAGGTCGTGAGGTCGAACTCACGAGGTGTCAGCATCTCGGTGAAGGACTCAGCGACCCGGCGGGGGGTGTCCGCCAGGTGCGGTGAGGCGGGATCGCGGCCAAGCGCGAAGAGCAGGTCGCGGACGGCACGTTCTGCGGCCGGCAGGTTGACCTTCTCGCGGTCGTGGACGACACGAAGCCGCCGGCTGGCGTCTTGGGCCCGGTCTTTGGCCGGGGTCGGGTGTTCGAGCTCTGCGATGCTCATCCTGGTCCCTTCTAAAAACGTGTTACGTTGACATTAGAAGATAGAGTTGGGGTCTCGTCAACAAGAAATTCGGTGTAAGGATGTAAGTCATGGCGCCAGGAATGCATTCCGCCCCCCCTGGTCGGGCCGCTCGTGAGGTGACCGCGGGCGCCTCGGCGGATGTCTCGGCTGTGGCGAGTCTGGATGAGCCCACCCGGCGGCGCATCTATGACCACGTCGGCGCGCAGGGCGCCCCGGTCAGCCGTGACGACGTGGCGGTCGTGCTTGACGTCCCGAGGCGTACGGCTGCCTTCCATCTCGACCGTCTGGCAGAGCTGGGGCTGCTCACGGTCTCCTACGGACGCCGCACCGGACGCACCGGCCCGGGCGCGGGCCGCCCAGCCAAGCTCTATCAGCGTTCGACTCGCGACGTTGCGGTCTCGCTGCCGCCCCGTGACTACGATCTCGCCGGGAGGCTCCTTGCCGGGGCCATGGCTCAGGCCCAGCAAACCGGTGAGCGTCCTCGTGAGGTTCTTGACCGGCAGGCACGTGACCTCGGTCGAGCCATGGCGCGCGAACGGTCCGGCGGGCCGGCTGGCCCGGGCGCGACCGGCGTCCTCATGGGTCTGCTGGAGGACCACGGCTTCGTGCCACGGTCCGTGGCCGGCAACATCGTCCTTCACAACTGCCCGTTCCACGCCCTTGCCCAGGAGCAGGCCGAGCTGGTCTGCGGCATGAACCTGCATCTGCTGGTGGGTGTCCTGGAGGGTCTCGGCGCGACGGGCCTCCAGGCACGCCTTGAACCGGGCCACTCACGTTGCTGCGTTCGGTTGGGGCAGCAGACGGACACCTCTGCGTGACGTCACCAGATCGCGTGGGGGACGTCGCCACCGACCCGACCCTGCGCTACCGCCTCGGTGGCCGAAAGACGTGGATGGTCTGGGCTGCGGCCACCTCCGTCTACATCCTCGCGGTCTTTCACCGCACCTCGCTGGGCGTCGCCGGCCTCATCGCGGCAGAGCGGTTCCACATCACCTCCGCGCAGCTCGCGACCTTCACGATGGTGCAGCTGTTCGTGTACGCGGCCATGCAGATCCCTGTCGGTGCCATCCTGGACCGCGTTGGTGCCAAGAAGCTGCTGATCACCGGGGTCGTGCTGATGACGGCCGGCCAGTTCGCGTTTGCCTTCGCCAACACGTTCGGTGCCGGGGTCGCGGCTCGGGTCTTCGTCGGCATGGGCGACGCAATGATCTTCATCAGCCTCATGCAGCTGGTCGCCCTGTGGTTCCCGCCGGCACGTACCGCCATGGTCACCCAGCGACCGGTGTCCTGGGGCAGGTCGGCGCAGTCGCCGCAACGGCGCCCCTGTCTGCAGCACTGCACAACCTGGGCTGGACACGGTCGTTCGCCTCGGCGGCAAGTGTTGGCATCCTTCTCGGGATCGTGCTGATCGTCGTCGTGCGGGACTCCCCTTACACGGACCACCACCGGGACGAGCTTAAGATGAGGGCAGTTGGCCGGGCGCTGAAGCTGGCGTGGACAGAGCCCGGGACCCGGCTCGGTCTCTGGTCGCACTTCTCCGCGCAGTTCGGCGCCACCGTCTTCGCGCTCCTGTGGGGGTTCCCGTTCCTGGTTTCCGGACAGGGCCTGACCCCGGGTGCCGCCAGCGGCCTGCTCATCGTCATGACCGTCACCGCCGTCGTGACCAGCCCGCTGATCGGTGCGTTCGTCACGCGGTGGCCGTACTCACGATCCACGCTGATCCTGTGGATCGTCGGCTCCATCATGACGGTCTGGGCAGTCGTGCTCGTATGGCCCGGACGCGCACCCCTGTGGCTGCTGGTGGTCCTCGTGGTGGTCCTCGCAGTGGGCGGGCCGGGGTCGATGGTCGGGTTCGACCTGGCGCGGACCTTCAACCCACCCACCCGTCTGGGCAGCGCCACCGGGATCGTCAACGTCGGTGGCTTCGTTGCCTCGCTGGGCACTGTCGCCCTGATCGGTATCGTGCTCGACCAGGTGGCGCCAGGTGGTCCTTCGACCTACACGGTGGACTCGTTCCGTGCCGCCATGTCCGTGCAATACATCGTGTGGGTGCTCGGTGTGGTCCAGATCCTGCGCTTCCGGCGCAAGGCCCGACGTGCGCAGCTGCCGCAGAGCCGTGTCGTTACCAATTTGTGATGCATTGGGCTCGGCGAAGGTTCTTGGGGATCGCCAGATAGGTGACCTGCAGAAAAACATGGCTGTCATTCGCCGACGCTGATGTTGCTGGTAGGCGGTGGGGCCCTTCTTGGGTCGCATTCGTGTGACTGGTGTTCCCAGAGTGGTTTGCACCTCTACGCTAAATGACTGACGGTTGTCCATCGAAAGGCGTACCCAGTGCCGAGCACCCGCAGGCTCATCCGGTTCCAGCTGGTCATTGCGACTGGTACCGCGCTTGCGCTTGGCGTGACCGCTCCCGTACTCACCGCTCACGCAGATCCCGTCTACCCCTCGGCGGGTCAGGTCAAGGCCGCCCAGTCAGCCGTCGGGGACAAAGCGGCCCAGATATCCGTCATCGAGGGCCAGCTGAAGGCCTCCAATGCGCGTCTGGAAGAAGTGCAGTCAGCCGCCGAGGTGGCGGCCGAGAAGTACAACCTGGCGCGCCTGCTGCTCGAACAAGCCACCGACGCGGCGAAGGCCGCCGGCGAGCGGGCCGCGGCAGCGCAGGAGATCGCTGACATCGCCTCGAACAAGCTGGGTCAGTTTGCCGCCGCGACATACATGCAGGGGGGGAACCTCGGTCAGCTCGAGGCGTTCCTGTCCAGCAAGGGTCCCCAGGACGTCCTGGACCGTGCCGCCGGCATCCAGCTGATCACCGACATTCGCAACCAGGTCATGCAGGACGCCGACGCGTCGTCCGTGGTGGCCGGCGTCCTTCGGCGCCAGGCGGCCCAGGCCCAGGCGCAGCAGCTGGCCGCTGCCCAGGCGGCCGAGGACGCAAGGGTTGCTGCCCAGGCTCAGGTGGACCTGGCCACGGCCGAGACCGCAAGCGTCAAGAAGCAGCAGAACGCCATGATCGCCCAGCTTGCGACGCTGCGGAACACCTCGGTCACGCTTGAGCGACAGCGGCAGGCCGGGCTCAAGGCCGATGCTGAGCGCCGCGCCGCAGCAGCCGCCAAGGCTCGTGCCGAAGCGCAGGCTCGTGCCGCTGCCAAGGCTCGGGCGGACGCGCAGGCTCGTGCCGCGGCCAAGGCCCGTGCCGCGGCCAAGGCCCGTGCCGCGGCCAAGGCCCGTGCGGCCAGGGACGCCGCCCGGCGTGCCTCTGCGCCCGACCCGGTGGCCTCTGACCCGACGACCTCTCCCGTGACGCACAGCCCGGTCCCTGCTCATGGCGACGTCTCTGCCGTCCTTGCCTTCGCCCGGGCCCAGATCGGCAAGCCCTACCAGTGGGGTGGCGCAGGCCCGGACTCCTGGGACTGCTCAGGTCTGACCCAAGCGGCGTGGGCCCGAGCCGGGGTGCGCCTCTCGCACTACACCGGATGGCAGTGGGCCGAGACCAGTCGGGTGCCGCTCAGCGACCTGCAGCCGGGTGACCTCGTCTTCTATGGTGGCTCCGGGGCGTCCAGCCACCACGTTGGCCTCTACGTCGGCGGTGGTCAGATGATCGAGGCGCCAGGGACGGGCAAGAACGTGCGCTACGCCTCAATCTGGCGTAGCGACATCGTGCCAGAGGGCGGCCGGCCGTAGGTGAACCCGTAAGCGAGCGCACCCCTCCACAGTGAGGCGCGTCCTCAGTGAGGCGCGCTCCAGCGAGTCGTGGTCATTCCCGCTTCGGCCGCACGGTTGATGGCCTCCAGGATGACTTTTTCAGCCTCGGCGCGGCCACCCCAGTGGGCGCCTTCAACGGACTTGCCGGGCTCCAGGTCCTTGTAGGTCTCGAAGAAGTGCTGGATCTCGAGCCGGTCGAACGCACTGACGTCCTCGAGGTCGGTGATGTGGGCAACCCGGGGGTCATGTGCGGGCACCATCAGGATCTTGTCATCGCCGCCGGCCTCGTCGGTCATGTGGAACAGGCCGATCGCGCGCGCGCCGACCAGACACCCTGGGAACGTCGGCTCCTCGAGCAGGACGAGAGCGTCCAGAGGGTCGCCGTCCTCGCCCAACGTGTCCTCGATGTATCCGTAATCGGCCGGGTAGCGCGTAGAGGTGAAGAGCAACCGGTCGAGTCGGATGCGACCTGTCGCGTGGTCCACCTCGTACTTGTTGCGGTGTCCCTTGGGGATCTCGATCGTGACGTCGTACTCCACAGCGGTGTCCTTCGATGGGGATTGGCTTAGGCTCGGTCGTAAGTGTCTCGTATCCCAGCCGAATCACGAACAGGGGGATTTTGTGCGCTCCGTCTCCAGGGGTCTCGCCGCCCTCGGCGTCCTCTCCCTGGCCGTCGGCGGCTACCTCACGGCGGATGTCTACGACGTGGTCCCCGGTCTGTTCACCCTCGACCGGGCTCCCTCACAGAGTGGTCCGCAGGCGCTCCCGACCGTCACACCGACGGCCTCTCCCACGGGGACCGTCACCGGGGTGCCGATCCCGTCGGTGGCCGGCTCCGTCGCGGCGCCCCTGCCCGCCCTCGCCGACGCGGCGCCAGAACCGACCAGGGCCGGTCTGGCTGCCGCTCTGGCCCGCGCCCTGGCCGACTCCGGGCTTGGCCCGTCGGTGGGCCTGACCGTTCGGGATGCGCACACCGGGGATCACCTGCTCGACGTCTCGGCGCAGCTGCCGCGGACCCCGGCCTCGACGGTCAAGCTGCTCACCGCGACTGCTATCGCGACGACGCTGGACCCGGCACTGACGTTCTCGACCAGGGCGGTGCGCGGTGCCAGCGCCGGCCACGTCACCGACGTGATCCTCGTCGCTGGCGGTGACACCCTGCTCAGCCCGGGCAAGGGCAACCCCCTGGCCGTGGCTGGTCGGGCCGGGCTCGCCGATCTCGCCGAGCAGACCTCGCAGGCACTCAAGACCCAAGGCATCACCAGCGTCAGGTTGCGCATCGACGAGCGATACGTCTCGGGCCCCAGGTATGCGCCGGGCTGGCTGGCCGCGGACATCAACCAAGGGTTGACCGGTCCGGTCGCCATGCTCGGACTCTCCACCGAACGGTCGGGACCAGGCAAGGTGGCGTTCACCGATCCCGTTTCGAGCACGGCGCGTGCCTTCCGCACAGCGCTGGTCGCCCATGGCGTCACCGTGGCCCCGGCCATCGACTGGGAGGCCTCACCCAAGGGAGCGCCCGATCTTGGTGTGGTTCGTTCCGCACCGTTGGTCGACGTCCTTGCGCTGGCTCTGAGCAACAGTGACAACGCCCTGACCGAGTCGCTGGCCCGTCAAGCCGCCCACAAGGCAGGCAGATCCGCCTCGTTCGCCGCCGTGGCCGGATGGGTCAAGGAGAAGGTGGCGGCCAAGGGGATCCATACCGAGGGCGTCACACTGATCGACACCAGCGGACTCTCGCGTGGCGCCCTCGTCACGGCGCGCGCGCTGGGGGACGTGCTGGTTCTTGCCGCCGGAGACAAGGATCCAGCTCTGCAGCAGATCGTGGCTCAGCTTCCGGTCGCCGGTCTGAGCGGGACGTTGGCAGACCGGTTCCTCACAGGCTCAGCGCACTCTGCTGCCGGTGTCGTCAGGGCCAAGACGGGCACGTTGACCGGTGCCAGCGCCCTTGCCGGAACGGTCGTGGACAGGGACGGCAGGTTGCTGGTGTTCGCCATCTTGGCGGACAGGATCCCGCCCGGAGTGGGAACGCTGAGCGCGCGGGCGGCGTTGGATCGGTTCGTGGCAACGCTAGCATCGTGCGGGTGCGGCTGAGGCTGAGGAGGACATGGGAATCGTGACGTCACCGGATACGGCTTCGCAGCCACCAAGAGGGATCCACACCAGCGGCTATGTCGACTGGGCGTTCGCCAAGGCCACCGGCCGGCGCATGGTCGCGGCAGGCCCCAAGGTCACGTCCGCCCAGGCCGATGAGATCGTCAGTGCCCTCCGCTCGGCCGCTGAACGATCTCGTGGACCGGTCGCCGAGACGGCCCGGATGCACTCACCGGCTGACAGCAGCCCGGTTCTGATCGTGGATCGTCCAGGCTGGATCGACGCCAACGTGGACTCGCTGCAGTCCATGCTCGAGCCGGTGCTCGCCGCCATGGTCGCCAAGCGCAAGACCCCGGCACAGCCCCCGCCGAACCTGGTCCTGGAGGTCGGTGGCAAGGTCACCGGCGCCGAGGCGGGTGCGCTCATGTCCTTCCTGTCGAGCAAGATCCTGGGTCAGTACGACCTCGCCCCCGATGCGACGCCACGGCTGTTGCTCGTGGCGCCCAACGTGCTGTACACCGAGGCAGAGATCGGCGTCAACCCGGCCGACTTCCGGCTCTGGGTCTGCCTGCACGAGGAGACCCACCGCGTGCAGTTCACGGCCGTGCCGTGGCTGCGTCAACACGTGATCGACTCTGCCCGTCAGCTCTCGCTGGATCTCGCGCCCGACCCCGAGCAGCTCGGCCTGAAGCTCCAGCAGCTCGCCCAGAACCTTCCTGACGCGCTCCGGAGCGGCGGCAACGGCTTGACCGACATCTTCGCCACACCCGAGCAGCGCGCCCAGATCGCCAAGGTCACGGCCATCATGGCGCTGCTCGAAGGCCACGCCGACGTCGTGATGGATGACGTCGGGCCGGCCATCGTGCCGAGCGTCGAGCACATTCGGTCACGGTTCCAGCAACGACGCAAGGACGTCAGCGGCGTCGACAAGATCCTGCGCAGACTGCTCGGGCTGGAGGCCAAGATGCGCCAGTACCGCGACGGCGCACTGTTCGTCCGCGCGGTGACGGACAAGGTTGGCACCGACGGTTTCAATGCGGTGTGGACCTCGCCGGAGACGTTGCCGCTGCCCGAAGAGATCGAGAGCCCCGCGACCTGGGTCCGCCGCGTCCACGGATGATCGGCGACAGGTGACCGGACCGCATCCCGCCATCGCTGCCACGCGGGTGGCCGTGCGACTGGCGCTCGCACAGATCGGGCAGATCACACCGGGCGGCCTGGTGCTTGTCGCCTGCAGTGGTGGCGCGGACTCCCTTGCCCTTGCGGCGGCGGTGGCTTTCGAGGCGCCCCGGGCCGGGCTGACCGCCGGCGCCGTGATTGTCGACCACGGTCTGCAGGAGGGCTCGCAGGCAGTGGCCGATCGAGCCGCAGACCAGTGCCGGCGCCTGCTGTCGCTCGACCCCGTCGAGGTTGTCACGGTCCAGGTCGCCTCCGCCGGCTCCGGCCCGGAAGCGCATGCCAGGGACGCGCGATACAGGGCCTTCGAAGACGTCGCCGAACGGGTCGGCGCCGTGGCAGTCATGCTCGGTCACACCCGCGACGACCAGGCTGAGCAGGTTCTCCTGGGCCTCGTCCGGGGCTCCGGCGCGCGCTCACTATCCGGTATGCCGGCATGCCGCGGCCAGTATGTCCGTCCCCTTCTCGGGGTGGCCAGGGCTGTCACCTTCGCCGCTTGTGACGCGGCCGGGCTCACGGCGTGGGTGGACCCGCACAACAGCGACCCGGCATACGGGCGGGTTCGTGCGCGTGCTCTGCTGCCCGTGTTGGAGACCGAGCTCGGGCAGGGAACCGTTGCTGCGCTGGCGCGTTCGGCTGATCTGTTGCGTGAGGACGCCGATGCCCTCGACGACCTGGCCGCCCAAGCCCGTGACGAGATCGGGCAGAGCCCCATCGAGGCGCCGGCGCTCCTGGCACTTCCCCGGGCCATCCGCACCCGCGTCTGGCGCCTGCTCGCGCTCGAGGCAGGGTGTCCGCCAGGGTCACTGTCCGCGGTTCACGTCGAGGCACTCGACACCCTGGTCACCGGCTGGCGGGGTCAGGGACCGATCGATCTGCCGGGTCATGTCCAAGGCGGCCGAAGCGGCGGTCGGGTGTTCGTCGCGCCCACTCGTCCGGTTGAATAGGCGAAAGACCCAAGCTGGGCGTTGACCTCGCTCGCCGCCCATGCACACCCGCCACCCGAACAGACTGATCACCCGAAGAGACTGATCACCCGAAGAGATACCTCAAGGAGATGCCGTGGACGCCGCCCATATGGGAGCTGACCTAGAACGTGTGCTGGTCACCGAAGCGCAGATTCAGGTCAGGCTAGGTGAGCTGGCTGCCGACGTCTGGCGCGACTACGAGGGCAAAGACCTGTTGTTGGTGGGTGTCCTCAAGGGCGCGGTGATGGTCATGTCCGACCTCATGCGCGCCCTGCCCGGCACCGCTCCCATGGACTGGATGGCCATCTCGTCCTACGGTTCCGGCACAAAGAGCTCCGGCGTCGTCCGCATCCTGAAAGACCTCGACACCGACATCACCGGTCGGGACGTACTGATCGTCGAGGACATCGTCGACTCGGGGCTGACGCTGAGCTGGATCAGGTCCAACCTCGAGTCCAGATCCGCCGCGTCGGTGGAGATCCTGACGCTTCTGCGCAAGCCCGCGGCCGCCAAGGTCGAGGTCGACGTCAAGTACGTGGGCTTTGACATCCCCAACGAGTTCGTCGTCGGCTACGGCCTGGACTACGCAGAGAAGTTCCGCAACCTGCGCGACGTCGGCACCTTGGCGCCTCACGTCTACGCCTGAGACGGCACCGAATCGAGATCTGGAACACCAGCACCATGTCGGGCGTTTGACTGGCGAGACTGTTGCGGCTTCCGTGCGGTGTACCGTCGTAATGACCGTTGCCGCACTGACTCACATCGCGGTTGACATGGCAGAATGAGCAGGAGGGACGGGGCATCAAGCCTCGCAGATACATGGACTTCAAGCGCATCCTTCGCACCCCGGTCGTCTGGGTCGTGCTCATCTTCGGCATCGGCGTGCTCTGGCTCTCCGTTGCCGACTCCGGCAGCTTCACCCGCATCGACACCTATGCCGCCGAGCAGCTGATCAACGAGGGCCGCGTGGACTCGGCCAAGTTCGCCGGTGTGGACCAGATCAACCTCACCCTCAAACCGGGCCAGACGTACTCCGACGGCGGCAAGGTCAAGGCGGCCGACAAGGTCATGGCCTACTACGTCCCCCAGCGCGGCGAGAGCCTGGTGACGGCCATCAAGACGCACCTGCCGCCCAAGGGCTACACCGATGACCCGCCGCAGCAGAACTGGGTCTTCAGCCTCCTGGCCACCATCATCCCGCTGATCATCGTCCTTGGTCTGTTCTGGTTCCTGATGGGTCGGATGCAGGGTGGCGGTTCCAAGGTCATGCAGTTCGGCAAGAGCAAGGCCAAGCTCGCCAACAAGGACACCCCCAAAGTCACGTTCGCCGACGTCGCTGGCGTGGATGAGGCCGTCGAGGAGCTGCTCGAGATCAAGGAGTTCCTCGCCGAGCCGGCCAAGTTCCTCGCCGTGGGTGCCAAGATCCCCAAGGGCGTCCTGCTCTACGGCCCGCCCGGCACCGGCAAGACCCTGCTGGCGCGCGCCGTCGCGGGCGAGGCTGCCGTGCCGTTCTACTCGATCTCCGGTTCGGACTTCGTCGAGATGTTCGTCGGCGTCGGTGCCTCCCGGGTACGCGACCTGTTCGAACAGGCCAAGGCCAACGCCCCCGCGATCGTGTTCGTCGACGAGATCGATGCCGTCGGCCGCCACCGTGGCGCCGGCCTCGGCGGTGGCCACGATGAGCGTGAGCAGACGCTCAACCAGCTCCTCGTCGAGATGGACGGCTTCGACGTCAAGACCAACGTCATCCTGATCGCGGCCACCAACCGGCCCGACATCCTCGACCCAGCCTTGCTGCGCCCTGGCCGCTTCGACCGCCAGATCGCGGTCGATGCACCCGACATGATCGGCCGCCACCGCATCCTGCAGGTGCATGGCAAGGGCAAGCCGTTGGCCACCGGCGTCGACCTGCTCGCGGTGGCCCGACGGACGCCTGGCTTCACCGGTGCCGACCTGGCCAACGTCCTGAACGAGGCCGCGTTGCTCACTGCTCGTGGCAACAGCAAGCTCATCGACGACGAGGCCTTGGACGAGGCGATCGACCGTGTCGTCTCCGGCCCGCAGAGGCGCACCCGCATCATGAGTGCCAGGGAGAAGAAGATCACCGCGTACCACGAGGGCGGACACGCGGTCGTCGCCTCGGCCATGCTCAACACGGACCCGGTTACGAAGATCACGATCCTGCCCCGCGGTCGGGCCCTCGGCTACACCATGGTCATGCCGCTGGACGACAAGTACTCCACGACCCGCAACGAGATCCTCGACCAGCTGGCCTTCGCCCTGGGCGGTCGGGTCGCGGAGGAAATGATCTTCCACGACCCGACGACGGGCGCCGGCAACGACATCGAGAAAGTCACCACCCTGGCCCGACGGATGGTGACGCAGTATGGCATGAGTGAGCGCATCGGTGCCATCAAGCTCGGTCAGGATGGCAGTGGTGAGGTCTTCCTCGGTCGGGACATGGGCCATCAGCGCGACTACTCAGAGGCAGTGGCCGGGGTGGTCGACGAAGAGGTCCGTCGCCTGATCGAGGCCGCCCACGACGAGGCCTGGCATGCGCTGAACGACAACCGTCACATTCTCGACGCATTGGTGCTCGAGCTGCTCGAGAAGGAGACCCTGAGCAAAGACCAGCTCGCCCTCCTCTTCACTGACATCGTCAAGCGTCCGGCCCGTCCGGTCTGGTTGTCCAGCGACCGTCGGCATGTCAGCGACCAGCCGCCGGTACAGACGCCTGCCGAAGTCGCCGCCGCCAATGGTTCGAACCCCGCAGAGGTGCAGGACGTGACCATTGCCGCGGAGCAGGTCCACGACGAGCACCCCGCGACGGCCGTCATCGAGGTCCCAGAGGGCGGCCATGTCGACCCCAGCTCCTATTGATCTGGAGCGTGCTGAGCGCGCGGTTCGCGAGATCCTGCTCGCGATCGGCGAGGACCCCGATCGCGAGGGGCTCAAAGAGACGCCCGGGCGGGTGGCCAGGTCCTACGCCGAGATCTTCGCAGGCATGGCGCAACGACCGGAGGATGTCCTCACGACGACCTTCGAGCTCGGTCACGACGAGCTCATCCTCGTGCGCGACATCGAGGTGTTCAGCACCTGCGAGCACCATCTCGTGCCCTTCCACGGCGTCGCTCACGTGGGTTACATCCCCGGCCGAGACGGGCGGGTGACAGGCTTGTCCAAGCTGGCGCGACTGGTCGATGTCTACGCACGTCGACCGCAGGTCCAGGAGCGGATGACCTCTCAGATCGCGGACGCGCTGATTGAGCACCTCAAACCCCTGGGCGTCCTGGTCGTCATCGAGTGCGAACATCTGTGCATGTCGATGCGCGGCGTCCGCAGGCCGGGCTCACGGACCATCACGTCGGCCGTGCGCGGCCAGCTGCGTGATCCCGCGACCCGGGCCGAGGCGATGGCGCTGGTGCTTGGGGGCAGCCGGTGAGCGATCGCGCTCCATCGCGCAGGTCCTCGCAGGCATCATCACTTCTGGGCGGCTTCGCCCAGCGTCGTTCACGGGCCCCCGCCGTGGTGGGTGCGCTCACCTACCTGATCGGCTTTGGCGATATCGCCTACGGTCTGGCGCGTGGCTGGCGGCATCGGCTGCATCCCCTGACCGACCTGCTGCCAGGTGTCGTGGCCGCCGCCTCTGCAGCGACCGTTGTGTCTGGCATATTGCTGCTGCTACTGGCGCATGGGCTGAGGCGACGCAAGCGCCGGGCCTGGCGGGCGGCGTTGACCCTGCTGGCCGTGAGTGTGGTCCTGCACGCGGCCAAGCTCGAGCTCATTCCGGTCGCGATGTCGTTGGTGGTGCTGATCGCCCTGATCGCCTATCGGGCGGAGTTCCGGGCGTTGGGAGACCCGACGACCCGCTGGCGGGCTGTACGCACGTTTTTCGTCCTCACGGCTGCGAGCCTGGTCGTCGGTGTGCTGATGGTGACCCTGATGCGCCATCGTGTGGTGGGGGGGCCGCCCGGCTGGTGGGACATCGTTCAGGAGGTCTTCAGCGGTTTGTTGGGCCTCAACGGCCCGCTGGTCTTCAGCGATGAGCGCGCCGCGGACGTCGAGGGCGCCGTGTTGCTCGGGCTGGGTCTGATGACGATCCTGACGACGATCTATCTCGCCTTGCGTCCTCAGGAGCCGCGCCCGCAGCTGACCGATGCCGAGGAAGCGACCATGCGGATCCTCCTTGAGCACAACCCGGACTCTCTCGGGTACTTCAACCTGCGTCGGGACAAGAGCGTGGTCTGGTCCGACTCGGGCAAGGCCGCGATCGCCTACCGCGTCGTCACCGGTGTGATGCTGGCCAGTGGTGACCCGATCGGGGACCCGGAGGCCTGGCCCGGCGCAATCACCAACTTCCTGGCCGAGGCCGAGCTGCGCGCTTGGACTCCCGCGGTGATCGGCTGTTCGGAGCGGGCCGGCCTCATCTGGTGTCGGGCGACGGGATTTAGCGCGCTGGAGCTCGGCGACGAGGCGGTGGTGGACGTGGCAGCGTTCTCCCTCGAGGGCCGGCCGATGCGCAACGTCCGGCAGATGGTCAAGCGCATCGAGAGAGCCGGCTACACCACGGAGGTTCTGCGAGGCGCCAATGTCTCCGAGGGCGAGCGGCGCCGGGCTCTGGTGGATGCCGACGCCTGGCGGGGCACCGAGACCGAGCGCGGCTTTTCGATGGCCCTGGGCAGGCTGGTGGACCCTGCTGACCCTGATTGCGTTTTCGTGGTGGCACGTCAGGATGGCGTCATGCGCGCGTTCCTTCAGTTCGTCCCATGGGGTCCCGACGGGATGTCCCTGGATCTCATGCGCCGCGATCGCACCGCTGATGCCGGCGTGAACGAGCTGCTCATCGTGGACGCGCTGAGGTCGTGCCTCCAGCTCGGCGTCAAGCGCGTCTCCCTCAACTTTGCGGCCTTTCGGTCGACCCTGGAACGCGGAGAGCGCCTCGGTGCCGGACCGTTTCTGCGAGCGTGGCGCAGGGTGCTGTTGTTTGCCTCTCGCTGGTTCCAGATCGAGAGCCTGTATCGGTTCAACGCCAAGTTCCAGCCGACCTGGGTGCCGCGCTTCGTCGTCTATCCGGCCACTCGGGACCTCCCCCGCATCGCGGTCGCCGCCCTTGAGGCCGAGGCTTTCCTCACCTGGCCGCATCTGCGCCGACTCAGCGGAGCATGATCATGCACACCCTCGTCATGGGCGTTGTCAACGTCACTCCCGACTCCTTCAGCGACGGGGGCCTGTGGTTCACCCCCGGGGCCGGGATCGCCCACGGTCTGGAGCTGCTGGAACAGGGTGCCGACATTTTGGACGTGGGCGGTGAGTCCACTCGCCCCGGCGCCATTCGCACGACCGAGGACGAAGAGCTGCGCCGAGTCCTTCCCGTGATCCGTGAGCTGGCCCGCAGCGGGGCCCGGGTCTCCATCGACACCATGAGGGCGGCCGTCGCAGTCCAGGCCGTTGAGGCAGGTGCCTCCATCGTGAACGACGTCAGCGGAGGCCTGGCCGACACAGACATGGCGCGGGCGGTCGCCGCCATGCAGGTGCCGTTCGTCGTCATGCACTGGCGTGGCCACAGCGTCACCATGCAGAGCCGTGCGTCGTATGACGACGTGGTCTCAGACGTATGCCGCTCGCTGACCGAGAGGGTGACCGACCTCTGCGGTCAGGGTGTGGGACGGGACCAGCTGATCCTTGACCCGGGGTTCGGCTTCGCCAAGCTGGCAGAGCACAACTGGTCATTGCTGGCCCATCTGGATGTGGTGCAGTCACTGGGCTTTCCGGTGCTCGTGGGAACGTCGCGCAAGACGTTCCTGGGCCGCCTGGGTGTTCCGGAGGGTGCCGAGAGTCGTCCTCCCGCGCAGCGAGATGCGGCAACCGCCGCGACCACAGTGATCGCCGGACTCGCCGGAGCCTGGGCCGTGCGTGTCCACGACGTAGCCTCGAGTGTCGACGCGCTTCGCGTGGTCGAGGCAATGGAGGCAGCTCGATGACGGATCGCATTGTCCTGCAAGGAATCTCGGCTCATGGCTTCCACGGGGTGCTCGACTTCGAGAAGACGATGGGTCAGGACTTTGTCGTTGACGTGACCCTTGACGTTGACCTGCGGCGCGCCGGTCGCAGCGATCTCCTCGCGCACACGGTCAGCTACGCGGAGGTGGCCGTCGACATCGTGGGACTGATCACCGGGCCGTCGCTGGACCTGATCGAGAGCCTGGCTGAGCAGATCGCCGCGGCTGCACTGCGGCGCCCGTTGGTGGAGGCCGTCGAGGTAACGGTCCATAAGCCACAGGCCCCCGTGGAAGTGCCGTTCGGCGACGTCCTGGTGAAGGTCGAGCGGCATCGCGACGAACGGGTCGTGATCGCCCTTGGCGCCAACCTGGGCGCGCTGCGGCCAACGCTCGAGGCCGCGGTTCGAGCGCTTGCCGATGTTGACGGCCTGCGCATCACCGCGGTTTCTGACCTGTACGAGACTGACCCGGTGGGAGGTCCCGACCAGCCTGTCTATCTCAACGCCGTCGTCCTGGCCCGGACCCGGTTGGCGCCTTTCACGTTGCTCACCGAGCTCCATGCGATCGAGGCCGATCACGGTCGGGTTCGCGAAACCCGTTGGGGTGCAAGAAGTCTGGATCTTGACCTCATTCAGTACGGCGATCCTGAGTCCGGCACGGAGCTGCTCAGCCAGGATCCGGAGCTGACGTTGCCACATCCCCGCGCACATGAGCGGGGGTTCGTTCTTACACCGTGGTTCGCCGTCAACGCCGAGGCGCAGCTCCGCGTTGGTGAGGCGCTGGTCCCGGTGAGTGAGCTTCTCGAGCGAGCAGATCAGGACGGCATACGGCCCGGCCCGCAATGGAGTCCGTCATGGTGAGGCACAGTCGCGGTATCTCAATCCGGCTCGTGCTGCTTCTCGGGTTGGCCGTCACCGCGATCGCCTACCCAGGGCTGCGGGTCTGGACCGGCCGGGGTCACGCGCTCCCCCCGGCATCCTGGGGTGCGGTCATCGTCCTGGTGTTCATGGCTGGCGGCGTCTTCTTCGCCGGACTGCCGATTCGTCGTTTCCTTCGCGGACAGGCCAAGAAACCGCTCAACCCGCTGCGGGCCATGCGCACGCTGGTCCTGGCGCAGGCGGCGGCTCTGACCGGTGCGCTGGTGGCCGGCTGGTACCTCGCGCAGGTGGTTGTGCTGTTTCCGGTCCTCGACATCGACTCGCGACGCGCTCTCGCAGTGCAGCTGGGGGCGTTAACGGCCGCCGCAGCCCTGATGGCGATCGCCGGGCTGGTGGCTCAGGCGATGTGCCGGGTCGACGGGGGCGGCGAAGGCGACGAAGGCGACGAAGACCAGACCAGGGACGACGACAACGGTCCGCTGCGCTGACCCAGCTTATTTGTCGACGTCTCCGACGACGAAGAACATCGAGCCCAGAATCGAGACCATGTCCGAGATGAGATTACCTGGCAAGACAGCGGACAGCACGGCGACGTTGTTGAAGGACGCGGAGCGCAGCTTGAGCCGCCATGGGGTCTTCTCTCCCCGCGACACGAGGTAGTAGCCGTTGAAGCCCAGCGGGTTCTCGGTCTGGGTGTAACGGTGGCCTTCGGGCACCTTCAGCACCTTGGGCAGCCTGCCGTTGATCGGTCCCTGAGGAAGTGACCCGAGGACAGTCAGGCAGTGCTCGGCCAGATCAAGACTCACGTGGACCTGCTCCAGCAGGCATTCGAGTCGCGCCAGCGCATCGCCTTCAGTGCGGGTGACGACTCGACCAGGACCACCCTCGACGAACAGCTCGCCATAGGCCAGGTACGGCTCATCGCGACGAAGGTCCATGTCGACGCCCGAGGCGCGGGCGATCGGGCCTGAAACACCGTATTCCGCAATCATCTCCGGCGTCAGAACCCCTACGCCGCGGGCGCGGGCGTGGATGATCTCGTTGCCGACGAGCAGGCTCTCGAGGTCGGGCAGACGGCTCCGCACGGTCTTTATCGCCGATTCGGCCCGCCCCAGCCAACCAGCGGGAAGGTCAGCCTTGAGGCCGCCGACCTGGTTGAACATGAGGTGCATCCGCCCACCGGTCGCCTCTTCCAGCACCGCCTGAAGCTCTTCGCGCTCGCGGAACGAGTAGAAGATCGGGGTGATGGCACCCAGCTCGAGGGGGTAGGAGCCGAGGAACACCAGGTGGCTCATGACGCGGGTGAGCTCGGACAGCAGGGTGCGGATCCACGTTGCCCGCTCGGGCACCTCCATGCCGAGCATGGCCTCGACCCCCAGAACCACACCGAGCTCGTTGGCGAACCCCGACAGCCAGTCGTGGCGGTTGGCCAGCGCCATGATCTGCCGGTAGTCGCGCACCTCGAACAGCTTCTCGGCGCCGCGGTGCATGTAGCCCACGATCGGCTCGGCGCTGACGATGCGCTCACCGTCCACAACCAGGCGAAGCCGAAGTACGCCGTGGGTCGCAGGGTGCTGAGGCCCGATGTTGAGCACCATGTCGGTCGTGGCGAGCGCTCCGGCGCCCATTCCAACGGTGAGTTCTCGCGGCATGGTCGGCGTCGTCATACCGGTCAGTCTGGCATGGGCGCAATCTGGTGCTGAGGGCGGCGACCGATCAGCAGGGGGCGTCGTTCTGGGCCGTGGTGACCTGGCCCTTGGGGTCGAGGGTCAGCATGATGACGTCTTCAGGGCTCTTGAGCCTTGCGAACTCCTCCAGTGTCGAGGATCGCTGCTGCGCGGGCTGGTCGATGGCGACACAGTGGATGTAGTTGAAGATCGCCCCGTCGACGACGGGGATGCGGAACGTGGTCTTGCTGTTCTGGTTCTCGAAACGCGCGTCGGAGTGGATGCCCATGGGGACGCCCTTGGCCGCCAATACGGAGTCCTTGACCCCTCGCGCGGTCCAGCGGTCAAAGATGATGACAGGGACCCCTCCGGCCTGCACCACCTTGACGATCGTTCCCAGGTCAAACTTGCGGCCGGCGTCATCGTTCTTGGGGGCGCCGGCCTCGCTGGTCGTTGGTGCGCCAGGGGTCGTCACCGCTGGCGTGGCTGGCACGGTCACCGCAGGATCGGGCCCCGTCGAGGAGCCACCGGCGCAGCCGGTCAGCAGAGCCACGGTCATCGATGCACAGAGCGCGGCCGTCGAGCGGTGGATGGGGAGCCCGAAGGCGATGATGGTCATATGGGACGCCATCCTCTCATCGCGACTGGGCGAAGGCCCACATGAAGTCGCCGAGTCCGCCCTTGGCCGTCAGCGCCACTGCTGCGGAGGCGGTGCTCAAGCCCTGCAGGTATGCCATCGGGTCGCGCCGCGACAGCTCGTGTGGCGGGGTCTGGCCGCTGACTCCCAGCTGCCGCAGCGCCGTCCGCTGGTCCATGAGCTGGTCGTGGGTGAGGGAGTCCATGGCGACATGAGCGGTCAGATCGCAGGATCCGTCGGGGATGGGCAGCACCTGACGGCCGTGCCTGTAGCCGGTCAGGGTGCCCATTGCAGGGCGGGAGTCGATGGTGTGGCCGTAGTCGACAGCGACCGCGAGACCGGATGCGAGTCGGGCCACCAGGGCGTCCCAAGCGGTGTCACGCGTCGCGCCGATCTCGATGCGATCCCCAGGCTCGAGACGGTCAAGCGGCCAGAACCACTGACACCACTCACGGTCAGGGCCTGACACGACGTCGCCATACTGTTCCGCGCCGGACGAGACGTTCACGAGGACCTCGCGGAGCTCACCGTTCTCGTCCGTCTCGGCGATCGGGCAGGGAACCACATCGAGCCATTCGTTGGCGAAGACCAGGGTGTCGGTCAGGCCGTCGAGCTCGTCTGGCAGCTGCTCCCCGCCGGGAGACCGAATCCACCCGATGGGTTCAGTGAGCTCGGGCCTCCCAACGACGTCGACACCGATGCAGCGCACGTGAGGGCCAAGCCGGTGGACATGTTCGAGCAGCTCGCCACGGCCGCATCCCATATCCACGAACGTGTCGAGACCCTGCTGGTCCATGAGAGTCAACAGGGCCCGGGCCAACAGCTCGCCGATCTGCGGTATCCCCTGAGTTGCGGTCGAGAAGTGCCCGGCCGGGCCCTGCGCCTGGCGGTAGAACCCGTTCTCGCCATAGAGAGCCTGATCCCACGCCTGCTTCCACGGAGTCCACGTCACGGGCTGAACGCTACGTGCTTCACGAACGCGCTAGCGTTTCCGGCGTGAGTGATCTGCATGCGGCGACGCAGCGACCCGCCCGGTTGGATGTCGGCATCGTCGGTACCGGCCGCGTCGGTGCCGTGCTCGGCGCTGCCCTGCGCCAGGCGGGCCACCGTCTGGTGGCCGTCTCGGGCGTCAGCGAGCAGTCCCGGGCGCGTGCGGCCGCGTTGCTGCCCGGCATACCGGTAACGTCCGTCGAGGAGGTCGTCAGACGGGCCGAGCTGGTCCTGCTCACGGTTCCCGACGACGCGCTGCCCGATCTGATCGCTGGTTTGAGTGCCACGGGCTCTTGGCAGGCCGGACAGATCGTGGTGCACACCTCGGGTCGGTACGGCATAGCGGTCTTCGACGCCGCGGCCGGTCATCATGTGCTGGGGCTGGCCCTGCATCCGGTGATGACGTTCACCGGAACGTCGATGGACCTGGTGCGACTGACCGACTGCTGCTTCGGCATCACTGCACCAGAGGCCTTGCGGCCCGTCGCTGAGGCGCTCGTGGTCGAGATGGGCGCAGAGCCGGTGTGGATCGAGGAGCACAACCGGCCGATGTACCACGCAGGGCTCGCGCATGGCGCCAATCACCTCGTGACCCTGGTGGCGCAGGCCATGCAGATCGTCGGCTCGGCCGGGGTGCAGGACCCCCAGCGGCTGATCGCGCCACTCCTGCAGGCGGCGCTGGACAACGTGCTCCGGCTGGGTGACGGTGCTCTCACCGGTCCGGTTGCGCGTGGTGATGCGGGTACGGTTGCTGCGCACCTGGCACAACTGACCGAGCAGACCCCCGATATCCGGCCGACCTACGTCGCGCTGGCCCGAGCGACCGCAGAGAGGGCGCTCGCCAGTGGGCGGCTGACGCCGGCCGGGGCCGAGGCTCTGCTCGACATCCTCGCCGCACCCAAGGAGCAACCGTGACCGAGACCTTTGACCGGACCGAGCCTGTGGTTGCCCCGACCGAGCCTGTGGTTGCCCGGACCCGTCCGGACCTCAAAGCTGCTCGCGCAGAGCTGGGCGACGGTGGCGTCGCGGTGGTCATGACGATGGGCGCCCTCCACGAGGGACACTCGGCGCTGATCCGTCGGGCGAGGGCGGATGCGCGGCACGTGATCGTGACGATATTCCTCAACCCGTTGCAGTTCGGCCCCCGTGAGGACCTTTCGCGGTATCCCCGCACGGTCGACTCCGACATGGCGATCTGCCGGCGCGAAGGCGTCGATCTGGTCTTCCTGCCGACGCCGGATGTCATCTATCCCGACGGCGATCCGGGGGTTCGGGTCTCCGCCGGGCCGCTCGGGAACGTGCTCGAGGGTCAGGCGCGTCCCGGCCACTTCGACGGGGTGCTCACCGCGGTCGGCAAGCTGCTTCACCTGACCGGTGCCGACCTCGCCTACTACGGCCAGAAGGACGCCCAGCAGCTGCTCCTGATCCGGCGGATGGCGCGCGACCTGGACTTCCCCGTCGACGTTGTTGCGGTGCCGACGGTCCGCGAAGCCGATGGCCTGGCGTTGAGCAGCCGAAACATGTACCTCACCGCGTCTGACCGCGAGACAGCGCTGTGTCTGTCCCGGGCGCTGGCCGCCGGCGCCGCGGCTGCCACGGAGGGACCTTCGGCCGTACGCCGCGCAGCCAGGGCCGTGCTCGTCGGGGAGCCACTGGCCCTCATCGACTACCTCGTGCTGGTGCATCCCTCGACGCTGGAGGACGTCCCCGAGTGGTACCGCGGTGAGGCCCTGCTCGCCGTTGCCGGGCGGGTGGGGACGACCCGCTTGATCGACAACGTTCCCGTCAACGTCGGTCCGGGTGGTGGTGCGCTTGAGATCTTTTCCGACGGCGCCGGCAGGGACGATGGTCCGTCGAGCCCCATCGGGTCCGCCGGCCCTCATACCCCTCTGAGCTGAAGGACATCGCTGTGCTGCGCGCCATGCTCTACGCCAAGCTCCACCGCGTGACGGTCACGCAAGCAGATCTCAACTACGTCGGCTCTGTGACGATCGACCGGACTCTCCTCGAGGCTGCCCGGCTGCTTCCCGGTGAACAGGTGACCATCGTCGACGTCACCAACGGCAACCGGCTGACGACCTACGTCATCGAAGGTGAGGCAGGAAGCGGGCAGATCTGTATCAACGGGGCGGCCGCCCTCCTGGTCCAGCCGGGCGACATCGCGATCATCATCGCCTACGCCCAGATGGACGAGATCGAGGCCAGGACGTTCGTGCCACGCGTGGTCTTCGTCGACCATGACAACCGCGTCGTCGACATCGGGGGCGACCCTGGAGTCGTTCCGGACGGGTTCGGACTCGAGGCATCAGGGACGCCTCGAGGTCAGCGGTGACCCTCACCATCCCGACGCTGCGCATCCCGGCGCGTCTGGTGGCGCCGGAACCCGGGTGGGTCGCTTCGGCCGACGTCATCGTCGTCGGCTCGGGGGTGGCCGGTCTGACCGCCGCACTCCGTCTGCGCCAACGGGTCGACCGTGTGCTGCTGGTGACCAAGACCTTGCTTCCTGAAGGGTCGACGCAGTGGGCCCAGGGTGGAATCGCTGCTGCTCTGGATCCCGCCGACTCCGCGGACGAGCATCTTCACGACACCCTGGTTGCCGGCGCTGGCGTCTGCGACGAAGACGCCGTGCGCGTCCTTGTTACCGAAGGCCCGGCTCGTGTTCGTGAGCTCGCGACTCTCGGAATGGAGTTCGACCGTGGGCCTGACGGTGAGATCTCGCTGACGCGAGAGGGTGGTCACGGCCGTGACCGGATCGCCCATGCCGGTGGAGACGCGACCGGCAAAGAGGTCTCCCGGGCGCTGATCGCAGCGCTGGGCGCGGCGTTGGCCGCAGTCAAGGAAGATCCCGGCATCGAGGTGCTCGAGCACGCGTTGGTCGTGGATCTGTTGCAGGACAGGGATGCTCGTGTGTGCGGTGTGACGTTGCACGTCATCGGCGAAGGTCAGATCGATGGCGTCGGGGCAGCCCGTGCACGCGCGGTTGTCCTTGCCACCGGCGGGATCGGCCAGGTCTATTCGGCGACGACGAACCCTTCAGTGGCGACGGGTGATGGAGTGGCGGCCGCGTTGCGGGCCGGCGCCGTGATCTCGGACCTCGAGTTCGTCCAGTTCCACCCCACGGTGCTGTGGCTGGGTGAGGGCGCGAGCGGGCAGCAGCCCCTTCTCTCCGAGGCGATGCGCGGCGAAGGCGCCTTCCTGGTCGACCGCGACGGGGTGCGGTTCATGCAGGATGTCCATGAGCTCGCGGACCTCGCGCCGCGTGACATCGTGGCCAAGGCCATCGTTGCCCGGATGGCCCAGACCGACGCTGACCACGTCTATCTGGACGCCCGTCATCTGGGCAAGCAGTTCCTCGAGAAGCGGTTCCCGTCAATCGTCACCCGCTGTCGTGAGCTCGGCTTTGACCCGGCGAGCGAGTTGCTGCCCGTGGCTCCCGCCCAGCACTACGCCAGCGGCGGAGTGCTCACAGATCTGGTCGGCCGGTCCACCCTGGCTGGGCTGTATGCCTGCGGGGAGGTCTCCTGCACCGGAGTCCACGGTGCCAACCGGCTCGCGTCCAACTCCCTGCTCGAGGGCTTGGTCTTCGCCCATCGCATCGCCGACGACATCACGGCCAGACTGGCCGCGGGGGACCTGAGCCCGGCCGAGCCCCTCGTGTCGGTGGAGGACACGACGCTGGTCGCCAGCAAGGAACGCACCGGGATCCAGCGGACGATGACGGTTGGCACCGGGGCGGTGCGCAGTGCCGACTCCCTGGCCCAGGCAACCCAGAAGCTCCAGGTTATCGCTGACTCGGCACCGGGACTCACAGCGGATCCTGATTCGTGGGAGACCTCGAACCTGCTGCACGTGGGACAGCTCCTGACTGCGGTGGCCACGCTGCGTGAGGAATCCCGCGGTGGCCATGTCCGCTCGGACTTCACCGACCGCGATGATGCCCATTGGCTCGGACACACCCATGCCGTCCGAGAGGCCGATGGGTCGATCACCACGTCGTTCCACCCGGTCACGTCCACAGATCACGTCACATCCCGGGGTCTCTTGTGAACACCTTCCCTGAGGGCCGGGCGCAGGTCGTTGTCGACGGCGCCCTCGACGAGGATCTCGGCGGCTTCCCCGGTCTGGACGTCACCAGCTCCGCCGTCATCCCCGCCACCCAGCGCAGCGCCGCACACGTCGTGGCAAGAGCTGACGGCGTGGTCGCGGGGATCTCGTTGATCTCATTGGTCTTTCGTGCTGTAACTGAACGTATCGGGTCGCGTGAGGTTGCCGTAGAGCTGTGCTGCGAGGACGGTGACTCGGTCCGCAAGGGCGACGTCATCGGCATACTGCGTGGTTCGACCCGGGCGATCCTCGTGGGGGAACGCACGATGCTCAACCTGATCTGCCGACTCTCGGGAGTGGCGACCCAGACGCGGCGGTGGGCCGATGCCCTCGAGGGGACCGGTGCCATGGTGCTGGACACCCGCAAGACGACCCCTGGTCTGCGGGCGCTGGAAAAGTACGCGGTCCGCTGCGGTGGTGGCACCAACAAACGGATGGGCCTCTACGACGTTGCGATGATCAAGGACAACCACAAGCTGGCGGCGGGTTCGGTGTCGGCCGCCTTCGATGCTGTCCACGGCGCCTACCCGGCTGTTGACATACAGGTCGAGGTCACCACCGCGGCTGAGGCGCTCGAAGCCGTGTCCGCGGGTGCACGGTTCCTGTTGTGCGACAACATGTCCGTGGACCAGCTGCGCGCCGCCGTCGAGGCCGTTCGGGGTACAGGTGAAGAGGTTCAGATCGAGGCAACGGGGGGACTGACATTGGCAGTTGCGCGGGCGTACGCCGAGACAGGTGTTGACTTCCTCAGCGTCGGCGCGCTCACCCACTCCTCGCCGATCCTCGACATCGCCCTTGACCTCGTCGACGACGAGACCTGACCCGATCGAAAGGACACCAGAGATGAGGAAGCTGATCGTGAGCACCTTCTTGACCCTCGACGGGGTCATGCAGGCCCCGGGTGGACCTGGTGAGGACGACGACGAAGGTTTCGCCCATGGTGGCTGGTCGGTAAACTACTGGGACGACCAGATGGGTGAAGTCATGGGCGCGGCGATGAGCGTGCCGTTCGACCTCGTTCTCGGGCGGAAGACCTACGACATCTTCGCCGCACACTGGCCGCACGCCACGGAGGAGGACGGCGCCAGACCGTTGAACGACGCCACCAAGTACGTCGCGTCGCGGAGTCAGCGCACGCTGGAGTGGGGCAACTCGGTCCTGATCGAGGGGGACGCCGCCGAAGGCATCGCGGCGCTCAAGATGCAGGACGGGCCGGAGCTGCAGGTCCATGGCAGCGGGAACCTGATTCAAACCCTGTTGCACCACAACCTGATCGACCAGTACCGCCTGTGGGTCTTCCCTCTCGTCATCGGGTCCGGCAAACGCTTGTTCTCGGAAGGCACCATCCCCTTGGGGCTGACGCTCGTCGACAGCCAGGTCTCCAGCACCGGTGTCATGATCGGCACGTACGAGCCAGCGGGCGAGATCGTCACAGGTTCGTTCGCGCTGGACTGACCACGCCTGGAATGACCGCACCGGGCGCCTCGAAAATGCGCCCGGATGGGCGACTGCTCAGCATTCTTCGGATCGAGTGCGGGCGGGGGATCGAAACAAGGACCGTGTATGCCCCAAGAACGACGACACTGATGCTCGCCGATGATGTCGCATTTTCGCTAGTGCACGACGTGGGCACGAGGCATGCTGGTGGACATGCACGATGACACCGAAGCCTGCGAGCGCGCCATACGGTCTAGGGACGCACGTTTTGACGGTTGGTTCATCTGCGCTGTCGTGACTACCGGCATCTACTGCCGCCCGAGCTGTCCGGCTCGGCCCCACCTGAAGAACCTGCGTTTCTACCCAAGCGCGGCTGCCGCCCAGCAGGCGGGTTTCCGGGCCTGTAAACGTTGCCGCCCTGATGCCAGCCCGGGCTCGCCGGAGTGGAACGTACGCTCGGACCTGATCGCGCGGGCGATGCGCCTCATCGGCGACGGCGTCGTTGATCGTGAGGGCGTGACGGGTTTGGCGAGCCGGCTCGGCTACAGCGTCCGTCAGATCCAACGTGAGCTCACTGCGGAGGTCGGAGCCGGTCCACTTGCCCTCGCACGAGCCCAAAGGGCACAAACCGCAAGGGTTCTCATCGAAACGAGCGCCCTCCCCATGAGCGACGTCGCCTTCGCCGCGGGGTTCGCCAGCATTCGAGCCTTCAACGACACGGTGCAAGACGTCTTCGCCCTGTCACCGACAGCTCTCCGCGGGGGAGCCATCCGCCGTGCCGGCAAGCGCTCGACCAGAGGTGCTCGGGACCTCTCTGCTCCTGATCTCTCCGCCGCAACCACGGGCACCCTGTCACTCCGTCTGCCGTTCCGGAAGCCGTTCTGCCCGGACAACCTGTTTGGCCACCTGGTGGCGACCGCGGTTCCGGGGGTGGAGGAGTGGCGCTCCGGCGCGTACCGAAGGACGATCCGGCTGACCCATGGTCACGCCGTCGTCGCACTCAGACCGATGCCGGACCATGTGGCCTGTCAGATCTCCCTCACCGACCAGCGTGACCTGGCTAGTGCCATCAGCCGTTGCCGCTGGATGCTCGATCTGGACTCCGATCCTGTTGCCGTCGACGCGGTGCTCTCCCAGGACCCGCTGATGGCAAAGCTCGTCGCGGGCAGCCCCGGCCGACGGGTGCCAAGGACCGTGGACCCAGCCGAGTTTGCGGTCAGAGCCGTTCTGGGACAACAGGTTTCGACGGCGGCGGCCCGAACCCACGCGGGGCGACTGGTCCGCGCATACGGCGATCCGGTCCCTGACCCGCACGGAGGCCTGACGCACCTCTTCCCCACCCCGCAGGTCTTGGCCACCATGGATCCCTCTGACCTCGCCATGCCGCAGTCGCGGCGGCGCACCATGATGGGACTGGTCGAGGAACTGGCCCAAGGGCGGCTCGACCTGGGCCTGGGTGCCGACTGGCGCGAGGCGCGGGCCAAACTAAACGCACTACATGGCTTCGGGCCCTGGACGGTTGAGAGCATCGCCATGCGATCTCTCGGTGATCCCGACGCGTTCCTTGCCGGCGACCTCGGCATCAGGCTCGCCGCCGAGCAGCTCGGGATGCCGGCGACGCCCAAGACACTCACCACTTACTCACACCTCTGGCGTCCCTGGCGTTCCTACGCAGTGCAGTATCTCTGGGCCACCGGGGACCACCCGATCAACCGCATGCCCGAAGAGGAGGCAGCCTGATGCGCACCCATACCGTGATCGACAGTGTCGTCGGAACACTGACCCTGGTCGCCGAAGAGGGGGCGATCGTGGGCCTCTACATGGACCTTCAGCGGCACCGTCCCGACGACGACGCGCTCGGCGAACCGGATCCGCGCGGCCGTGAGGTCGAGCCGTTCAAAGCAGCCGCCGACCAGCTCGACGCCTACTTTGCCGGTGAGCTCACCCACTTCGACCTACCCCTGGCGCCACGCGGGTCCGAGTTCCAGCAACGGGTCTGGGCTGCCTTGCAGGAGATTCCTTACGGCCGGACCGAGTCCTATGGCGAGCTGGCCGAACGAATCGGATCTCCCGGCGGCGCCCGGGCAGTGGGCCTGGCGAACGGGAAGAACCCGATCGGCATCATCATCCCGTGCCACCGCGTCGTCGGCGCAGATGGCAGCCTCACCGGCTACGGCGGTGGCCTCGACCGCAAGAAGCAGCTGCTAGATCTCGAGCTGGCGGTCACTGGCACTGCGCTCTTCTGAACAGGGCACCCAACCGGAAGTGTCAGACAAGGGCACCGGACCGTATGCCGACCCTTCACGTCATCGGCGGCGCAGTCGGTAGCAGTGGGTGGTCATGGGGATCTCGACCATCCCGTCCCGATCGGCGACCCGTTGTCCCAGGGCGCGTACCTCATCAAGGATTCGGTCGCGCTCGGGGCGGATCGCGACATACGACCACGTGGAGGCGTGCAGCACGAGGTTCTCGACGCTCTGCCGCATCCGGTGGGTGAAGAGCTCGGTCTCGGACGGCTCGAACTCCGGCCACACCGGCGGAGCCTCCCGGTCGTCCGGCTGGTTCTGGCGGAGCTGGACGATGTCGGCTAGCTCGCGAAGCCAGGCCACGTCATCGGACCGGTGGTGCCATCCCATCGACAGCCAGCCACCTGGCCGGAGCACGCGGGCGCACTCAGCGGCGGCAGTCGTCTCGTCGAACCAGTGCCATGACTGGAAGGCCGTCACAGCGTCGACCGAACCGGCCTCGACGGGAATGTCCTCAGCGCCGCCGGCCACGATCGAGATGCGTGCGGCGACGCGCTCAGGGAGAACGCCCAGTGAGGTCGTGAGCGCGTCGCGCATACCGGCCGAAGGCTCGACAGCGAGGACCTCATGCCCCATCGCCGCGATTGCACGGGTCCCCAGCCCGGTCCCCGCACCGAGGTCGACAACTCTGCACACGGTTGCAGCTGCGGGTGATCCGAGCATCCAGGCAACCGTCTCTGCGGGCCAGTCAGGGCGCACGGCGTCGTAGGCAGCCGCGTATGCTCCGAACGACGTGCGACGGGCACCGAATATCTCTGTTGTCTCGACCTCATCCATGTCCTGAAACTACCTGTGCCGGAAGCACCCGCCCGCTGGGTACCCTTGCCGGGTGAGTCAGCCCCCCAGCCCTGCCGTGCCCGAGACCGACCTGCCCGAGCAGATGCGCGTCCGCCGGGGCAAACGAGCCCGCCTGCTGGACGAGGGCCGGGAGCCGTACCCCGTTGGCGTACCTCGCACACACACCCTTGCCGAGGTGCGTGCGGCATACGGTCACCTCGCGATCGCCGAGGAGACCCAGGACGTCGTGGGCGTCGCAGGTCGGGTGGTCTTCATCCGCAACACCGGCAAGCTGGCCTTCGCCACCTTGCAGGAGGGCGACGGCACCAGGCTGCAGGCGATGCTCAGCCTTGCCGAGGTTGGCGAGCAGGCTTTGGCCTCCTGGAAGGCCGATGTGGACCTTGGCGACTTCGTCTTCGTGCATGGCCGGGTGATCTCGAGCAAACGTGGTGAGCTCTCCGTGCTGGCCGACGAGTGGGCCATGGCTAGCAAGGCGCTGCGACCTCTTCCGACCATGCACAGCGAGCTGTCCGAGGAGGCTCGGGTGCGCCAGCGCTATGCCGACCTGATCGTGCGCCAGGAGGCCCGAGACATGGTCCGCCACCGCGCCGCCATTGTCCGCGCGGTGCGTGACACGCTGCACGACCGCGGGTTCGTCGAGATCGAGACGCCTGTTCTGCAGCTCGTTCATGGCGGCGCCACTGCCCGACCCTTTCCGACGCACCTCAATGCGTTCGACATCGACATGTCGCTGCGCATTGCTCTTGAGCTGTATCTCAAGCGAGCCGTTGTCGGGGGCGTGGAGAAGGTCTTCGAGATGGGGCGAATCTTCCGCAACGAAGGTGTTGACTCAACACACAGCCCCGAATTCACGATGCTCGAGGTCTATGAAGCCTTTGGCGACCAACACACGATGGCTCGTCTCATACAGGAGATGGTCCTCGCGGCGGCAGATGCTTATGGTTCTCGCGTCATCGAGACCTCGGCTGGGAAGATCGACCTCGATGGCGAATGGCGGTGGCTTCCCGTCTATCAGGGTCTTTCCGAGGCGGTCGGTGAAGAGATCACACCGGATACGGATGCCCAGACCCTGCGCGCAGTCGCAGCGCGCCACGACGTGCCGGTGAAACCCGAATGGACGGCTCAGAAGCTGGTGGTGGAGCTCTTTGGCGAGATCGTCGAGCCGACGTTGATCCAGCCGACCTTCGTCTGTGACTATCCACCGTCGGCTCAGCCGCTGGCCCGACCGCATCGCAAGGACCCTCAGCTCATCGAGGCTTGGGACCTCATCATTGGTGGTATTGAACGCGGTACGGCCTTCTCGGAGTTGATTGACCCGGTGATTCAGCGGGATCGGCTCACCGCGCAGTCTCTGCGGGCTGCCGCGGGAGACGTTGAGGCGATGCAGCTCGACGAGGACTTCCTGCGTGCTTTGGAGTATGGCGCGCCGCCCATGGGTGGCCTCGGTCTGGGCATCGATCGTCTGGTCATGCTGTTCACCGGCGTTGGCATCCGCGAAACCATTCTGTTCCCGCTGCTGAAGCCGGAAGGAACATGAGCATGCATTCTGTGTTGATCGGACTTGGCGCACTGTTGCCGTCCGCCGGGGTCGCCTTCATGTTCTATGTGGTCATCAAGGCAATGCTCGAAGGTGACCGCAAGGAGCGCCTTGCGCATTCCAAGTGGGAGGCAAGCCAAGAACGTTCGACGGCCTCGGCGGAGCGACCCAACAATGTCGAAAATCAGGATTCCGCGACATAAGAATCTTCGCGTATGGTTGGATCTGTAATAGTCGTTGAGCGCTGTTCATCGGCTTGTCATTCCACATTCGGGAGTTCTCATGGCGCAGCGTGTCCAGGTTCTGTTGGTTGACGACATCGATGGGGCAGCAGCGGCTGAGACAGTGTCGTTCTCACTTGACGGGGTGTCATATGAGATTGACCTGACCGCGGCCCATGCCAAGAAACTGCGTGACGACCTGGCGTCGTGGGTGGGTCATGCCCGACGCTCGGGCGGCCGCAAGAGCTCGCGCAAGGCGGCTGCTGGGGGGCGCCGTGGTGACCTGAGCGCCGTGCGTGAATGGGCGCGCAACAGCGGTCACAAGGTCAGCGACCGCGGTCGTGTCTCCGCGGAGGTCCTGGCCGCCTACGACAAGGCCAACGGCTGACCCGCCCGGCTTTGGTGGCTGCGCCTTCAGGCGCAGCCACTGCTGTCTCAGGACCAGCCACAACCTCTTCGTGTCAAGGTTGGCCCAGGGCCGCCGCGAAAAGGTCGCCTTCGCTGGCCACCCGGGCCAGAACGTCGTCCATGTCCAGCTGGGTCAGGGAGTCTCGCCGCTCGGCCCCCCGCTCGATCTCCGCCCATGTGCGCGGTGCGGCGACAAAGGGAGCCTCCTTGCCACGCAACGAGTACGGCGCGATCGTCGTCTTGGCGGCGGCGTTCTGACTCCAGTCCAGCAGCACCTTGCCCGGGCGCAGGGATTTAGTCATCTTCCACAGGACCAGCTCCGGCCGCAGTCTGGTCAGCTCCTGTGCGATCTCTCGCGCGATGTCGCAGATCGTGCCGGAGTCCTGCTCGCCGGGCAATGCGGCATACAGCTGCATTCCCTTGCTGCCGCTGGTGACCGGCGCCGTCCTGAGCCCGATTCGCTCGAGCCGTTCGCGCACCAGCAGGGCCAGCTGCGCGCACTCGTGCAACCCCGCGGGAGCACCCGGGTCGAGGTCGATGACCAACCGGTCGGGATTGAGCGGCTGACCGTCCGCGTCGAATCGCCACTGCGGGACGTGGAGCTCCAGCGCGGCGAGGTTCACCAGGTAGGTGAGGGCCGCAGCACCATCCACGACGGGGTAGTGGAGGGTGTCGGTGCCGCTTTCCGAGCGGGAGCCGCTGCTGGGGACTGCCACACACCGCAGCCACGACGGTGCTCCCGGCGGGAGGTTCTTCTCGAAGAACGACGGTCCGTCGGTACCGTGCGGCCAGCGGATACGAGTGACGGGCCGATCAGCGAGGTGGGGGAGCAGGAACGGGGCCACCCGCGCGTAGTAGTTGAGCACCTCACCCTTGGTGGTCTCGGTCGCGGGGTACATAACCTTGTCCAGGTTGCTCAGCCGGAGATGATGGCCGTCAACCAGCACGGCCGTCAGGTCGATCTCATGGTCCGGCAAGCGAGTTCGCTCCTCATCCTGCACGTTGCCCTGCAGGTCGACTGGTGAGAGGTCAGGTCGCAGACCACGGTATGCCGGTTGCCGCAGCCTGCCATGTGTGGACACACCCAGCGCCCTCACGTCCACGACGACCTCCGGGCGAACCCATGTCGTTCCCTCCGCATCCACCTTCGGCACCTTGTCGGTGAAAGGCGGTGCGTCGACGCTCAGATCCTTCAGAGCCGTCAGGACGCGTTCCTGTTCCGTGCCGGCCAGACCGCTTCCGACACGACCCCGATAGAGCAGTCCTTGAGGAGTCGGGGTGCCCACCAACACAGCGCCCAAGCGATGGGCGCTATCGGCTTCAAGCCGCCATCCGCCGATCACCACCGACATTGATGCGCGGTGGGCGAACTTCAGCCAGTCACGACTGCGTCGTCCTGGGCTGTATGTGGACGAGAGTCGTTTGCTGACAACACCTTCCAGCCCCTGCGCCAGGGTTGCGGCGTAGAGCGCGTCACCGTCGTCGTAGGTGGGAGGCACCTGGGTGTTGGGGCCGCCGAGACCGACCCGCTCCAGGGCTTGTCGCCGCTCGGCCAGTGGGCGGGAGGTGAGGTCCACGCCATACAGGCGCAGGAGATCGAACACCATGAAGGTGACGGGTCGCGTCGCGGACAGCTTGTGGGCCTTCCTGGCGTCGCTGACGTGCATGCGTTCAGCAAGGTAGGAGAACGAGGGGAGCCCGCCGTCGAGCGACACCACTTCACCATCGAGCAGCATGTCGTCGGGCATCCCCGGGCCGGCAAGGGCGCCCAGCTCAGGGAAGCGCGTGGTGACGTCGTTCTCGTTGCGGGACAGCAGGGTTAGCCGACCTGCGGTGACATCTGCCAAGAGGCGCATGCCGTCCCACTTGACCTCGTGCGTCCACCCCGGACCGCGGGGGATCGCGCTTCCCTGGCTAGCCAACATGGGGCGCATGGATCCATCCTGACGTACGAGGGAACTGTCGTAAGGGACACGATGACAATCCCGAAAGACTCAGGAAGAGTGATCTGATGAAAGGACGAGTGAGCTGATCGTGCGTGCCATATGGAAGGGCGCGGTGTCCTTCGGCCTGGTCAATGTGCCGGTGCGGCTCTATTCGGCCACGGAGAACCATGACGTGCAGTTCCGCCAGGTGCACCGAGCGGACGGCGGTCGGATCAGGTACCAGCGAATCTGCAGCATCGACGGCGAACAGGTTTCGTACGACGACATTGCCAAGGGTTATGAGACCGAGGACGGTCGGATGGTCGTGCTCACCGACGAAGACCTCGCGGACCTGCCGACACGCAGCAGCCGTGAGATCGCAGTCGACAAGTTCGTGCCGGCCGGGCAGATCGACCCGATGCTGCTCGACAAGTCGTACTACCTCGAACCTGACAAGACGGGGACCAAGGCCTATGTCTTGTTGCGCGACGCGCTCAAGGCCGCCGACAGGATGGCCATCGTGACCGTTTCCATCCGGACCCGGATGACAGTTGCGGTGCTGCGCGTTCGCAACGACGTCATCGTCATGCAGACCATGTTGTGGCCGGACGAGATCCGATCTCCCGAGTTCGCCACTCTCGGTGAGGAGACAGAGGCCAAACCGTCCGAGCTGGCGATGGCCAACATGTTGGTCGAGTCGTTGGCGGGGGACTACGTCCCGGACGACTACGAGGACGACTACAAGCAGGCTGTCGACGCGTTGGTCAATGCCAAGCTCGAAGGCGGAGAGGCGCGTGTACCCCCTGCCGCGCAGGACAGCTCCGGCGAGGTGCTGGATCTTCTGGCTGCGCTTCAGCGCAGTGTTGAGCGGGCCAAGGCCGCGCGTGGCGACGCCGCGCCAGGCGAGGCCGCGTCAGGCGACGCTTCACCCGGCGAGGCTTCGCGTAGCGAGGCCGGCTAGCCGATGCCCGAAGGTCACACGACGCACGCGCTGGCCGAACGGCTCGGTCGCGCCTTCTCAGGGACGGTGGTCTCCGTCTCCAGCCCACAGGGCAGGTTCGAGGATGGCGCCGCTTTGCTGGACGCGCTGGCGTTGGTCGGCGCCTCGGCCTGGGGCAAGCACCTGTTCGTCCAGTTCGAGGGCGAGCGATGGCTCAACGTCCACCTCGGGCTGATCGGCAAGTTCTCCGTCAAGCGTCACCTCGTCGACCCGGGTCCCGGGGCGGGGCCAGACACGCATCCGCAGATACCAGGTATGCCGCACGGTCACGTCCCGGTCGAGGGGCAGGTCCGGCTCCGGCTGTTGAACGACACGTGGGTGGGGGACCTGCGAGGGCCGACCGTCTGCGCGGTCGTCACGCCGGAGAAGGTCGACGAGATCCAGGCTCGACTCGGTCCGGACCCCCTGCGGACAGACGCCGACCCGGATTTTGCGTTACGTCGGATCATGCGCAGTACCAAGCCGATTGCCGAGCTGCTGATGGACCAGGCCGTGCTGGCCGGAGTGGGCAACGTCTATCGGTGCGAGGTGCTGTTCCGTCATCGGGTCGATCCGTTCCGCCCGGGTCGGGAGATCCGGCCGGCCACCTGGCAGGCCATCTTGGACGACCTGACCAGACTGATGCCACTCGGAGTCGCGTTCGGCCAGATCCTCACCATGGACGATCAGGTAGCCGATGCCCTGGCCGAGGTCGCGGACGGTTCGGCGGCCGCGCATACAGAAGCGGTCACCGGTGCCCGCCTCGGTGACCGCTTCGAGCGACGCTTCTACCTCTACAAGCGGACCGGCGAGCCGTGCCGCACGTGCGGGTCCACAGTTCGCACCCAGCTGATGGCGGGGCGGAACCTGTTCTGGTGTGGCCGCTGTCAGCGCCGGCGCTGACCCCGATCTCAGCCGGAGAAGTCCCCGACCTCAAGGCTGATCGGCGTCGCCGCGAGAGCCTGGCTCACCGGGCAGGCGCCCTTGGCGGCCTCGGCGAACTCGGCGAACTGCGCTGCGGTGATGTCCGGCACGGAACCATTGACCCTCAGGACGATCCCGGTGATGCCCGTGCCCGGCTGGAAGGTGACGTCCGCCCAGGTGTCGATCGCGGTCGGCGGCGTGCCGGCCTTGGCGAGGGCGTTGGAGAGAGCCATCGAGAAGCAGGTCGCGTGGGCCGCACCCAGCAGCTCTTCCGGACTGGTCTTGCCGTTGGCCTGCTCGGCGCGAGACGGCCAGCTGACGTGGAACGTCCCGACCCCTGAGGACTCGAGGGTGACCTGGCCTGCGCCCTCCATGAGGGAGCCTTCCCAGTGAGCGCGGGCGGTTCGCGTCGTGGCCATGTTGATCTCCTCAGTTGTGGATAACGATGGGCGGCGGGTCCACTGCTGTCCCGACGGCTGTTGACTATGCCACTCGTGACCGAACGCCACCAGAAGCGGCAAGTCCGGTACGCCGAGGGCGAACATGAGCCAAGGTGGCTCATGTCGCGGAACATGGCGGCATACCGCGTCGTTGTCCGGATCACGGATCAGTGGTGGCGCAACTTAGGCGCCTGTGGGTGAGCACACGTAACATCGAGGTATCTCGATAGCGAGGAGTCAGAGCGATGTTTGAACGGTTTACCGACCGGGCCCGCCGGGTGGTTGTGCTTGCGCAGGAAGAAGCGCGCATGCTCAACCACAACTACATCGGGACCGAGCACATTCTGCTCGGCCTGATCCACGAGGGCGAAGGCGTCGCCGCCAAGGCACTTGAGAGCCTCGGTATCTCCCTCGATGCCGTCCGCGAGCAGGTCCAGGAGATCATTGGCCAGGGTCAGCAGGCCCCATCCGGTCACATCCCCTTCACCCCGCGCGCCAAGAAGGTCCTCGAGCTGAGCCTGCGCGAGGCGCTTCAGCTTGGCCACAACTACATCGGCACCGAGCACATCCTGCTCGGCCTGATCCGTGAAGGCGAGGGCGTCGCTGCGCAGGTGCTGGTCAAGCTCGGCGCCGACCTCAACCGCGTTCGTCAGCAGGTCATCCAGCTGCTCAGCGGTTACCAGGGCAAGGAGCCGCCGGGCGTCGGCGTCGGTCCGGCCGAAGGCACCCCTGCCGGATCGCTCGTCCTCGACCAGTTCGGGCGCAACCTCACCCAGGATGCCCGCGAGGGCAAGCTCGACCCGGTCATCGGGCGCGGCAAAGAGATCGAACGGGTCATGCAGGTGCTGTCCCGAAGAACCAAGAACAACCCGATCCTGATCGGCGAGCCCGGCGTCGGCAAGACCGCCGTCGTCGAGGGCCTCGCCCAGGACATCGTCAAGGGTGAGGTGCCCGAGACGCTCAAGGACAAGCAGATCTACACGCTGGATCTCGGTGCCCTTGTTGCCGGTTCGCGTTATCGCGGTGACTTCGAGGAACGGCTCAAGAAGGTCCTCAAAGAGATCCGGACCCGCGGCGACATCGTCTTGTTCATCGACGAGATCCACACCCTCGTCGGCGCTGGGGCGGCCGAGGGTGCGATCGACGCTGCGTCCATCCTCAAACCCATGCTGGCCCGTGGCGAGCTCCAGACGATCGGTGCGACCACGCTGGACGAGTACCGCAAGCACATCGAGAAGGACCCAGCCCTTGAGCGGCGATTCCAGCCGATCCAGGTTGCCGAGCCCACGCTGTCCCACACCATCGAGATCCTCAAGGGCCTTCGTGACCGCTACGAAGCGCACCACCGGGTCTCGATCACCGATGCTGCCCTCGTCGCGGCCGCCAACCTGGCCGACCGGTACATCAACGACCGGTTCCTTCCGGACAAGGCGATCGACCTCATCGACGAGGCTGGCGCGCGACTGCGCATCCGCCGCATGACGGCGCCGCCGGACCTTCGCGAGTTCGACGAGCGCATCGCTCACGTCCGTCGTGAGAAGGAGTCCGCGATCGACGCACAGGACTTCGAGAAGGCCGCCTCCCTGCGCGACAATGAGAAGACGCTGCTGGGCCAGAAGGCCGAGCGCGAGAAGCAGTGGAAGTCCGGCGACATGGACGTCGTGGCCGAGGTCGACGAAGAGCTCATCGCCGAGGTTCTGGCGGCTTCCACAGGCATCCCCGTGTTCAAGCTGACCGAGGAGGAGTCCTCGCGCCTGCTCAACATGGAGGACGAGCTGCACAAACGCATCGTTGGCATGGACGAGGCGATCAAGGCGATGTCCCAGGCGATCCGACGCACTCGCGCCGGTCTGAAGGATCCGCGTCGCCCGGGTGGATCGTTCATCTTCGCTGGTCCCACCGGCGTCGGAAAGACCGAGCTGGCCAAGGCATTGGCCGAGTTCCTGTTCGGCGACGAGGACGCGCTGATCCAGCTCGACATGAGCGAGTACAGCGAGAAGCACACGGTCTCAAGGCTGTTCGGCTCGCCTCCCGGCTACGTCGGCTACGAAGAGGGCGGCCAGCTGACCGAGAAGGTCCGCCGCAAGCCCTTCTCCGTCGTGCTCTTCGACGAGGTCGAGAAGGCCCACGCCGACATCTTCAACGCGCTGCTGCAGATTCTTGAGGACGGACGGCTGACCGACTCCCAGGGCCGGGTCGTCGACTTCAAGAACACCGTGATCATCATGACCACGAACCTCGGCACGCGTGACATCGCCAAAGGCCAGTCGCTCGGGTTCGCCACCGGTGGCGACACCAAGACCGGGTACGAGCGGATGAAGAACAAGGTCATCGACGAGCTCAAGCGCCATTTCCGGCCTGAGTTCCTCAACCGTGTCGACGACATGATCGTGTTCCCACAGCTGACCGAGCCGGAGATCGTCCAGATCGTCGATCTGATGGTCGCCAAGCTCGACGTCCGGCTCAAGGACAAGGACATGAGCATGGAGCTGACGCCGGCGGCGAAGGCGCTTCTGGCCAAGAGGGGCTACAACCCGGTGCTGGGCGCGCGCCCGCTGCGCCGCACGATCCAGCGCGAGATCGAGGACATGCTGTCCGAGAAGATCCTGTATGGAGAGCTCCGGGCGGGAGAGACTGTCGTGGTCGACACGGAAGGCACCGGAAAGGACGAGGCGTTCACGTTCTCTGGCGCTGCCCACGCCGAGCTGGATGCTCTGCCGCTGAGCGATGTCCAGGACGGCGATGTTCCGAAAGTCGACATTCAGGACAGCGACATTCAGGACAGCGACATCCCGGACGACATCCAGGACACGGACCTACCAGACACGGTCACGACTCCGGACGCTCCCGACGCGAAGTGACGGCCCGTCGGCTCACATGCCGGCGGCTGAGCCGGGTGCATGGTGACAGGGCGGCCAGGACGTACGGTGGTCGCATGGTCCATGTCTTCCTGCCTTCGTCGCGCCCTGCCGTTTTTGCCGGGCTATCAGCACTTCTGGTCGGCGCCCTGGCGTTGAGTGGTTGTACGTCGACCCCCAAGAAGGTGGTCGTCGCGCCGACCACGACGGCGGTTTCGCCGACCACGGAGGCGGTGGTGACCCCGCCGCCCTTCACGGCTACGGGGATCCCTGCGGCGCTCGCGGCGGTCATCGAGCCGCTGTATTACGGGGGTGCCGTTGCGGCGTCGCCCGCTGCCGCCAAGGTCCTGCTCAAGCGCAAGCCGGTCAAGGCGCCGGGGACGGTGGTTGTCAAAGGTGCCGTCGCGTCCTGGAAGGGCGTACCCATCGCCGTGGTCACCAGGGGCAGGGACGTGACCCTCGCAGTGGCGGCACCCAGATGGAAGGTTGTCGGCGGCTGGTGGCCCTCAGTGGGCGTGGCTGCGCCTTCTCTGGGCGGAACAGCGCGTCGGGTCCTGCTGGTCGGCTCGGATGCACGTCCGGGCCAGGCGATCGACGGCGCCCGCGCAGACAGCCTGCATATTGTCGGTCTCGACGGCCACAGCGGTGGCGGGATCCTGGGGATCGCGAGGGACGCATACGTGCCGTTGTCCACAGGCGGCAGGGGCAAGATCAACTCGGCGCTGTCGTACGGCGGACCGAAGGCGCTTCAGCGGACCGTGGTCTCCGCGACGGGCGTGCCCGTCGAGGGCTACATGATCACGGGTTTCGCGGGGTTCAAGGAGCTCATCAACGGCGTCGGCGGGCTGCGTCTCAAGGCCCCCGTCGCGGTCAAGGACGCGGGATCGAGTGCGGACGTCAAGGTCGGCGTCAACCAGCTCAGCGGGGTCCAGGCACTGTCATACGCTCGGGCCCGTCACGGAGTCGCCGGCGGTGACTTCGGTCGGTCGGCAAACCAGGGGTTGTTGATCAAGGCTCTTGCTGACTTCGCCAGGCTGGCGGGCCCCACAAGGCTGCCCGGCCTTCTGCACATGGCGGATCCCAAGATCGCCACGAACTTGAGCGCCGAGCAGGTGCTGACGTTTGCGGCCGGCGCCTACGTCGTGCCATCGAACAGAATCCACAACCGGGTCGCAGCCGGCAGCTTCGGATGGACATCCGATCGCCAGTCGATCGTCCTGTTCGACGCAAGCGCCAGGCGGATGTTCGCCGATATCAAGGACGGCAACCTGTCGTGATCGACGCACGATGACTTTGGGTCCCAAGATCGAGGTTCGCCGCGCTCGTGTCGGCGACGTGCGTTCCATCCGTGAGCTGGTTCGTCCGCTTGCGGGCAACACCCTCACGCCCAAAGACGCCGTTGCGTACTACGAGGCACTGCAACAGTTTCTGGTGGCCGAGGACCCGGATGTGCCAGGGCGGATCATTGGCTGTGGCGCACTTCACGTGATGTGGGAAGACCTTGCGGAGGTCCGCACCCTTGCAGTCCACCCGGACTTTGCCCGGCGCGGCTTGGGCGGTCTGCTCCTCGAGGCCCTGCTGGATGATGCCCGGGCACTGGGCCTGCACCGCATCTTCTGCCTCACCTTCGAGGTTGGCTTCTTCACGCGCCACGGCTTCTCCATCATCGAGGGACAAGCCGCAGAGCCCGAGGTCTATTCAGAGCTGCTTCGTTCCTATGACGAAGGCGTTGCTGAGTTCCTCGACCTCGAGCGCGTCAAGCCCAACACGTTGGGCAACACGCGGATGCTTCGCACGCTCTGATCCGTCAGGTCGGGCCCGCCGATCCGTCAGGTCAGGCATGCAAGGGCCGGGCCACCGTGGCCTTGCCCGGTTGGCGCGTGATGCGACTGCGGATCGCCATCAGGAAAGTGCCGACGAGGAGCCCGGCGATGAGCCCGAAACCGAGCTGCGGGATGAGCGGCAGGGCGATGCCCAGCCCGCCACCCATGACCCAGGCGATCTGCAGCAGGGTCTCGGCCCAAGCGAACACGCTGGTACGAACCGTCTCACCGATGTCGCTCTGCACCAGCGCGTCGAGGCTGAGATTGGCGAGCTGGCCTGAGAGCCCGGCCACGAGACCGAGGACCACAAGGGTCAACGCCGAGTAGAACACCGCCGCGGTTACCGCGGCCACCGTTGCGACAAGCAGTGCCGAGGCGGCGATCGTCTCGGGCGCCCGGCGCCTGAAGCGGGTTCCGACCACGCTGCCCAGGGTGTTGCCCAAGGCCGCCGCAGCGACGACCAGCCCGAGCACCAGGGTGCCGGACAGTCCCTTGATCGGATGATCGCGCATGAGGAAGGCGAGGAACAACACCAGGAAGCCGGCGAGCAGACGGGTTCCCACCGTGCACCACAGAGCGAAGATGACCCGCCAGGGGAGCGCGGCGACCCTGTGCCGGAAACGCCGCACCGTTCCTTCGCGCAGACCTGCCCGCAGACCTCCCCACAGGCGCGACGCACGACCCTCATCAGTCTGGTCGAGGTCTTGCTCACCCAGGGAGGAATCGACGCGAGCGGGCAGCATGATGGCAAGAACGGTGCCGACGACGTAGATCACGAACGCCGCCCGCAACGACCAGTCCGGACCGATCCTGATGGCTGTTCCGGCGATGGCACCGCCGAGCACCAAACCGGCGACCCCTGCCAGCGACAGGCGCGAGTTGGCAGCGACCAGGCTGACGCCGTGGGGGAGCAGGCGAGGCACCGCGGACGCACGAGTGACGTTGTAGGCACGGGAGGCCACCAGACATCCGAGCGCCGCAGGGAACAACCACAGCGACTTGGTGACAACGGCATCCGCCAGCACCCAGCAGAGGAACGCTCGCGTGGCCAACGTGGTGCCGATCGCCCAGCGCCGGCCGTGCCGGTAACGGTCGAGCAGCGGTCCGATCAACGGGGCCAGCACCGTGAACGGCGCCATGGTGACCAGCAGGAAAAGGGCGACCTGACCGCGGGCCTCACCGGTGGGAATGCTGAAGATCGTGCCCACCAGCGACATCGCCAACGCCGTATCGCCGGCGGCGTGAACCGTGTTCAGCTCGATCAGCCGCGCCAGCCCGGACTCGCCGGCGCCGCCGGAGTGCGTGAAGATCCTGAATCGTCGGGCGCTCGCCCGACCTCCAAGCGCGACCATGCGGGCACTTGCGTGACCGGAACGAGCCGCAATACGAGCACCGGCCTTGGCGCCTTGGCCCACGCCTTTCACGCTTCGGCCCGCGCCGGCTCGCACTGATCGGACCATCGCGGCCTGCCGAGCCCGTCTGAGGGCCTCGGCCTCCGCGGCCGGGTCCACACGGCCGCCCTGCTCCCGCGGGCTCTCGTCCACGTTCCTATCTTGCCTCGTTCGGGTGACGGCTGCCTGCGCTTCGCCCGGGCAGTCGGAACCTCCTGCCCGACAAAGGTTCCACGAGCCCATCCGCCACCAGGCTGTCGAGACAACGGTCGCGCTGGGAGTCGTCGGCGGGCCACGCGGCGCCAATCGCCCTCGCCGTGACCGGACCCCTGCTCTCCCTCAGCACCGCAAGGATGGTGCCTCGGCACTGCCGATCCGTGCCGTGCCAGGGCTGGCTGCGCCGTGCCGGGCCCTCGTACGCCGGTTGTCCCGCGCCCTGCCAGGCGCACAGGTCCTGGACCGGGCAGTCCGGGCACCTGGGCATGCGCGCAGAGCACACGAGGGCGCCAAGCTCCATCACCCCCACGTTCCATCTGCGCGCGGTGTGCGCGTCTGAAGGCAGCACGCTCGTGGCCAGGTCGACCTCCGCCCGGGTCAGCGACGGGGCCGCCTGAGCGCTGCCGGTCACCACGCGAGCCAGGACGCGTCGGACATTGGTGTCCACAACGGTCTCCCGTAGCCCGAAGGCAAAGACAGCCACTGCGGCGGCGGTGTAGGCGCCCACACCAGGGAGTGCGAGCAGCTCCTCATGGGTGCGTGGCACCTCGCCGCCGTGACGTTCGACCATGGCCGATGCCGCGCTGTGAAGCCGCACGGCCCGGCGTGGGTAGCCCAGGCGCCCCCACGCATGGACCGCATCGCCGGGCGCGGAGGCGGCCAGAGCGGCAGGTGAGGGCCACGCCGACATCCACTGCCGCCACACCGGCTCGACTCGGGCTACCGGCGTCTGCTGCAGCATGACCTCGGAGACCAGGATCCCCCAGTGCGATGTGCCAGGCTCGCGCCACGGGAGGACCCTGGCCTCGCGGGAATACCAGTCCAGAATCCGTTGGTGCAGAAGGGAGCTGGGCACCGCTCAGACGTATCGCTCGAGAATGCTCGACTCGGCCAGTCGGGACAGGCCCTCGCGAACCGCCCGCGCACGACCCTCACCGACGCCCTCGACTGCCATCAGGTCCTCAAGGTTGGCGGAGAGGAGCTTCTGAAGATTCTCGAAGTGGTCGACGAGCCGCTCGACGATCGCTCCCGGCAGGCGGGGCACCTTGGTCAGGAGCCGGTAGCCGCGGGGGCTGACTGCTGCATCGAGGGCATCGCCGCCGATAGCGAATCCGACGGCCTTGGCACCCGCGGCCAGGTCGAGCAGCTCGATGGACGTGAGCTCCATCAGGTCGGCCAGAACCTGCTTGACGGTGCCGGTGTTGTGGGCGGCTTCGAGGTAGTCGCGGATCACCAGCTCGCGGTCATTGCCCAGACCACCGGTCAGCTCCTCGAGCTGAAGGGTCAACAGCCGGCCGTCGGTGCCGAGCTCGATGACATAGCTGTCGATCTCTTCGCTGATCCGTCGGACCATCTCGAGGCGCCGGAGCACCGAGGCGACGTCGCGAACGGTGACCAGATCCTCGATCTCGAGGGCTGACAACGTGCCGGTGACCTCATCGAGTCGCGACTTGTAGCGCTCGAGAGTCTGCAGGGCCTGGTTGGCGCGGGAGAGTATCGCGCTCGATTCCTCGAGGACGTGGCGTCGGTTGTCGACATACAGGGCGACGATCTGCATGGACTGGCTCACCGAGACCACCGGGAAGCCGGTCTGTTTGGCGACCCGCTCTGCGGTGCGGTGCCGGGTGCCGGACTCGTTCGTCTCGATCGAGGGGTCGGGCAGCAGCTGCGTGGCAGCGCGCAAGATGCGTGAACCATCGCGTTCGAGCACGATGGCGCCGTCCATCTTGGCCAGCTCGCGTAGTCGCGTGCTGGAGAACTCGATGTCGAGAGGGAAGCCTCCGGTCGACATGGCCTCGATCACCTTGTCGTTGCCGAGCACGATGAGGGCCCCGGTGCGCCCACGCAGGATGCGCTCCAGCCCGTCCCGCAGCTCGGTCCCCGGTGCCACGGCCGCCAAGGTGGCGCGGAGCAACTCGTCGTCGCTTCGTTCCACGGTGATCGGTATCCCCTCGGGCGGCAGATGGTCGGATCCGGTGTGTATGGATCCCTTCGGGTCGGGCAGGCGGTGACACCGATATGCCCGGTTGGCGGGAAGTCTAATGGCCAGAAGGCCTTAGGGGAGGGTTGTAACCCACCCGTGATCTTGCTCAGGATACGGGCTGCGTCATCAGGTTGACCGCCCGACGGATGTCGGAGACCTCGATGACCCTCATCCCCTCGGGCATGGGGCCGTTGCCGAGCGAGCCGGCGGGTACGACGGCCTTGCGGAACCCCAGTCGGGCGGCTTCGGCGAGCCGGCGGGGGATGCCGGTCACGGCCCGGATCTCACCGGCAAGACCGACCTCGCCCATGGCCACCGTGCCGTGTGGGAGAGCCCGCTCGGACACCGAGCTGGCCATGGCCAGCGCGATCGCCAGGTCTGAGGACGGCTCGGACACCTTGACGCCGCCGACCGTCGAGACGTAACAGTCGGCCTGGCGGACCGGGACGCCAGCACGCTTGTCGAGGACGGCGAGGATCATCGCGACCCTGGAGCCGTCCAGCCCGCTCGTCGTGCGTCGGGGCGAGGGCGCTGTCGTGGGCGAGAGCAGCGCCTGCACCTCCGTGACCAACGGCCGTCGGCCTTCGAGCGTGACGGTGACGCAGGTGCCGGGAACGATCAGGTCGCGACTCGACAGGAACAGGCCGCTGGGGTCGGGGAGGCCGACGATGCCCACGTCGGACAGGTCGAAGCACCCCACCTCGTCAGTTGGCCCATAGCGGTTCTTAATCGCGCGGACGAGCCGCAACCGGGAGTGCCGATCGCCCTCGAACTGGATCACCACGTCAACCAGGTGTTCGAGCACCCGCGGGCCCGCGATCGAGCCGTCCTTGGTGACATGCCCGACCAGCAGGATCGAGATCCCCCGTGCCTTGGCCAGCTGGATCAGGGAGGCCGCGACCTCGCGGACCTGTGAGACGTTGCCGGCCGATCCCTCGACCTCTCCGCTCGCGATGGTCTGGACGGAGTCGATGATGACGAGGTCAGGCTCGATCTGGGCGATCTGGCCGAGCACGCTGGCGAGGTCGGTCTCGGCAGCGAGGAAGAGGTTCTTGGCCATGGCCTCGATCCGCTCGGCCCGCATCCGGACCTGCGCAGCCGACTCCTCGCCGCTGATGTAGAGGACGGTCTGGTCTGCACGGGCGGCTCTGGCGGCGACGTCGAGAAGCAGGGTCGACTTGCCGATGCCGGGCTCGCCGGCGACCAGGACCACGGCACCCCGGACCAAGCCACCCCCGAGCACCCGGTCGAACTCGCTGACGCCGGTCGTGCGCGCCTCAGCCCGGCGCGCGTCAACCTCACCGATCCGGATGGCGGGGCGGTCGGTGACCACCGCGGCGGTCGTCCTGACCTTGACCGCACCGATCTCGCTGATCGTGCCCCAGGCCTGGCACTCACCACATCGACCGACCCACTTGATGGCCGACCAACCGCATTCGGAGCAGCGGTAGCCGGCTGGTCGGGTAGTTGCCTTGGTTGCCATGGACGCGACCCTACGAGACCCGTCCGACAGAGGTCGTCAGACCGTGCGCCAGAACAAGTTGACGGCATAGTCCACGCCCGAACCCTCATGCTCGGCCAGGATCTCGTCGGCGAGGGCCTCGGTGAACTCGATCCGCACGACTGACTCGAAGTCCGCGCGTGACCCAAAGGACCATCGGATGTCGAGGCTCTCGCGCAACCAGCCCTGGCGCGCCCAGAAACGTTCGATCGCAACCGGGTCGTACGCCGGCATGGCCCTTCGGAACCACCCGCCGAACGTGGATCGTGAGGCGTCGTTGTCGATCACGAACGCCGTCCCGCCGGGTCGCAGCACCCGCGTCACCTCGGCCAGTCCGGGCTCGCATCCCGGTCCGAAGAAGTAGGCCCACCGGGCATGGACCATCTCGACGCTGTCATCGGCCAAAGGCAGCTTCTGGGCTGCACCCTCGAGCACCGACGCGTTGGTCAACGACAGCTGTGAGATCCGTCGCCGGGCAAGGGCGGCCAGCGGTTCGCGCGGTTCGACGCCCAACACTGCCGACGCGGTCCGGGCGAAGCGAGGCAGGTGGAAGCCGCTGCCACAACCCAGGTCCAGAACACGCTGCCCGGACCAGTCATGTATGCCGGCCATGGTCGCCTCGATCAGGCCGTCAGGGTCGACCCCGAGGTTCTCGATCTCATAGACGGCAGGGTGGTTCCAGATGTTCGGGCTGGGAATCATTGCGCCGTGGGGATTCTCGCGCCGGCCATCGTCATTGCCCTGCAGGCGTCAGCGAGGGTGGTCTTCAGCGCGTGCTTTCAGCGTCGCGGGGTGAACAAGCAGGGGCAACAGCTTGCGCGAACCATTGGCCCGGGCGGCCTGCGCGGCGACCAGGTGGGCCTCGCAGCGAATGACCATCTCGTCGTAGCCGGCTGAACCCATGAGCTCGCGAAGCTCGCTCGCGCTGCTCCTGAAGACCGGTTCCTTGCCCACATGTGCGTCCGAGTTCCCGGAGCAGTACCAGTCCAGGTCATGACCGCCCGGACCCCAGTTGCGACGGTCGTACTCGGTGATCGTGACCTCGAGGTAGGAGCTCTTATCGGCCATCTCGACGGTGCGGTAGGTGCGACGGATCGGCAGCTGCCAGCACACGTCCGGCTTGACGGTGAGGGGCTCGACGCCACGGAGCCGGGCGTGCTGGTGCAACGCGCAACCGGCGCCGCTGGGAAAACCTGGACGGTTCAGGAAGATGCAGGCACCGTCGACGACGCGGGTCTTGAGCTGACCCTCTTCCTTGAGCTTCCATCGACCGCCCTGGCCGGCGGAGTGGAACTGCCACTCGTCCTCACCGAGCTCGGCAACGGTGGCCTTCACCCGCGATACGTCGTCCTTGTCCGTGAAGTGCGCGCCCAGGGTGCAGCAACCGTCATCAGGGCGATCCTCATAGAGGCCAGCACAACCGCTGCCGAAGATGCAGGACCATGACGACGTGAGCCAGGTCAGGTCGCAGCGGAAGCGCTGGTTGGAATCGGTGGGGTCGATGAACTCCACCCACATGCGGGGGATATCGAGAGAGGTTTCTGGCACCCGCCAAGACTATGCGGCACATGCGCATTCGCATGCAGTGGACTTTCGCACTTTTCGGGTGACTTGATCCGTCCCGTCCGGGTCGTTATGCACGATTGATCGGCGACTCGCTGCACGTAATCCCCAACACGCATGACCTTCTGCGAGATCCTGAGTACCTGCACGCGCCACGCGTGCAGGTGAGAGGATGTGATGGAGATGACTTCAATCAGTCAGGGCCGGTTCCCGCACAAGATCCGTGGTTCGGTGGTGACCCAACGGCGCCGTTGCGGCACACCGTCGTGTCGGTGTGCCGAGGGCATCGAACTGCACGAGAGCACCGTGTTGAGCTACTCCGAGGGCGGCCGGAACCGCACCGTGATGCTGGCCGCCCAGGAGATCGACCTGGTCCGCGCCGCGGTCGCCCGGTACCGGGCTGCTCAGGCCAAGCTGGAAGACGAAGGCAACGCCGGCCTGGCCGTGCTGCTCACCCGGCGGGCCGCGACCCGCCGGACCCGGTGACCGGGTTCTCCGCGTTGCTCGGCCTGACCCGCAGCGGGTTCACCGCGCCGAGCTTCGCGATCTTCACCGACCTTGTCACCGGGTGGGTGTGTGCGCCGGGGCGACGCACCATCACCAGAATGATCACCGTCGTCGACCCGGCCGGGCGACGTGCCCATGACGCCTACCACCGGTTCGTCCGCGACGGCGCCTGGTCGATGAACCGGCTCTGGCAGATCCTCACCTGCCACCTGGTCGCCACGTTCAGCCCCACCGGGGTCATCGAGTTGGCCTGTGACGACACGCTGTTCCACCACGAGGGACGCAAGGTCGAAGGCGCCGGAATCTTCCGCGACGCGGTGCGCTCCACCCTGGGCCGGGTGGTCTATGCTCGCGGGCTGAACCTGGTCGTGATCACGCTGACGATCCACCCACCCTGGGGCGGGCAACCGGTCGCGGTCCCAGTCAACGTCCGGGTCCACAAGAAGCACGATGCGACCACCACCATCGCCCACGCCGCGGCGATGCTCACCGAACTCTCCGCCTGGCTACCCGACCGGAGTTTCCACCTGTGCGCCGACGGCGCCTACGCCACCCTCGCCGGCACCGCCCTGCCCAGAACCCACCTCACCTCGAGGATCCGCCGCGACGCCGCCCTCTACCAGGCCGCACCACCACCGACCGGCAAACGGGGCCGGCCCCGCACCAAGGGTGAGCGGCTCCCCACTCCAGCGAAACTGTCCGAGACGCTGCCCAAGAAGGCTTGGACCACCGTCGAGGTCGTCGTCCGCGGCAAGACCCTCACCAAACTCGTCCATGTCCGTGACGTGCTCTGGTACAAGGTCAACAGAACCCGCCTGGTCCGCCTGGTCGTCGTCCGCGACCCCAACGGCGTCGAGCCCGACGACTACTTCTTCACCACCGACCTCCAGGCCACCGGCGCCCACGTCGCCGACCGGTACGCGACCCGCTGGGCCATTGAGGTCTGCTTCCGCGACATCAAGCAAGACCTCGGCGGGCAGAACCCGCAGTCCTGGAAACGCCGCGGCCCCGAACGCGCCGCCGCCCTCTCCCTGTGGCTGCACGCCACCATCTGGTGCTGGTACCTCCAGACCCACCCGTCCGGCCACACCTGGATACCCAGACCCTGGTACCGCACCAAAGCCACACCGAGCTTCCTCGACGCCCTCGCAGCGCTCCGCCGTGTCCTATGGGCCCAACGAATTACAACCATGTCGCGCTCGACAGCCGAGGAACCGAAAATCACCGAAGCATTGCTCGACACGCTCGCCTACGCCGCATAGACCACCCCAAGACTGCGAAAGTCCACTAACTGTTCAGGGGGTTTCGGCGTGTTGTCGTGATTTGGAGCCTGGTTGGAGACACGCTGGTGGGGTCCTGAGTATGCGTCTTCCCCCGCTGGCAGGTTCTTGTGTCTGGTTCGTCGTCTGCGCCCTCGTATGAGGAGTTGTTGGTCAAGCTTGCCGAGCGTGATGCGCTGATTGTGGTGTTGACGGCGAGGGTTGAGACGTTGAGCGGTCGGGTCGCTGAGCTGGAGTTGAGGTTGGGCAAGAACAGCCAGAACTCATCGAAGCCGCCGTCGACTGATGCGTTCGTCAAGCCACCACCGCGGTCGTTGCGCCGACCGTCAGGGCGTCGTCCGGGCAAGCAGACAGGCGACGGGGGTGCGCGATTGGAACCGGCCGTCGTCCCGGACGAGGTCGTGATCCACGAGGCCTCTGCATGCTGCTCGTGCGGGCTGGGTCTGCATGACGCCCCTGTGGTTGGGCGTCGATCCCGGCAGGTCTTCGATCTACCGCCGGTCCGGTTGAAGGTCACCGAGCATCGTGTCGTGGAACGGTTGTGTTCGTGTGGTCAGGTGAACGCTCCGGCTTTTCCAGATCACGTGACAGCCATGACCTGTTACGGGCCTCGCGTCGCTGCGGTTGGAACGTATTTGATGACCCGGCATCACGTGCCGGTCGCCCGGACCAGCGAGCTGATGGCCCAGATGCTCGGCGCGCCGGTCTCCACGGGTTGGCTGTCAGGCCTGGCCGCCCGCGCAGCCAAGCGGCTTGAACCATTCACCGATCACGCCACCGCAGCCCTGCGGTCCGCCGACGTGGCTCATTTCGACGAGACCGGTGCTCGTGTCGCCGGCAAGCTCGCCTGGGTGCACGTGGCCTGCAACGACCGCTTCACCCGCCTGCATCTGGCCCGATCCCGTGGCCGCGACTCCATCGGTGCCGGGAACATCCTGGGCGCCGGGTTCGCTGGCGTCGCGGTCCACGACGGGTTGAACGCCTACCACGGGTGGGGAGTCGACCACGGCTTGTGCGGGGCGCATCACCTGCGTGAACTCGCTGGCATCGCTGAACTCACCGGGCACGGCTGGCCCACCAACTTGGCCGACCTGCTGGTCGAGTTGCACGTCGCGGTCGGCAAGGCCAAAGCCCGCGGCAAGACCGAGCTCAGTACCCGGACCCTGGGTCGTTACCGGCGCCGATACCGCGCCCTGCTCGTCGAAGGCATGAACCTGCATCCGGCGCCCCCACCGACCCGCAAGCAAGGCCGACCACGACTCGGCCTGCCGCGCGCGCTCCTACGAAGACTCGACCTTCACCAGGACGACGTCCTGCGATTCGCCTACGACTTCAACGTCCCGTTCGATAACAACCAGGCCGAACGAGACGTCCGGATGGTCAAACTCCAACAGAAAATCTCCGGCTGCTGGCGCACAACCACCGGCGCCGAAGCATTCCTGGACATCCGCTCCTACCTCGCCACCGCCGCGAAACACCACCGCGACGCCCTCGACGTCCTGGGCGAACTCTTCACCACCGGCCCCTGGATACCAACCCCAGCCTGCCCAACCCCCTGAACAGTTACCAATCTTCCAACAATAAGAGGTCCGAAAAATCCCGGAATATCAACGAAAAACAGCAGTTACCACTACTGTCCCATCAGGTCATATTTCAACTCTCAAGGCGGGAAGAATCTTTTCGGCTCGGGTTCAAACACTGCCGCCATCACCGCCTCGCGGACGGCGACACCTTCGGCGGCGAACAGGTTGACGTCGTTCTTCTCTTGGACCTCCC
>Ga0209587_1000050_pt1 | contig 53884 bp, 60 predicted proteins | sample NGEPerD_2_FD_184512 | JGI IMG/M metagenome (GOLD analysis project Ga0209587, IMG submission 184512) | Arctic peat soil microbial communities from the Barrow Environmental Observatory site, Barrow, Alaska, USA - NGEE PermafrostL1-D... | ecosystem: Environmental > Terrestrial > Soil > Wetlands >...
GCTGAGAGGAGCATGTCAGCGTGAGCGATCCGGGCGACCGTGCTACTCGCCGAGCCCGTCACAACGGGTTGCCCCGCCGGACCCAGCCCCCTTGAGGTCGTGAACGCCCACACCGGCTGAAGACGTCACCGCTCGCACGTCACCGTCGCGCCGTTCCAGGCAGACCCCGACCCACCGTGACCGTCAGTTGCAGCTTTGCGTTCCGTTGGTGTCCCTCAAGGGCACTGAGCGAGGCCGGGTTGTTGCACGCGCACCCGGACACGGTGCGCTCGGCGTTGTTCACCGGCGGCGGGGAGTTCTTCCTGTCCGCGGACAAGGTGCAGGTCAAGTACGAGATGCTGCGCGCGCATCTGGTCGGCGGTCAGCCGGTGACCGATGCGGCGGTAGCACACGGCTACTCGCGTGCCGCGTTCTACCTGGTGCTGGCCTCGTTCTCCGAGTCCGGGATGTCTGGGCTGCTCGACGAAGCGCGTGGCCGGAGGGGCCCGGTGAAGCTGCGCCCGGAGATCGTGGCCTTCGTCCAGCAGTCGCCGGCCGGTGCGGGCGAGCTGGTCGAGCAGGTCGCCGACCGGTACGGAGTGCTCCTGCACCGGCGCACGATCGAGCGGGCCAGGCTGCGATGAGCGTCCGGTCGTTCTGGCCACCGGTGGAGTCGGCCCAGATCGACTACGAGGCGCTGCGCGCTCATCTGCTCGAGCACGACCGCCTGCCCGACGATCTGGGCGCGGCCCGGTTCGCGCGCCGCGGACTGGCTGGGCGGATCAGATGGCCGGTCAGCGACCCAATCTTCATCGCCGAGCTGGCCGGTGCGTCCCGCCCGGCGTGGAGTCCACACGCCGACCCGCGAGTCGACGCGTTGGCCGTGGGCTACCAGTTCCTGCTCGATGCCGCGGCGGCCCGACAAGCGACATCGATCACTGTGACTGGTGGTGCGCGATGAGGGTCGCCCTCTACGCCCGGGTGTCCACCGAGCGGCAGGCCGAGCGCGGCACGATCGGCTCGCAGCTGGCCGTGCTGCGCGAGCGCGTCGGCGCTGACGGTCACGAGGTAGCTGGAGAGTACATCGACGACGGGCACTCCGGAGCGCGTCTGGACCGACCCGGGCTGGACACACTGCGCGATGGCGCCGAGGCGGGCCTGTTCCAGGCGGTGTGGTGTCTGTCCCCAGACCGGCTCGCCCGTGCCTACGCCTACCAGGTGTTGGTGCTCGACGAGCTGACCCGCTTCGGCGTCAAGGTGCACTTCAGCGATGCTCCCGACCTGGCCGCCGACGACCCGCAAGCCGTGCTGCTCACCCAGGTGCAGGGCGTGATCGCCGAATACGAGAAGGCCAAGATCGCCGAACGCTACCGGCGCGGCAAGCTGTTCCGCGCCCGGGCCGGAGAGATCACCACCTGGAAGGCTCCCTACGGCTACCGTCGCATCGCCCGCAGCGAGGCGACCGGCCCGGCGCACTTGGAGATCTACGAACCCGAAGCCGTCGTCGTGCGGCGCATCTTCACCGAGCGCGTTGGTGGCACGACGATCCGGGAGATCTGTCGCCAGCTCAACGCCGACGCCGTGCCCTCACCGACCGGTCGGCCGACCTGGGGTCACTCCACGGTGAGCCGGCTGCTGCGCAACGAGGCCTTCGTCGGCCGGGTCTACTACAACCGCACCGAGACTGTCGCCGCGCCGGGTCCGGTCCGGCGCAACCGACAGGTTCCGCGTCCGCGCGAGGAGTGGATCTCGATCGACTGTCCGCCCATCGTCACCGACGAGCAGTTCCAGGCCGCCAGTCGAGTCGCCCACGACAACAGCCAGTGGAGCCCGCGTCGCGCGGAGCCGGGCACGTTCCTGCTCAAGGGCCTGGTCAAGTGCGGCGTCTGCCGGGTGGGCACCAACTGTCACAAGATGCGTGGGCGCAACGGCACCTGGCACCGCTACTACTACTGCCGCAACCACGACCCACTCCGCGCCGGCGGTGAAGAACGCCGGTGCCCCGAACGCAACATCCGCGCCGACGCCCTCGACGAGTTCGTCTTCGATCACCTCCGCGCCGCTCTCACCGAGCCGGCGTTACTACTGGCCGGGGAACAAGCCGTCGCGCTCGCCCAGCCGATCCCCGACGACGAGCTACTCGCCGCCGAACTCACCCGGCTCGATCGCAAGATCGCCAACGCCAGCGCCGAACGACGTCGCCTGGTTGATCTCTTCCAGGCCGGGCTGATCGAGATGACCGAGCTGCAGCGGCGCTCGCGCGAGGTCGCCGCCCGCCACGACGAGCTGACCACCAAACGTAGTGCGCTCGCCGCCGAGCGAACCGCGCTGACCCACGGCAACCTGATCCGCCGCAGGGTGAATGACTTCGCCCAGCAGATCCGCGGCGTCATCGATCAACTCGACCGCCCGCAGCGGCAACAGTTGATGCGCCTGCTCATCGAGGACGTGCACGTCACCGGCTCACACGTCCAGATCCAGCTGCGCATCCCGCTCGACCCACCCAACCCCGGCGGCGCCGGGCCGCGCAGGCCCGGGCCCACGCCCACCGACCAGTCAGTGTCCAGCCAAGACCGTTTGCGTTCCGTTGGTGGTGATGACCTCGGCGTGGTGGACGATGCGGTCGATCATGGCCGCCGCGACGGCCTGGTCGACGAAGACGTCGCCCCAGCGGGCGAAGGGCAGGTTGCTGGTCAGGATCAGGGAGGCGTGTTCGTAGCGGGACGAGACCGACGAGGCCGACGAGTCGCTGCGGCATCCGGCGATGATGACCCTGCTCCAGCTCGATGCCGAGTCGCCGAGATCGGTCGATCCTGAGCTCGCCGCCGGCATCTGCGGGATGGACTGCGACCTGATCCTCGAGCTCCTCACCTCGCACAGCGAGCAGGAGACCGCCTGGCGTTCGGCTCGCGACGAGGCGATCCTGACGGGGCCCCGGACGACGAGACCGACCTCTGCGACCACGAGATGCAGCACGCGGAGCGGACCAACAACCGGTTGCGACGAGCGCTGCGGATCGTCGTCGAACAGGAGGTTGGACGGGATCCCGGGGAGTCGGCGTACGGCGGGCCGCGTCGTCGCCGCGCGTGAGATTCCCGCTGGTCAAGCCGCAGGGATCCGGCCGGCCCGGTTCCTACTCTCCGGGTGACGCCTCTCCATCAGAGTTCAGATAGGTGATGGTCAGGTCGATCCGGGTTCCGGGTGCGCCGAGCCAGTTGTGCGCCTCAACGCGGTAGACACCCGGCTCGGGACGTTCGACCCGGAACTGCTCCTCCGTCATGCTTCCGGTAGCACCCGAGGCCACGTCATCGCTCCAGCTGCCGTCAGAGAGTTGACGCTGCAGATACAGGTCGACGTCTGCCGGAGTGCCAGGCACCGCACCCACGAGCATCTGTGCGTTGTCCTTCCCGTCCAGCACCTCGAACTCGTGGTAGGCGACGGTGAGCGGCGTCCGCTCCGGAGCGCCTGCAGTCGGTGTCACCGAAGCGCGCTCGGTCTCCTGCGGCTCGCCCGAGACGGGCTCCTCGCCGGAACTCGTCAGGTCGAACGGCACGGTGTCCTCGACGAGTGTCGGGGCCGTCACGACAGGCACCCGCAGGGCGCTTCCATTCGGTCCGGTCGCGACCGTGATCTTCGGGTCGACCGCGAATGCCGGCACCTTGTCCGGGTCGGACGCGGTCATCCGCAGCACGAGCTTGTGGCCTTCGCGCAGGTCGTGTGCCATCGCGAACCCGGGTGGCTCCATCTCGTAGAGGACGCCGGGAAGCACGGGTGACGGTGTGGAGACGCCGGATCGCAGCTCCGGGTTGATCGCGAACTGGCTGATCCTTCGGCGGTCACCGTTCGCAGACTCGTCGTACAGGGTGCCGATCATGTGCACCCGTGGCGTGGTGAACGAAGCCACTAGATCGAGCTCGGGCTGCCCCGCCAGGACCGTGTCGACGGTCATCGGCCCGGTGGAGAAGTCGACGCCACCGGTTCCCTGCGGGTCGGTGAACCCGCTCGGGTCACCGCTGAAGCTCACAGACCCGGGCGCGGTCGGCTGGGTCGGAGCGAGGGTGTTGGTTTCGGTCGGGTAGAGCGCCAGCGTGCTCTCGCTGCTCGTCGGCCACTGGCTGTTCACCAGGATCTGGGACCGGTCACCGGTGCGAGCTCCGGCAAACGTGCCGTCTGAGAGGAACATCTCGGCGGCGGGTCCGGTCTGGACGTCACTCTGCGCGAGCTGCTTGTCGAACCACGCGTGCAGGGCGTACGTCCACTGGATTCCGCGGCGGGTCGGGCAGCAGCCGGAGCCGTGGTCCCATTGGCCCATCCACACCTTGTCACCTGCACGACCGTCGCGCTCGGTGAACCACTCCATGCCGGCCACCCGGGCAGCGTTGTCGTTGACTCCGTGGACCATGAAGACCGGGACGTCGGAGGCGGTGGCATCCTCACGCCAGTCGCGCTCGGCGTGCCAGGCGGTGTACTCGCCCGACAGCTGGGCCTCTCCTGCGGTCAGCGAGCTGTTCGGCAGGCCGCAGCCTGTGTCCTCGACGTTGCGGCCCTCGTTCTCGCCGCCGGGCAGGTGCCGCTCGAGGGCGATCTGCTCGTAGGCGAACATCGGGCCCGCCCATTGCAGGAAGTAGGGGACACCGGCCTGGAACTGGTGGTCGTACATGCTCGCGAGCCCGGCGCTGGGCACGATCGTCTCCAGGCCCTCCGGGTTCATCGCGGCGGCGAGCGAGGGCGTCGAGCCGACGTACGAGTGGCCGGTCATCCCGACTCGGCCGTTGGACCAGTTCGCTCCGGCGGCCCACTCGACGACCCGCTTCACGTCCTTGGCGTCGTTGCGGCCCAGGTGGTCCAGGCAGCCCTCACTCAGACCCGTGCCGCGCAGGTCCATCATCACGACCGCGTAGCCCTTGGGGGCGAAGTAGTCGGTCAGGCCGAGGGGTACGCCGTCCTCGCCGACCGGCTCCGGCAGGATGCGTCGGCCCTCGCGGTCGGCGAGGGTTCCGTGGTACGGGCTGGACTCCAAGATCGTGGGCCACTGGCCCTTCTCCTTGGGTCGGGTGACCTCGATGTGTACGTACGTCCCGTCGTGCATCGGGATCTGCAGCTTCTCCTTCACGGTCTCGTACCGGTCCTCGGTGAGACCTGCGACCCTCGTGTAGTCGAAGGCCGCCGGTTGGGCCGTCGCGGCGGCCGGATCCTTGCGATCCTTCGGGCCGTTGGGGGCAGCTCCCGCGGACTGAGGGATCGCAGCCGCGACGAGAAGCGCTGAAAGAGATAGGGCGAGTGCGCCACCGATCAGGCGGCGCGGAGTTGCCAACGAGGTCATCGTAAGGCCTTCCAAAGCGGGGTTACCGTCGCTTCTCTAACGAGGAAGTGTGCGGGAGGTCACGCCCGCACCTCACCCAGGCGGTACGTCGCCTATGCTGGAGGAGTTCTACGGCCAGGCGCTTTCCGATGAGCTGCTGCAGCGGATTTATGGGACCGACGACGAGCAGTTGGCAGTGCTGGCCTGGCAGCTCGACCAGCGACTGCCGATCGTCGAGGCCGAATTTGCTACGCCCTCGAATCCACTCTTCAACCGCGGCCGCCCCGAGACTATGCTGGCGCACGAAACACTGTTGACCCAGCTCCCCCATCACTGCTGGCCGCAAAGGCGATCGCGGCACTCGACGGCGATGCCAGCTGCGTTGCCACCTATCCCGCACCGTTGGACGGATCCGAGGGCATGCAGCGCGAGCGAGTGATACGCAAGCTGGAGCGAGTCTGAGCGGAACTCGGCTTCAACCCGTTCAATGGCGGTGTGTGGGTCCTCGATCCCGCACTAGTCGACCTACAAGACGCAATCGACCGAATGAAAGTGAACTTCAGGCTGGTCTAGAGGTCGCACTCCGTGAGGGCCAGCTTGTCGTGGCATCACCTGTGGACTTGCGAGACTGGAGCATGCGGAACAGAGCCGATGGCCCGATGCTTTTGATCTCACCGGTCATGCCGCGTTGCCGGCCGATGAGTGGCGGCCCCGAGCTGCACCCGTCGTCCGGGTGTAATCGCCTCGGCCCTGACGTCGATTCGAGGCTCCGCGGTCACAGATCGGTGGGCCTTGACGGGGATCTATGGCCTACGGGCGAGAATTTCGCCTGGTATTGCGTGGCGGCCAGTGCCCGGATGGGCACGCTCGTGGGAGTCATCACCGTCACGGATGGCGGGGCTTGACCATCTGCGAGGTCCAGAGACGGCCGAGCCAGGCGGCGAAGCGCTCGTCGGGCCACCCGCTTTCGGCGACGAGCCGCTGCCACAGCGTGCCGTCCATGGTTGCGGCCAGCACGTCACGGCACTCGGCTTCGCTGACCGCGAGCTGCCCCGTGGCGGCCGCGGCCTCCGCGTACGTGGTGCATGCGTCGAGTCGCCGCTCGTCCCACTCGGTGAGCATCGCGGCGGCGGCGGGTTCGCCCGCGGCGGCGCCCTGCAAGGCCGCCAGGAGAGGACCGATGCGCCGGAACACCGAGGTGACGGCGACGGCGTGCTGGCCGAAGCGTGTCGCGAGGTCCGGCTCGGCGAGCACGGCGCGGATCTCCGGCCGGTCCAGCAGGCGGACGGCTTCCTCGTCGCCGCGGGAGCTGACGTACCAAACATGACGCAGCAGCGTGGGCTTGTTCCGAAACGCCGCGTAGACCGTTTCGACGGCGACGCCGGCCATCAAGGCGATGTCGGCGATCGTGGTGCGCCCGTACCCCTTCGCGACGAACAGCTCGTGCGCCGCGGCCAGGATGCGCAGGCGCGTCTCGCTGGCCTGCTCCTGCCGCCGGGTCGAGTTGTATTGCCTCTTGACGGGCTTGGACATTGGATACATCCTTACTGTATTGATAACGGTCCTACTGTATCGGAGGTCGTCATGGCTACCGAGACCGAGTCGTTCCTCGCCGAGATGCTCCCCCAGCAGCGCGCCGCCGAGCAGGCGATCCACAATGGCGACGCCGAACCGCGCCTCGCGCTGTGGTCCCGCAGGGACCCGGTCACCGTGTTCGGCGCGAAGATGTCCGCTTCCGGCTGGACCGACCTCGAGCCGATGTTCCGCAAGGTCGCCTCGTGGTTCTCCGACTCGGCGGAGTACGAGTTCGAGGTCATCGCAGCTGGGGCGAGCGGCGACTTGGCCTACACGATCGGCTACGAGCACAACCGGGTGAAGGTCGACGGCCAGCCGCGGACCTACACGTTGCGCGTCACGCACGTCTACCGGCGCGAGGACGGTGAGTGGCGAATCGTGCACCGGCACGCAGACGTCCCGCCCGCCCAGGACGGCTCGATCTGATCACCGCCTCGACTTCGGGGACACCTGCTGCGGGAGTCCGAGAGTCCAGCGTGCTGGCGACTCGATGGGTTCCCGAGGATTGCATTGGAGGGTTGGCCTGCTCCCGATGGCAGGTGGTTCGTGACGCGCAGGACCACGCGCGCCGATTTCAGGGTGAAGTCTTGGGGCGCGGCCTGGTCCATCTGTGGCTGGGGAGGCTGGGGCCGGAGCTCGGTGAGCTTCTAGTCACCGGCGTCGATCTCGTCCGAGAGCGCGTGCGCTTGCGAGTTTGTGGTGAACGACTCGCCGACCGGGGGTCCGTCCGGCGTGGTGATCTGGAAGGTGAAGCCTCCGAGGTCGCCTCGACGGGTTGCCCGCCGCGTGGAGCAACTCCTTGCGGACCGCGACCCGGCCGGTCTTCGTCTTCCGGGTCTCTGGGCCTGGCTTCAGCATGATGGTGCCGATGGGGTCGTCGGAGTCCGGCGGGACGAAGAAGAAGCCCCATCGCTCCACGTTGATCAGGCCGCGGGCGACCAGGGCGTCCTGACCGGTTCCCTGGCGAGGGAAGTCTGCGTTCAGCATCCAGCGTCCGTAGACCGCGTCGAACTGGTCACGGGACGCCTGGAAGGACACGAACTGCAGGCCGTGGATCACCTGGTTGTCCTTGACCTCGAAGAAGGGCAGGCCTCGCCGGAAGATCTGAGTGGCGTCGCGGTCCGTGCCGCCACGGGGACCGACCTTGCGCACGTGGGAGTTCGCGGGCGGCAGGTCCCCGGGAAGTCGACCTCGTCCGAGACCGAGGTTCCGGCTGGCTGGTCGATGCGGCGACCGGCCCGGTCCCGCCCGATGATGTTGTCCTTCCTGGGCGGGTACCGATCGTCGCAGCCCACGTCGAACTGATCGCGATCGCCATGGTTACCCTTTCGTTGGTTCCCGCGGGCCTGGCACTCGCCAAGCATCGTCGGAACCGAGCGCCGGACATCACCACCGTCGCTCCGAACGACCTCGAACCGGTAACGGGCCGTGCCTGACCCTCTCCCCAGTGCGCCCCGCCGAACGCCGTCGATAAGGGAACCTTGTCGAGTCCTGCACGCACCGACGTCTCAGGCCACTCCCTGCCTGCTCACTCAGACGACGGATTCGCGTGTACAGCGGTTGCTTCACCACGGGTCAGTGAAACCTGAGTGCGAAGCGAGCGCCAGTTCCGCCCTCCTTGACCGCGAGCTCGCGTCGGTGCGCGCGCGTGACTGCGTATGCCATGGTCGGCCCAGGCAGCGCTGACTCTTTTCATGAGGATTCAACGTCGTGAGAGCGATCGAACCTGAGAACACTCGTCGACGGAGGCCCACCGCCGGGCATGGGCCGCTTGTCCCCTGAGCGGCCACCCAGTTCACAGTGGCCGCCGTTGTCGTGCGGCCGCTGCTCTCTGACATACCTAGCCCAGCGACTTCGTGAGCATGTCGACGCTCGGGGACCCGGCAAGGCCCTCAGGGGTGACGAAGACGCGGCAGGCCATCCCGAAATGCTCAGCACCGGTGGCGAACGGGTCGCGGCCGTCTATGAGCACCGTGGGAGATCCGATGAAGCCCCGCTCCTCGGCCTGTTCCTGCGTTTCGACCCTCGTCAGGTCTACCTGCACGTCGTGGTGCAGCGTGAGATCAAGGGCTTTCTGCAGGGCAGCCGCCGCCTCTTTCCAGTTTGGACAACCGTCGAAGTAGAGCAACTCGACCTTCATTGGCATCTCTCCTGTAGCTCGTTTGCCCCCGGCGAGACCAGGGGGACATGCGCCCGCAGATCCCACCAGGTAGCGAGTCGGTTCATGCCAGGGAGAGGAAGAGTTTCTCCATCTTCTTGACGTCGACGCTGTCGATGCCGTCGCCGTTGGTGAGGCAGTGCTGGAGCCCGGTGGCGACGATCGCGAAGCCGGCCCGGTCCAGTGCTCGGGAGACGGCCGCGAGCTGGGTGACGACGTCTTCGCATTCGCGACCCTCCTCCAGCATCCGGAGCACACCGCCCAGCTGGCCCTGGGCGCGCTTGATGCGGTTGATGACCGGGGTCATGTCCGCCGGGACGAGCTCCATCAGTTCTCCTCTTTCAGAGCGGCGAAGGCCGCGTTGAGACGTTGCTTGGCATCGGCTGCGACCTTGCGTAGGGCCGCGTTGTCCGCGAGCCCCATCATCGCGTCGGGGTCGAACGCCTCCACCACCGTGGTGTCCTCGTCCACGGACCGGGCGACCACGTTGCAGGGCAGCACGGCGGCGATCGACGGCTCGGCCCGGATCGCCTCGTAGGCCAGCGGCGGGCGGCAGGAACCGAGGATGATCTGGGGCTCGATGTCGACGTCGAGCTTGTCCTTCAGCGTTGCCTTGAGGTCGATCTCGGTGAGCACCCCGAACCCTTGGTCGCCGAGCGCGGCACGGACGGCCTCGACGGCGGCTTCGTAGGGCTGGTTCAGGGTGGTGGTGATGGTGTACGTGCTCATCAAGCGCTCCTCAGCTGTTCGTTGTCTGCGCGGGTCTGCTCGATGTCGACCTCACGCACCGCGGTGATGACCTGCTCCAGGGCGCGCGCCGGCAGGGCGCCCGGCCGGGAGAAGACCAGCGAACCGCTCTTGAAGGCCATCCAGGTGGGGATGGACGTGATCTGCGCGGCTGCGGCGAGGGAGGGCTCGGCCTCGGTGTCGACCTTGCCGAACACCACGTCCGGGTGGTCCAGCGCCGCCTGCTCGTAGACGGGCGCGAACTGGCGGCAGGGACCGCACCAGGACGCCCAGAAGTCGACGAGAACGATGTCGTTCTCGGCGATGGTGCGTTCAAAGTTCGCCGCACCCAACTCAACGGTGGCCATGGACGGCCTCCTTTCCTCGTGAACTTGACGATACCCCAGGGGGTGTTAAGGTCTAATCGTATACCCCCACTGGTATTACCCAGCAACCGGCAAGGCAACGGAAAGGGACGCCACCGCATGACTGAGACCAACACGCCCGAGATCGACGTCGAGGAACTGGCCGCCGCACGTGAGAGCGGCCTCCTCGTGGACGTGCGTGAGCCCGAGCAGTACGTCGCCGGCCACGTCCCCGGCGCGGTACCTATCCCGATGAGCCAGCTGGCGAACCGCCTGGACGAGATCGACAAGACCTCCCGCGTGTTCGTCATCTGCGCCTCGGGGAACCGGAGCAGCGCGATGACCGACCTGCTGCGCGGCGCCGGCTTCGACGCCGTCTCCGTGGCTGGTGGCACCGGTGCCTGGACCCGCTCGGGCCGCCCCGTCGAAGGAGGACTGGCATGACCACGACCAACCTGACCATCGTCCCGATCGAGACACCGACCCTGGGTGACCGCAGTTACGTGGTCCACGACGGCGAGGTCGCCTTCGTGGTCGACCCCCAGCGCGACATCGACCGGGTCCTGGCGATCCTGGACGAGCACGCCGTCTGGTTGACCGACGTCTTCGAGACCCATCTCCACAACGACTACGTCACCGGCGGGCTGGCGCTCGCCCAGCGCACCGGCGCGGCCTACCACGTCAACGCCGACGACGACGTCTCCTTCGAGCGGACCCCGATCCGCGACGGCGACACCGTCGAGGTGGGACCCCGGATGCGGATGACGGCGCTCTCCAGCCCGGGCCACACCTTCACCCACCTCTCCTACGCCCTCAGCGACACCTCCCCAGAGGTTGCCGCCGGTGGTGGCGTGCCTGCCTCGATGGGAGTGTTCTCGGGAGGCTCGCTGCTGTTCGGTGCCACCGGGCGTCCCGACCTCCTCGGCGAAGAGCACACTGACGCCCTGGCCCGCCGGCAGCACGCCTCGGCGCGCAGGCTAGCTGACCTGCTCCCCGATGAAGCTGAGGTCTTCCCCACCCACGGCTTCGGATCGTTCTGCTCCTCGACGCAGTCCGACGCCGACGCGTCGACGATCGGCCGCGAGAAGAAGTCCAACCCGGTCCTGACCCAAGACGAGGAGACCTACGTCCGCGAGCTCCTGGAGGGCCTCGGGGCGTGGCCGTCGTACTACGTGCACATGGCACCCGCCAACGCCGCAGGGCCGTCCGAGCCCGACCTGTCCCCGCCGGCGCTGGCTGAAGCAGATGCGCTCCGCCGGCGCATCGAGGCCGGGGAGTGGGTGGTCGACCTGCGCAACCGGACCGCCTTCGCAGCCGGACACGCACCAGGCACACTCAACTTCGGAATCGACGGCGACTTCGCCACCTACCTCGGCTGGCTGATCACCTGGGGCACCCCGGTGACCCTGCTCGGCGAGACCCCCGAGGACGTCGCCGAAGCCCAGCGCGAACTGGTCCGCATCGGCATCGACCGCCCGGCCGCCCACGCCACCGGAGAACCGGAGAACTGGGCCGACGGCGAGCTGGCGAGCTTCCCGACCGCGACGTTTGCCGACCTCGAGCAGGTGCGCCACCACCGCGAGATCGTGATCCTCGACGTCCGCCGAGAGGACGAGCACCGCTCCACACGCATCAAGGGCGCCCACAACATCCCCATCCACGAGCTGCCCGGGCGGGTCGCAGAGGTCTCGTCCGGCGAGGTCTGGGTGCACTGCGCATCCGGCTACCGCGCCTCGATCGCAGCCTCACTGATCGACGCCTCGGGTCGCACACCTGTCGCCATCGACGACTCCTTCGACAACGCCGAGAAGGTCGGACTGCACCTGGCCGGCCCCGACTCGTGACGCTCGTCCTCGCGGTCGTCGCCGGTGCCCTGATCGGGCTCAGCCTGGGCGCACTCGGCGGCGGCGGCTCGATCCTGGCCGTCCCGGTGCTGGTCTACGCCCTCGGGCAGGGCCCCGCCCAGGCCACAACCGGATCGCTGGTCGTCGTCGGCGTCACCTCGCTGATCGGCGCAGCCACCGCCTACCGGGCCGGCAACGTCCTACTCGCCCGCGGCGTCACCTTCGGACTGGTGGCAATCGGGGGCGCAGCGGTCGGCGCCAAGGCCTCCACGCTGGTCTCCGAACCCGTGCTGCTGGCCGCGTTCGCGATGCTGATGCTGGTGGTCGGGGGGCTGATGGCCGTGCGCCAGGTCCGCGCCCACCGGGCATCGAACGACCAGGAAAGCGATTCCGACAGCGGGGTCCGCCACGTCAGGCGCCCCACGCTGGACGACCCCATCATCACGTTCAGCCCGACCTTCGCGTGCCAGTGCCCACGGGCTCTGAAGGTGCTGATCACCGCCACCGTGGTCGGGTTGCTCACCGGCTTCCTCGGCGTGGGCGGCGGGTTCCTGGTCGTTCCAGCCCTGCTGCTCGCCCTGGCGCTACCGATGGAGTACGCCGCAGGCACCTCGCTCGTGGTCATCACGCTGACCAGCGCCGCAGCGCTCGCAGTCCGAGCCGGGGTCGGCACCGCTCCCGACTGGGGCCTGGTGCTCGTGCTCACCGCGGTCTCCGCACTCGCTGGGGTTCTCGGCACCAAGCTGGCCGCCCTGATCGACACCAGCCGGCTCGCGGCGGCGTTCACTGTCCTCGTGCTCGGAGTCGCTCTCTACACCGCGGCCCGGGCCCTGCCCGCACTCGTCTGACCCAACCCTGCGCCGGCTCTCCGCTCCCCCCCAATCGAAGAGCCATTCCCTGACCACGCAATTGCACCCTGACCGAAAGAGAAGCCTCATGACGTCGACGGCCACCCACCGCAAGGCCGCACCACTGATCGATCCCGCCATCGGCTACCGCCCCGGCCCGCTGGGCCGACTCGGGGTCTGGGTCACCGACCACGCCCGCCTGACCACCGTCGTCTGGCTGCTGGTGATCGTCGGTCTAGGCGCCTTCGCGCCGCGGGTCGAGGCCGAGCTCTCGGGCGCCGGCTGGCAGGCCAACGGCTCCGAGTCCGTGACAGCCCGTGAGCTCGCCCAGGATCACTTCGGCGGCAACGCGAGCACGGCGATCCAGGTCGTGGTGCAAAGCAACGACGGCTCGGTCACCACGGGCGAGGGCGAGAAGGTCCTCGCCAAGGCGACCGCAATTCTGAACAAGGACCTGCGTGTTGCCGACATCGTCCAGCCGCAGCCAGGCGCGACGCTGAGCAAGGACGGCAAGACCGCGGTTCTGCTGGCCGGCGCCGGCGCTGGCCCCAACGAGATGGTCCGGGTCGCCGACGACCTCAAGGGCCCGCTGCAGGCCCTGTCCTCCAATGGCATCCAGGTGAACCCCACGGGCGCCTCGCTGCTGTGGTCGGACTTCAACGAAGCCAATCTCGACGCGATGCTCAAGTCGGAGCTGTACTCGTGGCCGGTGACGCTCGCGATCCTCGTCCTCGCCTTCGGCGCCCTGGTCGCCGCCGGCCTGCCGCTGATCCTCACCCTGGCCGGGCTCGTCGCCTCGGCCGGCTCGCTGGTGCTCATCAACCAGATCGTCCCGGTCTCCATCTGGGCCATGAACTTCGCGATGATGTTCGCCCTCGCCCTCGGCATCGACTACGCGCTCTTCATCGTGGTCCGCTACCGCGCAGCGCGCGCCCGTGAAGCCAGCTCGGCGCGCCTGGCAATCGCCGAGACCATGGACACCGCCGGCAAGGCGGTCCTGCTCTCCGGCGCCACCGTTCTGATCTCGCTTTCCGCGGTGATGCTCGTCCCCTCGCCGTCCTTCCGATCGATGGCCGGTGGCATCATGCTCTCGGTCGTCTTCGTCCTCGCCGCCACACTCACCCTGCTGCCGCCGGTGCTCGCGAAGCTGGACCACCGGATCAACAAACTCTCGCTGCCATGGTCGCACTCCGGCGAGCACCGCTCCCCGAAGTTCGCCGCCTGGGGCGAGCGACTGTGGAAGCGACCGCTGGCATGGGGCCTGGCATCGCTCGTCGTGCTCCTCGCCCTGGCCGCGCCGATCTTCGGGCTGAAAACCGCGATGCCCTCGATCAAGGTGCTGCCCGAGGAGTCCAGCGCCCGGGTCGGCTACGACCTGGTCAAGGAGAACTTCGGAGACGGCGCGCAGGGCACCCTGACGATCGTGGTCGACAAGGCCGACGCCAAAACCGCGTCCGCGGTCCTGTCGAACGACTCCGGCATCAGCGGCACGACACCCGCCATGCCAGCAGCCGACAACACCGACCACGCACTGATCCAGGCCGTACCCACCGTAGACCCGTCCGACCCCGCGTTGAACGACACCGTCGACCGGCTCCGCGCCGACCTGCCGCCCTCAGCGATCGTCGGGGGCGCCGCAGTGGAGAACCTCGACCTGAAGACCCAACTCGACGACTCCACCCCGCTCGTGATCGGCGTCATCCTAGCGCTCGGGTTCCTGCTGCTCCTGGTCGCCCTCCAAGCTCCGCTCATCGCGCTGCTCGGCACCCTGGCCAGCCTGCTCTCGACCGCCGCCGCGTTCGGGGTGGCTCGAATGGTGTTCCAGGAGGGCTGGGGCTCAAGCTTCATGGGCTTCGAGTCGCAAGGATTCCTCGACGCCTGGGCGCCGGTGTTCTTCTTCGCGATGATCTTCGCGATCGCGATGGACTACACCGTCTTCCTGCTCGCCTCCGCCAAGGAGCACTACGAGCACTCCGGTGACCCGAAGGAAGCCATGGTCGGCTCGCTCGCCCACTCCGGGCGTGTGATCTTCGCCGCCGGCGCGGTCATGGTGGCGGTGTTCTTCACCTTCGCCCTGTCCGGCCCCCTGCCGCCCAAGGAGATGGGCATCGTGCTCGGCGTCGCCGTCCTCCTCGACGCGTTCCTCGTGCGGCTCGTGCTGCTGCCCGTCCTGCTCCGTCTCACCGGCCGTGCGGCATGGTGGACGCCGCGCTGGCTCACTCGAGTCCTCCCCGACATCCGCTTCTCCCACAGCTGAACAACCCACCCACCCCACAGAACGGAGAACACCATGTGCCGAGCAGTTCGATGCAAGACCTGCGGCAAGACCACCTGGGCCGGCTGCGGCCAGCACGTCAACCAGGTCATGGGCGGCGTACCCAACGCCGACCGCTGCCCCGGCCACCCTAAGTCCGAGCGCACCGGAGGCGGCTTCCTGGCAAAGCTCTTCGGTCGCCGCTGACCCCCGCCAAACCGCATCGCGGGGGGTCGCCGGGACCCGGGCGACCTCCCCCTCAATGGCCCTGCCACACCCGACGCATCCGGCGTCGCGAACCCGATCGGAGATCCATGAACCTCGACCGAGCCGTGCTGTCCCTGGCCGGCACCATCGTCCTCGTCAGCGTCCTGCTGAGCGCACTCGTCTCCAGCTGGTGGCTGCTGCTCACCGCATTCGTCGGCCTTAACCTGCTCCAGTCCAGCATCACCGGCTTCTGCCCCGCCGCACTGATCTTCCGCCGCCTCGGGCTATCCAGCGGCTGCGCCTACCGTTAGAACCGCACCCCACGGCGTCGGCCCCGGGTCATAGGAGCCCGCGCATGTCTCGTTCGCGTCATGTCTGGGACCTGCTCGCCGCTTCACCCGAGGCGATCCCTGCTTCGAAGGTCGCCGGCACCGACCTCGGTGACACGATCGTGTTCGATGTGGACGCCGCCATCGTGATCGCGCACAGCGAGAAAGAACAAGCCTCGGGAACGTTCAAGAAGACCGATGCATCCTTAGGTTGCGGTCGTCGCTGAAGCCCAACGTCTGCGCACACTGGGAGACGTGCTGGGCCGAACCCTGGGCCGGCTTGGGTCGGCTGCGCCTGGGCCATCGTGGGGTGGCCAGCAGAAGGACGACCGCGACCGGCATGGCCAGGGTGATAGGTCGCATCATCGTGAGCTCCAAGGGTAGGTCAGTGCTTGTATCTCGCCTTTGATGCTGTTCGTCCACCGGCTATGCCATAAGTGCCAAAGGGTTTACCTGTCCTGGGATCTCGCGGTTTGTGGCTGTGACGCGAGCGCTGGCAGCGTGATGGTGAAGACGGCCCCGTGGCCTCGGCCGTCGCTGTGGGCCGTGATGTGTCCACCGTGAGCTTGCACCAGTGCCTTGGTGACGGTGAGGCCGATGCCGCTGCCGCCCCGGTCGCGGCTGCGGGCCGTGTCGACCCGGTAGAAGCGGTAGAAAAGGTAGGGAGCGTGTTCCTGTTCGATGCCTTCGCCGGTGTCGGTGACGATGAACGCGACGTCCGTGCCGATAATGCGCGAGGTCAGTCGTACGTCGCCGCCCATAGGCGTATGGCGCAGGGCGTTGTCGAGCAGGTTACCCAGGATCTGGGCCATCCGTTCGGGGTCGACGTTCACCTGGGCGTCGGTAGAGACATCGCTCGTCAAGTTCACCCCCTTCGCGTCGTAGCGGTCCCGTGCAGCTCGTACGGCGGCGGCCATCAGCTGCCGTGGTGAGGCAGTCACGGGTCTGATCTCGATCGCGCCCTCCTGGGCCAGCGAGACTGCGGTGATGTCCTCCGCTAGGCGTCCCAGCCTGTGTGAGCTTGCGTGGAGCACAGTCAGGGTCGGCTGGTCGAGCTCGCGGACACCGTCCTCGAGTGCCTCGAGGTGGGCGTCAAGCGTCGCCAGCGGGGTCCGCATCTCGTGAGCGAGGTCGCCGAGCATCCGTCGGCGGATGGTCTCGACCATGTCGAGACGCTGGGCCAGCTCGTTGAACGTCTCGGCGAGCGTGTCGAACTCCCGCCCCAGTGCCGGGGTGGGGATCCGCAGAGCGTAGTTGCCGTGAGCGATCTCGGTCGCCGAATTGGTGACGAGCGCAATCGAACGCTCGGTCCGACGGGTGAAGTACCAGGTGACGGCCAGCGCCAAGACCACCGAGGTGAGGAGTGCGACTGCCAACGAGATCAACAAGGCGCTCGCGAAAGCCTCGTTGACGTGCTCGGTCTCGCCGGCGGTGTGCGCCACTCCGGCCATCCCGACGTGGGTGCGGAAGATTCGCGGACCCACGGCCGTCGCGACCACCCAGGCGGTCAACGCCCCCGCGAACAGGACGAGCGCCTGCGCCACCAGAAGTCGTCCAGCGAAGCCGGGGCCACCCCGTCGGCGACCAGCCGCCCGTCGACGGTCAAACGGCTTCATCGGCCGGCGCCCATCCGGTAGCCGACGCCCCGGACAGTCCGGACGAACCTCGTCTGCTGCGCGTCATCCCCGAGCTTGCGTCGCAGGTGCCCGATGTGTACGTCCACAAGATGCTCATCCCCCACCCACGCCAGCCCCCACACAGCCTCGATCAGCTGGCGTCGGCTGAACGCCATCGCGGGGCGGGCAGCCAACGCGGCCAACAGGTCGAACTCCGTACGAGTCAGCGCCACAGGGTCGCCGTCGAGCCACACGTCCCTTCCGACCGGGTCAATCCCCAAGGGCCCGAACGTCAGTGTGGTGCCCGACGATCCGCCGGCCTGGCCGAGAGGCCGGGGACGTCGCAGCATCGCCTGAACCCGCGCCATCAGCTCGCCCGGGCTGAACGGCTTGGTCATGTAGTCATCCGCGCCCACCGACAGTCCGATGAGTGTGTCCACCTCCTCGCTGCGCGCGGTCAGCATCACGACGTAAGCATCGGAGAACGTCCGGACCTGACGGCACACCTCCACGCCATCGAGACCGGGCAGCCCCAGATCGAGCACGATCACGTCCGGGTCAACCTCACGGGCCAGCGTGACCGCCTCGGTTCCGTCGACGCTGAGCGTGACCTCGAACCCATCGCGTTCCAAGTAGCTGCCCACCAAGGCAGCCAGCTCGCGCTCGTCCTCGACCACCATCGCGCGCAGCCCGGAGCGAGGTCGTCGGGCCGAGTTGTCCGTCATATGGCCATCGTGACAGCCAAGGACCGGCCCGCCCTGCCCTCGACGGTCTTGGACGCCGATCTTCAACGAACCTTCACACGATCACGACCACGTGCGTTGGGTTCCAGGACGACAGTGAACCCAACAGCAAACGAAGGAGCTGAGAACCATGATGGGTTGGTACAACGACAGCAGCATCGGCTGGGGCGGCTGGATCGCCATGACACTGATGATGGTCGCCTTCTGGGGCCTGGTCATCTTCGCGGTGGTAGCGATCTTCCGCGGCGGCGCCAGGGAATCCGGCGGCGGTGGCCACATCGAACAAGGTGGGCAGCTCGACCCGATACAGACCCTCGACGACCGGTACGCCCGCGGCCAGATCGACACCGACGAGTACCACGCTCGCCAGGCCGTCCTGCGCGACACCTGCACTGACGACGCGTGACCGCGTCCCCCGCAGACACCATCCAATTGGAGGCCTCCGTTGTCCGGGATCACCCGTCGCAGCCTGCTCCGCGGAACCGCCGGCCTGACCAGTGTTCTGACACTGGGTGGGCTGGCGGCCTGTAGCCGTTCGGGATCCGCCGTCGCACCGACAGCGGACGCGGTCGCTGCCGCCGAGGCCGCCCGACGAGTCGCCGGTCGCGACGTGGTCACCGCTCGCCTCACCCCGCGGCCGGTCACCCTCAACCTGGGCGGACGCACGGTGCAGACCTGGGCCTACGGCGACCAGGTGCCAGGCCCGCTGCTCCGCGCGACCGCAGGAGATCTGTTGCACGTCACCGTCGACAACCAACTCCCCACCGAGACCAGCGTGCACTGGCACGGCATCGCGCTGCGCAACGACATGGACGGCGTACCCGGCATCACCCAGCCGCCGATCAAGGCCGGGAGCAGGTTCGAGTACGAGTTCACCGCCCCGGACCCCGGCACGTACTTCTACCACCCGCACACCGGCGTCCAGCTCGACCGCGGCCTGTACGGGGTCCTCGTCGTCGACGACCCCGCGGAACCGGGCGACTACGACCAAGAGTGGATCGTCGTGCTCGACGACTGGCTCGACGGGACCGGCCGAGCCCCCGACCAGGAGCTCTCCCGGCTGCGCTCCGGCCAGAACGGGTCGGGCTCAGGCATGGGCGAGATGGGCGGGATGGCCGGCGGTATGGGTGGAGAGTTGCAGTCCGACATCCTCGGTGGTGCCGGCGACATCACCTACCCGCACTACCTCATCAACGGCAAGACCCCCGACGCCCCGACCACCTTGAGCGGCAAGCCCAGGGAACGTGTGCGGATCCGGATCATCAACGCCGGTTCCGACACCGCGTTCCGGGTAGCCCTCGGTGGCCACCAGATGACTGTCACGCACAGCGACGGCTTCCCCGTGACCCCGGTGAGGGTCGACGCGGTGATGGTCGGTATGGGCGAGCGCTACGACGTAACGGTTACGCTGGGCGACGGAGTCTTCCCGCTCGTCGCCTCCGCCGAGGGCAAGAACGGCCAGGGCCTCGCCGTCGTCCACACGAGTTCCGGCCGCACACCACCCACCGACGTCCACCCCCACGAGCTTGATCGTCGTGTCCTCCTCGGGACAGACCTGGTCGTGGCCGAACAGGTGGCACTGGCTGATCGAACCGTCGACCGCGAGCATGACGTCGTCCTGAGCGGCTCGATGGCCCGGTACCGATGGACCATCAACGGCAAGACGTTCCCCGACGCCGACCCGCTCACCGTCAGGCAAGGTGAGCGGGTCCGGTTGAACTTCCAGAACAGGTCAATGATGTTCCACCCCATGCACATCCACGGTCACACGTTTGGCCTGAAGGACGGCGGTGCCCGAAAGGACACCGTGATCGTTCGACCAATGCGTTCCGTGAGCGTCGACCTCGACGCCGACAACCCCGGCCAATGGGCCGCGCACTGCCACAACATCTACCACGCCGAGGCAGGGATGATGACCACGCTCTCCTACGAGAGCTGAACCTCGATCCACCGATGAGCTGCATGGCGTGAGCGCGTCGGCAACAGGCAATGCCTTTGCGCGCTGGGAAGGTCACACTTCTTCGGGGTCACCACTTCGACAGTGCGAAGGGCATCTCGTTGAGGCCACTTCGCCACAAGGCGGAGCACACCGGAGGGGCAGGATTTGAACCGTTGACCTTGGACAAGTCGGTGCCTTGCCCACTACTGCCGTTCAGTCTCATCTTCGTGGCCCTGCCGGCCAAGCCGGCCACCAACCTCCTGGTCTTCGTGGTCGAGCACCATCCGCTCGACTAGGTGGTCCCGGAGGTGTCCTTCACCCGCGCCGGCCCGCCGCTACGGCTACGTGACCGACTGTTGGGCAATCCACCGGGCCGGGGCGAAGCGCATTCAGGGGAGTCGCAGCACGATCTTCTGGTCGGGCTCAAGGCGGAGGTCCATAGGGTCGCCGGCGACCGGTGCTCCGTTGCTGGTGACGTTCATCTGCTGGCCGTCCTTCGCCGTTACCCCACCGATCTGCGTCGGCGTCAGCTTAACACCCCACTGGGTAAACAGCTGTCCCAGCGTGAATGTCTCACCGGTGGTGTCGGCCTCGATGTGGATCGTTCCGTCGGTCTCGTGGGTGTGCACCGCTGACATGGCGCCCGTGGCGGGATCGACGCCGATGTCGGCCGGTATCGGCACTTCCTTTCCGCCGATGACGATCCGCAACTGTGGGTGGTAGTGCTCGGCCATCCCCATCGGTCCCAGGTCCAGGCCGGCGTCGGCGACCCGAGCGGGTACGTCGGCCGGTGCTGGCCAGGGAGGCATAGCGGTTCCGTCCGACTCGACCGACCCGCCTGATGCATCTGCTTGGCCGGCTACCACGTCGTTCGCTGGGTCGCTGCCGCAACCCAGAAGCACACCTAGGAGTAGAGCGCCGATCACCGAGCCCGCGGACATCCGGCGAAGCGCTGATCGGAGCCGAGTGTTGGACAGAGACATGTAGGTACCTATCGATCGAAGAGGAAGGCGATTGGCCGTCGAGCGCCCGGTTGTTACTGACCTGGCGGACACCTCGGCCGCGTTCAGGACGCGAGGAGGTCTTTCATGTCGGCGATCTCGGTGGTCTGATCGGCCTCGATCTTCTCGGCCAGAGCCACGGCGTCGGGGTTCTCGCCGTCCTGCTGCTCGGTCTTGGCCACCCCGATAGCACAGGAGTGGCTGATGTCCGGCAATAAGGTTGAACGCCCCGTGATCGCGTCAAGGCGACGGGGCCCACCACGCCGGTGATCACGCATTCGCTGAGCCCGTGCTCCGGCTTCCCGCCGGCCGACCGGATCATCGGCCTCCTGGTCACCGTCGCCATCCTGTTCGTCCGCAAGAGCGCCGCCCGCGACATGTCCCGCCGGCTCATGGACGGAGTCGAGCCCGACTCGTCGACACCCGCGGAGGCAGCCCTCCGCATGCCTCGGCTGCCACCCTACGTAGTGGGCGGTCGTCTACGCATGGTGGCCCCTCAGGCGGCGGCGCGTACATGATGATGGCAACCCCGACCAGGCAGACGATCGAGGGTTTCCGACGTGAACTTCAGCTCCCTCGGCGAAGGTTGCATCTGTGCGCTTCTTCGACGGAGCAGTGGTCGGGCTGGTGGGTGAGTCCGTCGCGTCTTCCGCTGGCTCTGAGTCGGCTCACCTCCGGAATCCACATTCGTGGTGTCGGTGCCGCACGCAGCCAGGCCGAGCAACAGCACGAGCGAGAGGGCCAGGGCTCTCAAGGGGTTCCTCCGGTGATCGTGGAGATCTCGACCTCCGCGGGCCCGGGCTTGGCCGAGCACTGTTGGGCCTGCCGTCGCTGTCTCCACACCGCGAACAGTGCACCGGCCCCCACCACGACACCGAACACGACCCCGGCGAACACGAAGGTCACTACCGTCGCGGCCACTCCTGCGACACCGAGCAGCGCCAGCAGGGGAACCGCGCAACATACCGCGCAGGCGGCCGCTCCGACTCCGAAGAGGTGACGGCCCTTGAGTGAGAGGTTCATGCCTTGCGCGATTCCGGTCGCGTGCCGATCTGGACGAAGGGGATGGGACAGCAGTCCGACTCGGCGCACTGCACGAGGTCGTCGCAACCAGCACCGCGTGCCGCGATCAAGCTGGCCCGGATTACCTGGAGGTCGGCGATCTTCTGGTCCACCTCGGCGAGCTTGGCCTCGGTTCGAGACAGCAGGCCGGACTCGGCGCCGTGGTGGTGTCGACCTGCCTCGAGCAGCTCAGCAACCTCATCCAGCGTAAAGCCGAGACTCTGCGCCGCCTTGATCACGCGCAAGGTTGTCACCGTTTCCTCCGGATAGAGGCGGTGCCCTCCCAGGCTGCGGTCCGGCTCAGCGATGATGCCGCGGCGTTCGTAGTAACGAAGGGTCTCGACGTTGACACCGACAGCCTCAGCAACCTGCCCCGACCTGAGCCCAGTGGTCACGCGCCCGCACCGGACCGCACGCGGGCTCGGGCAACGAGTGCGGCAAGTACGGGTTCGTGGCCCGGTGCGATCGAGACGACCAGCACGACGCTGCCATCGCTGATGGACAGATCGAAGCTGAAGAATGAGCAGCACCCGGCTTCTTTCGCCGCCAGTCTCGCGGCACGAGCGGCGACGTCCGGCTCGGGGCGCAGATCCAAGCGCATCTCCCGCGGTGAGGTCTGGTGCACGGTGAGCACATCGTGTGCGAACAGGTCGTCGAACTCCGCCTGCCTCAGCGGCTGCTCGATGCTGGGCAGGGTGCAGGCCGCGGGCAACCCGCCGTCCTGCACGATCAGGTTCTCGTCCATGCCTCGACTGTAAACCCGTACCCGAGTACGGGATGCAACCGAGCGTCCACGCCGAGCGTGTGCCTCGACGCGATGCTCAGCCTTACGGGCGGCCTTGGTCGTGCCGGAGCCCGTGGTGGGCAAGGGTCTGGTGCTGCTCGGCGCCTTCGGGGCCGCCTGGGCTGACGTGCACTGTCGCCTCAGCGAGCTTGGGAACACCGTGCAGAAGGCGATGGTGCGCGTCGACCGCGACCGCGTGGGCCCCGACGACGTTCATGACCGGATCCACACACACCCCTGCCTCCGCGCGCAACCGGTGCCCGACCCACCGAAGCCGCACGCCTTCGACCGCGGTGACTCCCGCGGTGGCCACCAGTGTGTCCTCGGCGAGGGCCACGAGATCCGGATCGACCGCGTCCATCAGGCGACGATAGATGTCGACGGCTGCTCCCTTCAGGACGAAGAGGATCGCCACGGTGATCAGGAGGCCAACGATCGGGTCGGCAAGCGGAAACCCGGCCAGGACTCCCAGGGCGCCACCCACCACCGCCAGGGACGTGAAGCCGTCGGTGCGGGCATGGAGCCCGTCAGCGACCAGGGCCGCAGATCCGATCTGCCGCCCCACCCTGATCCGGTACGACGCCACCAGCTCGTTGCCGGCGAAGCCAACGAGCCCGGCCGCGGCCACGACCCAGGCATGGGCGACCTGTTGCGGGTCAGCCAGTCGCCGGATCGACTCCCACCCGGCGAGCATCGCGGAAAGGGCGATCATCGCGACGATGAACACTCCGGCCAGGTCCTCGGCCCGGCCGTAGCCGTAGGTGTAGCGACGCGACGGAGCCCTGCGGCCGAGGACGAACGCAACCCACAGCGGGATCGCGGTCAGAGCATCGGAGAAGTTGTGGATTGTGTCGGCCAGCAGCCACGGACCCCGTCACAGCGACCAGCACAGCCTGCACAAGTGCGGTGACGAGGAGGACGACCAAGCTGATCTTGACCGCCCGGACCCCCTGCGCGCTGGACTCCAGCGCGGCATCCACGGAGTCGGTGGCGTCATGGCTGTGCAGACGGAACACACCCGCGAACCAACCCCTCAGCCCACCACCGTGCTCATGTTGGTGCTCGTGCTTGTCCGCGTGATCATGCAGGTGGTCGCGCGGGTGTCCCGGCTCGCCGTGTTCGTACGTCACGTCAGTCCCCATGTCGCTTCGGGCGGGTAGGTGGTGGTAACACCATGCACCACCACCTACCCGATTCTGGATCATCCCTCCATGGACTCGAACCAACCCCACGTGAACTCCTCGAGCGTCTCCATATCGGGCTCCTCGCACGTCAAGGTCTCGTAGGCGGTGATAGCCGTGACCTGCTCCAGGTCTTCGACTGCCGGGCCCGCGAGCAGTCCACGGCCGTCGGGGCCGGTCACGAAGGAGCGGAGCTCGCCCAGGGCGGGGTCCTCCAAGGTGGTGGGTAGAGCACGACGACGTAGCCGTCACCCAAGGAGTGTCCGAAGTCTCCCATCGGTGTTTCCTCGTTCGGCTCGTAGGAGTTGCAGGATGCCCGCCCATTCCCGGGAAGGCCTCGGTGCGGTCGGCGACCGAGCAGCTCTCTGTCTCCTCGACGGCAACCTCAGTGGTGTCGCTGGCGGCGAACGCCTGGACGTGCACCATCACAACAACCAAGGTGAGGCTCCTCGACCACCCGCACCTGCTAGCCGATCGGCTCAGCGCGGGGTCGCCCGAAGCACCGCGGTGACCATCGCGCTCTGCGACGGGCTGATGCTCCAGTGGCTTGTCGATCCCGACGCCACCCCGGACGCGGCGCCGGCCGTCGATGCGCTGGCGCTGTTGGCACCATTCCTGACCGAAGAATCCTGACTCAGGCCCCGCGCTCAACCGGCAGACGGGCCGCCGCCCATTCGGGGAAGCCGTCCCCCAGCCGCGCGGCCTCGCGGCCGGCGTCGACGAGTTGCCGCACCGCCTCGTCGGCGTACCCGCAGTACGATCCGCGGCAGTAGGCGACCACCCGTGCGCCGCTGTCGATGTCTTGCAGACGTGCCCGGAGATCGCCGATTGGGACCGATACCGCACCGCGGATGTGTCCGGCTTCGTACTCCGCGTGCGGCCGCACATCGAGCACCACTACGTCGCCGGTGCGGAGCCGTGCGCGGAGCTGGTCCCTGGTCATCGTGTCCAGGCCGGACCTGTCCCCCACGTACGCCGCGGCGAGCTGCTCGAGACCGTCGACGTGTTCCTCGGCCACCTGTCGCATGGTCCGCCACAAGGTCCCCACGACCGGGCTCGAGAGGTCGTAGAAGATCCGGGTGCCGTCGCGGCGGGTGCGCACGAGGCCGGCGCGGAGCAGCCGTTGCAGGTGCTGGGAGGTGTTCGCGACGGTCTGGTCGATCTCAAGGGCCAGATCCTCGACAGACCGCTCTCCCTGGGCGAGTACGTCGACTAACTCGGCGCGGCGACCGTTGGCCAGCGCCTTCGCGGACTCAGCCAGCGCGTCGAACAGCGCCGCCTTCGCTGCGTGATCCGCCATAGTTCAGACCTCCGATCTGTATATTCAAGAACTCTCTTGACACTACCCAATCGGCGGGTGTCTTATTCAAGCATTCCATTGAATCGATAGGAGGTGGTGGCCATGCCCACCACGCTGGACGTCCAGGCGCTCGAGTTGAAGGTGAAGGACATGTACCGACTGGTGGCCGAAGAGCCCCAGGGCAACTTCCACTTCGAGTTGGGTCGCGGACTCGCGCTCCGCCTCGGGTACGACGCCACACAGCTCGCCTCGGTCCCCTCACAGGCCGTGGACTCCTTCGCCGGCGTCGGACACTTCTTCGACCTGGCCGACCTCCAGCCCGGAGAACGGGTCGTGGACCTCGGCAGCGGCTCGGGCATGGACGCGTTCTACGCCGCCGGTCTCGTCGGCGCGACCGGCCGCGTCACGGGCATCGATTTCACCGCAGGGCAGCTGGCCAAGGCCCGCCACCTGGCGGAGCAGTCCGGCGCCACCCAGGTGGAGTTCCGCGAGGGCCGGATCGAGCAGCTGCCGCTCCCGGACGCCGACACCGACTGCGTGGTCTCCAACGGCGTGATCAACCTCTGCCCCGACAAGGCCGCAGTGTTCGCCCAGGTCGCCCGCGTACTCAGGCCGGGTGGACGCCTGGCGATCGCCGACATCGTCACCGAGGAGCCGCTCACCGAGGCGATCGTGTGCGACGTGGACCTGTGGGCCTCGTGCATCGGGGGCGCCCCTCAGGAGGACAGCTACCTGGCAGCGATCGAGAGTGCCGGGCTCGTCATCCGCGAGGTACGGACCAACCCGTATGAGTTCCTATCCGATCAGGCCCGCGGCGCCAGCCGACGGTACGGAGTCAAGAGCATCTCGCTCCTGGCCACCAAGCCCTAATGAGACGAGCGGGGCCTAAATGGCAGGCTCAGCTGCAGCAGCGGCCGGTAGGTCAGCACTCACTCAGCCAGGTCGTTTCGGAGGCCTACTGTCAGATCGTGCGCCTACCGGTTCGCCGGTGACTGGACTGCTGATGGGATGTCGTGCCCGCCTTCAGGCGAGAGCACTTGATCATTAGGTTGCAGGTGTCACCGGGTGCTGTCCACTCTGGGCCGGTGCGAGGTTTCGCGTCCACGAACGTCGACTGCTGCCCCCTGTCTCCCACACCCCGGCCGGACTCCAGACGAGGGGCAAAGCGTCCGCAGCTGACCGACTCCCACGAACGCCAGAGGCCCTGTGTACGGCTCGGTCGACAACCCCGGGGTTGAGACTTCCGCCGCGCGGCAACGCCGCCGGCGTTGCCGGCTGAGTACTGCCTTGCTAGGGGCGAGTTACCGGCAGACGGGCCTCGGCCCACTCGGGGAACCCATCCTCAAGCCGAGCTGCGGGGAGGCCCTTCCTCCTTAGCACCCGCACGGCGTCGTCGGCATAGACGCAGTACGGGCCACGGCAGTAGGCCACGACGTCGGCACCGTCGGGGATGTCGCCTAGCCGCGACTTCAAGTCGGCGATCGGGATGGAGATCGCGCCGCGGATGTGGCCGGCGGCGTACTCGGCCTCGGGTCGTACGTCGAGCACGACCACGTCCCCGTCGCGCAGCCGGGTGCGGAGGTCGTCGCGGGTGATCGTGCGGAGCGTGCTGCGATCCCCCAGGTAGTCGGCTGCCAGTTGCTCCAGCCCGGCGACGTGCTCCTGCGCGGCCCGTCGCATGGTCCGCCATAGGTCACCGACCACAGGGCTGGACAGGGAGTAGTAGATCCGAGTCCCCTCCCGACGGGACTCGACCAGGCCCGAGCGCAGCAACCGCTGCAGGTGCTGCGAGGTGTTGGCCACGGTCTGGTCGATCTCGTCGGCGAGCTCCTCCACCGATCGCTCACCCTGGGCGAGCACGTCAACCAGCTCCGCGCGGCGCCCGTTGGCCAGCGCCTTGGCCGACTCGGCCAACGCGTCGTACAGCGCCGCCTTCGCTCCGTGATCGGCCATCTCGTCACCTCCAGCCCTTAACTTATTCAAGATTTCCCTTGACACTACCTCACGGACGGGTAGTCTTATTCAAGAAACCCATTGAATATGTCGGAGAGGTGCGGACGATGACGGTCACAGTGAACACCGAAGAGCTCGAGGACAAGGTCAAGGACATGTACCGGCACGTGGCCCAACAACCGCAGGACCGGTTCCACTTCGAGCTCGGTGCGCCGGTCGCGCTGCGGGCCGGGTACGACGCGGACCGGCTCGCGGCCGTGCCCGCACGCGCGGTGGAGTCCTTCGCCGGCGTGGGCTACTTCTTCGACCTGGCCGACCTCCAGTCCGGTGAGATCGTTGTCGACCTCGGGAGTGGGTCCGGGATGGACGCCTTCTACGCCGCCGGCCTGGTCGGTCCGACGGGCACGGTCCACGGAGTCGACTTCACCCAGGAGCAGCTGGACAAGGCCCGTCGCCTCGCGGACGAGGCCGGACTCGCCCACGTCGAGTTCCACGAGGGCCGCATCGAGGCGCTGCCCCTCGGAGACGCGAGCGTCGACTGCGTGATCTCCAACGGCGTGATCAACCTGTGCCCGGACAAGAAGGCCGTGTTCACCGAGGCCGCCCGCGTACTCAAGCCTGGTGGTCGCCTCGCGATCGCCGACATCATCAGCGAGCAGCCGCTCACTGACGCCATCGTCTGCAACGCCGACCTGTGGGCCTCCTGCATCGGTGGCGCCGCCCAGCAGGAGCTCTACCTCCAGGCGATCGAGTCCGCCCGCTTCACCATCTCCCAGCACCGCGCGAACGCATACGAGTTCATCTCCGATCAGGCCCGCAACGCCAGCGCCCAGTACGGCGTCAAGAGCATCTCCCTGCTGGCCACCAAGGCTGCAGACTGACCATCACCGGATCGAGAGAGGCAGAACCATGTCCGACACGCAGAACATCGACACCCCGCACGAGCGACGCCCCTTCGCCGAACACGGCCACATGGACGTGGTCACCCTGGGCGACTTCACCCTCGGTCGCGGCGTCTTCGAGCCCGGCTGGCGCTGGTCCAACGACGTCAAGCCCATCGCGGGCACCGACTCCTGCCAGACTCACCACACCGGGATCTGCCTGTCGGGGCAGATGACCATCCGGTTCGACGACGGCAACGAGATCACCGTCGGTCCCGGCGACGTCGTGAACCTCGACCCCGGCCATGACGCCTGGACCGTGGGCGACGAGCAGTGCGTGCTGCTGGACACCGGCATCAAGGCGTACGCCAAGCCCGCCTGACCCGCAGCCGTCAGCGTTCCAGTCCGACCACATGCCACCCGAACCCGCGCCACCAATAGGTGGCCCTGCAGCCCGGCCTCGGAGAGCACGCCCAGCATCGCGGCCGGCGGGTGCGCGAACGTGCGGAAGCTGTCCCCCTTCAGTCTTCGCCTGGCGTTGTCCCACCACAGCACCGTCCTGGTAGCCACGTTGCGCGGCGGATGGCTGAACGCCAGCAGCCGGTCGGCCTTGCTGCCGGACGCAGCGAGCAGCCGTTGGTAGTCGGGATAGCAGCAGACCACTCGGTGCAGAACGACGATGTCGACCGGCTCCACCTCGTCGGGGACTTGTGCGATGTCGAGGAACCGACGGTCGACGCGGTCCCGCATGCCGGCGCGGTCGAGCAGTTCGACGGCTTCAGGCTCGTAGTTGGTGGAGATCTCCAGGTTGGTCGCCCGGGTGGCCCCGCGTCGCAGCAGCTCGATCTGGATCTCGCCGACGCCGCCGCCGATTTCGAGGACGCTCGCTCCCGTGATTCCGCGCTCGGTCAGGAAGGACACGATCGCTCTCGACGACCGGCTCAGGCCACGTTTGCGGTACCGCCACGCCACCCGGCGGGGCGAACCGGTCACTGAACACCGCGTCGTACCCGTCTGGTTCGCAACAGTCGCCCACACCTTGAGTATGAGGCTCGCCTCTGCGCATATTCAAGATATCTCTTGACACGATGCCCGAGCCATGCCAGTATTCAATGGTTCTCTTGAATTTAGGTGGAGCTGGATGCGATGACGACATTGACGAGCGCCCAGGTGCAGGAGCTGGACCCCTACGCGTTCTTGGCGGTGCTGGGCAAGCGCGTCATCCATCCCGGCGGCCGGGCCTCCACCGACCGCCTGCTGGAACTGGCCGCCGTCAGCAAGGGCGAGAAGGTCCTGGACATCGGCTGCGGTGTCGGCACCACCGCGATCCGCCTCGCGCAGGAGTACGGCGCCCAGATGGTCGCCGCCGACATCGCCCCGTTGATGCGCGACCGTGCCGACGCGAACGTCTCCGCCGCACGGTTGGCGGACCGCGTGAGTGTCGAGGACGCCGACATCCGGGCGCTGCCCTATCCCGATGACACCTTTGACGTGGTGGTCGCCGAGGCGGTCACCATGTTCGTCAGCCGCCGCCGTGCCGCCGCCGAGTTAGCTCGGGTTACCCGCCCCGGAGGCCGCGTACTGGCCACCGAGTTCTACTGGCGCGAACCACCCACCGAAGAGGCCCGCGAGGTGTTCCTCGGCCAGGTCTGCCCCGGAATGCGGTTCGACTCGATCGAGGAGTGGACCGGGATCTACGGCGGCGCGGGTCTCGTCGACATCCGCACCGAGTCCGGACCGTTCGAGATGATGACCGCCCGGGGTTTCCTGGCCGACGAACGGGGTCACGCCCCCGCGGTGATGGCGCGAGCGATCAGCCGTCCGGCGTACCTTCGCAAGATGGCCTGGCTCATGCCCCGGATGTCTCGCGCGATCCCCTACCTCGGCTACGTCCTGGTCAGCTCTCGCAAACTCGGCGCACCGGGGACGGAGACCACGTGACGGCCCCCCGGATCATTCCCGTGGTCGACGATGGCCTGGGCAACACTGCCTACCTCGTCGAACTCGGTGACGGCCGCGCCATGGCCGTGGACCCCAGCCGCGATCTCAGGGCGATGGACGGTGCCCGCCAAGGGCTTACGGTGGCCTTCGCCGCCGACACGCACCTCCATGCTGACTTCCTGTCCGGCGCCCGCCAGCTCGCCTCGACCGACGGTGCAACGGTGCTGGCCTCGGCCGCGGGACAGCGCGAGTTCGACCACACCGGGCTACGCGATGGCGACGAGATCGACCTCGGCGGCCTCCGGCTGCGGGCCTGGGGCACCCCTGGGCACACCGACGAGCACCTCTCATTCCTGCTGCTCGACGCTAGCCAGCCGGTCGGAGTCTTCACTGGTGGATCGCTGCTCGTGGGGGCCGTCGCCCGCACCGACCTGGTCGACCCGGCTCGGACCGAGCAGTTGGCACGTGCGCAGTACCGGTCGGTTCAGCGACTCCTCGAGCTGCCCGACGAGGTCGCCGTGTGGCCCACGCACGGCGCGGGATCGTTCTGCGCGGCGCCGGCTGCCGCGCAGCGCACCAGCACTATCGGTGCCGAACGCACCGGGAACCCTCTCGTGCGGGTACGTGACGAGGAGGCCTTCGTCGCCGAGCTGCTGGGCAGGCTGGGCTCGTACCCGCCGTACTTCCGTCGGCTCGGCGAGGCTAACCGTCGCGGCCCCGCCGTACTCCCCCGGCAGCTGGCCGTCGCGCCGATGACCCCGCAGACGGCGGCCGCAGCGCAGGCCGCCGGTGCGACCATCCTCGACGTCAGGCCCGTCCCTTCATTCGCCCGGTCTCACCCGACCGGCGCGCTGTCCATTCCGCTGCGGCCGGCCTTCGCGAGCTGGCTGGGATGGCTCGCCGCACACGATCACCCCCTCGTCATCGTGCGCGAACCGGACCAGGACCTCGACGAGGTCCTGTGGCAGGCCGCAAAGCTCGGCTACGACAACATCGTCGGAGAGCTCGCCGGCGGCATCGACGCATGGACTGCCGCAAGACTGCCCACGACCTCGGTGCCCCTGCTCGAGGCGACGGCCGACGACGCCGTCCGGGTACTCGACATCAGACAGGAGTCCGAGTTCCGGGCCGGACACGTGCCGGGCGCGTTGCACATCGAGCTCGGCGACCTTCCGGGCTCCATCGACCGGCTCACCGATGTACCGACGGTGGTGATGTGCGGCCACGGAGAGCGCGCCATGGGGGCCGCGAGCCTCCTTGGCGGCAAAGGCTTCACGCACGTCAGCGTCCTGGCCGGCAGCCCAGAGGACTGGGTAGAGGCCAACGGCGAAAGGCTGGAAACCGGGCCGTGAAGTCGACCCAGGAAACCGCGACACCGGTTCTTGGGCTCCGCGCCAACGCAGCCCAGTTCGTACTCCTGGTCGCGGTCAACGCGCTGGTCGGTGGAATGCTCGGCCAGGAGCGCACCGTCCTGCCGCTGCTGGCCACCCAGGTGTTCGGGCTCGACTCCTACACTGCAGCCCTCACCTACATCCTCGCCTTTGGCCTGGCCAAAGCGTTCACCAACTACCTCGCGGGGACCTGGTCGGAGCGCTACGGCCGCAAGCCCGTCCTCGTCGCCGGCTGGTTGGTCGCCGTACCTGTCCCGCTGCTGTTGATCTGGGCTCCCGACTGGTGGATCGTCGTTGCCGCCAACGTCTTGCTCGGCATCAGCCAGGGCTTGACCTGGTCCACCACCGTCATCATGAAGATCGACCTCGTCGGCCCTCAGCGGCGTGGTCTGGCCATGGGTCTCAACGAGTCCGCGGGCTACCTGGCCCTCGCCCTCACCGCGCTGCTCACCGGGAACATCGCCGCTCACGCCGGCCTGCGCCCTGAACCGTTCCTGGTCGGGATCGCGTACGCCGCCCTCGGCCTGGGCCTGTCTACCCTCGCCGTCCGCGAGACCCGTGGCCACGCCGACCATGAAGCCAGCACCCATGCTGAGCCGAGCAACCTGACCGACCGGCAGGTGTTCACAGAGACTAGCTTCCGCGAACCAGCCCTCTCCTCAGCCAGCCAAGCCGGCCTGGTCAACAACCTCAACGACGGCCTCGCCTGGGGCATCTTCCCCGTCCTGTTCACCTCCGCCGGCCTCACCCTGGGCAAGACCGGCATCCTCGTCGCCCTCTACCCCGCCGTCTGGGGACTCGGACAACTCGCCACCGGCGCCCTGTCGGATCGCTGGGGACGCAAACACCTCATCACCGCAGGGATGCTCCTCCAGGCTGCGGCCCTCGCCTTTATCGCAGCCAGCGACACCTTCATCAGTTGGGCTATCGCCTCGGTCCTGCTCGGGGCGGGCACGGCGATGGTGTACCCCACCCTGCTCGCCAGCATCGGAGACGTCGCCCACCCCTCCTGGCGTGCCCGCGCCGTCGGCGTCTACCGGCTGTGGCGGGACCTCGGATTCGCCGTCGGCGCCCTCCTCACCGGCATCCTCGCCGACCTCTTCGGGATCCGCGATGCGATCTGGACGATCGCCGGGCTGACCGCCGCATCAGGAATCTTGGTCGCCGTACGCATGTACGAGACCCACCCCCGCGAGTCCCGCAGTTGAGCGTCAAGTCAACCACTGCCCTCTGGGTCGCTGGAACAGAGAGACTCCTCGAGCTCCTTGCGCCTCGTCGGCTCCCTTTGCAGGAGCCTCCGTCTGGCCCAATGGACGGTTTCCTCCGGTCTCCCGGTTCAATCAGAGAACTGGCCTGAGCTGCGGTTGCCGCAGATGTCGTTTCTTCGCGGTGAGGGAGGATTTGAACCGTTGGCCTCTGGCGAGTGCGGGACCCATTGCCAGTTTCTGCCTCATGTCGTTGGTCAGAGCCGAATCGCCTTGCTGACAAGGGCAAGCGGCTTCTGGAGCCACCGCCCATCTTGCCCCACCTATCGGGTCGTTGCCAATCGTCTTGGGTTGAATGTGATGGATGGATGATGGCTCAACGGCATCCGCCTCGAGTTGGCGGGCGGTCGGAGCCGGGGCCGGTCTCGACTGCCGAGACACGGCCGGCGACAATCTCTCTCTCATCAGTTCCGGTTGTCTCGGAAGGTCTCGTGTTGTCTTGGACTGGCACGGAGTCGGCGACCGATCTCGAAATCACCGGCTTGACGACCGACGCGCGCAGGCGCATCGTCGAAGTGTGATCCCGCCGTTGTCGACGCCAACTCCGCCTGGGCGGAACCGCCGGTGCTGGCACGTCGCCACCACGACACGGTGGTGTTGAATCACCACCACCGCGAGCGCCCGGCGCCGCACACTGTCCGGCACCGCGTCGGGTGAGCTGGTGGTCCCGATTCGGGACCACCAGGCCAGGGAGGCAACGGCCGGTGCCGCTGAATCAGCGGCACCGTGTGACCTGCGGCTACGTACCGATGTCGTCCAGCGACACGAGGAGCAGTTCGATGCTCAACGCGTCGGCTCCGAACTCGATAAGACCTTCGATGGCGTGCTCGGCTCGCGCGCGCAGGACGGCACGATCAGCCGTGTCAAGGTGCCAGCAGCCTGGCCCCTCGTCGCCGAGGATGCCGTCGAGCTCCAACAGAACATGGTCGTAGGCGTACGACTCCTCGAACGAATCCGCGCTATCGGCGAGCGCCGCGAGGCATGACCGGGCTTCGGCGAGCCGGTAGGCGTGGGCAAGCAACATGAGGGAAGCATCCATCGATCCTGCGCGTCCTGCGCCTTGCATTCCCTTCTCTGTGGACGAGGTGCGCCGCGCGATCCGCCTGGCATCACGCTCCCCAACCCGCTCGTGCTGCTGGGCCCGTTGAGGCGCCCGACGTTCGTAGCTCACAAGGCCGCAGCCACTCACCTGCAGCTCATTACAAGCTTGCTTGGGGCCCTCTTGCAAGTTTCATTGCAAGCGCCTACATTGATTGCAATGAGCGCCAGAATGGCGCCCGGAGCAACTAACCGGTAGAGGTTGACGGTGACGAACCAGATCGATGTGGACGACGAGGTCTTCGGTGTGCTGAAGGCAAAGGCGGAGCCGTTCGTGGACACTCCCAACTCCGTCCTCCGCCGGCTGCTCGGCATCGACCCGGCCGCCGCGTACGCGGGAACTGTGGCCGCCCGATCGGCCGCCAGCGGCGTTGTGCCGAAACCCACCACCCGTGCGACCGCGACGAAGGCCAAGCCCAAGGGCAAGGCGAAGGGCAGCGCCCGGACTGCTCCCAAGAGGACGAGGGCCGCACGCGGCACCCTCCTTCCCGAGGACAGGTATGAGGCCCCCCTGCTCCGTGCTCTTGCCGACGCGGGCGGTCAGGCTCCTTATCGCGACATCGTTGACGCGGTGGGGCGGGAGTTGAAGGCCGACCTGCTTCCGCCTGACTTCGAGACTCTCGACTCGGGCACCATCCGCTGGCAGTCCCGTCTGCAGTTCGTGCGTCTGCGCCTGATTGAGCGCGGGCACCTCGCGAAGAACACTCCGCGCGGTATCTGGGGCATCACCGACGCAGGCCGCGCCGCCATCGACGGGAGCGTGGGCTGATGGCCGTCGACAACCCGAAGGACTTGTGCCTGAAGCTGGTGAGGGCCGACACCGAGGACGACGTAATCGCAATCCTCCGCGAGGCTGGCTACTGGGACGACGAAGACGCATGGCGCCTTTTCAGCGACTCCGAAAACAACTACTCAAGCATCGGCAACCAACAGGCGGACGCGATCGCGGCATTCGTCGAGAAAATCATCAACTCAGTCGATGCCCGTCTCGTCAACGCATGCTGTCAGGCGGGTGTCGATCCTGAAAGTGACGCAGCTCCCGACGGAATGCGTGCGGCGGTTGCACGATTCTTCGAGGGCAAGGCCAACCCCAAGGACGGCGACGGACGCATCGCTGACTGGCCCGACAAGAAGGCGACCGAGGAGGGTCGACTCCTGACCGTCGCGGCCACGGGCCTGATGCCGAAGGAAGGACAGCCGAGTCTGACGGTCGCTGATCAGGGCGACGGGCAGACGCCGGATGACTTCCCGAACACCTTCCTCTCACTCCAGAGGAGCAACAAACTCCGCATCCCCTTCGTGCAGGGCAAGTTCAACATGGGTGGGACTGGTGCTCTGCGCTTTAGCAAGCTTCAGCTCATCGTCTCTCGCCGCAATCCAGCGCTCTTGGGAAACGAAGCAACGGCGCGGGACAAGCAGTGGAGCTTCACAATTGTCCGCCGGTTCGACCCAGCGGGCGGAGCTAAGAGCTCGATCTACAAGTACCTCGCTCCCGCGGCGCTGGCAGGTGGAGACATCAAGGGCGTACTCGCCTTCGCAGCAGATGAACTGCCGATCTTTCCAGAAGCTACAAGCGAGGTTCGGGATGCGTACTACAGAAACGCGACTTACGGCTCTCTCGTGAAGCTGTACGAGTACACCTGGACAGGCGTCAAGTCGAACATCGTGTCATCGGGCGACGGACTCCTTCGCAGAATCGACGTCGGCCTACCCGAACTCGCCCTCCCAGTGCGGCTGTTCGAGTGCCGCACCGAGTACAAGGGGCACGGCGGAAGCTTCGCCACGAACGCCCTGGGCCTGGTTTCTCGACTCGACCGGGACAAGGACGGCAACCTCGACGGCGGCGAGCCGATCGGCGGGGTGATCGCTCTCGACGACGGCACACAGATCAAGCTCAGGACCTACGTGTTCGAGAGCAAGGAGAGGGCGCTGTCGTACCGCAACCGAACCAGCGGGGTCGTGTTCGGCGTCAACGGACAACAGCACGCAGCAAAGAGCATCGATTTCTTCACCCGCGGGAAGGTCGGTCTGAGCTATCTCGCCGAGTCGATGCTCGTCTACGCCGATTGCAGCCAGATCAGCGGACGTGCACGCGAAGATCTCTTCATGAACAGCCGGGATCGGCTGGCCTCGAACGACCGCTCCAAGCAACTCGAGACCAAGTTGGAGCGGTACCTGAAGGATGAGGCAACCCTGCGCACGCTTCAGATTCAGCGCCGCATGAAGGCGATCCAGGACAAGCTCGCCGACGATAAGCCCCTGAACGATGTCCTTCAGAGCCTGATGAAGAGCAATCCGCTGCTCAGCAAGATGTTCCTCCAAGGCCTCAAGTTGCCTGCTCCGTTCCCTCCTGGAGGTGGCACGACTGGCAGTGGAAAAGGTAGGGGAGCGAAGTTCGCAGGAAAGCGCTATCCGACCTACTTCCGATTCAAGGACCACAAGGACGGCGAGCCACTGCGACGCAAGGCTCACCTCGGATCCCGCACGCGAATTGCGCTTGAGACCGACGCCGAGGACAGCTACTTCGTGCGCCAGCAGGAGCCGGGCGAATGGAAGGTCTCGCGCAAGGACGGCGACGACTGGGTGACCGCCGGCGGTTGGACCACGACCGGGCCCAAGTCTGGCGTCGCCCACCTCAGCATCGATCCGCTCCCGACCGGCACGCAGATTGGGTCCGTCCTTGAATACCGGATCGAGGTCATCGACCCCGTGCAGTTTGATCCGTTCCTCATGGAGCTGACGCTCGACGTCGTGGCTGAGAGCACCGGCGGAGGCGGTGGAGGCGGTCGCACGCGCAAGCGGACCAACACCGGCAAAGGCGACTCAGGCGACAACTCCGCGCTCAACCTACCGAACATCGTCACTGTCACGAAGGACAAGTGGGGCGATGAGTACACCGAGCTCAGCGCCCTGAAGATCAAGCATGTGGGAACGGACGCGGACCCCGAAGCCCCCGTGTACGACTTCTACATCAACATCGACAACAAGTTCCTGCTGCACAGCCAGAAGGAGTCGACAGGCGACGCCGAACTGCTCAAGAAGCAGTTCATCTACGGGTTCGTCCTCGTCGGCCTGTCGCTGATCCAGGAGCACAAGTCGACGGAATCCAACGGGGAAGCCGAGTCCGTCGAGGACTACGTCGAGCGCACTACCCGTGCGCTCGCTCCGATCCTCGTTCCGATGATCCAGACCATCGGTAGCCTCACCGACGACGAGTAATACTCACCGCGCGAGTCGGTGGAACAGCACGACCTCGCGGGCGGTGTGCTGGACGACATCACCGCGGTCGCCTGCGCGTGCCCACCACCGTCGACCCGGGACGTCCCGCCATAGTCGGCCGTCATCGTCCGTGCCGAGCTCATCTAGCTTGAACTCCGTGAAGCCGACCCGCTCCATCACTCGCAAGTATCGAGGAAGTTGGTCGTGCAAGTCATTGAAGCCCACCACCTGCACGATGGTCGTCTCCCGCCCGCACATCTTCGCAACGTCGCTGAATGCGGCACCAAGGCGCTCGAAGTATGTGTTCTGGGTCCGGTCACTGCGTGCCGCCATCGTGTAGTGCGCCAGCCCATGTCCATCGCTCTGCCCCGCGATGAAGTAGGGCAATGGCGTCTCTAGACGCCCACGCAACTTCCAACGGTGGTAGTTCACGTACACCCCCGGATAAGGCGGCGACGTAAGCACCAACCGCGGGTGCGGATGACGGGCCACCGCTGCGAGATCTGAGACACCGGGCAAACCCTGGTGCAGGACGAGTGCACGAGGCAGACCGTCGCTCGCTGCCAACTGATCGGCGGCGCGGTACATCCTTGTGGCCTCGGCGGCAGCAATGACCATCGTGCGAGCGTCTTCGAGCAATGCCGCGCGCAGTTCGTCCGGTGTCGGGACCTCAGTGCGCATGTCCATTCCCCACTGTGCCGTCCTGAGTAAGACGCAGCGTGCGAGGTCGCGAGCACGCCCCGACGTGACCCCTCGGAGCTTCGAAAGAGCGTGAATGAGTACGCCGCGCTGCTCCGAGTACTTCGCATCACTGAAGTTTCTGAAGTAGGAAAGCGCCTGCTCGTCGGCGGGCCATTCAATGACCTTGCTGCTCGCGGACGACGCATCGGCTGCCCAGTTTGTGACCTCAGTGAGCTCCGCTGCCGAATACAACCGCGTCTTCACCCGGCTGACGAATGTTGACAACGAGTTGATGTCACTTCCTACGCTGATGCGTCCAGCCATGCGGGCTTCGACGAGGGTAGTTCCACCACCAAGGAAGTAGTCACCCACAAGGTCGCCAGGGTCGGTGAATGCACTGATCACTGCCGCAGCGAGTTCTGGGGCGAAACGTGCCGGGTATCGGTAGTACTCGTGCGGCGAGGCTGTCCGCCGGGGTCCGATGGATACGGGCGTGCGGCTGAGTGCGGCCTCTCGAATGGCGACGAGCCCATCCTCGTTGAGCTCCGCGAGCTTCTTCACTTCCCGGCTCCAAGAAAAGCAACCAAGTCTGCGCGTCGAAAACGCCAGGAACGCCCGACCTTCTGCCCGGGAATCTTGCCTGCAGAGACCAATCGATAGAGAGTCTTGCGGCTGACCCGGAGATAGTCCGCCGCTTCGTCAGCGGTCAGGACGTCGGACGGCTTGACGGCCACCAACCCCACCTCCTCGACGATGATCAGCCGAGTCGAACCTACGGGGCGGGACCGACAATTGGTGGGACCAGTGACTCTGCGTGTCGCCCAGTGTCCTCTGGTGTCCCTTACCGTCCGCTCATCTCCTAGGGTCTCCTGGACTTGCGGTGACCTGGTGTAAGACATGCCGACACACTGTTGGTTGGCGTCACACAGGCCAAGCTCCGCCCAGCCGGCTGTGGACAACGGGGCACCGTCGAGCGCTGTGGACTACCAGCCGATCCCCTCCTGGCCTGACCGTGCCTGCGGCTGCGAGGCGGTGGCCACAGCGGTCTCGACACGCCGGATCGCCGCCGCCGCACGGGCGCGGTCGATGCGATGGGTGTCGGTCGTGGCAACGCCGAGCGGCCTGGGGGCGGTGATGCCGTACCGGTCGCGGTAGGCGGCGATGGTGATGGCGGCTTGGACCCAGCGGGCTCGGTCGGCGCGGTCGGTGGGCATGAGGTCGAGGGCCTTCGTCCAAGGAGCCTTGGTTCGGACGGCGTCTTCAGCGAGGGCACGAGCACGCTGCTCGATGAGGTCGCGGCGTTCGTCGAGGGCCTTGCGCATGTCAGAGGCCATCGGTCCAAGCGCTTCGGGGGTGAGGCCGACGATGAGTCGGGCTGGCCGCCGACCACGTCCGGTGCCGACGTTCCTCGTGGACAGGGCGATCCGGTGCCGGAGGACTGCGGCGATGTCGTCAGCGTCGCCAAGGCCGTAGCGGGCGACGGCGATTGGCAGTAGCGTCTCGATGTTGTGGCCGTTGGCCTCGGCTCGACGCAGTTCGGCGACGAGTGGGCCAAAAGCGTCGGACTCGATCGCCGACTGGGCCTGTTCGGATGTGAGACCGCTCCCTCTGAGCAGGCTCGCCCAGCGGTCGCGTTGGGCGACTTCGGCGATGGTTTCGTACTCGGCGATGAGTTGGGCGAGGGATCCCCAGGTCTCCTGTTCTGCCTTGATGGTCTGGTGGGCGGAGAGTTCGGCGCCGCTGTTGGCGAGCACTCCGAGCAGGACCGTCTTGGCGGTCGGGGTCTCGGCGGCGGGCGCACCGTGGTTGTCGTCGGCCGGGTTGACGACGACGTATGCGACGTTGCTGTCGCGGCCTCGGGTCATGGCGACGTACAGGTTCTCCCGCGTGGTGCTGTCGAAGACGACGACGTGTGCGGTGTCGACGGTGAGACCTTGTGCGCGGTGGGCCGTGACGGCGTAGCCCAGGTCGACGTGGTCGGCGACGTACGTCGCCGGCAGGACCACGGCACCGCCACGCTTCCTGCCTTGGCGTCGGACGACGAGGGAGCGGTCGCTTCGGACGTCGGTGACGGTCCAGCGGTCGCCGTTGCGGACCCAGCCGGAGCGGAGGGTGCGCAGGCGCCGGTCGTTCTTGCGAGTGATGACCCAGTCGCCAGCCGATGCCCGGGTGCCGTCGAGGAGCCGTGCTTCGGGGCCCTCGTGGGTGGCACGGGTGAGCAGCCGTTCGGCCCGGGCGCGGGCGTTCAGTGCACGCACGGCGTGGGTGCTGTCGGCGATCAGGACGCTCGCCTTGCCTGCGGTGGTGTCGTAAGTCCACGCGCGGTAGGCACCGTCGAGCATGGCGTCGGTGGCGCCGTCGTGGACTCGCTGGTGGGCGAGGTAAGCCTCGACCGCATCGGCGTGCCCCTGTCGCAGGTCCAGCGACGCGGCCTTCTCCCACTCGTGGGTGAAGCGGTGGATGTCGACGAGTTCGGGGGCATCGTCGCGTGCGTCGGCGAGCATGGCGAACGCTCCGCCGGCGTTGACGGACTGGAGCTGTGCCCAGTCGCCGACGAGCAGCACCTTTGCACCGGCCTGTGCTGCGTGGGCCGTGATCTGGTCGAGGGTGAGGGTGCCGGCGAGCGTGGCTTCGTCGATAATCACGAGCTGGCCGCGTTGGAAGCGGGCACGGCCCTGCTGGTATTCGTAGTGCCACTTGGCGGTGTTCTCGCACGCGATCCCGAGGTCCTCGGCAAGAATGTGCGCGGCCGCGGCGCTGGGTGCGAGACCGACGACGCTTCCTCGGCCGTGATGGGTGGTCCAGGCCCGGTGGAGTGCGCGCATGGCGGTGGTCTTCCCGGCACCGGCTGGCCCGATGAGGAGATCGAGCTGGCGGCCGGAGACCGCGACCATCGCGATGGCCTGGGTCTGCTCGGGGCTGAGGCGGTGCCCTTTCACCGACTGAGCGGTGATCCGGTCGACGGTCTCGATGTCCACGGTCGGTGCGGTGGTCGTGCCTGCGCGTTGCAGCAGCCGGTCTTCGGCTGCGAGGAGTTGTTCGGAGGAGAACACCGTCGAGTGCTTCGGCCGGAACGTGCTCGTGCCGTCGTCGCGGGTGAGGGCCCCTGGGGTCGTAGCGAGCTCGGGTGGCGTGAGCCGGAGGGATCCGTGTTCGGCGGCGTCGACGATCATGCCGGTGATTGCCTCGCGGTCGGCGGTGTTCGCGAATCGCCAGCCGAGAGTCTGGCGGGCCGTCTCGGCGTACAGGTTGGGGCGGCGCCAGGTCGCGCGCTTCTCGCCCACGACCGCGACTACCGTGCGGCCGAGCTTCTCGATGACGTCGAGGGGCACGTCGTCGGCGCGCAGCGTTGGTCGGGCCGGGTTCGTGGTCACCTCGCGTGCCCACGTGACGGCGTCGGGGGTGAGTGCCTGCTCGGCCCGCCGACGCCATGCCGTGGTGAGCTCGGCGAGTGAGTGGATCTGTTTCTCGGGTCGGCTGGAGAGCGTGGCCTGCTGGCGGAGCTTCATGATCGTGGATCGGCGTGGACGTCGGCCGTGGTTGGCGACGTACTCCTCGATCAAGCGGTCGGTCACTTCGTTGATGTCGTGGGAGCGGCCGGAGAATTCCTCGACGAGTGGCTGCGGGACTCCCGTGACCTCCCAGGCGGGGTTGCGGTCGCGGCCGCGGGGGCGTCGCTGCCAGTCGACGCCGAGGGCGCGGGTGAGGTGGTCGCTGAAGACGGCTTTATGGAGCTCGGAGATGGCGACCACCCAGGCGTGCAGCGGGTTGCCGTCGATGGTGCGCCAGGCCCCGTCGCGGGTGGTCTTGACGCGGTTACTGATCACGACGTGGGTGTGCAGGTGCGGGTCGTTGGCGCGGGAGTCGTAATGGTCGAACGCCGTGGCGATCACCCCGGTAGCTTCGAGCTGTGCGACGCCGCCCTTGGGCCCCTTCGCGCCGGCGCGCGTGGCGAGCACCTCGCGTTCTATGAAATCGAGTGCCTCGGCGACTGCGGTCTGGTGGGCGTCGGCGATGATCGCCTGCGTCCCGGCATCGGACACTCCCCACAGCACGCTCGCCGACTTGGGGATCGAGAACGTCAGGTCGTAGCCCGCGACCGCATGGCGGCGCTTGCCCTCCACGGGCTTCTTGAAGACCCGGTACCTGCGGCCGAGATGCTCGCCGGTGACCGGGTGCTTCCCTTCACCGATCAAGCGTCGGAGCTGGTCCTCGGTGACCTCGTCTCCGGCTTGGACCTGGCTCTCCAGACTGGGAAGGCCTGAGCCCATCCATCGGCCGGGTGGCGTTCCTTCCTCGGTGTAGTAGCGGGTCAGCGGCGTCGACAGGGACCGGTCCCCGTCGCCCGCGGCCACGGTGCGCAGGAAGTACTCGTAGCCCTTGCCGGCGCTCATCTTGTTGATCGTGACGGTCATCGCGACCACCTCCTTCAGGAGGTAGGTGCGCGGGCGTTCCCCGAATGCCGCCGGGAGGCGGCGGACACCTCAGTTGCAAGAGGCGTGAAGGGTCTGAAGCGCGGCCTGCGGAAACGCCAGGAAGGGCGCTGCCGAGGAGCGCAGACGAGGGGCGGATGAACCGACAGAGCGCGGCTTGTTGATTAGATCGATTCGGTCGGACGAAGGTGTATCAACTCCGGTGGGCTCGTCCCCAGTGCTACCGAAAATCGGTCCGCCGCTGTCGGTGGTCTCCGGCATGGTTGAGGCATGTTCAGGCTCGGGATCGCTGGCGACTGGCACGGCAACCTCGCTGACGCTGGGATCGGCGAGATCTCCGACTCGGATTCGGCGCATTTCCCACGCACTCCGTCCGCGTCAGACCCAAGCGCTCTAGAGTTGCAACGCTGATCGATAGGACTGTCCAGAGGGGAAACATGCGAGACCAATCGCCACCGTCGCAAGGCCTCGCGGCTCGCCTGGCCGCGGGCCCAGCGTTCTTGGTCATCGGCAGCAACGCAGACCTTGCGGACGAGTCGCTGATCCCGACCTACCGCTGGAGTGGCGTCTACACCTCTCGCACTGACAAAGCCGTCGCAGACAGCCTGAGGTCCGATTGGCGAACCGTGACATCAGTTGGCGCGACGGCAGTTCACCCGTCGCGAAGCCAGACGGACCTTCAAGTCAACTATCTGTTCGGCGGTCACCACCTTCCACAGGGCCAACAGCCCGCGGCCGGCGTGCTCGAAGAAGCCGACTCTAGGCTTCGAGCTCTCCAGGAGCTGTCCCGCTTGGCCAGCGAGACCGTCACCCCTCGAGGATCAGTTTTCATCGACGGCTGGCAGCCCGGCGACTTGCTAGTGCCGTCGGATTTGATCCCGGTGCTTCGTGCACTCGGCCCTGATCAGGCGCATCTCTTCTCGGCTGAGGTTTGGGCGGACGACCCGTACGTCTCAAGCCTCGCCAAGTCAGGGCAACTTCAACTCCATTCCGAGTCGTTGGGTAGCGCCCTCAAGCGCTTGTCGGAGTCAGGTTCGGTCAAGCTCGATGGGCCAGACGCGGGAGGCCGAACACCACAACACGTCATCGCGCTTGGTGATGGCTTTGTAGAAGTCGACATCCACACCTGGAACCAGATTCGGCGGTCGGCACGCCCGGTCGATCTTGAACTCCTGACGCCACCGGTGTTCAGCTCCGAAGCCGCGCGCTACCAGGAGTTTCGGAACTTCACCGGCGCGCCGGAAGGAGCGCCAAGGTGGCGAGGCATAGCAGCCAGCATGAACGTGACTCGGGAGTTCGAGTCAGAGCTCGCCGACAAGGTAGCTGAGCTTCTTGGCGAAAGGGACCTGCCCAACCCCATCGTTGTTTCCGGTCAGACGGCCACTGGCAAGAGCGTTGCGCTGGCGGGATTGGCGGTGTCGCTAGCTCGGGCCGGAGACTTTGCTGTTCTCCATCAATCGCGGCGAACGGTGAGGCCGTCCTTCGACGACATCGACATGTATGCCGCGTGGGCTGACAATCGCGGAGCCAAAGCAACGGTCTTGATCTGGGACGGCATGGTCCACCCCGGTGAGTACGAAGCGCTCGCGCGGCAATTGAGGAATCGGGGACGCAAGGTTCTAGTGGTCGGGTCAGCGTACGTCACCGACAGCGACAGCTCTCACTTGATCGATGCCCCCGCTGAGTTGAGCGCGGACGAGTCAGCGCAGTTGCTTCGGTTGCTGAAGTCGTTCAGCGTCGACATCGCAGCTCCCAAGGCGGCTCTGGACGCCAGTTTCCTTGCTTTCCTGTATCACACGCTGCCGGAAACGGAGTCCGCGCTCAGGCACGGACTCGCGCATGAAATGCGGGCGGCCGAGAAGGGGATGCAGCAGCTTGTCCGCGAGCGCGGGGCCGAAGCCACCCACTCGGATCGCATTTCCGCCATGGCCGCCGCCTTCCAGGCCGCTGGTCTAGCGCTGGACGATCTGCTCGTCGAGCGGGAGGAGACCGACTCCAGGCCGCTAAGCGAGCAGCCGTTCGGCGAGCGAAGTCCCATCCAGCGGGTAACAACCCTGGTCCTCGTCGCCGGACGACACGGCGTTCCGGTGCCCATCGACCTTGCCCTGAGAATCCTTGGGCGAGAGGGCTCACAAAGCATCCGGGATGCCCTGCACGCCTTTGACATCATTCGCGAAGTCGACGACGACAGCGGGGACTACTTCTTGGCCGCCCGGTCTCACCTTGAGGCCGAACTGCTCGCGCAGCATGAGATTCCCCTTGAGGTCGAGATCGAGGTCGTGACAGAGGCGATTCGCAACGTCCGAGTTCTCGAAGGGTTCACCAGCGGCGCCGACGAGGTCCAGTTCGTTGTCTCTCTCCTCGAGCGCATCGGCCCCAACTCCAGGAGTCCGAAGTACAGGCCCTACTTCGTTGAGATCGCCGAGGCGCTGCGTGACCGCAGACTCGAGGCAGGTCGTCCCCATCCGCGACTCACGCTTCAGGAGTCGAACTTCGCGCGCGGGTTTGTCCACTGGCAGCAGGAAGCACAACAGGGCTCGTCGACCGACAGAATCGCTAGTTTGGAGCACAACCGCGACCTGCTCGACGAGGTGCTCACCGACTCTAGCCTTCGAGGCATGATGCGGCTCTCACTCACCGTCGAGTTGGCGTCAACTCTCGGTGCGATCATGCATGAGATCCAGAAGGACTCGACTGCGGACCGAACCTCGAACCTGGTTAGCCGATTGGACGACATCCTCCATGCCGTCCTTGAAGCACGTTCGATCGATCCGGGCAACCTGTATCCGGTCGACGTGCTGGCTTGGTCAACACGAGACGCAATCCTGACGGAGGCACTCTCACCCCAACAGCGGCTGGACCGACTCGCCAACGCGATCGCCACACTCGAGTCAGTCGACCGAGGCACACTCAGCGAGAAGCAACTCGCGCAATTGGATAGGCGTGGTGCCGAACTGAACCGGCTGCTTGGCAACGACGACGCCTTGTGGGAGAGCCTCCGCAGTCTGGAAGCCAACGCGGATCCTGCGGCAACCTACTTCCTTGCGAAGTTTGAAGCCGACGCCGGACCGGCTGGACAACGCACCGCACTCCAAAGGCTCTGGGATGGGCCTGTTGCGACTCAAACGGACTGGCGTTGCGCCCACTTGCTCCTCGAACTCACGTGGCAGAACGTCACTGGCCATCGACTCCTTCACGGCGAACGACTCCCGATTCACCTCTCCAAATCGGCACTTTCCTCCCTGCTTCGATTGACGACCACACTTCGCGATGCGGATCTCCCCGACCGTTACAAGCTGTTGTTCGTTCAGGCTGTTGCCAACTTTGTTCTGGGAAACTACGCAGATGCCACCAATACATTCCGCGAGGTCGAGAATCTGACGCGCCAACTCGCGCGTCGAATTCACACCGGGTTGGTCCTCGCCAATGAAAACGGGAAACCTGACGTCTTCACTGGCCGGATTGAGTGGGTGGAGGGCCGTTGGGGAAAGGTCCGCGTGGAGGAACTCGCGACGAGCGTCTGGTTCGAGCCCCGTCTCTTCTCGGCGACTCAAGAGTTCGCCCGGAATCAACAACTCCCAGCCTTCATCATCGGATTCAAACTGACGCGGGGTGCCGTAGCCGAACCGCGCGCGATGTTCCGCGACCCCCGCGGCCGCTGATGGACGCGCTCGGCACCCTGAGCCAAAACAAGCTGGCATGCGCTGGAGTTGGGCTGGTCTTTGACGGCAGGCCCAGGCTCGAACCTTCAGTAGCCACCTACGACGGCTTCACCAACCTGGTTTCCGAGTTCTACGTTTTCTTCCGGGAGGCTATCGCGCCCGATGTCGCCTTTCTTCGAGGCGTTGAGGGCCACCGTGCGATCACTGAATTCGACCGCACCATTTATCTGCTCCGCACCGCGAAGCAGCATGAGGACAACGTTGAGGCCAGAGAGTTCTTCGGCGACTGGGTTGCGAAGCATCCCACGTGGCCAGAAGCTGCGGATGCCCTAGCCGGGTTGCTGAAGCTTGCACTCAGTGAACTCGCCCGCATCAGCGGACGAGTGCGCCGCGACAGAGCGCTGGCTCAATCTTGGCGCGAGCGAGCAACAACGGAGCCAAGCAGTATCTTCGAGTCCGTCTGTGCGGACTTGGCTGTCAGCTTCAACGAGAAAGTCGCAGGGATTCTAGTTCGGAACGTGGAACGACGGGCCAAGCAAGTTCGTCCCGGTCAGGACGTCAGAGCGGCCGTCGAAGCACTGTGCGCCGAAGAGATCACGGATCAGCGAAAACGCCTGCCGGTGCCGTACTACTCAGTCCTAGACCGGCTGGGCCTTATCGGGGACCAACGGGCACGGGCGGCCTTGCTGCTCGCCTACTCCATCGAGTCTTCCAATCGGCTTCGAGGCGAGGCGTTCCTGCTACGAGTCGAAGAGGCGTGGAAGGTTGTCGCTTCATGAGAAGGCAACCCAAGCCGAGGCACCAATTCAGAACAGGCCGAGTTGCTCGATCAGCCCCTCCGCCGCTGTGACGATCGCCTGCGCATTCTCGACCGCTTCGTTGGCCTCGTCGATCGTGGCGCCGTCGCCTGGCCGCTCGGGATACTCGAGTTCGTTGCGACGTCGGCGCAGCGCGCCGAACTGCCGGAATCCCGGGCCAAACTGAGCGCGCGCGGACCGCTCAACCGCGTAGTGGCCGCCCTTCGTTGTCGGTCGCAGACCTTGATGGGCAAGCAGAGCAGTTACGGCCTGACGCGCGGCGTCGTAGGCGAGCACGAACGCGGAGTCTGGATCTCGCTCGATCGCGGAGCGTGCCGTGTCCAACGTGACGGCCGCTTTCTCCAGCAGGCGCTCGCCGTTGGCGGCGTCACCGGTGAGCTTCTGTAGGTCTCCGGATGCGATCAGGGCTTCTACCTCGGCATCGCCGAGCTTCCAGCGGGGCATCAGGCGGTCACCAACTCATTGGTGTCGAGCACGACGTTGAACACCGATTCCTTGATCTGGGCGACAAGCGCATCGGACGGGTCGTTCCACTGCTTCGCGGTCCGGACGACGGGGTTGACCTCGATGCCGAGCCGGGCGTGCGCCCGATCAGCGGCCTCATAGAGGTCGGCGCGATCGACCTTGCCCACCACGAGCACATCGATGTCGTGCGGCGGCGGGCCGGCCTCACCCGCGTACCGGGCAGCCCAAGACCCGAAGATCACCACCTGCTCGGCACCGGAGATGGCGAACTCCTCGGCAATCACCGCCTTCGGCCCGAAGGTGACCTCCAGCAGTTGTGTGAGAGCGCTGGCGGCTGGGTGATCCGTGTTGGCGCGCAGCAACCGGTTGCGGCCGAGCGTGCGGCTGGCGATAAGGCCAGCCTCATCGAGGCGGACGACCTCGCGGTGGAGGGTGGACAGCGGCACGCCCAGGCGCGCGGCGAGGTCGCTCACGCCGTACTCCTCCTCGGGGTGCAGCATGAGCCACATCAGCAGCTCCGCCTGGTGCTGCGACCGGAACACCGGCATCAAAGCTGGTCCATCACTACGCATAACTGAAAGATATCTTCCCTTTATGGGTAGCGTCAAGGGTGACGTCACCGCAGATCGCTCTCCTCATCCTGCCCGTCTGCGGCGAACGCCGCGTCCAGCAGTTCCGCCGTCAACGGGTTCACGTGCTCGTTGCGCCGGATGTAGTGCTCGATCGTCACCTTTGGGTCGGTGTGGCCGAGCAACTCGGCGGCGAGGTTCACCGATGCCCTGTCGTTGATGACCGTGGCGACGGTGCGGCGGAACATGTGCGGGTGGACGCCGGTGATGCCGGCGTCGCGGAGGACCTTGCGGAGTTGGCGACGTACGTTCGCCGTCGTCAGCGGCGTCCCCTCGCGGCTCCGGAACACCAATGCGTCGGGTGACCGGTCGGCCATCACCGACAAGCGCCGACGCAGAGCCTCAGCGGTGAAAGTCGGCAGGGCAACGATCCGGTTGGAGCGGTCGGTCTTCGGGTGTGGCTGGCGGAAGGTGCCGACGCCCTTCTGTGAGACGACGGTGCCGCAGATCCGCAGCGTCGCCGGAGTCGTGGTGACGTCGACGTCGCAGCGGCGGATGCCGAGCACCTCCCCGATGCGGGCCGACGTGCCGAGCATGACCTCGACGATCTGGCCGAGCTGGCCATCCGGGTTCGGGCCCGACGTGCCTCGCGTGTGCTCCCAGACCTTGATGATCGCACGGATCGCGTTGACCTCGGTGGCGGTCAATGCGGTCGGGGTGCGCTTGGGCTTGTGCAGTCGGGCGACGCCGTCGATCGGGTTGCGCGTGATCACCTCGTGGCGCACCGCCAGCCCGAACGCCAGCCTCAGCACCGTCTTGGCCCGCTTTGACCGAGCGTAGGAGAGCTGTCCGAGCTGCTTGAGCAGCGCGTCGCAGCGCGCGACCCCGATCTCCCCCAGCGTCAGGTGCTGGAACGCCGGCAGGACGAGCTTTCGGATCGCATCCTCATAGTTGCGTCGAGTCGACGGGGCGATCCGGTTCTCCAGGTCGAGGTCGGCGAGCCAGTAGTCGACGAGTTCGCCGAAGAGACTGTCGAGACCGAGCGTGGTGTCGACAGGTTGGTAGAGGTTGCGAAGCGCCAGCCGCTTCCTCAGCTCGGCCTCGGCGGCCGAGCGCGAGTTGGCCCGCGCCGAGACGAGTCGTGACTTGCCGTCGCCGTCGCGGTAGCGCGTGCGGACCTCGACCCGACCATCGGGCAGGTCCATCACTGTGATCTGGCCGTGGCTGCCGATCGGGAGTCGCTGCCTACTCATCGCCGGCCTCCTGGTGGGCGCGCAGCCAGCTCTGGACGTCCGACACGGCGAACTTCAGCCGCTTGCCGAACTTGAAGGCTCGCGGGGCCGTGCCGGCCACCCGCCAGTCATAGATCGTCTGCACCGGGACGCCGAGGTACTCCGCGAGCTCGTCGACGCCCATCAGGGGCTCCAGGCCCAGATCATGTGTGTTCATGACCTGTAGGTGTGCAGGCCTCCCCGAACTGGGCCGAGACGACCGAAACAGCCGCGGGCAGCACCGGCTCGGTGCGCGCTGCACACCTGCCAATGTGATGGATAGATGATGGATCGCCACGGCGACCTCCAAATGAAAATCGAGGCCAGACAGCGTCTGACCTCGACTTCTTTGGTAGCGGGGGCGGGATTTGAACCCGCGACCTCTGGTTATGAGGCAAGCCAAGTCGTGTGAGGGCAAGACTCCGCAAAGCCGAGCACGCAGCGTCACGGTGACCACCGGCTCTGGGTCAGGCACCTTCCACAGGTAATCCGGTTGGCGCTGCGCACCTTCGTAGACGAGGGCAAACCTGCCCACGTACCAGCGAAGGAGAGCACGATGACTACAGCAATCAGCCACGTGGAGGGATCGATCCTTACCGTCGATCAAGCGGCGGCGTACCTCGCGATCCCGAAGGCCACCCTCTGCACGTGGCGAACTCGTCGGGTCGGTTTCGGTCCGCGGGCAGTGAAGATCGGCGGCTGTCTGCGCTACCGGCGGGGTGGACCTCGACGCTTGGGTCGCCGAGCACCTCGAGCCGAGTGAGCCAGGTGTCGCGGCTGCGGAACCGGCGAGGTTCGATGCCGAGGTCGGTGCGTGATGTGGACCGGACCGAACATCACGAACGAGACCTCGGTCGCCGAGCTGGTGGACTGCTGGCTGACGCAGCTCCGGGCCGAAAGCAGGCTGGAGGCCACGACGATCAACGAGTACGAGCGGGTGCTCCACAAGCTCGTCGTTCCCGAACTAGGCGACCTGCGCCTTGGCGAGCTCACCGCGGACGGCATGGCCGCCTACCTTGACGATCTTCGTGGGCTAAGCCTGGATCCACGTGCGCCGTGAGGCGCTGACGATTTGAGTGGAGGTGAGAGACCTTCGCCGCCGTCCCTGTCGTAGCAGGGCGGTGAAGCTGAGGGCAGCCTGTCCCGGGAGATGCCGGGAGGGGTGGGAGCAGCCCTGACAAAGCCGGGACGCACCAGTACTGCCAGATGGTGTGGGTTCGGCGAGCGTGATGAAGAGGAGTACGCGAGGAACCAGCGTATGTACGTCCCTTAAGGGCTTACCGGCTCCAACCTGGTGGATGTGGGCCGGGTGCGGTGCGCACCCGTCGGAAGGTTCGGCGGGGAACTCCGAGGTGGGCATGTGGATGTTCGCCAGGAGGCCACGGTGAAGTGCTACGGGGTAGCCGCGGCGATGCCGCAGGGACAGAGTTGGGCTCCTCCTTCGTCGAGCGAATCGACAGTGAACACGGGAACCGTCTCGGCCTTTGCCCGTCCCCGCACCGCCGGTGCGGATGGTCGGGCTGGGTCCATCGTCGACCGATCGAGCCGAGACGGGGCGGAGCCGCCGTAGTACTCCGAGCCGGGGAAAGCCCGTGCACATGGGGAAGGGCGGCAGCAGTTTCGAGAAGGGACGGAGGCTGTAATGCCGAAAGATGCACCACCGAATGGTGGCGCTTCGCCGAACGAGGCCCCGATGGGGCCGCGCCAGCGGGTATCGGAGATGCAGGCCAAACTTCACCGTTGGGCGGCGGCCGATCCTGGCCGCAGGTTCGACGACCTGTTCAACTTCGTGCACGACCCGGCGACGCTGATCGTGGCGTTCGACCGGGTCGTGGGCAACACCGGGTCCCGGACTGCTGGCGTGGACGGCCTCACGGTCGCCGACGTCGAGGAGCAGATCGGGGCACCGGGGTTCCTGGACGACCTGCGTGCTGAACTCAAGGCGGGCACGTTCCGGCCGTTGCCGGTGCGGGAACGAAAGATCCCCAAACCGGGCGGGTCGGGAAAGGTCCGCAGCCTCGGTATTCCGACGGTGGCGGACCGGGTTGTCCAGGCGGCGCTGAAGTTGGTGCTGGAACCGATCTTCGAGGCCGACTTCGTGCCGGTCTCCTACGGTTTCCGGCCGATGCGGCGAGCACACGACGCGATCGCTGAGATACACCGGTTCGGCACCTCCGGTTACCGGTGGGTGCTCGACGCCGATATCGAGGCGTGCTTTGACTCGATCGACCACGTGGCCCTGATGGACCGGGTGCGTGAACGGGTCAAAGACAAGCGGGTGCTCGTGCTGGTCAAGGCGTTCCTCAAGGCCGGGATTCTCACCGAACTCGGCGAGAACAAGGACACCCATACCGGCACTCCGCAAGGTGGCATCCTGTCGCCGTTGTTGGCCAACATCGCCCTCTCGGTGCTCGATGAGCACCTGCACGGCGGGTGGAAGCCGACCGGTGACATGGCCACGTCCAGTATCCGCGCCCGACGCAGGAGCAAGGGTCAGCCGAACTGGCGGGTCGTCCGCTACGCGGACGACTTCGTCGTCCTCGTGCATGGTTCGCGCGCCGATGTCGAGGCTCTGCGCGAAGAAGTCGCACAGGTGCTCCAACCCTTGGGTCTGCGGCTCTCAGAGTCCAAGACCCAGGTGGTGCACATGAGCGACGGGTTCGACTTCTTGGGGTTCCGCATCCAGTGGCGCCGCAAGTACGGGACGAACAAGTGGCACGTCTACACCTTCATCGGCACCCGGCCGATCCGGTCGTTGAAGGCGAAGATCCGTGCGCTGACGAACAGGACGTCGCAGCAGAATCCCAGGGACGTGTTGATCAGGCTCAACCAGATCATGCGCGGCTGGGCCAACTACTTCAAGCACGCGGTGGCCAAGCACACCTTCCACGCGCTGTCGCACTTCGTGTGGTGGCGCGTGGTCCGGTGGCTGCGCACGCTGCACCGCTGGAAGTGGAAGGACGTCCGCCGACGGTTCACCACACCCGATGGGCGATGGAAACCGATCACGGTGGACGGGATCGAGTTGTTCAACCTCGAGGCGGTGCCGGTCACCCGATACCGCTACCGCGGCAACACCATCCCCAACCCCTGGACCCTGCGCAACCACGCCACGACGGCAGGGACCGTGGAGAGCCCGGTGCGGTGAAAATCGCACGCCGGGTTCGGCGAGCGGCCTGGGGAAACGGACCGGGAGCAATCTCGGCACCGCGCCCCAGGCCGACTCAACCGATGAACTGGGTGGTGTGAGCGCGTCGTGAAGTGAGAATGCCCTTGCGTGCTGGGAAAATCGGACTTCTTCAGGGTCCCGATTTCCCAGAACGAAGGGCATCTCGTAGATGCAACTTTGCCACACGCCTCGCGCGACCTCCGCAGTGTTCGATGATCCGAATCTGGTGTCGGCAGCGGGGTTGGTCCCGGTCCTCGCGCTGGCTGCCTCGGCTGGACTTCAAGAGCTGGCCCAGAGGCATCTGAGTGTCCCGACCGACAAGGGTGCGAACGCCGGGCTGAAGGTCGCGGGGATGGTCGCGGGTGCGGACAGCATCGACGGCATGACGCTGCTTCGTCATGGCGGCATGGGCAAGATGTTCACCAACGCCTACGCACCATCGACGTTGGGATCGTTCCTGCGGGCGTTCACCTTCGGGCACGTCCGTCAGCTCGACGCGGCCGCGTCACGGTTCCTGGTCCGGCTGGACCTCAGGCTGGTCGAGGGCCTCGGGACAACGGTGTTCGACGTGCCGGAAAAGCCTGACTATCCGGCGCCCGACGGGTCTCTGATTTACCTGATGGGTGAGGAGCCGGCCGGTGGGCTGGCGTTTTGCGACCTGCCCGCGGGCACGGAATCCACCCCGGTGCGCCACAAGCAGGTGCGTGAGCTGTGGTACGTGGTGGACGGCTCTGGCCAGATCAGCCGGAGGGCCTCGCAGGACTCTGACCCGGTGGTCGATGACCTGCACACTCAGCAAGGGCAGCGTCCTGGAGCTGCTCAGTCGAGCTGGCGTGGCCATGCGTCGACAAGGCCTCGATAACAAGCAGGCCCACCGGCGGTCGAACTGTACGAGGCTGGCTTGTCACTAGCCCGGGTCGCCGAGGCGCTCGGGGTTAGTTCAAGCAACACTGTCGGGCGGGCCTTGCGGGCTCGGGGCGTCCGGCTCACTACGTGGACGACACGAGCGGCTGTGACCTAAACACCTAGACTGTCGGGATGGAACGTCCTCGAAGACTACGCGGCCGCTGGGTGGCGGTGCCGCCAGGCGAGGAACCTGAGGAACTCCACAAGGTTGACGGCTCGGTCATCTACTTCGACCCCGACGAGGAAGACCACTCTCCGCTGCGTGACGCCTCTGAGTCGTTGCCTACAGATCCCGATTGGCTACAGGCAACGCTGGGGTTGAGCCCAGAGCTAGTCGGAGATATCAAGAGCTGGGACCGGGAGTGGAAGGCCACCTGTTCAGGGAGTTATCGCCTGTCCGATCGTGACTTGCGAGCTGAGGCTGAGGCACTGGACGACCGAGCCATCACCTTGGTTGAACGCATGCGGCACGAGCTGAAGAACGGCTTTGAGGTGGTCGTGAGGCTGCCTGCGTGGCCGTCCTGGGGCTAATGGCAGCCGCAGATGATGCGCCGAGGGCTTTACATCTGAAGGCGTCTTTGCGGATCACGGGTGGCAGTCAGTGCCAGCGGTTACTGTGACTCGCCCGCCGCGGCACTTGCAAACCCTGCGTGGCGGTCAATGTGCGTCGTTTCAGAGCCAGCCCGACTGCGGGGCGATTTGGCGAGGCGCAGGACAATGCCGTCTAGAGTTCGAGGCGCGAGCCGCCGACGATTACGTTCGCCGCCTCGGTCAGGAGCTTGCCGTTGGGCAACGGTACATCTAGCCGCGGCTCGAACTTAGCCTGAATCCGTGGAGCCACCGAGCTGTGTGACCGTGATTCGCAACGATCGGTAACTGACTGGAGACGCGCAGGTTGAATCTGCTGGTCTGTCCTGCGCTTCCACGATGCGGTTCTCCGGTAGGGCCT
>Ga0209587_1000051_pt1 | contig 53862 bp, 57 predicted proteins | sample NGEPerD_2_FD_184512 | JGI IMG/M metagenome (GOLD analysis project Ga0209587, IMG submission 184512) | Arctic peat soil microbial communities from the Barrow Environmental Observatory site, Barrow, Alaska, USA - NGEE PermafrostL1-D... | ecosystem: Environmental > Terrestrial > Soil > Wetlands >...
AGCCCGTAGGAGTCGACGACGATGACGAGCTCGGACGGCTTGGCCGCGGCGTAGGTGTTCACCCACCGAGCCATCCGCGCCTGATCGCCGATCTGCACCTGTACGGCGCGGCCGGGCTCCGCGCCGAGCGCGCGCAGCTCGTCGGGGCCGATGTTGAGCTGGCAGTTGCCGAATCGGTCGATCCACCAGACCTCGCCCGACAGGCCCTCACCGTCCGGCTGAGGCAGCGACACCAGCCCGGGGACCAGCGTCGCCGGGTCGACCAGCTCGCCCAGCGACTCCGCCGGAGCTCCCGCGCAGAGCTGACCGACCGCGGGGGCGAGGATGTCTCGACCGGCGAAGGTCACACCAGGGCCAGGGAGCTCGTAGCCCGCGCCGGTGAGCGCGACGACCTGGCGGGCGCCACCCAGCATCGCCGCCGCCGGGGCCAACAGACCGTTGTCGGGCCCGACGAGCACCTGGTCGTCGGTCACCGCGGCGACGAGTCGACGATCGGTACCGACTCCCGGATCCACGACGGCCAGCACGACGCCGGCAGGCAGGTACTGGACCGACCGGACGAGCGTGAGAGCCCCGGAGCGGACGTCGTGGGGAGCAATGTCGTGGGTGATGTCGAGGAGGCGGGCCGCCGGCGCCAGGGAGAGGATCACGCCTTTGCAGACGCTCACGAACTCGTCCGCGAGGCCAAAGTCCGAAAGAAGGGAGACAGTGTACGGTGGCGAACCTACCGATGTCATCGAGACCGGGGCCGGGGATCAGCCGGCTTGGGTGTACTTGGACTCAAGGTAGGCGTCGACGTCCTCGTCACGTACGCGAAACGACCGACCCACCCGCACCGCGGGGAGGTCACCGGCCTTGATCAGCCGGTACACGGTCATCGATGACACGCGCATCAGTTCAGCGACTTCCTGAACGGTCAGGAAGCGGGCCTTCGAAAAGGACTGCGCCACTCGGCACCCCTCGGTTACTCCGTCCGGGCCCGAGCGTACGCCGTGGCCGAGATGGTGTCGAACGGGTCAGTCCAGGACCCAGAGCCGGGCCTGGGGCGCCGTCAGCGGACGGTCGACGAAGGGCGATCAGCCGTTGGATTTGAAGGCCTCTCGGGCGACGGCAAGGAGCGGCTCGTAGCCCGTGGGTGCCTGACTCTCGTGCAGCGGGATCACCGTCACCGGTAGACCACGATCGGCGGCCAGACCGAGGGCAACGGCCTCCAGGCCCGCGGCGGCAACCGTTTCGATCCCCGCGCGCACAAAACCACCCGCGATCGCACGATCCGCAACGACGAGGTCGGGCGGGGGAAGGCGGAAGGCCAGCTCGGCGGTCACGCCGAACCCGGCGCCGCCCGGGAGCGCGTCCCCATCGACGACCATCGCGACCCCGTCGAACCAGCGAATTCGTCGATTGCTCCGATCGTCGAGCAGGACGAGGCCCGTCTCCTCGTCGGCCAGGATCTGACCACCCGCGTCGGACGAGACACGGGCCAGGGCGGTATAGAGCGGCAGCAGGGATGCCGGTCGGGTCGTCGCGAACGCGAGACGGCCGCCCCGCCGGGCGACGTCGGCGACCCGGGCGAACGCCACCTGGGCCTGCGCGATCGTGCGAGTCGGGTCGATGGAGATGGCCGCCTCGAGCTCCGGCGAGCCCAGGTCCGGGCCCCACACGCGAGCGACCGTCGCGAAAGCGTCGTCGAGCGTCACACCCTCGAAGGGTGCCAACTCGAGGAGCGCGGACCGATCACCGCGCAACACCGCCCGGATCGTCGCGAGCAGCTCGGAGCGGCTCAGGCGTGCCTTCCCGCTCACGTGGGCACGCAGGAGCCGCTGGCGCGCGGTCGGTTTGCGCTTCAGGCCCTCGACCCGGTGCGGCGTCGGCGACGGCGACGGCGCATCGAGCTTGGGGGGCCGGCGCGAAGCGGGGCGGCGAGTCACACGCCACCGCCGAGCTCGGCGGATCGCGCCGCCGCAGCGGCGACCGCCTCCATGAGCGCGGCACGAAGGCCTCGATCTTCCAACACCATGAGCCCGGCCGCCGTCGTTCCTCCCGGCGAGGTCACCCCGGCCCGCAGCGATTCGGGGGACTCACCGCTCTCCGCGAGCAGGGTGGCCGCGCCGAGCAACGTCTGGACCACGAGCTCGCGCGCCGCCGGTCGGGGAAGGCCGACCAGGACGCCCGCGTCGATCATCGCCTCCGCCACGAGGAAGACGTACGCCGGTCCGGAACCGGACAGCCCGGTGACCGCGTCCAGGAGCCGCTCAGGTACCTGTACGACCGTCCCGACGCTCTCGAGGAGAGCCTGAGCGCGGTCGAGGTCCGCGTCGGTCGCGGCGGCATTGCCGGCAATCGCGGCCGCGCCCCGGCCCACCACCGCGGGCGTATTCGGCATCGCCCGCACGATCGGACGACCCGGCGCCGACGCTTCGAGCGCGGCGAGCGTCACGCCGGCCGCGATCGAGATGACCAGCGCGTCCGCGGCGAGGCTGGACGCTGCCGCCTCGAGCACGGCCGCGACGTCGCCGGGTTTGACCGCGACAACGACGGTGCCGGCATCGGCGACGGCCCACGCGGGACTCGGCACGACACGGACGCCGTCGAGGACGGCCACGAGCTCCCGGCGGCGTTCCGGGTCCACCTCGGCGACGACGAGGTCCGCTGGCTCGTAGCCGCTCGCGCACCATCCGCGCGCGAGGGCCTCACCCATGCGTCCACCGCCCAGCAGTGCGACTCGCATCAGCGACACGCGTGAACGTCGACCGGCATGCAGCGAGGGTATCCGGACGCGAGACGGGCCCGAGGAACTCTCGGGCTCGCTCCGTACTTCCCCGAACGGAACGGGCCTTCCTGCACCTCGGGCCTCGCCTCTGTGCCATCCGTCGATGGCACCTCGAAACGTAGCGTCTGCCCCTGCGACCTGGCAATTCTCTGCCGGCGGTCAGCCGTGCGGGTGGGCAATCGCGATCGCGGGTTGGAACCACGTCTCGACGAGCTCGTAGAGCACGCCGATGATCCGGTCGAGCTCGACCTCGGTGAGGTGTTCGAGCGCCACGCGGCCAACGAGGTAAACGTCCTCGTCCTGACCGAGTGAGAAGCGCGCGCCGTAGATGGTGTGGTTCCTTCGTAGCAGCCACCGGTACAGCTCGAGGTGCCGGGCGGGCGGGTCGGCCATGAAGTAGACCTCGTAGCGCAGCGTGCGCTCCCGCAGGTCGAAGTAGATCGTCGCTGCGTCGCGGCCTTCGCAGCCGAAGCGCACGTACCACCGTCGCTGATCCGGGTCGTACTCGACGTGCTGGATCGCGGGTTGGGCGAGCACCGGGCCCATGAGATGACAGTCGATGAGCGCGTGCGCGTCCGCGAATGTCGCGCCGACATCGGGCTCGTCACCGCCTCCGTTCACATGCAGCTGACGGGCTCGCGCTCGACGAGGTCGGCGTACAGGCGTCGCAGTCGCGCCGCGGTGATGCTCCACGCGAATCCACGCGAGCGCGTTTCGGCGCGCCGGCCCATCGCGGCGGCGGCCTGCGGGTAGGCGAGCAACCCGGCGACGAGCGCGGCGTAGTCGGAACCTCGCCGCGCGTCGACGAGGAACCCCGTCTCGCCGTGATCCACCAGGGCGCGCAACCCGCCGACGTCGGCTGCGACCACCGGAGTCCCGCACGCCGCCGCCTCGAGCGCGACCAGGCCGAACGATTCGGTGTGCGACGGCACGAGGCAGACATCAGCCGCTCGATAGAAGTCGCGCAGACGGTCGTGCGGCTGGGGCGCGACGAAACGGACCTGACGAGCGAGACCGAGGGAGTCGACCCGTTCGTGGATCCTCGCGAGCTCGGCGACACCGTCGGGACCACTCGGGCCACCGACGATCACCAAGGTAGCGGTGGCATCGTCGAGCTCGGCGAGCGTGTCCACCGCGAGGTCGGCGCGCTTCAGCGGCTGGATGCGCCCGACGAACAGGAGCACCGGACCCCGGCCGAGGCCGAGCGCGACCCGGCTGTGTGCCCGGCCGCTGCGACCGCCGGATGAGAAGACCTCGTGGTCGACGCCCGGGGGCACGATCTCGATCCGGTCTTCCGCCGCGGCGTAGTGCGAAACCAGCTGAGTGCGTTCGTCGGTCGTGGAGGCCAGCACGAGGTCGGAACAGGCGATCACATCGTGCTCGACCTTGGTGCGCTCCAACGGATCGTCGTCCACGCCCGCGTCGGCCTTCACCCGAGCAAGGGTGTGGAACGTAGCGACCAATGGGCGGTCCAGCGCGTGTTTGAGCTGGTGGCCGACGGCGCCCGAGATCCAGTAGTTCGCGTGGAGCACGCAGTAGTCGACGCCGTGACGGTCGACGTGATCGAGCACCGCGGCGGTGAAGTCGTCCGTGTGCTCGAGCAGCTCGTGCTTCGTGAGGCGCTCATACGAGCCGACGGGCACGTGCACGACCCGATAGCCGGCTTCGACCTCGACGGTCTCGGGGACGTCGGGATGCTCGGCGCGGGTGATGACGTCACAGGCCAACCCGGCGCGCGCCAATGAGGTGGCGAGCGCGTCCACATAGACGTTCATCCCGCCTCCGTCACCCGTGCCCGGCTGCGCCAGGGGCGAGGTGTGGAGGCTGAGCAGAGCCACCCGTCGTTCGGACATGCGAGGATGCAGCCTACTTTCCGGTCGGGACCGGCCGGTCTCGTGCTGTGTCGCCGTCGGCAGCATCGCCGTCGGGCCCGTCATCTCCGGCACCGGGCCGTCGGAACGACCGATACACGTCGATCAGCGCCTTCTTCTGACGCTCGGTGAGCGAGGAGTCCGCGCTGATCGCGGCCACGAGATCAGGCGGGTCGTTCGGTCCGTCGAGGATCCCCGCCCGGACGTAGAGCGTCTCGGCCGATATCTGCAGTCCCCTCGCGATCGCTTGCAAAATCTCGGCGCTCGGCTTGCGCAGCCCGCGCTCGATCTGGCTGAGGTACGGGTTCGAGATGCCCGCCAGCTCGCTGAGCTTGCGGAGCGACAGACGATCGCGGCGACGCTGGTCGCGGATGAAGGACCCGAGATCACGCAGGCGGGCCTCGAGACTGTCGGTCGGCATCGCGACGCGGGCGAGCTAGAGGCTCTGCGGAGTGGAGCGCAGCCGCGCTCCGAGCTCGAGATCGAGCTGGTCGATCACGCTATGCAGCCGGCGCCGTACCCCTGAGACCTCGTTCTCGAGCTTGCCCAGCTCCTCGATCGTGGTCCGAAGCTCGTCGTCGCCGAGGCTCGGGAGATTCACGAGCGTCGAATCCGAGATGAGTCGCTCGAGACCGCGATTCCAGGCGATGCTCATCGAGGGAGCGAGCGACTGGACGATCCGAGACCCGACCGCACCTGAGCGCGCGCTGTCTCCGGCCAGAATCTGCGGCAGCGAGGCGATGAGCTCGCCAAGATCACCACCTCGTTCACGTCGTTCGAGCTCCGCTCGGATGATCTCGAGCCGGGCCTGTGCGAGCCGGCGCACGTAAGAGACCTCGGTCTCGACCTCGCCGCACTCTCCCCGCATCAATCGGAGGTCGTCGATGGCGCGGCGATCGAGGGCCTCGAAGTAGCTCGGATCGAGGATCCGGTCGAGGCGTCGGCGGCGTGCGGGTTCGGTCATGACGGGCTCAGGCTACCGCGCGACCCCGTGCACGCTCACCCGCCCGGGCCTCCGAGCTCGCGGTATTCGCGCCGGTTCGCACAGATCATCGCCGGCGTGGGGCGGCTCGGGAATGTGCGAGCCTTGACACCGACCGTCGATCCGACGGTGTGCCGACCCACAAACCGATCACACAGCAAAGGATCACCATGGCTGTCTATTCCCTCCCCGACCTCCCGTACGACTTCGGGGCACTCGAACCGCATTACTCCGCCAAGACCCTCGAGCTGCACCACGACAAGCACCACGCGGCCTACGTCACGGGCGCCAACGCGACCCTCGACCAGCTCGCCGCGGCCCGCGAGCAGGGCAATCTCGCCACCATCAACCAGCTCGAGAAGAACCTCGCGTTCCACGTCTCGGGCCACGTCCTCCACTCGCTGTTCTGGACCAACATGAGTCCCGACGGCGGCGGCCGCCCCGCAGGCGAGCTCGGAATCGCGATCGACGAGTCATTCGGCTCCTTCGAAGCGCTCCAGGCCCAGCTCAGCGCCACGGCCATGGGCATCCAGGGCTCCGGCTGGGGCGTCCTGGGCTGGGAACCTCTCGGACAGCGACTGGTGGTCGAACAGGTCTACGACCACCAGTCCAACGTCGCGCAGGGCACCCCGCCGCTGCTCGCGCTCGACATGTGGGAGCACGCCTTCTACTTGCAGTATCTCAACGTGAAGGGTGACTGGGTCAAGGCGTTCTGGAACATCGTCAACTGGCCCGACGTGGCCGGCCGCTTCGAGCGCGCCCGCACGTCGGCCGGCTGACGGATCAGCCCCCGCTGACGGGCGGCAGCACGGCGACCTCGTCGCCGTCTCGCACTGGTGTCTCATCGCCGGCCGGCGGCTCGTCACCGTTCAGCCACACGCGCGACCGCTCGAGCACGGCCGCGAACTCAGGGCCGTAGTCACTTCGCGCCGCGGCGAGCACCTCGCCGAGCGTCGAGCCGCGCCCTTCGGCGCCACCCGTGCCCGCGGCGTCGCGCGCGCCGGCGAAGAACCGGAGCCGAACGCTCAGGGGGCGATCTCCGCGAGACCGTCCTTGATGAAAAGGTCGCCGTCCGGGTTGGTCGTCTGGAACCCGAAGACCGTGTTCCCGTCGTTCGTTCCGGTCTTCCAGATACGCGTCGTGATCTGCTGGCCGGGCAGAACGGGCCTGGAGAAACGCACCGCCAACCGCTTGAGGCGCGCGGGATCGTTGCCGCCGACCGCCGTGACGACCGCCCAGGACGCGAAGGCCATCGTGCAGAGACCGTGGATGATGATGCCCGGCAGGCCGACCGACTTGGCGAACTCCTCGTCGAGGTGCATGGGCATCGTGTCGCCCGACGCCTCGGCGTAGCGGAACGTCTGGTCCGCGTCCATCTGCTGGTCGACGACCGCGTCGGGCTCGCGCTCGGTCACGGCCAGGTCGAGCTTGTGCGGCGGTGCTTCCTCGCCTGCACTCTCGCCGTCACTCACACCCCGGAAGAACGACGTCATGTACTGCTCGACGAGCAGTGTGTCGTCCTGGTCGTAGGTGGCGGTCTTGGCGATCACGCTCGTTCCGTTGGGCTTCACGTGCACGCCCACCGGTGCGGCGGTCGTGCGCAGCACCATCCCGGGGCGAATCGGGGCGTGAAAGAACATGTCCTGCTCGCCGTGGACGACCATGGCCACGACCTCGGGTGGCACCACGCCGGCCATCGCACCGATCATCGTGTCCCACACCGGCACGATCGCGAACACCGGCGGTGCCACCTCACCGCTACGGTCGGCCGGGATCGGATCGTTCGTGGCCGCGGCGTAGGCCTTCGCCCGGTCCGCTTCGACCTTGAACGCGGCTCCGTCGGTGGACTCGCCCAACTTCTCGATCCCGAAACCCATCCGAGCCCTCCTGAGCAACCGAGTCACGACGAGGCTAGTTGACCGACCGGTCAAGAATCGTGGGGTGCCTCGGTGTCGATGTTGGTGCGAGCGGCGGGGAACGCTTCGAGGCGGGCCGGATCAATCGGGTCGCCGGTCACGGCATCGACGCCGTACGTGCCGTCGTCGATGCGGCCGAGCGCGGCCTCCAGCCCGGCCAGCTCGGCTTCCAGGTCGTCGAGCAGGCCCAGGTCCTTCTCTCGTTCGAAGGTCTCGGTCGCGCCGTCCGCGCCACGCTGTCCGTGGTCGCCCGCTTCACTCCCGGCGAACTCCTCGGGGTCGCCCAGCTCTCGCCTCACGGAGTGGATCAGCCCGGAGACGCGAGCCTGTTCGGCTTCGATGCGACGGCGGGGATCCGACGGGTCAGCTTCCATGTCCTGACGTTACCGACTGGGACCTCACGAGTCCGAGTCGAACTGCCCTCCTTCGCGGGCGCCCCGAAGTCGGGCATCGAGCAGCTCGAGCCGGCCGGCCAGCATTCCGTGCAGACGGCGGAGCAGCTCGGCCGCGTCGTCGATCCCGAGGAGCTCCAATGCGTCCAGCGGTCCGAGACCGGCCGCGGCAGCAGCTTCGTATCCGGCTCGGATGGGATCGTCGGCGAGCGCGAGATCGACGGGTGGCGCGGGTTCGCCGAGCTCGGTGCGACGAGCCACGACCTTCACGAGCGCGGCGCGGATGCCTTCGATGAGCGACGCGTCGTCGGCGTGGGCGGCCGGCGCCGGTAGCCGCTCGACGAGCGCGCGCGGGAACGGCGCGTCCTCGAGCCACCGGAGGACGCGCAGCCGTTCGGCACCGACGGTCACCAGCGCGTAGCGCCCGTCGTCGAGACGACCGGCCCGCACGATGCGCGCGACGGTGCCGAGATCGAATCGGGTGTCGCCGCCGCCCACCTCCGAACCACGCTCGATCAGTACGACGCCGAACTCGGGTGTCCCTTCGAGGCAGGCCTCCACGAGCGCGCGGTATCGCGGCTCGAAGACGTGGAGCGGCAACGTCGCGTGCGGAAGGAGCACGGTACCGAGCGGGAACATTCCCAGCTCTGCGCTGGTGGTCATCGTCTAGTTTCCCCGCGCTCGCTGTGCCCGCGCCGAGGCCCGCAACCGCTCCACCGCCGCACCGCCAGCCTCGCTGCCGGATTCATCGGCGAGTGCGTCGAGCGCTGCCGCGGCCGAGTCGTAGGCGCCGAGGGCGCCCAGGCGAGCTGCGAGTCGTCGTCGTTGCGCGGGCGGTGTCCCCGGGATCGCGAGCTGCAACGCGGTGACCCAGGCGAGATGGGCGGGGTCGCGCGCGCCGTAGCTCTGCTCCAGGTTGGTCAGCATCCGACGAGCGATGGCACGTGGGCCGACGGGTTGGAGGAACCGGGACTCGAATTCCACGCCCGGGTAGCTCGACTCGAACTGGCGTCGGCAGTCACTCGCCGAGCGGGTCGCCCCGTCGGAGAAGAGATCGAAATACGTCCGGCGACCGTGGTCGTCGGACGCGGTGCCGACGATGAAATGGCCGGGCATGCCGACACCGATGAGCTCCACACCGAGCCTCTGGCCGATCGCGATCATGAGCACGCTCAGCGTGATGGGGATTCCCGTGTGCCGGGTGAGGACGTCGTCGAGGAAGGAGTTGGACGGGTCGTGGTAGTCGGTGACGTTGCCTCCGAAGCCGTGGGCGGAGACGAGGTGGCGGGCGAGTCCGTCGGGATCGTCCGGACAGCCCAGGGCCAGGTTGTCGAGACGGGCGAGCTCGGCGGCGAGATCGAGGCCCGGATGGGCATGGGCGGCGATGAGCAACGCCATCTCATCGAGCGCGATCGTCGACTCCTCGGCGGCGATGCACGCCGCGAATTGCTCGGACACCGGCGCCGGCCCCATCAGGCGACGCTAACTCGCCGGTACACTCGCGACGTGGCGGCCCGACGCAAGCCCGAGCGGGCGCGTACCGCAGCGCATCCGGTTACCTCCCGCCGGCCCGACGCTGTCCGCGATCGGTCGACAGGCCCGACCGGGCTCGCCGCGACGCTCTCCGACGAGATCGAACGGCGACTGCGGCGGGCCGAGCAACGGCCGACCACGAACCGGATCGCGATCATCAACGCGCTTCGCGCCTCGCTCCGGCCGCTCACCATTCCCGAGATCCTCGACGCTCGGCCCGAGCTCGCTCAGAGCTCGGTGTATCGGAACCTCGCGGTGCTCGAACGTGCGACCGTGGTCCACCGCATCGTGACCGATCACGAGTTCGCGCGTTACGAGCTCGCCGAGGACCTGACCGGCCATCACCACCACCTGATCTGTGTCGAGTGCGGCACCGTGGAAGACGTCGACGCACCCGCCGCGCTGGAACGGTCCGTGCGCTCGGCGGCGGACGCAATCGCACTCACGACGGGGTTTCGGGCCGAGCGTCACCGCATCGACCTGCTCGGTCGCTGCCGCGCGTGCGCCTGAGCGCCGGACCGAACCTCGACGAAGGCGTCAGCCGTCAGCGGCCACGGCCGCAGCCGCAGCCGAGTCGACCGCGGCGGTGAGACGGGCGGGCGTGGGGTTCTCCAACTCCTCGCCGTTGACGAAGATCGTCGGGGTGGTCTTCACGCCCTTCTTCGCGGCGTTGTCGCTCTGCTCGCGTACGAGATCGTCGTAGCGATCCTCACGAACGCACTCCTCGAACGTCGGCAGCTCTTCACCCGGAATGTTCGCTTGCCGACCGAACTCGATGAGCTGGTCGGTTCTCAAGAAACCGCCGTTCTCCACATCGGACTGGTTCTCGTACAAGAGGCCGTGGTACTCCCAGAACACCGCGAAGTCCGCCGCGCACCGCGCGGCCGACGCGGCCCGGAACGATTCGGGTCCGATGAACGCGAAGTTGCTGAACACGAAACGGACCTTGCGATCGATGATGAGCTGGTCGATCGTCGGTTGGGTCGTCTCGAAGAACGCGCGACACGCCGGGCACTGGAAGTCGGCGAACTCCTGGACGACGACCGGCGCGTCCAGGTCGCCCAGGTCTTCGCCATCGTCCGGTCCGAGCCGGGGGATCACCACGTCTGCGTTGTCAGACCCGGACCGGTCCGACTGGACGTTCACTCCGACGACGCGGCCGACCACCGCGACACCGGCCACCGCGACGACCGCGACGGCGATCCAGAAGGCGGTCGGGATGCTTCGGCGCGCGGACCGACCCGCGTCGCGCGCCGGACGAGCCTTCGCCGAAGCGGCCGGGCGCCCCGGCGGCTCACCGGACGGCTTCGGTCCTCGTCGCTTGTTCTGGTTCTTCTTGTTCGCCATCGCTGCGTCCTCCTACGCTGGTCCCAGCGCGTCGTCCGGTCTGTACCGGCTCTTCGGTCCGAGCGCGACGAGCAGTTCCCCCTCCCCGGCAAGCTTGATAGCCGATCCGGGGCCGCTCGAGGGGTCGCGTGCCGGCATCGCGATCATGGGCAGGGTCATCACGCCGGAGATCTGCACCGCGGCGCGCTTCGGCGGATCGGTGTACTCGATCGACACGTCGACGTAGCCTGGCCCTCGCTCACCGAAGGGACATCCCGTTGGCGACCCTGTTCACCCGCATCATCGACGGCGAGCTGCCGGGGCGCTTCGTGTGGCGTGACGATGTGTGCGTGGCCTTTCTCTCGATCAACCCGCTCAAGACGGGCCACACCCTCGTCGTGCCGCGTGCCGAGGTCGATCATTGGATCGACCTCGACCCCGATGTCACGGCACACCTCACCGGCGTGGCGCAGCGGATCGCCCGGGCGCAACAACGCGCCTTTCGGCCCACCCGCATCGGGCTCATGATTGCCGGGCTCGAGGTGCCCCATGTCCACCTACACCTCGTACCGATGGACGGGGTCCACGACCTCGACTTCGCCAACGCGGATCCGTCGCCGGATCCCGCCGACCTCGATGCCGCCGCTACCGCGTTGACCGACGCGCTCGACGCGATCGGCGCGACCGACCGCCCGAGCGAGTCCAGGACGCCCGGTCGGTCCGACCCGGCGCGCTGACGTGGGACGCCTCGACGGCGAACGGGCACTCGTCACCGGCTCGACTGCGGGAATCGGCCGGGCGATCGCCACGCGATTCGCCCGCGAAGGCGCCCACGTCGTGGTGACGGGACGAGACCAGGGGCGCGCCGAGCAGGTCACCGACGAGATCCGTTCCGGCGGCGGCACCGCGGAGGTCGTGACCGCCGACCTCGGTGTCGACGGGGCGTGCGCGGAGCTGGTCACCGCGGCGTTCGATCGACTCGGCGGCCTCACGGTGCTCGTGAACAACGCGGCGGCCGGCACGGTGGACGAGGCCGACGGGCCAGTCGGCGAGCTGTCATCGACGGCTTGGGACGCGACGATCCGAGTGAACCTCACCGCGCCGATGGAGCTGAGCCGGGCCGCGATCCCCCGGATGCTCGACGCCGGTCACGGCTCGATCATCAACATCTCGTCCCGCCAGGCCGAACGCGCTGCGCGGGGCTTCACCGCCTACATCGCGACGAAGTCGGGGCTCAACGGTCTGACGCGCGCGATCGCGGTCGACTACGCGGCCCACAACATCCGCGCCAACACGATCAGTCCCGGCTACGTGATCAACGACCGTCGCGACGCGGATCTCACGCCGGAACGGCGAGACCGGCTCGAAGGCATGCACCTGACGCGTCTGGGTGTCGCCGATGACGTCGCGCACGCTGCGGTGTACCTCGCGAGCTCGGAATCCGAGTTCCTCACCGGCATCAACCTGCCGCTGGATGGCGGCAGCAGCGCGGCGCGTGGCACCGTGCTCGGATGAGTACGCACGACACCGAACAAGCCACCGAGCTGGCCGGCGCGGTCACGTGGCAGACCACCGAGGACGAACGCCACCGCGCCCGCACCGACGACGGTTGGAACATCGGCCTCTACCGCTACCGTCCCGACGGCGCGGCACGGGGTCTTCCGGTGCTCCTCGGCCACGGTCTCGCCGGAAGCCGCTACATCTTCGACGCGCACGAGGACTACTCCATGGCGCGCGCCCTCGCCGCGCGCGGCCTCGACGTGTGGCTCGTGGACCTGCGGGGGCGCAACGCGTCCTGGCCCGACGGCGGACCCGAACCCGAGCTGCAGTGGACGTTCGATGACTTCGTGTTCCGCGACGTCCCTGCGGTTACCGACTACGTCGCCGCTGCGACCGGGCGCGACGCGCTGCATTGGGTCGGCACCGAGATGAGTGGGCTCGCCCTCTACGCAACGGTGATCTCGGGCAGCGCACCGCGCCTCGCCGGCGGCGTCACGATGGGTTCGCCGGCGATCACCCCGCCCGAAGGCGAGGTCCCCGGCGTCACCACGCCGTTCCCGCAGCGTTCGGGTACCCGCTATCCGTTCTCCATGGTGCGCGAGGTAGGTCCGCAGCTCGCCCGTGACCGATCCGAGGTGCTCGACAGCAGCTTCTTGACCACCAATACGGACTGGGTGGTGACGGCGCGCTACTTCGCCCACGGCGTGCCCGACGAGGCCACCGGGATCGTCGACCAGTTCCGCGACTGGATGGAGCACACGACGATGCGCTCGGTCGGCCACTCGGTGGTGTGGTCGGATCGCCTGGCCGAGTTCGACCGCCCGGTGCTGCTCATCGCCGGTGCCGCCGATCGCCAGCGTCCTCCGGCCGGCGTCGTGAGCACGCACGCCGCGCTCGGTTCGGCTGATCGGACCCTCGTCGTCGCCGGCGAGGCGAGCGGATGGCCGATCGACGTCGGTCACGACGACCTCCTCGCCGGGCTCACCGCGCCGACCCACACGTTCCCCCTCGTTGCCGATTGGCTGCTCGCCCATGGCTGAGCTGCCCATCGTGGAGCCGGCCATGCACCCCCGCGTCTCGGTCAGCGCGATCTGCACGTTCGACTGGACCATGGATCAGGACCTCGAGTTCTGGGCGTCGGCCGGGATCACCAACGTCGGCGTCTCGGTCGCGAAGCTCGAGCGGGCCGGCTGGGACGACGCCGTCGCCCGGACCGCCGCGGCGGGCCTGCGGGTCACGAACCTGATCGGTCTCGGCCCGTTCCGTCTCGACGATCCCGAGCAGTGGACGGCCCAGCGGGCGCGGCTGGATCGAGCCGTCGCCGCCGCGGTCGCCCTGGAGGCGGAGTGCCTCGTGTTCACGACCGGCCCCGCGGCTCGCCTCGACTGGGACGAGGCTGCCGGCGCGCTCACCGAAGCGCTCGACCCCGTGCTGCGCGACGCGCACGCTCTCGACGCCGAACCGGCTCGTGCCCGGCGACGGCGACATCCCCCTCGAGCGGATTCTCGCCACAGTGCTCGAAGCCGGCTACGCGGGTTGCTTCGACCTCGAGCTCATCGGGCCGGCCATCAACGACGAGGGCTACGCCTCCGCGGTCCACCGTGGCCTCGACTGGCTCGGCGAGACGCTCACGCGTTTCGGCGCCTGAGCCCGAAGTCCTCGCCTGGCCGCGCCTTCACCGGGCCGCGCTCGACCGTCCGGAGGACGCTGGCCGAGGCGGTTCGGAACCCTTGGCCGCGAACCGCTCGACGCAACGGCGTGCGGTTCAAGTCTTCGGGTGGGCGGTGCCGATACACGAAGTTCGCGATGAGAAGGAGCTCTCGATGAAACTTCGCATGATGGTGGTAGCAGCGGTGGTCGCGTTGACGGCCTCGATCGGGGCGGCGCCGGCCTTCGCCGACCCGGGCCAGCCGAAGGTGACGATCTGCCACGGCTCGGCCAACCATTACGTGCTCATCACCGTCGACGCGAACGCGCTCAACGGTCACTTCGACGGCACCGATCCCGGACACGGTCACCGGAACCTGCCCGACGTGTTTCCCGCGGCCGACGGCAGCTGCGCGGGTGACGGCGGTGGCGGCGGCAACAACGGCGGCGGCACTCTCTGAGTCCGGGAGCCGCGCGGGCCAAGACGGAGCTGCACGCCGTCGATCCGGATGGCCCGCCGGATCGCCCTCAGCGCGTTGTCGCACGATCGAGCGCTAATCCAGCCCCGCGCCGGCGAGCCACTCGACCGGGCCGAGGTGGAACCCGGCCTTGGCCAGGAGCTCGTTGTCGACGACGCCGCCGGGCGCGGGCCACAGGGAGAGGCGCAGCTCGGCGAACCCGTCACCGATGTTGCCGGGCTCCAGGCGCAGCCACGCGAGCGGCGCCTCGGGCGTGGCCCGCGCACCCGCGGCCTGGATGGCCACGATGATCGCAGAACGGGTCGCGTCCGGCAGGTATTGCCAGAACACCGAGTGGTACACGACGGTGCACGCGCCCGGGTTCGACGGCACGAGCATCCGTTCCACCCACGCGCCGGCATCGGTCCGGTCGATGTCGACCGGCGTGTCGAGCGCGGCTTCCAACGCGGCTGCAAGCAACTGGAAGCGTTGCGCCTGGTCGGGCCACACGTACGACAACAGCGCGAGCCGACCGTCGTCGCTGGTCGCATCGATCGGGTCCCGGTCGCACCCTCGCCGATCCGCGATCTCGAGCCCACGTTCGAAGAGCGGCCTCGCACCCGACCAGAACTGCGTGAAGCGCACCTTGGTCGCGGCGTCGCCCCATCCGGCGCCGTCCTGTTCGAACCAGTAGCGGTCGAAACGCAGGTTGAGCCCCGCGCTCGCACCGAGCTCGCGGAGGCGCAGAGGGAGCCCCATCCGGGCGGCGATCACGAGAAGCCCACCGAACAGTGGTATCGATCGGCCGACCTCGTTGGTCTGCGGCGGGCGGGTCAGCGCGTCGAGCACCGACGGCGGCGGATCGGCGATCAGGCGGCGCACGTCGGGCCAGGCGGCCTCGGCGTCACCGTCACCGCCGGTCGACGGGTACCGGGCGGTCAATGCGGGCGCACCGCCCGAGAGCACGACGCGGTGGACGCCGGCGAGAAGCCGCAAGGAGTACACGTCGTCGGCGGGCGCTCCGGCATGCGCCGCCAGGATTTCCCAACATGGGCCCGCGGCAGCGATGTCGTTCACGATGTGGCCGAGCAACGCCTCGTAGAACGACGACCCCAGCGCTTTGCATGCGACGGCTTGGAGCCGCACGTTCTCGATGAGCGGCGCGCGCGGGTCGCTCATGCCCACATGAAGGCACCGCCGTCAGCCATGAAGGTATGGCCGGTCACGTAACGGCTCGCGTCGGAACAGAGGAACCACGCGATCGGGGCGATGTCGAGCTCGGGGTCGCCCTGGCGGCCCATCGGGCAGCTCTCGACGAACTGCCGGTAGCCCTCGCTCTGGGTGGCGGCCTTGCCGTGATGGGCCGCGGCGGCGGGCGCGATCACGTTCACGCAGATCCCATCCGCGCCCCACTCGCGTGCCGCGGTACGAGAGATCGACCGGATCGCTTCCTTCGAGGCGTTGTACGCACCGAAGCCCCGCCCGCCGATGATGCCCATCGACGACGCGAAGTTGACGATGCGGCCCCAACCCTGCTCGCGCATGTGGGGGTACGCCGCCTGCATCGCCCAGACGGTGCCCTTCACCCCGGAGCGGTAGAAGACGTCGAAATCGTCGGCGGCGACGGTCGCCATCGGTGCCATCGGGCGGAAGGTCTGCGCGTTGTTCACCAGGCCGTCAAGGCGCCCGAAACGCTCGACCGTGGCGGAGACCATCGCCTCGATCTGGTCCTGCTCGTTGATGTCGCACTGCACGCCGAGGGTGGGTACGCCCCACTCCGTCAGCTCATCGACAGTCCGTTGCATCGTGTCGGGCTGCCATTCGGCCACGACGACACTCGCACCCCCTTTGCCCAGGTGATGCGCGATGCCCCGCCCGACCCCTTGACCGGACCCGGTCACGATCACGACCCGGCCGTCGACTCCGTGCATCTCTCTGGGCTTGTCTCTCGGTTCATCGACCACGCGCGGGAGGTTATCGGGGGAGCGGTAGCGTCATTCCATGCCGAGAGACGCCGCAGTAGCCCCACTCACCGACCGGCCCGCGTGGAGTGCCCTCCAGGCGCACTACGAGTCCACGCGGGACCTGCACATGCGCGATCTGTTCGCCGACGACGCGGCGCGCGGCGAACGCCTGACCGCCGAAGCCGTCGGGATCTACCTCGACTACTCCAAGAACCGCGTCACCGATCAGACCATGACGCTCCTGCTGCAGCTCGCCGAGGAATCCGGCCTGCGGGCGCGGATCGACGCCATGTTCGCGGGTGAGAAGATCAACGTCACCGAGAAGCGCGCGGTCCTGCACGTCGCGCTGCGAGCGCCGCGCGACGAGGTGATCGAGGTCGACGGCCACGATGTCGTTCCCGACGTCCACGCGGTGCTGGACAAGATGGCCGACTTCTCCGACCGCGTGCGGTCGGGGGCCTGGACGGGCCACACCGGCAAGCGGATCCGCAACGTCATCAACGTCGGCATCGGAGGTTCGGACCTCGGACCGGTCATGGCCCACATGGCGCTCGAGCACTACAGCCAGCGGTCGCTCACGTTCCGATTCGTCTCCAACGTCGACGGCACCGAGTTCGTCGAGGCCACCCGCGACCTCGACCCGGCCGAGACCTTGTTCATCATCTGCTCGAAGACCTTCACCACGTTGGAGACGATGACCAACGCGCACACCGCGCGCGAATGGCTGCTCGAAGGGCTCGGCCGCGACGCGGCCGCGGTCGCGAAGCACTTCGTCGCGGTGTCGACCAACGCGGACGAAGTCGCCGAGTTCGGCATCGACACCGCGAACATGTTCGGGTTCTGGGACTGGGTCGGCGGCCGCTACTCGTTCGACTCCGCGATCGGACTGTCGCTGATGGTATCGACCGGACCCGACGCCTTCGCCGAGATGCTGGCCGGCTTCCACGCCATGGACGAGCACTTCCGCACTGCGCCCCTGGAGCGAAACCTGCCCGTGCTGCTCGGCCTCCTGGGGATTTTGTACAACGACTTCTTCGGTGCACAGACCGTCGCGGTGCTGCCGTACGACGCGTACCTCGGGCGGTTCAGCGCGTACCTCCAGCAACTCGACATGGAGAGCGACGGCAAGCACGTGACCCTCGCCGGCGACCCCGTCGAGTGCCAGACCGGGCCGATCATCTGGGGTCAGCCGGGAACCAACGGCCAGCACGCCTTCTACCAGTTGATCCACCAAGGCACGAAGCTCATCCCGTGCGACTTCATCGGCTTCGGCCAGCCTCTGAACCCGCTGGGTGACCACCACGACCTGTTGATGGCGAACGTCTTCGCGCAGACCGAAGCGCTGGCGTTCGGCAAGACCGCAGATGAGGTCCGCGCCGACGGTGTCCCCGACGACCAGGTGGCCCACCGCACCTTCGAGGGCAACCGGCCGACGAACACGATCCTGGCCGAGCGGCTCACCCCCGACACGCTCGGCAAGCTCGTCGCGCTCTACGAGCACAAGGTGTTCACCCAAGGGACGGTGTGGGGCATCAACTCGTTCGACCAGTGGGGCGTCGAGTTGGGCAAGGTCCTCGCCAACAACATCATCCCCGAGCTCCAGAGCCCCGAAGAGCCCGACCTGAGTCACGACAGCTCCACCAACACGCTCATCCGCCGCTACCGCGGCCTGCGCGAAGGCGGCTGACCCTCCCAGAGGCGCTGGAGCGTCGCTGGTGGGGAATAGTTCCCGGCGGCCGACGCCAAAGCGAAGGGTGACGGTGACGCGCCGCCGCTCGGCCGGGTCCCGCCCACCGGGGCGGTCCTAACATCGCCGGATGAATCCGAGCTGGGTCGAGCGCGACGCGGCCGTCGTCTGGCACGGCTTCACCCAGATGGACAGCTACGCCGACAACGCGCCGGTGATCGTCGACACCGCGTCCGGCCACGAGCTGGTCGGGGTCGACGGACGGCGCTACCTCGACGCCATCTCGTCGCTGTGGGTGAACACCCTCGGCCATCAGGTCCCCGAGCTCGACGACGCCATCCGGGACCAGCTCGAGCGCGGCGCACACACCACGATGCTCGGCAATGGGAACCGGATCGTGATCGAGCTGGCCGAGGCGCTCGCGGCACGTGTCCCGGTCGACGAGCCTCACTTCCTGTTCGCGTCCGACGGCGCGTCCGCGGTGGAACAGGCGCTCAAGATCGCGTTTCAGTACTGGACCAACCGCGGCGTGGCCGGACGCACCTCGTTTCTGGCGTTCGGTGGCGCGTACCACGGCGACACCATGGGGGCGCTGTCACTCGGTGACGGCGGGTTCGGCACTGACATCTTCGACCCGCTTCGGTTCGCCGTGCACCGTGCGCCCGGCTTCGACGACCCCAACTGCTTCTCCCACGCCGCGGCGATGGTCGCGCGGCGCGCCGCCGAGCTCGCCGCGGTGATCGTCGAACCGCTCGTCCAGGGCGCGGCCGGCATGCAGCTCGCCGCACCCGAGGGGCTCCGGCAACTCGCAGCCGCGTGCGCTGAACACGACGTGCTGTTGATCCACGACGAGGTCGCGACCGGCTTCGGCCGCACCGGCACGCTGTTCGCCTCCGAGCAATGCGCGCGGCCGGACCTGCTGTGCCTCGGCAAGGGGCTCACCGCGGGCTACCTGCCGATGTCGGCGACCGTCGCCTCGGGGCGGGTCTTCGACGCGTTCCGCGGCCCCGACCTCGGACCCCAGACGCTGTACCACGGGCACTCCTACAGCGGCAACGCCCTCGGCGCCGCGGTGGCGCTGGCCCACCTCGAGCTGATCGACGCGCGGGACGTGTTGGCCAACGTCGCCGCCCGGTCCGAGGAGCTCCGCGGTCTGCTCGACGACCGGATCGCGCCCCGAGACGCGGTCGCCGGCGTCCGGCTGTGCGGGCTCATGGGCGGCGTGGAGCTGGCGCCACCGGAGGACGGACTGCGCTGGGGGCGGCGGGTCTGCGCCGCGGCGGTGGACCGTGGGGTGTTGCTCCGGCCCCTCGGCGACGTCGTGATCCTCATGCCGCCGCTCGACGTGACGTCAGCCGAGATCCACCAGATCGTCCACGCCCTCGACGCGGCCGTCGACGAGGTCGCCGGCGGGCCCCGCGTCCCATGACCTGGGGCGAGTGGGTCGACGGCGAGCTGGCGACCATCCGCCGCGCCGGGCAATGGCGCGCCCCCCGGACACTCGACGCCGCGGGGCCCGAGGGGAAGCTCGGCGCCGACGGTCGGCCGGTCGTGTCCTTCGCGTCCAATGACTATCTCGGTCTGACCCAACACCCGGAGGTGATCGCCGCGGCGCACGCCGCGCTCGACCGGTGGGGCGCAGGATCCGGAGCGGCCCGGCTCATCGTCGGCTCGCGCCCGGTCCACGACGAGCTCGAAGCCGAGCTCGCGACCGGGAAGGGGACCGAGCGCGCCGTCGTGTTCCCGACCGGGTTCGCCGCGAACCTCGGCGCGCTCACCACCTTCGGGGGGCCGGACGTGCTCGTCTGTTCCGACGAGCTCAACCACGCGTCCATCATCGACGGCGCTCGGCTCAGCGGCTCGGAGATCGCGATCTTCCGTCATGCCGACGTCGACCATCTCGCTTCGCTCGTGGACCGGGCCGACGGCCGGCGCTGTCTCGTGGTGAGCGATTCCGTGTTCTCCATGGATGGTGACGTCGCGCCGATCACTGACCTCGTGGCGCTGTGCTCCGATCGCGGTTGCCTCCTCGTGCTCGACGAAGCGCACGCCGTCCTCGGACCCGACCCGGATCTGCGCGACATCGCGGCATTGCGGGTCGGGACGCTGTCGAAGACACACGGAGCGCTGGGCGGCTTCATCGCGTGCGATCGCCAGGCCGCCGATCTGCTCGTCAACCGCGCCCGCAGCTACATCTTCACCACCGCGCCGACACCGGCCGACTCGGGCGCGGCATTGGCCGCAGCCAGGATCCTGGCCGGCCCCGAGGGTGCGGCCCTGCGATCCCGGCTCCGCGCCAACATCGACCAGCTGCGGCCCGGCCATCCATCACCGATCGTGTCGGTGCCCTGCGGCGCGGAGGCCGACGCGGTCTCTGCCGCGGACGCTCTCTTGGCCCGCGGGTTGCTGGTCCCGGCGATCCGTCCACCGACGGTGGCCCCGGGCACGTCACGCCTGCGCGTCACCCTCTCGGCCGCCCACACTCCCGGACAGGTCGAGCGCCTGGTCGAGGCGCTGCGCGGGCTCGGATTGCTCGCTGCCGGCGGCTCATGACCATCGTCTTCGTCGCCGGGACGGGCACCGACGTCGGCAAGACGTGGTGGGCGGCGTCGTGGCTGCGCGCCGAGCGTGCGGCCGGGACCGCGGTGACCGCCCGGAAACCCGTGCAATCGTTCGCGCCCGGTGGTGGCGATACCGACGCGGACGTGCTGGCCGCCGCGGCCGGTGCCACACCCGAGCAGGTCTGCCCGCCGCACCGCTGGTACGAACGCCCGCTGGCGCCCCCGATGGCGGCCGCCGCGTTGGCGCGCCCGACGTTCACGATCGCGGAGCTGGCCGTCGAGACCACGGCGGCGATGCCGCACGAAGCCACGTTCGTGCTCGTCGAGGGCGCGGGTGGCCCCCGTTCACCCATTGCCGCCGATGGCGACAACATCGACCTGGCCACCGCGCTGCAGCCGGACTTGATCGTGCTCGTGGCCGACGCGGGCCTCGGTGCGATCAACGCGGTGCGGCTCTCGGCGGCGCCCTTCTCGGAATGCCTGGCCGACACCGAGCTCGTCGTAGCCCTCAACCGCTTCGGGCCGGACCACCCCCATGAGGCCAATCGCGCCTGGCTGGTCGAGCGAGACGGGTTCACCGTGGTCATCGACCCGGCCGAGCTCGTTGGGCTCGGACGAGACGATGCGTAGGACGCTCGAAGACCCGGCGAATGGATGGGGAACCCCATGACGACCGACGATCTCGAAGCACAGGCCCGCCGCCATCTCTGGATGCACTTCAGCCGGCTCGGCTCACCCGCCGAGCTGCGGGTCTGGGCGCGCGGCAAGGGCTGCTCGGTCTGGGACACGACAGGCCGCCAATACCTGGACGGCCTGTCGGGGCTCTTCACCGTGCAGGTGGGCCACGGCCGGCGCACGCTCGCCCAGGCCGCGGCCCGCCAGGCCGAGACCCTCGAGTACTTCCCGATCTGGAGCTACGGCCACATCCCGGCGATCGAGCTCGCCACCCGCCTCGCGGGACTCGCACCCGGCGACCTCAACCGGGTGTTCTTCACCACCGGCGGCTCCGAGGCGGTCGAGTCGGCGTGGAAGCTGGCTCGCCAGTACTTCCGGGCGAAGGGTGAGCCGCAGCGGTACAAGGTGATCGCCCGCAACCTCGCCTACCACGGCACGACGCTCGGCGCGCTGTCCATCACCGGCATCCCCGGTCTGCGGACCCCGTTCGAGCCGCTGACACCAGGTGGTGTGCACGTCCCCAACACGAATGCATACCGGAGCCCCATCGGCCACGACGACGAGGCATTCATGACCGGCCTCACCGACGCCATCGAGGAACGCATCCTCTTCGAAGGGCCCGAAACGGTCGCGGCCGTGTTCCTCGAGCCGGTCCAGAACGCCGGTGGGTGCTTCGTGCCGCCACCCGGCTACTTCGCACGCGTGCGCGCGATCTGCGACCGCTACGGCGTGCTGTTGGTGTCCGACGAGGTGATCTGTGCGTTCGGTCGCCTGGGGTACATGTTCGGCGCCGAACGCTACGACTACCTCCCCGACATGATCACCTGCGCCAAGGGCCTCACGAGCGGCTACTCACCGTTGGGAGCAGTCATCTGTCGAGATTTCCTCGCGGAGCCCTTCCTGGAGGGCGCCGCGAGCTTCCAGCACGGCATCACCTTCGGTGGACACCCGGTGAGCTGTGCGGTTGCGCTCGCGAACCTCGATCTGTTCGAGGAAGAGGGGATCCTCGACCACGTATGCAGCTCCGAGGGCGGATTCCGGGACCGAATGGTCGGGTTGGCCGAGCTGCCGATCGTCGGCGATGTACGCGGCGCGGGGTTCTTCTGGGCGCTCGAGCTGGTGAAGGACCGCGAGACCAAGGAGCGTTTCACCGATGACGAGGCCGAACGACTGCTGCACGGATTCCTCATCCCGCGTCTGCTCGACGCCGGGCTCATCTGTCGCGCCGACAACCGGGGCGACCCGATCGTGCAGGTCGCGCCGCCGCTGATCGCGGGTGACGCCGAGCTCGACCAGATCGAATCGGTGCTCCGGACGGTCCTCGGTGAAGTCTGGGCCGACCTCGTCGCCTGAGGGGCTCGTCAGTCGCGCGGGTGGCGGCGCGACGCCCCGGTGGTCTCCGGTTCGTCGTCGGTGACGTCGATCTCGTGGTTGTCATCGAGGCCGTGCAGTGCACGGAAGACTTCCTCGCGGTGCACATCGATCTCGCGGGGCGCGACGATGCCGAGACGGACCTGATCACCGCGTACTTCGAGCACGGTCACGACGACGTTGTCGCCGATCATGATGCTCTGGTTCGCTCGCCGCGTGAGAACCAGCACAAGCCCTCCCCTGTTCGGGTTCTGAATATAGGGCCGCCGGACACGAAAACGGCGGAACTCGCGCGAACGGTGGTCGGCGAGCGGCTCATCCTCACGAGAGGAGACCGAGACCGACGGCGCGTCCGAGTGCCTCGTTGCGGTTCTTGACGTCGAGCTTGGCATAGATGTGCGCGAGGTGTGTCTTTACCGTTGGCAACGACACAAACAGCGTCGCGGCGATCTCACGGTTGCTACGGCCCTCGGCAAGGAGCACGAGCACGTCGCGCTCGCGAGCGGTCAGGGCGAACTCGCCGGCGGGAGTCCCGGTGCGGGGAACGCTCTCCGTGAGCGCCGCGTCCACGGCCCGCTCGCCGGCGAGGACTCGCCCGACTGCGAGCGCGAGCGCGTCCGGCCCGGTGGCGCGCCCGACCAGCCCGGCGACGTCGAGCGCTCGCAGCGCACCGACCTCTTCGGGGTGTCGGGCTTCCACCAGGACCACGACCCGCGGCGGGGTCGGGTGGCGAGTGAGGCGTCTCGCGAGCTCGACGCGCGGCATGTCGGCGGGAGTTCCGACAACGACCAGGGCGAACTCGGCGGCCAGCTTGACCGCCTCATGTCCGAATCCCGTGTCGTCGACTGTGCCCACCCCGGCGAGCGCGGCCGCGACGCCGCGACGAAACAGCGGCTCGTCTTCGACGACGAGGACGCGGACACCATGTGACGGAGTGCTCGATTCGGGCACGGCTCCCTCCGACCGGATCGGGGTGAGGCTACCGACGCGTGTGCGCCCGTAGTGGTTCATCGGCAGACACGACCCTCGAACTCGAGGGCTCGGCGTCCCTTCGCGGGTGTTCGGGTGCGTCGGTCACCGCCGTTCGGTGCGTTGCACGCCGCGCCCCGGGTGCCATGCTTCGATCAGCAGATGATCCGCCGGGTCTCCGATCGTCACGAGCACGACCTCGGTGACCTCGACTCGGAACAGGTGGGGATCTCCCGGCGGGCCCTGCTCGCCGCCCTCGGAGGGGAACACCTCAGCGAATCGGTCTGGGTCGAACACCTCCTCCGCCCGACCGGAGACACGGGCGTCGCCGTCGGCCATCTTGGGGTCGACGGTCGCGGAGTGCAGCGAGAGTCGGGGGTCGCGCCGGAGATCGAGCGCCTTGCGGGACTGCGGCATCATCCCGAGCCAGAGGTCACCATCTGTGAAACGAGTCTCGATACCGCTCAGGCGCGGCGAGCCATCGGCCCGCAATGTGGCGAGCACCTTGTGGCGATGCGCGTCGAACCGAGCCTGCACCCGCGCCGCCAGCTCCGGCGCCTCCCCCTTGATGTCTCGCCAACGCGCCATCGCGTTACCCCTGGGTGGGCCGCCCGGGACTCGAACCCGGAACCTGCGGATTAAAAGTCCGTCGCGCTGCCAATTGCGCCAGCGGCCCGCGCCAGCACGATAAACGAACCCGGGGCTCGATCCGGGCGCGAAAGTCCGAACGACTCAGGCGCCGGAGAACGCCCGGGTCATGAACGCGTCGAACGCGGCCGGGTCCGCAGTGATGTGGAGGCGGTCACCCACGCGTCGGATGTCGAGTGCCGGGCAGAACGAGCTCTCGTCGCCGGCGAAGAAGTGCGGTGACCCGAGAACCCCTCGGCGCTGACCCTCCTGCCACTCCGCCAGCACGGCGGCCGTGTCGCCATCATCGGGAAGCTCGGCGCCGAGCTCCGCCGCGATGTCGGCCAGGACGCGACGATCACCGATGTTGCGGCCCTGCTCGAAGAGCGCGTCGCGCAGAGCGAGGCTGACGCGCTCGCCGAGATGGACGTCGAGGCCGTACGCGGCGGACGCCAACGAGAGCGCGGGCAACGAGGTCTCGGGGAACGCGCCGGGATCGAAGTTCGAGAACAGGTCGGGCGCGACCTGTTCTCGCAGGTCGACGACCTCTTCGGCGATCAGGCTCGCGGCGAGCGGCTCGCCGTTCACCCGCTCGAGTGGCCACGCGCGGCACACGACGGGCACGTCGACGCCGAGCGCGGCCCGATGCGCGACGATCCGGCGCAGCCCGACGTGGGTGAATGGGCACAGCACGTCGGCGAACACCTCGATCACCGCACCGCGGGGCTGTTCCGATGGCGTCCGCGCGGAGGACGTCACGGTGTGACGATGGGAAAGTCCGGGGTGGAGGTCTCCAGCAGCCCGAAGAACCACGCGAGCACACCGGCATCGCCACCGATCACGATCTTGCCCTGTTCGAGCGCGTCGGGGAACGGGAGCCTCCCCGTGAGGACCCCGTCCAGCACGGAACGTTCGAGCGTGATCGACGCGTCGGCATCCGGATCGGCGTGGCCGTGCTCCACGTGGAGCGCACCCCGCTCGACCACGACCGTGTGGCGCTCGTCGACATCGGGAAGGTTCCAGGCCATCGCGACCCGACGCGAGGCCGCCGCGGCACCGTCGATGCGCACCGCCAACACGTCGAAGACCTGGTCGAGGGTGAGCGCGCTCGCCGCCGTCGCCCGCAGTGGCGGCATCTCGGCGACGCCGTGACGCAGCTCGTGGGTGCCCATGAGGTAGAAGTTCCGCCACGTCGCGTTCTCGGTCTGGTAGCCGAGCTGTTCCAGCACGTCGGCGAGCAGGACCCGGGCGTCGCCGTGGTCCGGTTCGGCGAAGACGACGTGATCGAGGAGCTGGGCCGCCCAGCGATACTCGCCGTCGGAGGCCGCGGCGCGCGCCGCCGCGGTCACCGCGTCGGCGCCGCCCATGAGCTCGACGTAGCCCGGCGCGGACTGCTCGGGCGGCAGGGCGTGCAGGCGCGCCGGGTTCCCATCGAACCAACCGAGATAGCGCTGGGCAACGGCCTTCACGTTGTGGCTCACGCTGCCGTAGTAGCCGCGGCAGTGCCACGCGGCGGACAGCGCCTCGGGTAGCTCGAAGGTCTCGGCGATCTCGGTGCCGGTGAGGCCCCGGTTGAGCATCCGGACCGTCTGGTCGTGGAGGTAGCGATAGAGGTCACGCTGGAGGCCGAGGAACTCACCGACGTCGCCGGTACCCCAGGTGGGCCAGTGATGCTGGGCGAACAGCACGTCGGTCCGATCGGCGAACAGCTCGATCGTCTCTTCCAGGTACTTCGACCAGACCAGTGCGTCACGGACCAGCGCGCCACGGAGCGTGACGATGTTGTGCATGTTGTGCGACGTGTTCTCCGCCGCACAGAGCATGCGGCGCTGCGGGAAGTAGAAGTTCATCTCCGCGGGCGCCTCGGACCCCGGCGTGAGCTGGAAGACCATCTCGACGCCGTCGGCCTCGATCCTCTGGCCGGTGTGGGTCACCGACACCGTCGGCGGAATGAGCGAGACCGTCCCGGTCGAGACGGTCTTGCCCAGCCCGGCGTCGACCTGACCGCGTGGACCGCGCGGCAGCAGCGCGCCGTACATGTACTGGGCGCGCCGGGCCATGGCGTTGCCGACGAGCACGTTCTCGGCGACGGCGTGGGCGAGGAACCCCTCGGGCGCGATCACCGGTATTCGACCGGCGTCGGCGGGATCCAAGACGCCGGCCGCGCCACCGAAGTGGTCGACGTGGCTGTGGGTATAGATGAGCGCGCGAATTGGACGGCGACCGCGGTGGGTGCAGTACAGGTCAAACGCGGCGGCGGCGCACTCGGTGGACACCAACGGGTCGATGACGACCACGCCGGTGTCGCCCTCGATGATCGTCATGTTGGAGAGGTCGTAGCCCCTCACCTGGTAACACCCGTCGGCCACCTCGAAGAGGCCGTGGGAGAGGTTGAGCCGGGCTTGGCGCCACAGGCTCGGGTGGACCGTGTCCGGCGCTTGGTCCTCATCGAGGAACTCATACGAGGCCATGTCCCAGACCACTCGGTCTCGCAGGTCGCGAACGATCAGGTCGGGGAGGCCGGCCACGAACCCGCGGCGGGCATCGGTGAAGTCACGGGTGTCGTGGAACGGCAGCGCTTCGAGCGCCGCGGCGTGCGCGACCGCGGTCGAAGGCGCCGCGGGATGGCTCCGATCGTCCATCCGGACAGTCTCGCCGAAAGCACCGGCGTAGGCTGCTGATACGATCTGGCGCTCCTCCGAAGGAGACGAGCCCCCGTCGTCTAGCGGCCCAGGACGCTGCCCTTTCAAGGCGGTAACGGCGGTTCGAATCCGCTCGGGGGTGCCGATGTCGCCGCGACGGACCGAGAGGGTTCGTCGGGACGGGGTCGGGCGCGACAGCACGGTCCTGTGGTGCAGTTTGGAGTGCACGCCGCCCTGTCAAGGCGGAGGCCGCGGGTTCAAATCCCGTCAGGACCGCAAAGAGCGTTCGTCGATACGGCGAACTGCTCCCAGGGCCGGGTAGCTCAGTTGGCAGAGCACACGCCTGAAAAGCGTGGGGTCACCGGATCGACGCCGGTCCCGGCCACCCAAGGAGGCTGGTCGCGCCATAGCGTTGCGCCAGAGCTCGTGACGAGTCTGCGTCCGCCACCACAACTGCGCAGTTGCTTCTGACCGTCAGCGATCAGCAACAACTGACCATTGACGCTCCGACCTTCTGTCCAGGATGTCGCTACGTTGCGCTCCCCACGAACGTGTACAGGACAGTCGACGTCTTGTTCTGAAACGAGTTGCCCGAGCTCGCCGGCAGGGTGAGGCGAATACGGAGGTGATCGATCGCCCCCCCTGCCGTTATCGAGAGATTCGCGAGTGGGCGAGAGCTTCCGACCCATGGGAGAGAGCCCAGAACGGTCTTCGTGGAGGTCCCGCACAAGTACCTATACGGTCGCCCCGCAACGACCCAAGGCGTACTGCACTGAGTGACCCACATCTGCAGCCCTCGCGCGGCGTCCGAATCGAGCACGGAGCTGGTGAGTGGCCGCGTCGTAAGCTTCACGGCACTGAAGCCCCCGGAGGTTGCGGTGAGGTCGACGGCCCGATCAATCGTATTGCCCGGCGCGATGCCGGTCGCCATGATCGTCAGCTGGTTCAGCCCTATGGCGATCGTCGGAGCAGCCGAGGACGGGTCCGTGGTTGTGGGCATCGCGCGGGACGATCCACCTTCGCCGTAGTGCCCATCGGTGTCTCCGGAGGCGGGCCCAGGGATGCTCGGGCCGCTCCGATGCTGCTGGTCCGGCTCCGGGGATTGAGAAGACCCCCGCGAAGTGTCCGATAACCCGCGCAGAACGAGGAGGCCGACGACACCAAGCATCACCAGAAAGACGATGATCCGGAGAGCCTTCCTTTGCCCAATATCCCCCATTTTCGACATCGAGCCATCCCTTGCGCGCTGAAGCGGGGCCCGAGTGGCTGGGTCGCGCGGGACCCGAACGCATGATCGTCCGGCCAGAACGGGGCCTTGAGGCCACCACCCGGAAAATACGAAGTCCCGCTCAAGGCTCCCGAATCGATGCCGAAGACGTGGTATGAGGTGCCGGCAGGCGCTTCTTGTTCCCCGGCGAACAGCGCTCGCGCGGTTCAGCCAGTCGTTGCAACAGTTTGGAGGAGCCATGCAGACACCAGGGCGACCGCAGCATCGCCACCGCCGATCGATCATGGGCACCGGGCTCATCCTGGGCGTTGTCGGACTGGTCGGTATCGGGGCATTCGCGACCTTTACCTCGACGGCCAGCGACTCGCAGAGCGCGACCTCCGGAACGATGTCCTTGAGCGTGCCGGGGCCCGGTGCTACGAACCGCCTCTCCGTCACGGCGAGCAACATCGCGCCAGGTGACACGATCGAGCGTGCCGTCGACCTGATCAGCGGCGGAACGCTGGACATCTCGGGCTTCACGCTGACGACGACCGCGACGACGTCCTCGCTGCTCGACTCCGACGTGACCGCTGGCCTGCAGATGGTGACCGAGAAGTGCTCCGTTGCGTGGACTGAGTCTGCCCCCCCCTACACCTACACGTGTGGTGGAACTACCAGCACGGTGCTGGCCTCTTCACCTTGGATCCAGTCGAACGTGGCGTTGAGCAACCTGTCGCTCACTGCCGGGAGCACTGACCACCTCCGGATCAAGCTCACTTTCCCTTCGGCGGCCGGCAACACGTTGCAGACGCAGACGTCGACCGTGCAGTACTCCTTCACCGCGACCCAGCGGACAGCCGGTCCGCAGTAGCGCAGGCGTCGCACCGTCTGCGAGGACGGACAAACCTCTCCCTCGTAGAGGAGCGCTCGTGACCAAAATGTTGCCCGACTGTCCCACGAGCCGAAGGCGCCACGCGCGCCCGGCCATCATCCGGCAGGTGCTGGCAAGCGTTGCTGTCGGTGGCGTCGTGCTGTTCGGATTGTTCGGCCTCGGGTCGCTGCTGCACTGGTGGCGGGTGGTTCCCATGCTGTCGAACAGCATGAGCCCGGGCATGCGGGTGGGCGCTGCCGCTGTCGTGACACCGGTGAGCTCGCGCGATGTCGGCAGGGGCGACGTCATCGTGTTCCAGGCTCCACGTCCGCCACACCAACTCACGATTCACCGTGTCGTCGAGGTGGTGAGTGGCGGCGCTCATCCAGTGGTGCGCACCAGGGGGGACGCCAACAATGCGCCCGATCCCGATCTGGTGCGGCTCGACGGCACCACTTCTTGGCGCACGCGGGTGGTCGTTCCCTACCTCGGCAAAATCGTAACCACCCCCTGGCTGACAGCAGCCGTGATCGCCGTCGGCGCCGGAATTCTGGCGCTCGGCGTCTTCGACCTCGGTGGCGAGCAGCACACCGGGAGCCGACCCCTCAGGCAGGTAGCCGTACTCCCGCATGCCGAGGGGCAGCCATGAGTCGGTGGGCGCGACGGAACCATCGGCGACAACCACTCCTGCACTCATTCCGTCTGGTCCTCGGGATGTCGATGGTCGTCGGAGGTCTTGCGCTGCACCCGAGCGGCGCGTTCGGCACCTTCATCGCCGGGACGAGTGACAACCAGACGGTTGCGTCGGGAACGGTCGCGATCGCAGTCGGTTCGATCGACCGGGTTACCGTCGGAAAAGCCGGCATGCGGCCCGGCGACAGCGTCTACCGTGCCGTCGACATCGTGAACCAACCGACACTCACCCAAGGCGGGCTGGGGATCACGACGGGCGCGAACCCGAGTTCAGTGCTCGACACCGATACTACCAATGGGCTCCAACTCGCCGTGGATGTGTGTTCGACGGCCTGGACCGAGTCCGGGAGCGCGCCCAACTACACGTACACGTGTCCGGGTACCCAGCAGGTGTCGATCGCGCAGCGCCCAATCATCTTCAGTTCCATACAGTTGCTCCACAGCCTGCTCACGGTCGGAGCGACGAACCACTACCGCCTGACGGTGACGCTGCCGACGACGTCACCTTCGAGCGCGCAAGCGCAGTCGTCCACGATCAAGGTCTACTACGGAAGCCAAGGCCGTGCGGGCACCGAACAGTAGCCACCTCAAGCGGCGCGGGTTCGCGACTGCCGTTGCCGCCGGGGTCTGGATCCTCATGGCGGCGAGCGTCGCTGGTGCAGCCTTCACCTCCTGTATAGGCCCTGATTCAGCGACATATTCCACTGACGCCCTCTCCACGCCGACGATGCTCACCTGCACCCGGGTGAGCAGTTCAAGCGTTCAGCTCAACTGGTCGGCCACAGCGTCGAGCTGGGCAGACGGACAGGTCGTAGTACGCGCGGTCAACGCCGGCGCGCCCGCCGACTACGACACCGTGACTGCCGGTACCACCAGTTACACCGACATTGGGGCGAGCAACGTTGACACCTACTCCTACACGGTCCAGGCAAAGAGAAACTCGTGGCGCAGCGCCGACAACAACCAGGTGACCTGCTAGCGCGGCGGCGGCACGGCCGACGCCGGTCCCGGCCACCAAATCTGCACCGAGCGCATCGGCACCGAGCCGGGCGCGGTAGGGCTACGCCTCGGTGGTGTCCTCGACCTGCTCGAGGAACTTGTGGATCTCCGCGGCGCGGAAGCGGCGGTGGCCACCCAGCGTCCGGATCGCCGAGATCTTTCCGGCACGGGCCCAACGGGTCACCGTCTTCGGGTTGACGCGAAACATCGCGGCAACTTCGGAGGGCGTCAGCAGTGCCTCGTTGTCGGGCGTGGCGGGCATATGGGCTCCTTCACGGCTTGGCGCGGGGGTGGGGGATTCGCGTCGAACACCTGTTTTCGCATTTCGGGGCTCGACCCGGTTGGCTCGACCCGTCCGTCGGAATGTCACCGCTTGTTACGTTGCCACCTCGGCTCGCATTTCGTCCGGAACTGGCTCACTGCGTCGAATCTTCACGCTTCGCGTAGAGCGTATCGCCCGAAGCGTTTCGAGTTCGATAGCTCAAATGTATCATTCGTCTCGACGCGATTGACTAGTCCTACCGTCGAAACCCCTGGCGTGACGGTCTCCCGGTCGCGTGTCGCGCGACTAGTCACCACCGACTCGCCTCGCCTCACCGCCTTCTCGCCGTCTTGTCGCCGGCCTCTCAGCGCGTGATCGTGACGCGCGGCAGACCGTGCGCGGCTCGCAGCTCGCCGACGATCCACGCGTCGTGGCCGGCAGCGCGGATCCGGTCCAGCGCGTGGAGCTGGGTTCCGGGTGCAACGACCGCGAGCATGCCCAGACCGAGGTTGAACACGTGTTCCATCTCGTCGTCGGTGACCGACCCAGCCGTCTGGATCTCCGCGAAGATGCGGGGTTCCTCCCACGAGCCCCGGGTGATCACGGCCTCGACGTGATCGGGCAACACCCGCAGGAGGTTGTCGGCGATACCGCCACCGGTCACGTGGGCAAAGGCCCGCACGTCGACGTGGCCGACCAGGTCCCCCATCGCGGGGGCGTAGATCACGCTGGGCCTGAGCAGCTCGGCGCCGAGCGAGTGCCTGGCACCGACCCACGCGGGATCGTCGAGTGAGCGGCCGGCGCGATCGAGCAGCGCTCGGCGGGCGAGCGAGTAGCCGTTGCAGCGCAACCCGGGGCTCCCGATGCCAATGACGACGTCGCCGGCGCGAACGTCGCGCGGCAGCAACGCCGACCGTTCGACGATGCCGACCGCGAAGCCGACCAGATCGAACTCGTTGGGCTCCATCGCGTCGGGGTGCTCTGACATCTCACCACCGAGCAGCGCGCAGCCCGCCTCGCGACAGCCCGTCGCAACCCCGGCGACCATGGCGTCGACGGTCTCGGGGACAAGCCGGCCCACCGAGATGTAGTCGAGGAAGAACAGCGGTTCGGCGCCCTGCGCGGCGATGTCGTCGACCGACATGGCGACGCAGTCGATCCCGATCGTGTCGTAACGGCCGGTGGCGCGGGCCAGGATCGACTTCGTGCCGACACCGTCGGTTGACGCAACCAACAGCGGGTCATGGCGGCCCAGCTTGCCGAGCGCGAACAATCCACCGAAGCCGCCGATATCACCGACGACCTCGGGTCGGAACGTGGACCGCACGTGCGCTTTGACGAACTCGACGGCCTTCTCACCGGCCGCGATGTCGACGCCGGCGTCGCGGTAGGTGAGCGGGTCCGGTCCGGAGCGCTCGCTCACCCGGGGAACCGGCGGGCCGGATCCACTCTCGACGACTCGTCGCCGAGACCGCTGAGCTGCGGGGCCCCCGAAGCCCCCGGCGGCCTGTCGTCGTCCGCACCGGCGCCCGACGCGCGGGTGACACCGAGCTCGAGGACATGCTTGGTGTCTCCGTCGGGTATGGGCACCGGATAGTCACCCGAGAGACATGCGGTGCAGAACGACTGCACGGGCGTACCCGTCGACCGGGTGAGGCGTTCCAGCTCGAGGTACGCGATCGAGTCGACCCCGAGGTAGTCACGGATCTCGCCCACGGACAGATCCGCCGCGAGCAGCTCGGAGCGCCGCCCGGTGTCCATGCCGTAGTAGCAGGGCCAGCGATACGGCGGCGACGACACGCGGAAGTGCACTTCGGCCGCGCCGGCCTCACGCAGCATCGCGACCACTTGGCGGGTGGTCGTACCCCGCACGATCGAGTCGTCGACGACGACGAGCCGCTTGCCCCGGATGTTCTCCGGGAGCGGGTTGAGCTTGAGGCGAACCCCGAGCCCGCGCGCCTGCTGGCTGGGCTGGATGAACGTGCGGCCCACGTAGCGGTTCTTCACCAGCCCGTCGCCGTAGGGGATGCCGGCGGCGCGCGCGTAGCCCTGCGCGGCGGGGATGCCGGACTCCGGGACGGGCATGACCATGTCGGCCGGCACCGGGGCCTGCTCGGCGAGCTCTTCACCCATGCGCTGACGGGCCGCGTGCACGCTCTGGCCGTAGAGGTTCGTGTCGGGGCGGGCGAAGTACACGAACTCGAACAGACACAGCCGGGGCTCAGCCGGTGCGAACGTGTACTCGCGGAGTCCGGTGGCGGCGATGACGACCATCTCGCCGGGCTCGATGTCGCGCACGTAGTGCGCGCCGACGATGTCGAGCGCGGCGGTCTCGCTCGCGAGGACCCAGCCACCGTCGTCGAGCCGACCGACGACCAGCGGGCGGAATCCGTGACGGTCACGGACCCCGATGAGATGCGCTTCGTCCATGAGCACGAACGAGAAGGCGCCGGCGAGGTCGGGGAGCACCTGACGCAGCGCCATCTCGAGGTCACGACCGTCCGAGCGTGGGTCGGCGGCGTACTCGCGGGCGATGAGCTCGCCGACGAGATCGGAGTCGGTGGTGGAGTCCGCGTCGATCGGATCCGCGAGCAGCCCCGGTAGGGCGCCCAGCTGCGCGGCGAGCTCGGCGGTGTTGGTGAGGTTGCCGTTGTGACCCAGCGCGAACCCGACGTCGCCCACGGACCGGTAGATCGGCTGCGCGTTGCGCCAGTCGCTGGACCCGGTCGTCGAATACCGGTTGTGGGCGATCGACAGGTGACCTTGGAGCGGCGCGAGCTTGCGTTCGTCGAACACCTGGGCAACCAGGCCCATGTCCTTCACCACGGTGATGGTCTCGCCGTCGCTCACCGCGATCCCGGCCGATTCCTGGCCGCGGTGTTGTAGAGCGAAGAGGCCCAGGTACGAGAGATGCGCGACGGGCCGCCCCGGCGCGTACACCCCGAACACCCCGCAGGCTTCGCGCTTTTCCGGGAGGTCGTCGCGCACCCGCGCCGCGTCTGGGTTCGGTGACTGCCCCGGTGCGGGTGCGCTCGTCTCAGCTCGGCCAGTGCCGTCAGTCACTGCTTCAGTATCTCACGGCCCGGACGTGCCGTTCGGCCTCGGGTACGGTCTCGCCGATGCCGAGCGATGACGTGGGATTCTGCCTCTGGTTCACCGGGTACTCCGGGGCCGGCAAGAGCACCATCGCCAACGTCGTGGCCGCCGAGCTGGCCGTGCGGGGCCAGCGGATAGAGCTGCTCGACGGTGACGAGGTCCGGGAGAACCTCTCGGCCGGTCTCGGGTTCTCCAAGACGGACCGGGATATCAACATTCGCCGCATCGGCTGGGTCGCCAAGGTCCTGGCCCGCAACGGCGTTGCCGCCATCACTGCCGCGATCTCGCCCTATCGCGAGACCCGTGACGCGGTGCGGGCCGAGATCCCGTACTTCGTCGAGGTGTTCGTGGACACCCCCCTCGAGGTGTGTGAGGAGCGCGACGTCAAGGGCCTCTACCGCAAGGCCCGTGCCGGCGACATCGGTGAGTTCACCGGCGTGTCCGACCCGTATGAGCCGCCGCTCGCACCCGAGATCCACGTGATCACCCACGACCGGTCCATCGCCGCGTCGGCCGCGCAGGTCCTGTCCTGGCTCGAGGAACGCGGCTGGGCCCGCCCCGGCCCGCCGCCGCGGGTCCAGAAGTCCTGACCTCCCGCGGCGAGCTTGCCTCGTCTCGAAACGGCCGGCCCTGAACTGACGATGGTCGCCGGCTCGTCGCCGCGTCGGCCGCGCCGCCGCTGCCCGTGCCCCGTCTGCGAACCCACGCTGCGTGGGAGCTCGAACACATTGGCTCCCGCGGGAGACTCCCGCTCGCGGGTCGATCGGTCAGAAACCCGCGTCCGCCGAGACACAGCAACCCGATCAGACCTGCTGATCAGCGGAGGAAAGCCAGGAGACGGAGCGGTTCACGCGGCCGCGACTCAGCTCGGCGCGGACGTGGGGGCGAGGGCGTTGGGGATGGCGGCGCGCCAGGCGTGGGTGGCATCGGCGAGATCCACATCGAACGCGGCCCGGGCGACGAGGCGGTCGCCCGTCGCGGTGCCGACGTGCGCTGCGGGAACCCCGGCCGCCTCGGCACGGCCGAGGAGCACGTCGGCGCCGGCGGGATCGACCGAGCACACGATGCGCGACGCGGACTCGGAGAAGCAGGCGAGCGCGTCTCCGATCTCGACGTCGAAGCCGACGTCACCGGCGATGGCCATCTCGGCCAGCGCGACCGCGAGGCCACCGTCGGAGCAGTCGTGCACTCCCGACAACGCTCGGTCGGTCACGAACCCCGAGACGAGCTCATGCAGGGCACCTGCCGCGGCGAGGTCGGCCTCGGGTGGCGCACCGTCGGCCAGCCCGTGGCGCTTGGCCCACTCCGAGCCGCCGAGCTCCGGGCGGGTCTCGCCGAGCACGACGATCGCGTCGCCGTCGCGCAACGCTGCGGGCGCGGGCGGCTGCGTGAGCGAATCGATCACACCAAGCACGCCGACGACCGGGGTCGGGTCGATGTCGGTGCCGCGCGACTCGTTGTAGAAGCTCACGTTGCCGCCGATCACAGGGATGCCGAGGGCACGGCAGGCCTCGCTCATCCCGTCGACGACCTCGGCGAACTGCCACATCACCTCGGGGTGCTCCGGATTGCCGAAGTTCAGGCAGTTCACCAGCGCACGCGGCTCGGCGCCGGCGCAGGCGACGTTGCGCGCCGCTTCGAGCACGACGAGGCGGCCTCCGACGCGGGGATCGAGGCGACAGAAGCGGGCCTTGCCGTCGGTGCTGAGCGCGAGCCCGCGCGCCGTGTCCGGCAGCCGCAACACCGCGGCGTCACCGCCGGGGCCGACCACGGTGTTGAGGAACAGCTGGTGGTCGTACTGGCGCGACACCCAGGTCTTGTCCGCGATCGTCGGGTCCGCCAGCAGCGCCACCAGCTCGCCCGACACGTCGGTGCCGGGCGGGAAGCGCTGGGCCAACCGAGGCGCGGGGTCGGCCGCGAGCCGAGCGTCCTGGTCCGACGGTCGGCGCGCGGGACGGTCGTAGAGGGGACCGTCGCCGAGGCTTTCCACGGGGATGTCGGCAATCGGCGGCCGATCAGATGACCCTGCACGCGGCTCGTCGCCGGCAGGCGGTGCCGGGTTGGCACCGGGAATGCCGCGGGAGTCGAACGTTCCGTCGAAGACCCGGAATCGACCGGTGTCGGTGACCTCGCCGATGACCGTGGCGCTGATCTCCCAGCGTTCACACAGGCCGAGCACTTCGTCGAGATCGGCGGGTTCGACGATCGCGAGCATGCGTTCCTGGCTCTCGGACGTCATGAGCTCGATCGGGTTCATGCCCGGCTCCCGGCGCGTCACGCGCGCCGCGTCCACGTCCATCCCCGCGCCCGTCTTCGCCGCGGTCTCCGATGTCGCACAGGAGATCCCGGCCGCGCCGAGGTCCTGCACGCCGACCGCGAGTCCCGCGTCCAACAGCGCGAGGCAGGCCTCGATGAGCTTCTTCTCCTCGAACGGATCGCCGACCTGTACGGAGGGGCGCTTGGCTTCGGAGCCCTCGACGAATCCCGCCGAGGCGAGCACGCTGGCGCCGCCGATACCGTCACGACCGGTGGCACCGCCGAGCAGCACCGCGAGGTTGCCGACGCCCTCGGCGCGGGCCAGCACGAGCCGCTCGCGCGGCAACAGGCCGAGGCACAGCACGTTCACGAGTGGGTTGTCGCGGTAACACTCGTCGAACACGACCTCGCCGCCGACGGTGGGAACGCCGACCGCGTTGCCGTATCCGCTAATGCCGGAGACGACGCCCTCGAACAGATACCGGGTGCGGGGGTCGTCGAGCGGGCCGAAGCGCAGCGGGTCCATCAGCGCGATCGGCCGAGCCCCCATCGAGAAGACGTCTCGGATGATCCCGCCGACGCCGGTCGCCGCGCCCTGGTGAGGCTCGACCGCGGAGGGATGGTTGTGGCTCTCGATCCGCACCGCGATCGCGAGTCCGTCGCCGATGTCGATGACCCCGGCACCCTCGCCGGGTCCGACGAGCACCCACGGGGCCTCGGTCGGGAAGCGGCCGAGGTAACGGCGCGAGGACTTGTAGGAGCAGTGCTCGGACCACATCACCGAGTACATGGCGAGCTCGAGGCCGGTCGGGGACCGGCCGAGCTCCGTCTCTATGGCGCCAAGCTCGTCGTCGGTGAGTCCCAGTTGTCGATGCAGCGGCTCCTCGACCATCTGGGCCGATCCTACTCGTCGACCGGCTGATTCCGGGCCCGCAGCAGGACCGCTGCCGAATCAAAACGCACTGATCCGCCGACCAAATGATGCATCGCGATCACCAATGCATTGCCGATGGGAACACCGACGAATCTGCGAGTATTGTTGCGTAGCGAAATTCGTATTTGACTCCCAACCCGAGGGGAACATGGCCTCCGACAAGACCAAGATGAGCACCGAGCACAAGGCCGCTCTGGCGGAAGGACGGGCCAACGGACGGGCCGTTCGCGAGTACTTGGAGGCTCTCGAAGCCACCAAGCCGAAGCGAGGCCGTAAGCGGACGCCGGAGTCGGTGAAGAAGCGTCTCGACGCGATCGGGATCGCCCTGGCCGACGCGTCGGGCGTCAAGCGCGTCCAGCTCCTCCAGGAGCGCCGGGATCTGAGCGCCGAGCTCGAAGGCCTCAACGCGAAGGTCGACATCGCCGGAGTCGAGCGGGCGTTCGTGAAGGCCGCCAAGTCCTACTCGGAGAGCAAGGGAATCGCGTACGCAACCTGGCGCGAGGCCGGTGTGTCGACCGAGGTGTTGCAGCGCGCCGGTCTCACCCGCGGGAGCTGAACCCGCGGGTCAGCTGCCGAACTCGTAGCCGAGATCGGGGGCGGTGAGCACCGGGGCGTAGCGCACGCCACGGCGTTCGAGCTCCGGGCCCAGCTCGCCCCCCCGGTCGAGGAGCAACGACGCGGCCACGACCTCGCACCCGAACTCGGTGACCGCGTCGAGCGAATCGAGCAGCGACGCGCCGGTGGTGGCGGTGTCCTCGACCACCAACACGCGGTCTCCCGGCTCGAGCGGGCCCGCCATGCGGCCTCCGACGCCGTGGCCCTTGGCCTCCTTGCGTACCGCGAATCCGCGGTGTCCTGTGGTGGCGGTCACCGCCACCGCGACGGGAACCGCCCCGACTGCCAGACCTCCGACGGCGTCGTAGTCGCCGGCGGTGACGCCGATATCAGCCAGTGCCTCGACGATCGCGCCGCCGACGATCTCGACACAGTCGCCGCGGAACGTGACCATCCGGCCGTCCAGGTACCACCGCGATCGCCGGCCCGAGGAAAGCGTGAAGTCACCCTCGCGAATCGCGTGTTCGCGCAGGGCCGCGGCCAGCGCGTGCTGTGCGGGTCGCATCAGCCGACGAGCTGGCGGGGTGTGCCTGCGGCCGCGGCGGACAACAACGATCGCAGCAGCACTGCGCCGTCGTCCGAGCCGAGCATCGGGTCGGAGGCCCGCTCCGGATGCGGCATGAGTCCGACGACGTTGCGGGCCTCGTTGCAGATCCCGGCGATGTCATCGAGGCTGCCGTTCGGGTTGTCGACGTAGCGCACGACGACCCGATCATCGGCGCGAAGTCGTTCCAGGCCGGCGGGGTCACACACGTAGTTACCCTCGAAGTGGTTGATCGGGATCGCGAGCTCGTCGCCGACTCGACAGGCGTTGGTCAGCGCCGAGTCCGCGGTTTCAACCCGTAACTGCGCGGTCGTACAGAGGAACTTCAACCCCGCGTTCTTCTGGAGTGCTCCGGGGAGGAGTCCGGCCTCGGTCAGGACCTGGAAGCCGTTGCAGATCCCGACGACGGGGCCACCCGTTGCCGCGAATGCCGCCACGGCGTCCATCACCGGTGAGAACCGTGCGATGGCACCCGTTCGGAGGTAATCGCCGTGGGCAAAGCCGCCGGGAACAACGACCGCGTCAACACCGTGCACGGTCGTGTCGGCGTGCCAGAGCAGCTCGGCGTCGCCGCCGAGGTTCCGCACCGCTCGTTGCACATCGAGCTCGCAGTTCGTGCCCGGGAACTGAACGACGCCGACGGTCACACTCACGCGGACGTCCCGTCGAGCGCGCTGACGGTCACCTCGTAGGCCTCGATGACAGGGTTGGCAAGGAGCCGGTCGCACATCTCGAGCACCTCGGCCCGGGCGGCGTCCGCGTCGGCCGCCTCGACGACGAGGCGGATGGCCTTGCCCATGTGCACCTCGGTCACGTTGTCGTAGCCCAGTGCAGGCAGGGCGCGTTCGATCGTCGCGCCCTGGGGGTCGGCAATACCCGGCAGGTGGGTGATCTCGACTCGGATCTCGAAGCGGGCCACGCTTCGATGTTACCGATCGGATCCGTACCAGTCCGCGAGGCTGCGGCCAGTCAGTCGCTTGTACGCCTCGGCGTAGCGCGTCCGCGTGCCTTCGATCGCGGCGGGTGACAGGTGTGGGGCCGGTGGTCGTTGATCCCAACCGATCTCCAGGTAGTAGTCGCGCACGTATTGCTTGTCGAAGCTCGGCGGCGATCCACCCGGCTGGTACTCCTCGGCCGGCCAGTAGCGAGACGAGTCGGGCGTGAGCACCTCGTCGATGAGCAACAGCTCGCCACCGGCTTCAGCAGGACGATGGCCCCACTCGAGCTTCGTGTCGGCCAGAATGATCCCGCGGGTCTCGGCGTAACGCGCGCCGGTCTCGTAGATCGCCAAGGTTCGGGCCTTGACGGCCTCGAAGGTCTCCTCGCCGACGAGCGCGACAGCCTCCGCGTCGGTCACGGGCAGATCGTGACCTTCTTCGGCCTTGGTGGTCGGAGTGAACACCGGCTCGGGCAGCGGGTCGGCCTCGCGCATCCCGGCGGGCATCCGGCGGCCCTGGACGGTGCCCCGTTCGCGGTACTCGGCCCACGCGCCACCGAAGACGTAGCCGCGAGCGATGCATTCGAGCCGGATCGGCTCAGTGACCTGGACGAGCATGGCCCGGCCGGCGACTTCCGGTCCGACCCCGGCCGGGAAGTCGCCGGGATCCACCGAGATCACGTGGTTGGGGATCTCGGTCGCGGTGCGCTCGAACCAGAACGCGGAGATCGCGGTGAGCACCCGGCCCTTGTCCGGGATTTCGTCGGGCAGCACGACATCGAACACCGACACCCGGTCGCTGGCGACCATCAGCAGGGAATCCGCGTCGACGTCGTAGAGATCGCGCACCTTGCCGGAGTAGCGGTGCGGTAGCGACAGGCTCACTCGCCGAGTGCCTCCACCGTCCGACGGGCGTGACGGATCGCCCCGTCCAGGTCGAAACACGCCGCGAGTCGCTCGTCACCGAGCGCGGCGACGATGTCGGAGTCTTCGCGCAGCACGTCGAGGAACGATCGGCGCTGCTCCCACGTCGCCATCGCGTTGCGCTGCACCATTCGGTACGCGTCGTCACGAGTGGTACCCGCTTCGACGAGCGCCAGCAGCACCGGCTGGCTGAACACGAGGCCGTAGGACGCGTCCAGGTTCTCGAGCATTCGTTCGGGGTAGACGACCATGTCCTCGACGATGGCGCGGAACTTGACCAGCACGTAGTAGGCGAGCTGGCAGGAGTCGGGGAGGATGATCCGCTCGACCGAGGAGTGGGTGATGTCGCGCTCGTGCCAGAGCGCGACGTTCTCGAGGCCGGCCGCCAGATTGGCGCGCAGCACTCGGGCCAGACCGCAGAGCTGCTCGGCCTTGACCGGGTTGCGCTTGTGCGGCATCGCGCTCGAGCCCTTCTGGGCGCCGGTGCGAAACGGCTCTTCGACCTCGCGCACCTCGGTGCGCTGGAGGTGACGGATCTCCGTCGCGAACGCCTCGATCGACGCCCCGACCGACGCGCACGCGTACAGCAGCTCGGCGTGCCGGTCGCGGGATATCACCTGCGTCGCCGGTACCGGCGTGAGCGACAATCGCTCGCACACGTACTCCTCGATGGCCGGGTCGATGTTCGAGTACGTACCGACCGCGCCGGACAGCTTGCCGACGGCAACGGCGTCCCGGGCACGCTGGAGCCGCACCCGATCACGGCCGACCTGGAGCGCCCAGAGCGCGATCTTGGCGCCGAAGGTGGTGGGCTCGGCGTGGATGCCGTGGGTGCGACCGACCATCGGCGTGCCGGCGAACTCACGGGCCCGGCGGGCGATCGCGGTCTCGAGATCAGCGGCGGCGGCGACCAACAAGTCGCACGCCTCGACCAGCGAGACGGAGAGCGCGGTGTCCACCACGTCGCTCGAGGTGAGCCCGTAGTGCACCCAGCCACCGGCCGGTGGGCCGACGCGATCCTGCACGACGTCGACGAACGCGGCGACGTCGTGTTGGGTGATCTCCTCGCGAGCCTCGATGGCGGCGACGTCGAACCCGGCGCGAGCGCGCACGGCCTCTGCGTCGGGCGCCGGGACCACACCCTGGCTCGCCCACGCCTCGACCGCGAGGATCTCGACCTCGAGCCACCGTCCGTATCGAGCCTCGTCGCCGAAGAGTGACGTCATCGGTTCGAGCGAGTAACGCGGGATCACGCGGGCACCTCCTCCGTCTCGGCCGCAATGTCATGTCGGTACTGCATCCCCGGCCAGGAGATGCAGCCCACGGCCTCGTAGGCCCGGAGGCGGGCGGCCTCGATCGTCGGGCCGAGCGCGGTGACGGTGAGGACGCGGCCCCCCGCGGTCACGCGATCCGAGCCGACGTGCTCACTGCCCGCGTCGAAGACCGTCACACCGTCGAGCCGACCTGCCGCGTCCAGACCGTCGATCCGGTCACCGGTCCGCTTCGACGCCGGGTATCCCTCGGTGGCCAGCACCACGCCCACACAGGCGTCGTCACGGGTCTGCACCGGGGTGGTGAGCCGTCCCGTCGCGGCCTCCATGCAGTGGGTGAACAGGTCGCTCGCGAGGCGCGGCACGACGACCTGGCACTCGGGATCGCCGAAGCGGATGTTGTACTCGATGAGCTTCGGACCGTCGCCGGTGAACATCAACCCGGCGTAGAGCACACCGCGATAGTCGATGTCCCGAGCCGCGAGCGCGGCAAGCGTCGGGCCGACGAACACGTCCATCACGTGATCGACGACGTCGGGACCGGCGATGGGTACAGGCGAGTACGCACCCATGCCCCCGGTGTTGGGACCGGTGTCACCATCACCGATCCGCTTGAAGTCCTGCGCGGGCGGCAAGGCGAGCGCGTCGACCGAGCCGTCGCACAGCGCGAGGAGCGAAAGCTCGGGGCCGCGCAAGCCTTCCTCGATGACGACCGTGCGACCCGCGTCGCCGAACGCTGCGCCGGACAGGTAGGCGCGCACCGCGTCACGCGCTTCGGTGAGCGACTCGGTGACCCGCACACCCTTGCCCGCGGCAAGTCCATCGGTCTTGACGACGTACAGGTCACCCAGCGTCTCCAAGAACGCGAGCGCTTCGGCCTCGCGGTCGTGATCGAACGCGGCGTGGCGGGCGGTGGGGAGCCCCGCGTCGACCGCGATCTCCTTCATCCAGGCCTTGGACCGTTCGAGCTGCGACGCCGCGGCCGACGGTCCGAACACCGCCACGCCCCGGGCGCGGATCTCATCGGCGAGCCCGTCGGCGAGGGGCTGTTCGGGCCCGACGACCACGAGTCCGAAGCGGGTCACGTCGGCGAGCGCGCGATCGAGGGGCTCACACGTCGCGATCTCGGCGGCCCCCGGGTTCCCGGGAGCGATCACGACCTCGTCGACCGCAGACGACCGGGCGAGGCCCCACGCGAGCGCGTGTTCGCGCCCTCCGGAACCGATGACGAGAACGTCCACGAGCTAGGCAGCCCGAGGCAGCACGACGGTCTGGTCGCGCGCCGGACCGACCGAGACGAACGTGATCGGTACGCCGGCCAGGTCCTCGATCCGGGACAGGTAGGCGCGCGCTTGCTCAGGAAGGTCCTCGAGCCGTTCGGCGTGCTCGATGTCGTGACCCCAGCCGGGAAGCGTCTCGTACACCGGCCGCACCTTGTGCACGACCGACTGGTGATAGGGCACGTGGTCGTAGCGCTGCCCGTCGGGGTCCTCGTAGGCGACACAGAGCTTGAGCTCGTCGAACTGTGACAGCACGTCGAGCTTGGTGATCGCGAGCTCGGTGCAGGTGTTGATGCGCGCCGCCTGTTTCACCATGACGAGATCGAGCCAACCGACCCGCCGCCGCCGGTTCGTGTTGGTGCCGTACTCGGCCCCCCGGTCGACGAGCAGGTCACCGTTCGGGTCGCCCTCGGCCAGCTCGGTCGGGAAAGGACCCGATCCGACCCGCGTGGTGTAGGCCTTGACCACGCCGACGATGCGTTCGAGGTCTCGGGGCCCGACACCCGCGCCGGCGCACACGCTGCCCGCGACGGGGTTGCTCGACGTGACGAACGGATACGTGCCCTGGTCGAGATCGAGGAACGTGGCCTGCGCGGCCTCGAACAGCACCCACTGCTGCGCGTCGAGCGCTTGGTGCACGAGATGCACCGTGTCGTCGATGAGCGGCGCCAGGCGCGGCGTGAGCTCGAGGTACTGCTTCGCCAGCTCGCCCGCGTCGGTGGGCAGGCGGTTGTAGACCTTGGCGAGCACCCCGTTCTTCTCGCGCAGGGCCAGGTCGAGCTTCTCGCGAAAGATCTTGGGGTCGAGCAGATCCTGCACGCGCAGGCCGACCCGCATCGCCTTGTCTGCGTAGGCCGGCCCGATCCCGCGTTTGGTGGTCCCGAGCTTGTTCTTGCCCAGGTAGCGCTCGGTCACCCGGTCGAGCTCCTGGTGGTACGGCATGATCAGGTGCGCGTTCCCCGACAGTCGGATCCGACGCGAGTCGACGCCCTTCGACTCGAGCATGTCCAGCTCTTCCAGCAGAACGACCGGATCCACGACCACGCCGTTGCCGATCACCGGCACGACCCACGGATAGAGCACGCCACTGGGCACGAGCTGGAGCTTGAACACCTCGCCGTCCACCACGATGGTGTGGCCGGCGTTGTGCCCGCCCTGGTAGCGGACGCAGAGCGCGACCTCTTTGGAGAGGTAGTCGGTGAACTTTCCCTTGCCCTCGTCACCCCATTGGGTGCCGACGATCACGGTGCCGGGCACGTGGCGTTCCCCTGTCGAGAGGCGGACTGGAGGCCGGACCGGCGACGCGGCGCGCGGTCGGCGCTGATGACGCTCACGTGAGGTACAGGATAGTCGAGGAACCCGAGAGGGTCTCCGGGCCGGCGGCAGGCCGGCCGGTTCAGGCGTCGGTGAGGGAACGGCGACTGAAGACCAAGCCACCGTCGCCCGTCGCGTCCACGTCGACGGTGTCGCCCTCGGAATAGTCACCCTGGAGCACACCGAGCGCGATGGGGTCGGCCAGCTCTCGCTGGAGCACCCGTTTGAGCGGGCGAGCTCCGAAGTCCGGGTCGTAGCCGACCCGGGCCACATGGGCTCGGGCCTCGTCGCTGAGCTGGAGCCCGAGACCACGCTGGGCCAGCCGCTCGCGGATCACCTCGACCTGGATGTCGACGATCTGAGCAATGTCCTCCTCGCTCAGCCTGGAGAAGACCACGATCTCGTCGATGCGGTTCACGAACTCCGGCTTGAAGTGGCCGTGCACCGCCGCCATGACCTGCTCGTTCGAGCCGCCCGAGCCGAGGTTGCTCGTCATGATCACCACCGTGTTCGTGAAATCCACGGTGCGGCCCTGGCCGTCGGTCAGGCGACCGTCGTCCATGAGCGCGAGCAGCACGTTGAACACATCCGGGTGTGCCTTCTCGACCTCGTCGAGCAGCACCACCGCGTACGGGCGGCGGCGCACGGCCTCGGTGAGCTGACCACCCTCCTCGTAGCCGACGTAGCCAGGAGGCGCGCCGACCAAGCGAGAGACCGAATGCTTCTCCATGTACTCGCTCATGTCGACGCGGACCATGGCGCGGGGGTCGTCGAACATGAAGTCCGCGAGCGTCCGCGCCAGCTCGGTCTTGCCGACACCCGTCGGGCCGAGGAACAGGAACGAGCCGATGGGTCGGTTCGGGTCCGACAGACCGGCGCGTGATCGGCGGATCGCGTTCGCGACCGCGCTCACCGCGTCGTGCTGGCCGATGACTTGCTCGTGCAGCACGTCCTCCATGCGGACGAGCTTTTCGACCTCACCCTCCAGCAGTCGGCTGACCGGGACGCCGGTCCACTGGGAGACGATCTCGGCGACGTCGTCCGCGTCGACCTCCTCCTTCAGCATCTGTCGATCGCTCTGGAGCTCATCGAGGCGCGTCGTCTTGGTCTCGATCTCGGCCTCGAGCTCGCGCATCGTTCCGTAGCGCTGCTCCGCGGCGCGTTGGAGATCACCCTCGCGTTCGGCGCGTTCCGCGTCAGTGCGCGCGCTCTCGAGGCGCTCCTTCACGTCGCGTATCTCGGTGATCGCGTCGCGCTCGGACTGCCAGTGCGCGACCATGCCGTCTCGTTCCTCGGCCAGCTCGGCCAGCTCAGCTTCGATCGTGGCGAGACGCGCCCGGGAGCTGTCGTCGGTCTCTTTTTCCAGCGCGGCCTTCTCGATCTCGAGCTGGCGAATCCGGCGCTCTACGACGTCGATCTCGAGCGGCATCGAGTCGATCTCGATGCGCAGCCGCGATGCGGCTTCGTCGACCAGGTCGATCGCCTTGTCCGGGAGCTGGCGGGCCGTGATGTACCGGTCGCTCAGCATCGCGGCCGCGACGACCGCGGCATCCTGGATGCGGACACCGTGGTGGACCTCGTACCGCTCCTTGAGCCCCCGCAGGATCGCGACGGTGTCATCGACCGATGGCTCACCAACGAACACCTGCTGGAAGCGGCGCTCGAGCGCGGGGTCCTTCTCGATGTACTTGCGGAACTCGTCCAGCGTCGTCGCGCCGACGAGCCGCAGCTCGCCCCGCGCCAACATCGGCTTGATCATGTTGCCGGCGTCGACCGCGCCCTCAGCCCCACCCGCGCCGACGATCGTGTGCAGCTCGTCGATGAAGCTGATGATCTCACCGTCGGAATCTGCGATCTCCTTGAGCACCGCCTTGAATCGCTCCTCGAACTCACCGCGGTACTTGGCGCCCGCGACCATCGCGGCGATATCGAGCGCGATGAGACGCTTGTCGCGCAGGCCTTCGGGCACGTCACCCTCGACGATCCGTCGGGCCAGACCTTCGGCGATCGCGGTCTTGCCGACGCCGGGGTCACCGATCAGCACGGGGTTGTTCTTCGTGCGACGCGAGAGCACCTGGATGATGCGGCGGATCTCGTCGTCACGGCCGATGACCGGGTCGAGCTTGCCGCTGCGCGCGTCCTCGGTGAGGTCGCGGCCGAACCGTTCCAGTGCCTGGTACTGCTCTTCGGGGTTCTCACTCGTGACTCGATGCGAGCCCCGCACGGACTTGAGCGCGTCGAGCACCGCTTCCTTGGTGACACCGAGGCCGCGCAGCAGGTCACCCACCCCGCCAGCGACTTCGGCCATGGCGAGCAGGATGTGCTCGGTCGAGAGGTAGTCGTCGCCGAGCTCGGCACGCTCGGAGTCGGCGCTCTCGAGCAGCCGGTAGGTGTCCGGTGCGAGCGTGGCGGTCTGGGCCGTCGCTCCGTACACCTGGGGAAGCGCCGCGAGCGCGGCGTCGACGAGGTCGCGCACCGCCTTCGGCGCGACGCCGACCCGCTCCAGCACGGGCAGCACGACACCTTCGGGCTGACCCACCAGCGCGGCCAGCAGGTGCTCGGGGGCGACCTGGGAGTGGTTCTGCTCGCGCGCGAGCGACTGGGCGGCGCCGATGGCCTCGCCCGTCTTGCGGGTGAAACGGTTGGGTTCGAGCGGCATGTGACCTACCTCGGTTGCACGACGGTCAAACTTGACAACATTGTTATCAACTTTCGCATTCCCATTCGGGGCTCAACGGCCCCGGATCTCTCGCCCGCTCAGCTCAGGGCCGGCGGGGCCGGCGCAGGGTGGCCTCGCGCACGGGCACGAGCTCACGGCGGTAGCGGGCGTGGGCCCGATCGAGCTGGGTGCGCAGCTGTCCGACCTCGGCTTCGAGCTCGAGGACCCGCTGCACGCCCGCGAGGTTGATCCCCGCCGAGGTGAGGTCCTGGATGCGCCGGAGCAGCGAGATGTCGCGCTCGGAGTACCGCCGGCTTCGACCTGCGGTTCGCTGCGGCTCGATGAGCCCCTTGCGTTCGTAGATCCGCAGGGTCTGAGGGTGCACCCCGGCCAGCTCGGCCGCGACCGAGATCACGTACAGCGCACGCTCGTCGTCGTTCATGGCGACGCCTCCAGCAGATCGGCGCGCGGGTCACCCGGGAACGCCTGGGCGAGACTCTCGACCGCCTCTTTCTGTGCCCCGTCGAGCTTGGTGGGCACCACGACCTCGAACGTCACGAGAAGGTCCCCCGTTGCCTTGGCCGTCTCGATACCTCGACGACGGACGCGCACGGTCTTGCCGCTCTGGGTCCCGGCCGGGACCTTCACCGTGACCGGATCGCCGAGGGTGGGAATGCGGACCTTGGCGCCGAGCGCTGCCTCCACGAACGTGACCGGCACCGCGAGGGTGAGATCGCGACCCTTTCGGCCGAACCGTGCGTCCGGTCGGACGTGGACCTTGACGAAGAGATCACCGGGCGGGCCGCCGAACGCGCCCGCACCCCCCCGCTCCTTGACGCGAATGCGCTGACCGTCGTCGACACCGGCGGGAATGCGGACCTTCACCTCGCGCGCGCGCCGCTCGACTCCCGCGCCCTTGCACTGCAGACACTTGTCCTTGACGACCAATCCCGACCCGCCACACGTCGGACACACCTCCGAGAAGGAGAACGGACCCTGGTCGATCGCCACCGAACCGCTTCCCCCGCACGTGGTGCACGCCTCGGGGAAGGTGCCGGGCTTCGCTCCGGATCCGTGACACTCAGTGCAGACCGCGTCGGACGTGAAGCTCACCGCGGTCGTGATGCCGTGCACCGCCTCGAGGAAGTCGAGGTGGAGCTCGGTCACGAGATCGTCGCCGCGCCGGGGTTGGCGGGCCGCGCCACCGCGGCGTCGGCCGCGTGCACCGCGGCCACCCGCGCTGCCACCGCCACCGAACAGACCGCCAAGGATGTCGCCCAGGCCTCCGCCATCCTCGAAGTCGAACCGCACGTTCTGGTGCCCACCGGGTCCGAAGCCGGCGCTGCCGCCGCCAGGGCCGTCCGGGCCGATGCCGGACGCGACCATGCGCCGGACCTCGTCGTACTCCTTGCGCTTGTCCGCGTCGCCGAGCACGTCGTAGGCCGCGGCCACTTCCTTGAACCGCTCCTCGGCCTCGGAGTCACCCTTGTTCCGGTCCGGGTGGTATCGCTTGGCGAGCGCGCGGTAGGCGGCGGTGATCGCCTTGTCGTCCGCGCCGTCGGAGACGCCGAGCGTGGCGTAGTAGTCCTTCTCGAACCACTCTCGTTGGGGAGCCATCAGCGGTTCACCGCCCGGCGCGGGAGACCCTCACCATCGCGGGGCGCAACACACGACCCTTGAGGGTGTAGCCCGCGCGCATCACTTCGGCGACGACCGGCTCATGGTCACCTTCCTCCTGCAACACGGCCTCGTGCTCGTTTGGATCGAACGGCGCGCCCTGCGCGGCGATGCGCGCGAGACCGGCCTTCTCCAAGACGGCGAAGAAGTCCGCGAACACCAACTCGACACCCTTGCGAACATTGTCATCCGCTTCGAGCGACAACAACGCCAACTCAAAGTTGTCGAGCACCGACAAGAGCTGCTCGACCAGACCCTCGCTGGCGCGCTCGACGACTGCGGTCTGGTCGCGCAGCATGCGCTTCTTGTAGTTGGAGAACTCGGCCTGGAGCCGGCGCAGATCATCGACGAGTCCGTCGCGCTCAGCGCGCAGGGCCTCGACATCGGCGGACGAGGCGACCGCGTCCGCGTCCACCTCACCGTCGATCACCTCACCGTCGATCACCTCACCCTCGACCACCTCGTCATCGGCGACCTCACCCTCGACCACCTCGTCATCGGCGACCGGCTCGGCGCCAACAGCACCGGATGGCACGGTCGGCTCGCTCTCGGGCATCAGGCGCTCTGCTCACCCGGCTCGTCGACGATCTCGGCGTCGGCGACCTCGTCATCGGACGGGGCCGATGACGTCGCACCCGCGCCGCCACCCGCGGTCTGGCCCTCGCTCTGCGCCGCTGCGTACAGCCGTTGCGCGAACTCCTGGCTCGCGCCGATCAGCGCTTCATGGGCGGAACGCACTGTGTCGACGTCGGTGCCCCCGAGGGCTTCCTTCAGCGCGCCGAGCGCGCCCTCGATCTTCGTGCGCTCGTCGGCCGAGACGCTCTCACCCTGTTCGGTGAGGAGCTTCTCCGTCTGGAACACGAGGGTGTCGCCCTGGTTGCGGACCTCTGCCTCCTCGCGTCGAGCGCGGTCTTCGTCGGCGTGGGCCTCGGCTTCGGCCATCATGCGGTCGATCTCCTCCTTGCCGAGCGCGGTGCCGCCGGTGATCGTCATCTTCTGTTCCTTGCCCGTACCGAGGTCCTTCGCCGACACGTGCACGATGCCGTTCGCGTCGATGTCGAAGGTGACCTCGATCTGCGGCGTGCCCCGCGGCGCCGGCGGAATCCCGACGAGCTGGAACGTGCCGAGCGCGTTGTTGCGGTACGCCATGTCGCTCTCGCCCTGGAGCACCTTGATCTCGACGCTGGGCTGGTTCTCGTCCGCGGTGGTGAACACCTCGGAGCGCTTGGTCGGGATCGTCGTGTTGCGTTCGATGAGCTTGGTCATGATCTGACCCTTGGTCTCGATACCGAGCGACAGCGGCGTGACGTCGAGCAGGAGGATGTCCTTCACGTCACCCTTGAGGACGCCGGCCTGGACTGCGGCACCGATGGCGACGGCCTCGTCCGGGTTGACTCCCTTGTCGGGATCCTTGCCGGTGAGGTCCTTCACGAGATCGGCGACCGCCGGCATCCGGGTCGAGCCGCCGACCAGGACGACGTGTTCGAGCTCGCCCTTGTCGAGGCCGGCGTCGCGAATGGCCTGCTCGAACGGCCCCTTGCACGCCTCGAGCAGGTCGGCGGTCAGCTCCTGGAACTTCGCGCGGGTCAGTGTGAGCTCCAAGTGGAGCGGCCCGTCGGCGGTCGCGGTGACGAACGGCAGGTTGATGGAGGTCTCCGCGAGGGACGACAGCTCGATCTTCGCCTTCTCGGCGGCCTCCTTGAGGCGCTGGGTCGCCATCTTGTCGACGCCGAGGTCGACACCATGGGCGTTCTTGAACTCGCCGACCATCCAATCGATGACGCGCTGGTCCCAGTCGTCTCCACCGAGGTGGGTGTTCCCCGCGGTCGACTTGACCTCGAAGACACCGTCACCGATCTCGAGCACCGACACGTCGAATGTGCCGCCACCCAGGTCGAAGACGAGGATCGTCCGGTCGCTGTCCTTCTCGAGGCCGTAGGCCAACGACGCCGCAGTCGGCTCGTTGATGATGCGCAGCACCTCAAGGCCGGCGACCTGACCGGCCTCGGTGGTCGCCTGGCGCTCGGAGTCGCCGAAGTACGCGGGCACGGTGATCACGGCCTCGCTCACCGTGTCACCCAGGTACGCCTCGGCGTCGCGCTTCAGCTTCTGCAGGATTCGGGCGGAGATCTCCTGCGCGTTGTAGGCCTTGCCGTCGATGTCGACGGACCAGTTGGTGCCCATCTCGCGTTTCACCGACCGGATCGTGCGGTCGGGGTTGGTGATCGCCTGACGCTTGGCGACCTCACCGACGAGGACCTCGCCGGTCTTGGAGAACGCGACGACCGACGGTGTGGTGCGCGACCCTTCCGCGTTGGGAATGACGACGGGTTCGCCCGCCTCGAGGACCGAGACCACCGAGTTGGTGGTACCGAGGTCGATGCCGACAGCCTTGGCCATGGTGGTTGCCTCCGTGAGATCTGAAGTGTCGGGATTCGTGGGCTCGTCAGGGGATCGGCAGCCAGGCTGCCAGCCTTGAGGTGAGTCTAGACGAATCTTGAGTCGAAGTGTATCAACTTTTCGCACAGCGCTCATATTCCCCCAGCGGTTGACAACGTCGACAGCGTGGCTAGATTCTCCGCATGGCTCGTCGAGGTGAGTACCTGCGTCATCTGGCCGAGGTGCCGCTCTTCAGCGCCCTCTCGAAGAAGGACCTGGCGCTCCTCGCCCGCCGAGGAGAAGACGTCCGGGTCGAACCCGGCGCCGTGCTCTGCTCGGAGGGAAGCGCCGGCCAGGAGTTCTTCGTCATCCTCGAGGGGACGGCCAGGGTCAGCCGCAAGGGACGCACGATCACGACCCTCGGCCCCGGTGGTGCGTTCGGCGAGCTCGCTCTGCTCGACAAGGCGCCGCGCAACGCCACCGTGACCGCGGAATCCGAGATGGAGCTGGTCGTGTTGGGCCAGCGGGAGTTCGGCGGCCTCATCGACGAAGCACCCGGTTTTGCTCGCAAGCTCCTGGCCGGAATGGCCCGCCGCCTGCGCGATGCCGACATGCAGTCGGTGCACTAGCCCGACCGTCTTCGTCCGGGCGGTCGCGCTCGGATCACGCAGTTCCTCGTCGAACCGTTCAGAGAAGACGGCGCGACGTAGCTCACGCCGATGGACTCGCCCGAGGCGGCTCGAGTTCGCGGCGCGGACTAGGTTCGGGCCGTGCGCAAGTACTTGCCGAAGCCTCACCAGTGGGTGCTCATCGTCGGGCTGGCTGCGGCACTCGGGACCATCGCGTCGGGAATCGCGCCCGAGATCACCCACTGGCACGAGGACTCGGCCATCAGCCGACCCGTGTTCGGCAACGTCCCCGCGCCGGTCGAGGTGGCCTTCTACGCGTCGATCGCGGTGATGCTGATGGTCGTCGCGTGGCTCGTCTCGCTGCGGGTTCGCAACTACGAGCGCGGCCAACCCGACGACCGGCGAGTGACCAAGCACAACGCCGAGCGTCGCCTGCGTGACTTCCGCGCCGGCGTCTGGATGCAGACGCTGCTGCGCGACCCCGCCGCGGGCGTCATGCACTCGCTCATCTACTTCGGCTTCCTCGTGCTGTTCGCAGTCACGATCATCCTCGAGATCGACCATCAGCTCCCCGAGAGCCTCAAGTTCCTCCACGGTCGCACCTACCAGGCCTACTCGTTCGTCGCCGAGGCGTTCGGGCTCGTGTTCCTGGCCGGAATCGTGTGGGCGCTGGCGCGCCGATACATCCAGCGGCCGTACCGGATCCGCATCAAGACGAAACCCGAGCACCTGGTCATCCTGGCCACGTTCCTGACCATCGCGGTCACCGGGTTCACCACCGAGGCGTTCCGCATCGCCCACCTGCGCGACACGCTCGGCGCGGGGGCGGACTTCGAGCAGTGGAGCTTTGTCGGCTGGGCCCTGTCGGGACTGCTCGACGGTTGGAGCGCCGGCTCCCTGAGTGACGCGCAGCGGTGGTCGTGGGGACTGCACGTCGTCGCGTTCGTGGCGTTCCTCGCCATCCTGCCGACGACGATGCTGCGCCACATGGTCACCTCGCCCATGAACATGTTCCTGTCGGACAAGGATCGCCCCAAGGGCGCCATGAAGCCGATGCCGAACCTGATGGAGACCGAGCTCGAGAGCTTCGGTGCCACCCAGATCTCGGACTTCACCTGGAAGCAGCTCTTCGACACCGACGCGTGCACGATCTGCGGGCGGTGCACGTCGGTGTGTCCGGCACACGCCACGGGCAAGCCGCTCGACCCGCGTGAGATCGTCCTGAAGATCGGCGAGGTCATGGACGCGACCGGCGACCCGGTGGTCTCACCCCCGGTCGGCACCGCGCCGGGCGTGACCATCGCCGCCGACAACGTGTTCGAGCGCATCACCTCCGAAGAGCTGTGGGCCTGCACGACCTGCAAGGCGTGTGACGAGATCTGTCCGGTCAACATCGAGATCCTCGACAAGATCCTCGACATGCGCCGGTACCTCTCGCTCATGGAGAGCGACTTCCCGGTCGAGCTCGGCAACACCTACCGCGCCATGGAGAACACCTCCAACGTGTACGGCATGAACCAGGGCGAGCGGGCCGACTGGACCGAGAGCCTCGAAGGCATCGAGATCGTCGAACCGGGCGGCGCCTTCGATCACGAGTACCTGTACTGGGTCGGCTGTGCCGGCAGCTTCGACGACCGCAACAAGAAGGCGAGTCGCGCCGTCGCACAGCTGCTCCAGCGCGCCGGGCTCGACTTCGCGATCCTCGGGCCCTCCGAGCTGTGCACGGGAGATTCCGCCCGCCGTTCGGGCAACGAGTACATCTTCCAGATGCTCGCCATGCAGAACATCGAGACCCTGAACGGCATGGGCGTCAAGAAGATCATCACCCAGTGCCCGCACTGCTTCAACACGTTGCGCAACGAGTACCCGCAGCTCGAGGGCACCTACGAGGTCGTCCACCACGCGCAGCTGCTCACCGAGCTCGTCGCCGACGGGCGGCTCTCGCTGGCCGGTGCGTCGCTGCCCGAGCGCGTCACCTATCACGACTCCTGCTACCTCGGCCGTCACAACGACATCTACATGGCGCCACGCAAGGTCATCAGCCAGCTCGGCGGCATCGACGTCGTCGAGATGCCGCGCAACGGCACGAAGGGCATGTGCTGCGGCGCCGGTGGCGCGCGGATGTGGATGGAAGAGACGACCGGCAAGAAGGTCAACGTCGAACGCTCCCAGGAAGCCATCGCCACCGGCGCTTCGCGAATCGCGGTGGCGTGTCCGTTCTGCTACGTGATGATGGAAGACGGCGTGAAGGGCGAGGGCCGCGACGAAGACGTCAAGGTCCAAGACATCGCCGAGATGCTCCTCGAAGCGCTCGACAACGAGTCGGAACAGGCCGCGCCGGTCACCGCAGATTTCGAACCCGGCCTGTAGCAGCCGGCAGGCCGCTCGCCGATCGCCCGTCCCCTCCTCTCCTCCTCCTCC
>Ga0209587_1000052_pt1 | contig 53860 bp, 50 predicted proteins | sample NGEPerD_2_FD_184512 | JGI IMG/M metagenome (GOLD analysis project Ga0209587, IMG submission 184512) | Arctic peat soil microbial communities from the Barrow Environmental Observatory site, Barrow, Alaska, USA - NGEE PermafrostL1-D... | ecosystem: Environmental > Terrestrial > Soil > Wetlands >...
GTGGGAGACCGACTTACTCGTCGGTCTCCCACTGACCCCCAGCCCGCGCAGGGTTCTCGCCGAGCCGCCAAGACCTGACACCATCGCAAGGCTTGTCCACAGAGGTTCTGGCGGGTCGGCCTGGTTTTCCACGCAGGTTCTGGCGGGTCGGCCTGGTTCTCCACGCAGGTTCTGGCGGGTCGGCCTGGTTCTCCACGCAGGTTCTGGCGGCTCGGCGGAGGGCTAGCTGCGGAGGGTTGGCTGCGGAGGGTTAGCTGCTGATGGGGCGGTTCTCGTAGGGAGTCGAGAGCACGATCGTGGTGCGTGTCGACACGTTCGCCGCGGCGCGGATACGGGCCAACAGGTCCTCGAGGCCCACCGGCGTCGCCACCCGGGTCTTCAGAATGTAGGACTCGTCACCGGCCACCGACCAACAGCTCTCGATCTCCCCGATCTCACGCAACCGCTCTGGTGAGTCGTCGGGCTCCGAGGGATCGATGGGTCGGATCGAGATGAACGCGGTCAGCGGGAAACCGACCTGGTCGTAGTCGATCGTCGCGCCGTACCCCTTGATCAGCCCGCGGGTCTCGAGTCGCTTGACCCGCTGGTGCACCGCTGACGTGGACAAGCCGGTGGCCTTGCCGAGGTCGGTGAACGACATCCGTCCGTCGGTGGCGAGGAGCGTCAGGATGCGCTGATCGAGGTCTTCCACGCAGACACCCTAACCGTCGGCAGGGTAGCGCTCAGGCTTTCCGGTCAGGAAGACTCAGCAGGGTGATTCCACCACCCGAAAGTGCCCGACTGATGCTGCTCGACACCGCCTCGATGTACTTCCGCGCGTTCTTCGGGGTCCCGGACACCGTCAGAGCCCCGGACGGTACGCCGGTCAACGCGGTCCGAGGTCTGCTCGACTTCGTCAACCGGCTGGTCGGCGAGTACCGTCCCACGCACCTGGCGTGCTGCTGGGACAACGACTGGCGTCCTCAGTGGCGCGTCGACCTGATCCCGTCCTACAAGGCGCACCGGGTCGAGAAGGTGGTACCCGGTGACACCGACGTCGAGGTGGTGCCCGATCCGCTCGAGACGCAGATCCCGGTGATCATCGACGTACTCGAGGCTTTCGGTATTGCGATCGTCGGCGCCGACGGATACGAGGCCGACGACGTGATCGGCACCCTGGCCACCGACGCCGGGCTGCCGGTCGACATCGTCACCGGTGACCGTGACCTCTTCCAGCTCATCGACGACTCCGCCCAGGTCAGGGTCCTCTACATCGCGCGCGGCGTCGGGAAGCACGAGCGGATGACCAACCAGGTCGTCCGCGAGAAGTACGACATCGAGGCTCATCAGTACGCCGACTTCGCCGCCCTGCGCGGTGACGCCTCCGACGGGCTCCCGGGGGTCGCGGGAATCGGGGAGAAGACCGCGGCCACCCTGCTCGGCCGGTTCGGCAACCTGGACGGGATCCTCGCCGCCGCGCAGGAGCCGGGCTCCGACCTTGCGCCAGGGCCGCGCCGCAAGGTCAAAGACGCGGCCGACTATCTCGCAGTCGCGCCTACGGTGGTCCGGGTCGCCTGCGACATCGGGCTGGGACGCCCGGACCTGCGGCTCCCGAGAACACCTGCGGACCCCGACGCCCTGGTGAGGCTGAGCCAACGGTGGGGGCTGGGTGGCTCGGTGACCCGTTTGGTGGAGACCTTGATCGACGGCGCCGTCGCAGCTGATTAGCATCGGTCACACTGGAGCCATGCAACGCATAGCTGCGCTCCGGGTGGCACCTGTCAAGGCGCTGGGGTCCGTACTTCGTGATCGGATCGCGTTGGAGACGCAGGGGGTGGCCGAGGACCGCAGGCTGTTCCTCCTGGGCTCGGACGGTTCGGTAGTCACGCAGCGCAAGCACCCACGGCTGGCCGGGGTCGCTCCGGACCTCGACCTCCAGGCGGGAACGCTGGGCGTCGCCTTTCCGGACGGTACGACGGTCACCTCAACGATGCACGCGACCGGCGAAACGTTGCACGCCAGCCTGTTCGGCAAGGACCGGTCGGGTCGGCTCGTGCCAGGGCAGGTCGCCGATGCGCTCTCTGACTTCGTCGCGGAACCGCTGAAACTGGTGCTCGCCGACGTCACCGGGAACGGGTGGGACGAGGGGCCGGTGTCCATCCTCACACGCGCCTCCGCGGAGGCAGTCGATCCGCCCAGTGAGAAGCCTGGTGGCATCCCCGGTTCACCCGACACTGCGCGGTTCCGGATGCTGGTGGAGGTGGACGGCGCCGAGCCCTACGAGGAGGACTCCTGGGTGGGACGGCCCCTGCGTCTGGGCGAGGCGTTGGTGCGCGTCACGCACAGTCTCGAACGCTGCGTCGTGATCAACCACTCCCCGGCAACCGGGCAGCGAGACTGGGCTGGGGTGAAAACGCTTGCCCTTCGCCGGGGACGGGAGCTGGTGTGCCTGGGCGTGATCGCACAGGTCGAGCGACCCGGTGAGCTTCGTGTCGGAGACGTCGTGCAGGTCCTCAGCTGATCGGGAGCAGCTTCTGCTCCTCCGCCGCTGCACGAGAGGCGGCAGCGAACGCGGCCGCTTTACGCTCGGTTTCGCCCAGTGAGTCACCCGAATGTTCACGCCACCAGGCCCGACCCGCCTCGGGAAGGGTGTGGATCGGGTCGAAGTACTCATACGTCCGGGTCATCGCATCCGGGTCGTCGGCCTCGATAGAGGTGCGGTAGTTCTTCGTCCAGCGCGAGATCCCGCGCTCGTGGTCGTACTCGGCGAGCTGATGCACCCAGCGCTTGCCGACGAACGGGACATCGCACACGATGCGCGGTGTGGCGAACCCGGGCAGGTAGCCCATCGTGTGGTGCTGGAGCCGCTGCGCGTCGGCGACCGAGACCCGCCAGTGCTCGCTGAAAGGGATCATGTCGCACATGTAGAAGTAGTAGGGCATGATCCGGGCACCGTCGAGCAGGGCGAAGCACAGGTCGAGCAACACGTGCGGGTCGGCGTTGACACCGTTGAGCAGCACACCCTGGTTGCGCACGTCGCGGATGCCGGTGTCCAGCATCGCGCCGGCCGCCTTGGCCACGAGCGGCGTCACTGAGTTCGCGTGGTTCACATGAGTGTGGATGGCGATGGAGACCCCCCGGGAGCGCGCGGTCCTCGCGACCCTTTCCATCCCGGCGCGAATCTCGCCCTGGAGCCAGTGCTGCGGCAGACCCATCAACGCCTTGGTGGCCAGCCGGATGTCGCGGATGTTGTCGATCTCCATCAGCCTGGTGAGGAAGTCCTCGAGTCGTGGCCACGGCATGTTCGCCACGTCACCGCCCGAGACCACCACGTCGCGCACGGTCGGATGGCTGCGGAGGTACTCCATCATCGCGTCGATCCTGTCGACGGGCTTGAGCTGGAACTTGAGCTTGTCGATGACGGGGGTGGAGTTGCCCACCAGGTCCATCCGCGTGCAGTGCCCGCAGTACTGCGGGCAGGTGGGCAGCAGCTCGGCCAGGACCTTGGTGGGATAGCGGTGGGTCAGCCCCTCGGCCACCCACATGTCGTGCTCATGGAGAGAGTCGCGGGTGGCGTTCGGGTGCGAGGGCCAGTCCGTACGACGGTCGGAGAAGACGGGCAACATGTAGCCGCGAACCGGGTCGGCGTAGAACGCGTCGGTCAGTGATCCCGCGCCGCCCGGAGTCGTGCGCGGAGCCATCGTGTTGAGCATCTGCGGGGGAAGCAGCATCGACATGGTCGCGCGTTCTCGCTGGTCACGCTCGAGATCCTCGTAGAAGCGGTCGTCAACGAGGTCGCCGAGCAGCAGCCGGAGCTGCTTGATGTTCTTCACGCACTTGGCGCGCTGCCACTGAACCGACTCCCACTCGAGCCGGGTGACGTCCTTCCAACCGGGAAAGCGTGTCCAGTCGGGTTCGACGAGCTCGACCTGCCGATAGGGGTACGGCTGCCCCGAGCCCAGGTCCAGGGCCGTCTCGATGCTCATGATGCTCCTTGTTTCGGGCGCGCGGAGTTGTGTGGTACGTCGCTCACATGCCAGAGTACGCGTAGAATCTACGGTAAGTCTAACAACCAGCCGTAATATTTGCGTCCAGATAACGATAATGATGGAGGACGGCCCGTGACCGCCAACGGACTGCGCCGCGTCCTCGAACCGGGCGGAGTCTTGCCCCAGGCCGCGCAGCGACTCGACACCCGTCGCCCGATCTGGCCGGACGAGGTCCGGATCCGGGTCGAACGGCTCAACCTCGACGCCGCCTCCTTCCGCCAGTTCGCGCGGAAACATAGCGCCGCGGACGGCTCTGTGGATGGTGAGGCGATCCGTGACGAAGTGCTCGCCATCATCAGGGCACGCGGCAAGATGCAGAACCCCGTGACGGGGTCGGGTGGCATGCTCGTCGGGTGCGTCGAGGAGGTCGGCGAACACTCACCGCTGGGTCTCGCGGTGGGCGACCGGGTCAGCACCCTCGTCTCGCTCACGCTCACCCCCCTGGTGATCGAGGACGACCTGGTGAGGTGGGACGGAACCACCGAGCAGGTTCCCGCGGACGGCTACGCGATCCTGTTCGGACGCTCCGTCGCCGCGAAGCTACCCGTCGACCTGCCCGTCGACCTCTCCTTGTCTGTGATGGACGTCTGTGGTGCGCCTGCGCTGACCGCGCGGGTGGTGCGCGGCTATGACAACCCGACTGTGGTCGTGATCGGAGGGGCCGGCAAGTCCGGTTCACTCTCCCTGGCCGCCGCACGGCAGGCCGGCGCCGGGCGAACGATCGGCGTTGTCCCGAACCAGAGGGAGCTCGACCTCCTGGAGTCGGCTGGGCTGGCCGACGTCGTCGTGCGTGCGGACGCACGCGACCCGGTCGCACTGTCGGAGGCTGTCACCCGAGCCGGTGGTCCGGCCGACGTGAGCGTGGTCTGCGTCGATGTCGCGGGGTGTGAGGGTGGGGCGATCCTGTCCACCCGCGACGGCGGCACCGTCATCTTCTTCTCGATGGCAACCTCGTTCACCGCGGCCGCGCTCGGCGCCGAGGGCCTCGCCGCGGATGTCACCATGCTCGTGGGGAACGGCTACGTGCCCGGACACGCGGACTACGCCCTATCACTCCTGCGTGCCCACGATGGAGTGCGTGCTCTGTTCGAGAAGCGGCGATGAAGCACAATGACCCCGTGACTTCCTCCTCGACGCGCACACTTCTGCGCGGTGGGCACGTCTACACCCCCAACGGCTTCCTCAACGGCTCCCTCAACGGCTCCCTCAACGGCTCATTGGGCGATGGGCACGCCACGGCGATGTGCATCGAGGACGGGCTGGTGGTGTGGACCGGCGATGACGACGCATCCGCGCACTTCGCCGACAACGCCGAACGGACCATCGAGCTCGGTGGGCGACTGGTCACACCGGCGTTCGTGGACTCCCACGCGCATCTGGGTCAGACCGGCGTTGCCATGGCGAGCCTCGACCTCGCGGCGGCGGGGTCGCTGCGTGACGCGCTGGACATCCTCGCGGACTACGCCCGAAGGTCGACCGCCACGATGGTGCTCGGCTTCGGGTGGGATGAGACACAGTGGCCAGAGCAGCGGTGTCCGACCCGCGCCGAGGTCGACCGCGCGATCGGGCAGCGGCCGGCGTACCTCGCCCGGGTCGACATGCACTCCGCTGTCGTCTCCAGCGCATTCCTGGACGCCTTCCCTCAGCTCGCCGGCCTCGATGGGTACGACGCGGGGGGACATGTCGCGCGGGAGGCTCACCATCGAGGCCGGGAGGCGGTCCACCAGATGGTGCCCGCCTCCGCCCGCGAGGACGCGATCCGTTCCGCGCTCCATCGGGCCGCGGGACAGGGGATCGCCATGGTGCACGAGCTCGGGGCGCCGCACATCTCACCGGCCGGCGACTTCGCGATCATCGACACCATGCGTGCGCAGGAACCGTTGCCCGAGGTGGTCGGCTACTGGGGTCAGCTCGACGGGATCGACCATGCCCGAGAGCTCGGCTGCGTCGGCGCCGGGGGCGATCTGTGTGCGGACGGCGCCATCGGGTCGCGCACCGCCGCGATGCACGCGCCGTACGCCGACGACGCCACGTCGGGGAATCTCTACCTCGGCGCCGAACAGGTCACTCGCCACGTGCTCGCCTGCACCGAGGCAGGACTCCAAGCCGGTTTCCACGTGATCGGTGACCGCGCGGTCACCGAGGTCGTCGCCGGGTTTGGTCAGGCCGCGGCAATTCTCGGCGCTCCCGCGATCGTTCGCGCCCGGCACCGGATCGAGCACCTGGAGATGATCGGCCCGGAGGACATCACCACCCTCGCGGAGCTGGGTGTGACCGCCAGCATGCAGCCGATGTTCGACGACCTCTGGGGTGGCGAGGAGTCGCTGTACGCCCAGCGCCTCGGTGCTGACCGGGCCGCTGCGATGAACGCGTTCGGGTCGCTGAACCGGGCAGGTGTCGCGCTGGCCTTCGGCTCCGACACCCCGGTCACCCCGTTCGCGCCCTGGTCGGCTGTGCGTGCCGCCGCGGCGCACCGCACCGAGTCCGAGCGAATCGCCGTGTGCGACGCGTTCAACGCGCACACGCGGGGTGGCTGGCGAGCCGCGCGCCGTGACGAGGGCGGGCTGATCGCGCCCGGAGCCCCGGCATCCGTCGCCGTGTGGGACGTCCCCGGCAATCTCGGCGTACCCCGGCTTCCCGACCTGCACCCAGACCACGACCTGCCCACGTGCGTGATGACGCTCGTGAACGGCCACGTCGCCTTCGAAGAATCAGGAGCCCTGTCCTCATGACAGCCCAGCCAAAAGGAAAGCTTGCGCTCGACCCGTCGACTGTGCGCCAGGCGCGCACGCTGGCTCGTCGGGCGGGACGCCCCATCGTGAGCATGGCCAAGAAGCACACCACCGTCTCGGTTGAACGCGCCACCCTGCGACTCGCCGGTCTCCAGGGCGCCGACGCCGACGGCATCCCGTGGGTCAACCGGCTCCTGGACGCGACGCGTGGCGACGTCGGGATCGAGCACGGGATTGCTGTGCCGGTGTGGGACGCGCTCGTCCGCGGCGAGGCAGATGACCTGTCCACGCTGGCCCAGAAGGCGGCGGTCGGGTCGGTGCGGTTCCGGATCCCCGAAGGTCGAGACCTGACCCGCGCGAAGACGGCAGCCAAGAAGCAGGTGGGGGCCGGGATCCGGCAGGTAGACTCCCGCCGCCGCGAGCGGGACCGCCTGGTCAAGAGGTGGGGGGACCCGGACCACAAGCCGTGGATCTACCTGATCGTGGCCACAGGCGACATCTACGAGGACATCCCCCAGGCCCAGCAGGCGGCCCGGGAGGGTGCCGACGTGATCGCGGTGATCCGTTCCACCGGCCAGTCGCTGTTGGACTACGTTCCTGAGGGCGCCACCCGGGAGGGGTTCGCGGGGACCTACGCCACGCAGGAGAACTTCCGGCTGATGCGTGAGTCGCTGGACGAGACCAGCGCCGAGCTCGGTCGCTACATCCGGCTCACCAACTATGCCTCAGGCCTGTGCATGCCGGAGATCGCCGCCCTCGCAGGCATGCAGCGCCTCGACATGATGCTCAACGACTCGATGTACGGCATCCTGTTCCGCGACATCAACCCGGTGCGCACGTTCGTCGACCAGCGGTTCAGTCGCCAGGTCCACGCCCGCGCCGGGATCGTCATCAACACCGGGGAGGACAACTACCTCACCACCGCCGACGCGGTCGAGGCCGCGCACACGGTCACCGTTTCGCAGCTGCTCAACGAGTACTTCGCGAAGGAGGCCGGCCTCGAAGACTGGCAGCTCGGCCTGGGGCATGCCTTCGAGATCAACCCCGACCTGCCGGACAGCTTCCGGTTGGAGCTTGCCCACGCCATGCTCGCCCGCGACCTGTTCCCGAACGCACCGCTGAAGTGGATGCCGCCGACGCGACATATGACCGGGGACGTGTTTCGCGGCTACCTGCTGGACGGGTTCTTCAACCTGGCCGGTGCCCTGACCGGGCAGAGCATCCTGCTGGTCGGGATGATGACCGAGGCAGTGGTCACCCCCTGGTTGTCCGACCGCGACCTCGCCCTGCAGAACGTGCGCTACGTGATGAGTGCCGCAGGCAAGCTGCACGAGGACTTCCGGCCCGAGCCGGACGGCTTCATCGCCGAGCGGGCCCGGCAGGTGCTGGCCGAGGGCATCGAGCTGCTGGAGAGGATCCTGGCTCACGAGGGCAGGACCGGCTTGCTTGACGCGATCGCCGACGGCACCTTCGGTCTGATGAAGCGTCCCGCCGACGCCGGCCGCGGCCTGGAAGGCGTCGCGAAGAAGGCGCCCGGCTACTACAACCCCGCCAGCGACATCCTGGACCGATCATGAGGGTGTGTACGGCGGGTCCGGCTGCGCGGTGGGGGCCAGCCGCCCAACCGGCCTCGCTCGTTCCTCGCTCGGCTGCCAGGCCCATCCACGGTCGCCCGGCCCCCACCCCTCCGCCCGACCCGCTGACCGCGCCCGGCCCGGCGATCGCAGCCCACCAGGAGCCCCGATGACGATCCTGCGGCCGTACGGCGACACCACGGGCGACGGAATGGTGCAGCTGTCGTTCACCCTGCCGATGCCGAACTCCAAGATCGCCGAAGGAGCCGCGACCCAGCTGGCGAACAAGATGGGGATGGACCCGGCGATGGTGGTCCATGCCAGGCCGATGGGTCCCGGCTTCACCTTCTTCGTGGTCTATGGCCGGGTCAACCACCTGGTGGACCCTTCCCAGGTCGAGGTGGTTGAGCGTGACTACCCGCTGCTCTCGCCCAAGGAGGTCAACCTGGTGATCCGCAAGGGGCTGCGCCGTCGGCTCGTCGTGGTCGGCGGATGCATCGGGACCGACGCGCACACTGTCGGTATCGACGCGATCCTCAATATCAAGGGCTTCGCAGGAGAGAAGGGGCTCGAGTACTACCGCGAGATCAAGGTGGTCAACCTCGGGGCCCAGGTCTCGGTTCCGCAGCTGGTCGCCCGTGCCCGGGACGAACGCGCGGACGCCGTACTCGTCTCTCAGGTGGTCAGCCAGCGAGACGCGCACATCGCGAACACCCGGGAGATGTCGGCCGCGTTCCGCGAGTCCTACCCGGCGGAGACGCGACCGCTGATGATCGTGGGGGGTCCACGCTTCGACGAGACGATGGCCGGCGAGCTCGGGGTGGACCGGGTCTTCGCTCGAGGCACCACCCCGGGCGAGGTGGCCAGCTATCTCGTCGAGGAGCTGGTGAACCGGTCTCGGACGAGGAAGGCGGCTGCGTCATGACGCAGCCGCCCGCCGGCCAGCGTCCCGAGCCCGGACCGCAGGTGGGCCTGACGGCGACCCACCGCAGATACGTTCCTTACTCCGACGCCCACTACGCAGGCAACCTCGTCGACGGCGCGTACTCCCTTGCCCTGTTCGGCGACGTGGCCACCGAGGTGTGCATCCGCGGCGACGGTGACGAAGGCCTGCTCGCGTCCTACTCCGAGGTCGCGTTCAAGGCTCCGGTTCGCGCCGGTGACATAGTCGAGGTGTCCGCTGTGGTGGTCCGGGTGGGGAACCGTTCGCGAACCATCGAGTTCGTCGCCACGGTCGTTGCTCGGGGTCGACCGGACATCTCGGTCTCGAGTGCCGCGATGCTCGACGAACCGATCGTCGCCACCACCGCAACCGGGACCGTCGTCGTAGCGCCGAGGGGCTGACCGACTCGCCTGGGCCGCGGGCGGCGTGTCGGGCGGCGACACGCCGCGCCAGACGATTTTCTGTCTTCAACCTGATCGCCAGCAGACCCATCCTGACCTGCGTCTTCGCCAATAACTGCAGGTCATGGCGTGGTTGACAGCGCCCACCGCCGTAGGCCTAGGTTAAAGACCGTTCCACCAAGCAGGTCGTTTCGGCGGACTGACGTCCAGGTGGCCGCGTGACCAGGTCGGGTACCACGAACCTAGGGGACGCGGTTCCCGGAGGCCGGCCCCGCTGCAGCGGGGGGGAACACGGACAAGAGCCCGAGCCCAGTAGACAACGGATCCGCCTTTTCGCACCCAGCGGAAGTGGGTTCGGTCCGAAGGGTTCGGGCTCTTTTCGCTTTCCACGATCGGTAGGTTGGGTCTGTGCTGATCGCCCGTCTGGCCCTCGCCGCCTTGGCGGGTGCCGCAGTGGGGGTGAGCTTCGAACCGCTGCGCCTGGTCTACCTGCTGCCCTTCGCGATCGCCCTGTTCGCTCTCGTGTGCCATGAGGTGTCGCTGCGCGGGGGCTTCCTGCTCGGGACCGTGTTCGGTCTCGCCTTCCTGCTGGTTCTGCTTCCGTGGCTGCAGGTCATCGGGGTGGACGCATGGATCGGGGTGGCGCTTCTCGAGGCGTTGTTCTACGGACTCCTGGGCCTGGGCACCGTAGCCGTGCTGCGGCTGCCACCGTGGCCCCTGTTGACCGCCTTCTTGTGGGTGGGGGTCGAGATGCTGCGGGGAGTGCTGCCGTTCGGCGGGTTTCCCTGGGGCCGCCTGGCGTTCGCGACGGTCGACACGCCGGTGGCGCCGCTGTTCGCCTACACCGGCGCGGCGGGAGCCACGTTGGCGGTGGCCCTGGTTGGCACCGTGCTGGCCTGGACGGCTACCAGGGTACGCCGGACGCCGGCCCGGGCGGTGGCCGTTCTCGTCCTCACCTGTCTCCTCGCGTCGATAGGTTCGGCGTTCCCGCTCAACAGCCCTTCGCCGAGCGAGAACGCCGACTCGGTCACTGTCGCCGCCGTGCAGGGCAACGTCCCGGGGGAGGGAATGAACGCCTTTTCCGAGCGGAGGGCCGTCCTGGACAACCACGTCACCGCCACCAAGGACTTCGCCGCGCAGGTGGAGTCAGGTGAGGCGCCCGCGCCGGACATCGTGATCTGGCCGGAGAACTCCACCGACATCGACCCGTTCACGGACCCCACGGTCAACGCAGACATCCAGGAGGCCGTCGACGCGGTGGGGGTGCCGGTGCTGGTGGGTGCCATCGTCGATGGCGAGGAGCCCACCGACGTCCTCAACCAGGGCATCGTGTGGCGCCCGGGCACCGGTCCTGGGCAGAGATACTCCAAGACCCACCCGGTGCCGTTCGGGGAGTACATCCCGTTCCGCGACCAGCTGGCGAGGTACATCACCCGGCTCGACCAGATCCCACGCGACATGGTGCCGGGCTCCGAGCCAGGCCTGCTGGAGATGAACGGCACCATCGTCGGCGACGTGATCTGCTTCGAGGTCGCCTACGACGCCCTGGTGCGCGATGTGGTCCGGGGGGGCGCAGAGGTGCTGGTGGTACAGACCAACAACGCCACCTACATGGGCACCGGCCAGATCGAGCAGCAGTTCGCGATCTCGCGGCTGCGCGCCATCGAGAGCGGACGCTACCTGGTCGTCGCCGCCACCAACGGGGTGTCTGGGATCATCTCCCCACGGGGGAAGGTGGTTGAGCGCGCACCCACCCGAACGCAGGCCGTTCTCACGCACACCCTGCAGCCGGCCACTGGCATCACCGCGGGCATCCGGTTCGGGGTGTGGATCGAAATGTCGGTGAGCCTTCTCGCGACGGTGGGCCTCGCCCTGGGGGTCGCGACCGGCTTCCGTCGCCGGCGCGATCACGCCAAGGGGCCGAGTCCCGAGAAGCACTACGTGGACGCATGAAACCGGCTTCACTGCGACCGATGGTGATGGTGCTGCCGACCTACAACGAGGTGGACAACCTCGAGTGGATCGTGCGTCGGCTGCGCAAGGCAGTTCCGGCGACCGACGTACTCGTCGTCGACGACCAGTCACCCGACGGCACGGGGGACCTCGCGGACCAGCTGGCCGCCGAAGACGCGCAGGTCCACGTCCTGCACCGGACCGCGAAGGAGGGGCTGGGAGCGGCCTACCTGAACGGTTTCCGGGTGGCCCTCGAGCGGGGGTACGACGTGATCGGTGAGATGGACGCCGACGGTTCCCACCAGCCTGAGCAGCTTCCGCAGCTCATCTCGGCCCTCGTCGGCGCCGACCTCGTCCTCGGGTCGCGCTGGGTGCCCGGTGGGTCGGTGACGAACTGGCCGCGGTTCCGTGAGGCGCTCTCTCGCGGTGGCAACACCTACACGCGGCTGCTGCTCGGCATCCCGGTCAGGGACGCGACCGGCGGGTTTCGGCTTTTCCGGCGTACGACGCTGGAGGCGCTGGACCTGCGCACGGTCAACTCGACGGGCTACTGCTTCCAGGCCGACCTCGTCCGGCGCGCCGTCGCCGCGGGACTCCGGGTGCGAGAGGTCCCTATCGAGTTCGTCGAACGGGTCCGGGGGCAATCGAAGATGACCCCCCGGGTGGCCGCGGAGTCGCTGCGACGGATCACCGGCTGGGGCCTCCACGAGCGTAGGAAGCAGATCCGCGACGTACTCTGGAGGAGAACGACGCGTAGCCCGGAGCAGAGGTGACACAGGTGAGGCGCAGGATCCCGGTGGGAGTGCTGGTCGTACTCTTCATCCTCGTCCCGTTGGCGGAGATCTACGTCCTGATCCAGGTCGGCCAGGTGATCGGTGCGCTGTGGACCGTGCTGCTGCTGATCGCGGTCAGCGTCCTGGGCAGCTACCTGATCAAGCTTGAGGGGGCCCGTGCGTGGCGGGCGCTACGCAACGCTCTGGAGAGCAACCGGATGCCGGCTCGCGAGCTGGTCGACGGAGCGCTGATCCTGATCGGGGGCACCTTGCTGCTCACGCCCGGATTCCTGTCCGACGCGCTCGGCCTGTTCTGCATCCTTCCGTTCACCCGCCCGCTCGCCCGTCGGGTGCTGGTCGGGTTCGTGACGCGCAAGCTCCTCGGCGACAGCAGCGGGCCCTCAAGCAACTCCTCCGGCAGCTCCTCCCGCGGCCCCCGGACACGACAACGCCCCGGACCAGATTCAGTGGTCCAGGGCGAGGTTGTCGACTAAGTCAGTCGGTCAGCGCTTGTTCAGGCGCTCTTCCGGGTCTTCGACTTGCGCGGGCGGTGCAGGTGCGCCGGACCGATCTCGCCCCCGCGCAGCAGGTCGAGACGCTCAGCCAGGATGTCTTCGAGCTCCTTGATCGAACGGCGCTCGAGCAGCATGTCCCAGTGGGTGCGGACCGGCTTCACGTTCTTCGCGACCGGAAGCGTCCCGTCGGCGGCTAGTGCCTCCGCACCACAGCGTGGGCACTCCCAGACAGCGGGCACGTCGGCCTCGGCCGACATCGGGATCTCGAACTCGTGTCCTCGTTTGCAGATGTATCCGACCTGTTGACGTGCCGCGAACTCGATTCCGCGCTCGTCCTCGAAACTTTGGCCCCCAAGGCGGGCGCCGCGTAGTGTCCGCTCTCCCATGAGCCACCTCCTGATGTTGATTTCGCGTGTACGACGTGATGACGGTCAACTGTCCACGATAGGGGCGACAGCGACTCCATCCCAAATCCACAACGAACCGTGGGCGACAGTGATTCCCAGACAGTGATCCCAGTCGGGCGGCTACCTCCCGTGTGTTATCGCACACCTACCCGGTTCGTGACCTCTTCACACCTCCCCGCCCACCCTAAACGACCGCCGGGGCGGTGTTCCCGGCCTCCCGGATGCCCCGAGCCGGGTCGACCTTGAGCAGGAGCAGGCCGCCGATCACGAAAAAGATGATCAGCGCGAAGATCGCGGGCCGGTAGGAGTCAGTGAGCTGGTAGACGAGACCGAACACGAGCGTTCCCAGCCAGCTCGTGCCCCGCTCGCAGGCCTGGTAGAGGCTGAAGTACTCCGCCTCCCGCCCACGGGGTATCAGCAGGCTGAAGAAGGAGCGGGACAGCGCCTGGGTGCCGCCCAGCACCAGGCCGATGCTGACCGCGAGGGCCAGGAAGAACGCGATCTGCCTCTCCGGGATGAAGAAGGCGGCGCTCACCACGAGCATCCAGACGAGCAGGCCAGCCAGGATCACCTTGCGGCTGCCGTACCGCTGCGCCGCCGCGCCGAACAGAAGGGCGCCGCCGAACGCCACGAACTGGACCAGCAGGATCGTGGCGATCAAGGTGGAGGTCCCGAAGCCGAGCTGCTTCTCGCCGTACACCGAGGCCGACGCGATCACGGTCTGGATGCCGTCGTTGTAGAACAGGTAGGCCAGCAGGAAGGTCAACGTGGTCGGGTAGGCTCGCAGACCCCGCAACGTCGCGAACAGTTGCCCGAACGACTGACGCACGAGCGAGCCCTTCTCCGCTACGACGGCCACCGGCGCACGGTTGCGAATCCCGAGGTAGGGGATGAACGTGAAACCGGCCCACCAGACCGCCGCCGTCACCAGGCTGACCCGCACCGCCATCCCGGTGGAGAGACCGAGGGCGTCGTGCAGGGTGACGACCACCAGGTTCACCGCGAGCAGCAGCCCCCCGCCGAGGTACCCGAGGGCCCATCCTCGCGAGGAAACCCGGTCGCGTTCGTCGGTCGTGGCTATCTCGCAGAGGATCGCGTCGTAGACCACCAACGATGAGCCGAGGGCGATGTTGGCGCCGAAGAGCAGCGCCGCCCCGAGCTCCCAGTTGGAGCCGGTCACGAAGAACATCATCGCGGCACAGGCACTGCCTGCCCACGCGAAGCCGGCCATGATCTGGGTCTTGCGCGCGGAGCGGTCCGCCGCAGCGCCCACGATCGGCAGGACCAGGGCGGAGATGACCGTCGCGAGCGTGACCACGTAGAACACCAGCGAGCCGGGCGAGACAGTGAGGAAGCCGAGCACGGTGAGGTCTGTCCTGCACGGCGCGTCGACTGTGCCGGGCTCGCCACATGCCGCGGTCTCGGCGACCGAGATCAGATACGGCGCGAAGAGGACCGTCGCGATCGTGGTGACATAGGCAGAGTTGGCCCAGTCGTACCAGTACCACGCGCGCTGCTCCTTGCGCCGGGCCGAGGGCTCAGGCTCGGCGGCATCGCTGTGGCCACGGGGAGTCTGGGTCATCGCGCGGCTTCCATCCATTGGCCCCGCTCGATGAGCACGTCGCGGAGCAGGTCGGTGCGGTCGGTGATCAGCCCGTCGACGCCTCGGTCCAGCAGTTCGTGCATCTCCGCAGGGTCGTCAACTGTCCACACATGCACATGCACGCCCAGTGCATGAGCCCGCTCAATGAGACCGGGGGTGACGATCCGCAGGCGACCCCGTCGGTGCGGGACCTGTAGCGCAGCGGGACGGTCGGTGGTGAGCAGCCCGACAGATCGGTGGCCGGGAAGGAAGCGAAACAGCCCGACTTCGCGCGGACTGGCGGCGGTAGCCACCCGCCGCCCGATGGCGCGGTGGAACGCGTTCAACCGGCGCTCGGAGAAGGAGCCGACACAGACCCGGTCGTAGGCGTTCATCGAGGCGATCAGGTGGGCCAGCGGGCGGATCGCTGCGTTGGACTTGATGTCGATGTTGAAGCACGCTTGTGGGAACCGCTCGAACAGGGAGTTTATGGTGGGGATCTGCTCCGTGCCACCGATCAGCGCCTCGGCGACCCGCGAGCTGTCCAGGTCCGCGATCGACCCCTCTGTCTCGGTGACCCGGTCCAGCACCTCGTCGTGGAACGCCAGGAGCGTCCCGTCCTTGGTCACATGCACGTCGGTCTCCAGGTAGCGGTAGCCGAGGTCGAACGCATGCTGGAACGCGGCCTGGCTGTTCTCCAGACCCTCGATCTCGGGGTGGAACGAACCACCGCGGTGGGCGAACGCGAGCACCGATCCTGGCTGGTCCAGCCCCGCGTCGAGATAGCGGTAACCGGTTCGCGGTCGGGTCACGTGAGCAGTATCTACCGTCATGACTCCATGCTGACGGCGAATCGCGGCGACTGGTATCCGCGTTCCTACTCACCTTTCCGTGTGGTCGCCCCGTAGGCGGGCGTTGCGCCCCCTACGCATCGCGGCGGGGGAGTACGGTCGGTTGCATGGACGAGATGACCTGCCCCAAGTGCCAGTCGGCAATGTCCACGCGCACGCTCGGGTACGCGGCGATCAGCCAGTGCACGTCGTGCGGGGGGGTTTTCCTCGACCGCGGAGACCTCGGCAATCTCGTCGAGGCGGAGAACGACTGGCACCGCGACAGTGGCTTCAAGACCGCGCCGATACCGCGGATCACGCCTGACATGACCGCTCCGCCTCCGAGCCGGCCGAAGCCTCGCTCCTACATCGAAACCCTCTTCACCTGACTCTCAGCCCCGCGGGCCACAGTTTCATCAAGGTATGCGGGCGAACCTGCACGTCCCACGACGAGTTCGTCATGGGGAGTGCAGGTCTGTTGTGGGAAGTCGTCCGCGTCAGGCGTCGGGAAGTTGCTCCGCGTCAGCCTCAGATGTCGCGGAAGGTCTCGATCCGGGCGCCGAGGCTGTTCAGGCGTTCGGCCAGATCCTCGTAGCCTCGGTTGATGACGTAGACCGATCGCAGCACCGACGTACCCTTCGAGGCGAGCATGGCCAGCAGAATCACCACCGCGGGACGAAGCGCCGGGGGGCAGACGATCTCCGCCCCCGACCAGCGGGTGGGCCCCTCGATCATCACCCGGTGCGGGTCCAGGAGCTTGACCTGCGCGCCGAGCTTGGTCAGCTCGGTCAGGTAGATCGCGCGGTTCTCATACACCCAGTCATGCAGCAGCGTCTGCCCCTGCGCGGCGGCGGCGATCACCGCGAAGAAGGGAAGATTGTCGATGTTGAGCCCGGGGAACGGCATCGGGTGGATCTTGTCGATGGGGGAGTGCAGCTCCGAGAGCCGCGTGGTGATGTCGACCAGCCGGGTGTGCCCGTTGGCGGCGACGTACTCGTCGCCGCGGTGGTAGTTGAACCCCATCTCCTCCAGCAGGGCGAGCTCGATCTCGAGGAACTCGATCGGAACCCGTGAGATCGATATCTCGGACTGGGTGACGATCGCGGCGGCCAACAGCGACATCGCCTCGATCGGATCCTCCGAAGGCGCGTACTCGACGTCGATGTCGATCTGCTTGCGGCCGTGCACGGAAAGGGTGGTGGTGCCGATCCCGTCGATGTGGACGCCGAGCTTCTGCAGGAAGAAGCACAGGTCTTGGACCATGTAGTTGGGGCTGGCGTTGCGAATCACGGTCACCCCCTCGTTGCGTGCTGCCGCGAGGAGCGCGTTCTCGGTGACGGTGTCGCCACGTTCGGTGAGCACGATCGGCCTGGACGGGGTGACGGCGCGGTTGACGGTGGCGTGGTAGCTGCCCTCGGTGGCCTTCACATCGAGACCGAAGGGGCGCAGGGCGGCCATGTGAGGTTCGACCGTGCGGGTCCCGAGGTCGCAACCACCGGCGTACGGCAGCTCGAAGGTGTCCTCGTGGTGCATCAGCGGCCCGAGGAACATGATGATCGAGCGGGTACGCCGGGCGGCATCGGCGTCCATCGTGGTTAGGTCGATCTCGGCGGGGGGAACGATCTCGAGGTCGTTGTCGTCGTTGAGCCACCGGGTCTGCACCCCGATGCTGTCCAGGACTTCGAGCAGCCGGTTGACCTCTTCGATGCGCGCGACCTTGCGCAGCGTCGTGCGCCCCCGGTTGAGCAGCGACGCGCACAACAGCGCCACGCCCGCGTTCTTGGAGGACTTCACGTCGATGTTGCCCGAGAGCGTGGTGGGGCCCTTGACGCGCAGATGGGTCGGACCCGAGCCGAGCGAGACGATCTCGGAGTTGGTCGCGTCACCGATTCGCGCGAGCATTTCCAGACTCAGATTCTGGTGACCGCGTTCGATGCGGTTGACCGCGCTCTGGCTGGTGCTCAGCACGTCGGCGAGCTGCTGCTGCGTCAAACCACGGTGCCTGCGGGCGTCCCGGATCAGATGTCCGATACGACTCAGGTAGGCCTCGCTCATGCACGGGATCCTATCTCAGATATGAGATACGTCCTTGTTGCCGCGCAGAGGGGCGAGCATAGGATGCGAGGCATGCGAGTGACGACGATTCACGGACCCCGGGACATCCGCCTCGAGGAGCGCCCCGCGCCGACCATCGACGCGCCTACCGAGGCGGTGGTGAAGGTGGTGGCCGGCTGCATCTGCGGCTCCGACCTGTGGCCCTACCGCGGCGAGAACGAGATCACACCGGGTGACCCGATCGGGCACGAGATGGTCGGCGTGGTGGAGGAGGTCGGCTCCGAGGTCTCTTCGTTCGGTCCCGGTGACTTCGTGATCGCGCCCTTCTGCCACTGCGACAACACGTGTGTGCACTGTCGGGCCGGGATGCAGTCGGCCTGCGAGAACGTCGCGATGACTGCCGGGGGCCAGGGTGAGTACGCCAAGGTCCATCAGGCGCAGGGCAGCCTGGTGAAGACCCAGGAGACGCCTGACCCGGACATGATCCCGTCGCTTCTGAGCTTGTCCGATGTGATGGCCACCGGCTGGCATGCAGCAGTCTCCGCCGGCGTACGACCCGGATGCACTGCGGTGGTCGTCGGGGACGGCGCGGTCGGCCTGTGCGGTGTGCTGGCCGCGGCGCAGATGGGTGCGGACCGGGTGGTTTCGATGTCGCGGCATGAGCCGCGGCAGAAGATCGCGATGGCGTTCGGTGCCACGGAGTTCGTTGCCGAGCGAGACGAGGAGGGTGTGCAACGCATTCTCGACCTCACGGACGGGGTCGGCGCGGACGCGGTGCTCGAGTGCGTGGGCACGGACCAGTCGATGAGGACCGCCTTCAAGATCGCACGCCCGGGGTCGACCGTCGGATTCGTTGGTGTCCCGCACGACGTGAAGCTGCCGGTAGGACGGATGTTCGGCAACAACGTCGGCCTGGCCGGTGGGTTGGCGCCGGTGCGCAAGTACCTTCCGGACCTGCTCGAGCGGGTACTTTCCGGCGCGATCAACCCCGGTCTGGTCTTCGACATGTCGCTGCCGCTCGACGAGGTCGCCGAGGGCTATCGGGCGATGGACGAACGCCGGGCGATCAAGGTGCTGCTGGAGCCCTAGTCATCGGCGACTGCGTGCCTCTCCAGGCCTTGTCGCTCCGCTGACGAGTCAGTCGGCGGACTTCTCGTGAGCGACGATGGCGGCGCCAACGACGCCCGCGGTGTTGCGCAGTGCCGCTGGGACGATCTCCGTCTCGATGTCGAGCAGAGGCAGGAACTTGTCAGTGTGCTTGCTGACGCCGCCACCGACCACGAACAGGTCGGGTGAGAACAGCTTCTCCACCCGCTGGTAGTACGTCGTCAAGCGTTCGGCCCACTGCTCCCAGGAGAGATCCTCCCGCTCCCGAGCGCTGTTGGCGGCCCTGCTCTCGGCGTCGTGACCGTCGATCTCGAGATGGCCGAGCTCTGAGTTCGGCACCAGGACACCTCCGTACACGAGCGCCGAACCGATGCCGGTGCCGAGCGTGGTGACGATGACCAGCCCCGACTCGTCCTTGGCGGCGCCGTACCGTGCCTCCGCCAGGCCGGCCGCGTCCGCGTCGTTGATCAGGGCGACCGTTCGACCAAGTCGATCGCCAAAGAGCTTGGCGGCGTCTTCGCCGATCCAGGACTTGTCGATGTTCGCCGCGGACCGCACGACACCGCGCACCACGACGCCGGGGATCGTGATGCCGACGGGGTCCGCCTCGTCTGCCCCGGATGTGCGGAGCAGCGCCTCGACCACGCGGGCGACGCTGTCCGGAGTCGCCTTGCCCGGAGTCTCGATCCGGACCCGCTCGGCGGAGAACTCTCCGGTTGTGTGGTCCACCGGGGCGCCCTTGATACCGCTGCCGCCGAAGTCGACTCCGAACGCGTGACGGTCTTTGGCGCTCATGTCGCCCAAGCTCCCCTGAGTGGCCTGCGGTGACGGCGAGCGCCGTCCGCGCTTCCTGGCTCTTCGGTGCGTCCTGTCACGCGACGTGTTTGGTTGAGCCGGGCGGCAAGCGCGCGAGGGTCGTCGGCCCACAAACTCACAGTCGTAGCCGAGAACACACCCTTTGCCGTCTCTATCGTCGTCGGTTGGTGGAGCCGGAGAGTGAGGTTGGTGCGACCAGACACACCCACGCTGAGGTGATCCCCATCCTCGTGTGGCTCTCGGTGGAAGGCGACCATTGCCGACGGTAGGTCGGCTTCCTTGGCAGCGGCGGCCGCGACGGCACGGCGAGGGACCTCGATGTCGTGATAGACACCGTTGCGGATGCGGAGTTCGTGGTCCGACAGCAAGTGGGGGCGGATGTGGTAGGCGGCGATTAGGCCCAGCATCCATACCAGGCCCCACAGGCTGATGATGTCGACGACAAGGCGGACGCGGTCCCACGGGAGGAGGATGAAGTGGAAGGCCACGGTTTCTGTAGCGGATCCGAACACCCAGAGCCACAGCACTGGGCTCGCCAACTGCGCGTACCCCCAAGGCTCCGATCCGGCTGGCACGTCCTTCCTGCGCAGGCAACAGACCAGAAGCGCTGAGTAGAGCTTTAGCTCCATCACGGCGTAACCTCCGGCAACGTGCGCCCACCCTGACGCCCTACTCATGCTCGCCGCCATCCCGAGCCGCCGCGTCAATGGCTGACTTCAGGCGCTCAGCCACCTCGCTGAGACCTGCCGCGAAGCAGTCGTACCGCCGAGCACTCATCTCGCCGAACAGCTCAGTCGCCAGCCCTGCGTGGCTGTCGAGGAGCCATTTGGTGGTGTTCCTGCCTTTGCTCGTGAGGTGCACCCGGGTGGCACGCCGGTCCGTCGCGTGCGCATGACGTGCAACGAAGGCGGTGGCCTCGAGCCCGTCGATGAGACCCGTCATGGTCCGGGGGGTCACTCCCACGGCGTCCGCCAACTCGCGCTGGGTGGCTTCAGGGCATCGTGCGAGTTCCCACAGCACGTGGGTACGCGCCTTCGTCAACCCCCGCGCGGCGAGTTCAGTAGCGGTGTCGCCCTCCACCTGTTCAACCACTAGGAGCAGGAGTCCAAGCGTGGCGGCGAACTCAGCTTCGCGGCTGGGAGCTCCATGCATATCGTGAGGTTAGCACACTATGTGGTTACCGCTGCATCGCCAGCGTCCAGACGGGGCCGATTGTGGCGGCGCTAGGCACCATCGGCGCGACGTGGCACGATCGGGCAGGTGACCAGCAGACCGGCCGCGGCGCAGCATCTGCGCGCCCTCGCGCGGCTGCGCCGCGTTCGCGACCGGATCGACCGGGAGTACGCGCAGCCCCTGGACGTCGAGGCCCTCGCCAGCGGCGCGCACATGTCGGCGGGGCACCTCAGCCGGGAGTTCCGGCTCGCCTAAGGCAAGTCGCCGTACGCCTATCTGATGACGCGGCGCATCGAGCGCGCGATGGCGCTGCTACGTCGAGGCGACCTCAGCGTCACCGAGGTCTGCTTTGCGGTCGGCTGCTCCTCGCTGGGCACCTTCAGCACGCGCTTCACCGAACTTGTCGGCGTTCCGCCCAGCGTCTATCGGCGCCGCGCGCAGCGCGCGACGGCGGGGATCCCGTCGTGCGTCGCGAAACAAGCGACCAGACCGATCAGGAATCGAGAAGCGCCGGCCACCGAGCCGCACCTAGTCTGACTGCCATGGACATCACCATTCACTCGAGCTTCCTTCCGCACAACGACCCGGACGCCTCCCTGGCCTTCTACCGCGACACCCTCGGCTTCGAGGTCCGCAACGACGTCGGATACGAGGGGATGCGCTGGATCACGGTCGGCCCCGCCGACCAGCTCGGCACGTCCATCGTCCTGCACCCGCCGGCCGCCGACCCCGGCATCACCGACGACGAGCGCCGCACCATCGCCGAGATGATGGCCAAGGGAACCTACGCCATCATCATCCTGGCCACCAAGGACCTCGACGGCACCTTCGCGCGGCTGCAGGCCAGCGACGCCGACGTCGTCCAGGAGCCGACCGAGCAGCCGTACGGGGTTCGCGACTGCGCCTTCCGCGATCCCGCGGGCAACCACGTCCGCATCAACGAGCTCCGCTGAGCCGTCCGGCGATCGCGGCCATGACCGGCCCAGACGGCACCGTGAAGGACCCCCCGCGCGACGTCGGTGGCAAGGTCCTGTGGCTGCTTGCCGCTGTCCTTCGACTGGGAGGACGAGGGGCTGCTGGTGGCCACGCCGACGGACAGCCCGACCGGCAGGAACCTCGCCGCCACCCGAACCGTTCGGCTCGGGCTGGGCCACACCCGCGCCGCATCCAGGCTTGGCGCGAGGTGAACGAGCTGCCCGACCGCGAGCTGATGCGCGACGGCCGCTGGTTGGTCTGACGCCTCGGCCAGGCGCGCCGCGTGACCGAGGCCCCGAACTGGTTAGATCGAGCCAGGCGACGCTGACGGAGACCGCGAAGGCGGCCCGCCCGACAGGTGGAGGCACGATGAGCAAGGCCACGACGACGGACACGCGGTCGCCTGCGCTGCACGTTGCCGACCACCACGATCTGATCCGCGTGCACGGCGCGCGTGTGAACAACCTCAAGGACGTCAGCATCGAGATCCCGAAGCGCCGGCTGACGGTGTTCACCGGCGTCTCCGGTTCGGGCAAGAGCTCGCTGGTGTTCGCCACGATCGCCGCGGAGTCGCAGCGGATGATCAACGAGACCTACAGCTCGTTCGTGCAGGGCTTCATGCCGACGCTGGCGCGGCCGGATGTCGACGCTCTGGATGGCCTGACGACGGCGATCATCGTGGACCAGGAGCGGATGGGCTCGAATCCCCGCTCCACCGTCGGGACCGCCTCGGACGCCAACGCGATGCTGCGCATCCTCTTCAGCCGGCTCGGGCAGCCGCATATCGGCTCGCCCAGCGCGTACTCGTTCAACGTCCCCTCGGTGAAGGCCAGCGGTGCGATCACCATCGAGCGCGGCGCCGGCAAGACGAAGACCGAGAAGGCGACCTTCACCCGTCTCGGCGGCATGTGTCCCCGCTGCGAGGGCATGGGCTCGGTCACCGACTTCGACCTCTCTGCGCTGTACGACGACAGCTTGTCGCTCAACGAGAGCGCGCTCACGATCCCCGGCTACAGCATGGACGGCTGGTACGGCCGCATCTTCCGCGGCTGCGGCTTCTTCGACCCGGACAAACCGATCCGCAAGTACGCCAGGAAGGAGCTCCACGACCTGCTCTACAAGGAGCCGACCAAGATCAAGATCGAGGGGATCAACCTGACGTACCAGGGGCTGATCCCGCAGATCCAGAAGTCGTTCCTGTCCAAGGACGTCGACGCGCTGCAGCCGCACATCCGCGCCTTCGTGGAACGGGCGGTGACGTTCACGACCTGTCCCGAGTGCGACGGCACCCGACTCAGCAAGGAGGCCCTGTCGTCGAAGATCAAGGGAAAGAACATCGCCGACGCCTGCTCGTTGCAGATCAGCGACGTGGCCGACTGGGTCCGTGGCCTCGACGAGCCGTCGGTGGCTCCGTTGCTCGCCGGGCTGCAACACCTCCTCGACTCGTTTGCGGAGATCGGGTTGGGATACCTCTCACTGGAACGGCCGTCGGGCACCCTGTCCGGGGGAGAGGCGCAGCGCACCAAGATGATCCGACACCTCGGGTCGTCGCTCACCGACGTCACCTACGTGTTCGACGAGCCCACGATCGGCCTGCACCCCCATGACATCGAGCGGATGAATGACCTGCTGCTGCAACTGCGGGACAAGGGCAACACCGTGCTCGTCGTGGAGCACAAGCCCGAGACCATCGCGATCGCCGACCACGTCGTCGACCTCGGCCCCGGCGCTGGCACGGAGGGCGGCACCCTGTGCTTCGAGGGCACCGTGGAGGGGCTGCGGGGGAGTGACACCACGACCGGCCGCCATCTTGACGACCGGGCCTCCTTGGAGCCGTCGGCGCGGACACCGTCGGGAGTGCTGGAGGTCCGCGGTGCCAGCACCCACAACCTGCAGGACGTCGACGTCGACATCCCGCTCGGCGTGCTGGTGGTGATCACGGGCGTCGCCGGCTCTGGCAAGAGCTCGCTGATCCACGGCTCGGTCTCCGGCCGCCACGGCGTGGTAGTGGTCGACCAGGGTGCCATCCGCGGTTCGCGACGGAGCAACCCGGCGACGTACACGGGGGTGCTCGACCCGATCCGCAAGGCGTTCGCGAAGGCCAACGGCGTGAAGCCGGCGCTCTTCAGCTCCAACTCCGAGGGCGCCTGCCCCACCTGCAACGGGGCCGGCGTCATCTACACCGACCTGGGCGTCATGGCCACCGTCGAATCCACCTGCGAGGAGTGCGAGGGGAAGCGGTTCCAGGCCGGGGTCCTGGAGTACAAGTTCGGCGGGAAGGACATCAGCGAGGTGCTAGGGATGTCGGTGGCCCAGGCCGAGGAGTTCTTCGGCGCCGGCGAGGCGCGCACCCCGGGCGCCCACAAGATCCTCGACCGGCTCGCCGACGTCGGGCTCGGCTACCTCCGCCTCGGCCAGCCGCTCACGACGCTGTCCGGCGGCGAGCGGCAGCGACTCAAGCTGGCCACCCAGATGGCCGAGAAAGGCGACGTCTACGTCCTGGACGAGCCGACCACCGGCCTGCACCTGGCCAACGTTGAGCAGTTGCTCGGCCTGATCGACCGGCTCGTCGACTCCGGCAAGTCGGTCATCGTCATCGCGCACCACCAGGCGGTCATGGCGCACGCCGACTGGATCATCGACCTCGGCCCCGGCGCCGGCCACGACGGCGGCCGGATCGTCTTCGAGGGCACACCCGCCGACCTCGTCGCCGCCGGCTCCACCCTCACCGGCGAGCACCTCGCGGCCTACGTCGGCACCTGACCGAGGCCCTCGCGGACACCGTGAGACGAGTTCTCGACTGTTTCGACTCGTCCTACTTCAATCGCCGATAAGTGACATTATGTCAATCAATAGTCTGGGGAGATCGGCGCGTGTTCACGCTGGACTCCGATTTCCAGGTCTACCGCCTGCACGGCCGGCAGCGGTTCGAGATCATCCCCGGCTGAACACCGACAGCGCGGAGCTCGCATGGACCACAGGCACGACACCGTTGTCCGTAGCGCGATCCCATGGCGGCACGGCCAGCCCCGCGGTGTGGGCCCGGCGCCAGCAACGCACCGGTGCTGTGCCGCACCAGTTGACCAGCAGGCTCACCCACGCAGCGCGTGATTGATCCGCGCCGCCTGTCGGGTGAGGTGGTCACGTTCAGCGAGGTTGGGGGCGGACCGGGCGGCGTCGGCGTACAACCGTGCCGCGGTCAGCAGGTCGTCCGCCTTCTCGTGGAGGTACGCCGAGGCGGCGGAGTGGCGGGGCAGGCCGGGTCCACGGTGGCCAGGGCCGCGAGGCCCGCCCGGGCGCCATCGGCCTCGCCGATCGCGACGGCCCGGTTGAGCTGCACGACCGGGCTGCCGGTGAGCCGGAGCAGCTCGTCGTACCAGCCGACGATCTGCACCCAGTCGGTCTCATCGACGCGCGGCGCGTCGGCGTGCAGGGCGGCGATAGCGGCCTGGGCCTGGAACTCACCGAGTCGGTCACGACCCAGCGCTGTCTGCAGGACGTCGACGCCCTCGGCGATGAGCCGGGTGTTCCAGCGGGATCGGTCCTGCTCGGCCAGGGGAACCAGGCTGCCGTCGCGCCCGGTCCGCGCCGGGCGCCGAGCGTGGTGCAGCAGCATCAACGCCAGCAGCCCCGGCCGCTGCCAGAACCGTCGCGTCGCGGCGGCCGGCCTCACATAGGAGGTGCGCCATGGCGGCGCTGCTCATCGGTTATGCAGGCTGTTCCACACGACACCCACACGTGGCCGTACACCGTTCCGCTGTCGGGACGGTTGATGTACGAGCGATGAGTTTCGGCGTGCCCGGTGGTCCTAGTTGAGGAAGTGAGCGGCGCGATCGGGCCCCGAGGACGATCCGACCGACAGCCCAACTCAGGCACCACGGACGGAGTTTATCGTGAGCAGTACTGTCAACACCGCACGCTCCGGCGATAAGCTCGGGGCGCTGGACCACGCGTTCACCGCGGTCATGCAGAAGAGCCCGATCCCTGGAGGCTGGACTTATCTGGTGATGCCCGGGTCCGCGGAGTTCTTCGGCACCCGCGGCCTGGTCAAAGTGCGCGGGACCATGGACGGCCAGCCCTTCCGGAGCTCCTTTATGGCACTGGGCGACGGGTCTCACAAGCTCCCGGTGGCGGCCGACCTCCGCCAGGCGATCGGCAAGGGTCCCGGCGAGAACATCAAGGTCCAATTGGACGAGCGGCTCGTCTGATCCCGCCCGCGGCAGCCGCTTCACGTCCGCGGCCTGGGTCGCGGACGTGAACTGGGTTGGCAGGCAATGCATTCACTGGACGGAGGAGACATGCTCGATCTGAATATTCTCGCGGCCCTACTGGCCGCCGTGGGCGCGTTTATGATCAGCGGGGCCTACTACGCAGCCCTCGGCACGCAGCTGGCACGCCTGTCCCCGGCGTATGCTGAGGCCGGAAGGTCGACTGCCGCGACGAACGTCGTGGAGCTGATGCGGAACCTGGTGCTGGCGGGCGTCGTCTCCGGCCTTGCCGCTGGCCTCGGCCTCGACAGCTTCGCCGAGTCGCTGTTGCTCGCGCTCGCACTGTGGGTAGGGTTCCCGGTCGTCTTGCTCGTGGGCTCCGTCTTCCACGAGCGGGTGCCACCGATGCTGGCCGCGATGCACAGCGGCGACTGGTTCCTCAAGCTCGTCGCGGTCGCCGGCGTCGTCACCGTCTGGCGCTGAGGTCCCACTTCGGCCGGCGCCCCGCCGCGTCCCGTTGGAGGATCGGCTCACGGGATAGGCGGCGTCCGGCGTCGGGGTGCCCGGTTGGGACTGGGTAAGGAACCTGAATCGCCCCCGAGCACGCGTTGTCCGATGCCGCCACGGCGAAGGCTTACATCTTGGAACTCATCTGGCTCATTGTCGTTGATTCCTGAGACTTGGGGGCATCTGCTTGTTCCGATCCATGTTGTCGACGTTCCAGCACTGCCGCCGATACTGATGTCGCGCAGCCGAAATCTGGACGTCTGCTTCAGGTCAGGCGGTGGCCGGCTGCCTCTATCCGCTGCACCCAAGCCGCCGCCTGTTCGGAGTGGAGAGGCGCATCGGTAAGGGAAAGTAGCCGCATTCCGCGGATGTGCCGTCCAAGTCCGTCTGGCGATAGGTCCGCCGAATGCCGATCGCCCTACGGGACCTACGGAAAACCGCTGCGAGTGGAGCCGCACGCCCTCAGGCATGCCGCTCCAGTCCGCAGTTGGCGTCAGGATTCGTCGGCTCTTGATACGCAGGGTGTCCAGGATCAGCGAGGCGGCGATGGACCCGCGCCTCCCAGGGTGCCAGCTGCGTCGCCGCTCCCCGGCTCCCCTGGTCCAGGTTGGTCAGCAACAGCTCACTGGACAACCACGCTTCAGCGTCCGGCACCTCAGCCGAGACATGGTGGGAGGAGAAGTTGGCGAGCACCAGGAGCTCGACATCATCGAGGCGCCGCGTGAACGCGTAGACGTTCGGGTCATCGGGCAACAGCATGGTGAAATCCCCGCGGGCAACGACCGGCTCACGATGGCGCAGCTCGATCAGTCGCCTGTAGTAGTGGAAGACCGAGCTCTGGTCCGCGATCTGCGAGTCGGCGTTGACCTCCTTGTAGTTCGGGTTCACCTCGATCCAGGGCGAACCCGAGGTGAACCCGGCATGTGGCGAGCTGTCCCACTGCATCGGCGTCCGGGCGTTGTCGCGGCCGCGCGACCTCAGCACGGCGAGCACGTCGTAAGGCGACCGTCCTAGCGACGTGGCCTCGGCGTAGAAGTTGACGGCCTCGATGTCGCGGAAGTTCTCGATACCGTCGAAGACCGTGTTCGTCATCGCGAGCTCCTCACCCTGGTAGACGTACGGCGTCCCCCGGTGCAGGTGCAGCACTGTGCCGAGCAGCTTTGCCGACCGCTCTCGGAAGGTGCCGTCGTCACCGAACCGGGACACCGCCCGTGGCTGATCATGGTTGTTCCAGTAGAGACTGTTCCAACCGACCTCTGCGAGGCCGTCCTGCCAGCGGCCCAGCGACTCCTTTAGCCTCGGCAGGGAGAACGGCGCGACGTCGTACTTGCCGTGGCCGGTGTCGACCTCCATGTGCTCGAACTGGAAGACCATGTCCACCTCCTGCCGCGCGGGGTCGGTGAACATCACCGCATCCTCGACGCTGACACCGGGCATCTCACCGACCACGAGGAGTTGTCCGTCGTGGTCGGAGAAGACCTGTTCGTGCATCTCGCGCAGGTACTCGTGGATCCGTGGACCGGAGAAGAAGTACGGCGTCCCGTCCCCATGCTGCTCCCCCGCGCGAACCTTGCCGTCGGGAAGGTCGGTCACCTTGGAGATGAAGTTGATGACGTCCATCCGGAAGCCGTCGACGCCGCGCGCCAGCCACCACCGCATCATGTCGTAGACCTCGTGACGGACCTCGGTGTTCTCCCAGTTCAGGTCAGGCTGTTTCCTGGAGAACAGATGTAGGTAGTACTCCCCCGTCGCCTGGTCGTGCTCCCAGGCCGACCCGGAGAAGAACGAGCCCCAGTTGTTCGGCTGGGCACGCCACCAGTACCAATCCCGCTTCGGGCCGTTCTTGTCCGAGCGCGACTCCACGAACCACGGGTGCTCGTCGGAGGTGTGGTTAACGACGAGGTCGATCACCAGCCTCATGCCCCGCTGATGGATCCCGGCCACGACCTCGTCGAAGACGTCCAGGTCGCCGAACACCGGGTCGATGTCGCGGTAGTCGCTGATGTCGTAACCGTTATCGTCCATCGGCGTTGGGTAGATCGGTGAGATCCACACGACATCGACGCCGAGAAGCCGCAGGTAGTCCAGACGAGTGAGAACACCCCCGAGGTCGCCGACGCCGTCACCATCGGAGTCGGAAAAGCTGCGCGGGTAGATCTGGTAGACCACTGCGCTCTGCCACCACTGCTGGTCCAATGGGCTCACTTTCGTCTATCGCCGGTTCCAGGATCAACCTAGGTCACGCCTGCTCCTGGTCACTGACCGCGTTTCAACTACGCAGTCGGACAAGTAGCCGCCGACCCCAACGAGAGCTGCGGGATCTCCTTGCGCGCCACCGTGGCCGCCGCGACACAGTCAATAGGAAAGTGAGCACAATGGGCTCCTGTCTCATCCGTGGGTCAGGGTCTGCCGGGAACAGCGCGACGGTGACCTCCGAGCCGTGACGTCTTCAGCCGGTGTAGGCGTTCACGACCTCAAGGGGGCTGGGTCCGGCGGGGCAGCCCGTTGTGCCGGGCTCGGCGAGTAGGACGGTCGCCCGGATCGGTCACGCTGACATGCTCCTCAGCCAGCTCAGCCAGCTCAGGGACCCGAAGCCGATACGCCCGCGCGGCACTCACCTGGCTCGCGAACGCGGAGGGCGATACAGCACCTCTGGCGGCCACCCCGCGGCGCACAATCGTCCGTACGGACGAAAATTACACGGGTTTCGGCCATAATCGGCGCAGGATCGTCCGTACGGACGAAAATTACACGCGGCTCGGCCATTGTCGGCGCAGGATCGTCCGTACGGACGAAAATGACGCGCCCCCGGGGCTCGCCCGACCGCAGGGAGCAACTCCCCGACGCCGAGATCGCCAGCGCGAACTGGTGCACTGGTACAAACGCCGACCCAATGCACCGCCTCGACCGTCCAGACCACCGGCAAGAGCAGAGGCCGAGTACAACGCTCAACAACAACTCGACAACCGGTCGAGACCAGACAACCGGGAGCCGATCAAACCCGCGACGATTCAGAGTAGATCAGTGTCCAAGCGGCGCACTGTGCGTGACTGGGACGGGCCGCCCGGGTCTCCCGGGGCGTGAGTCTGCCCTCGACCTGGTCTCGACAGGCTCGACCACCGGGGGCGGAGTGGTCTCGACAGGCTCGACCAGCCGGGGGACCCGAACGGCGTGCACTTCCGATGGCGCTCGACACACCCACAGATACATCAGGAGAGCCCATAATGACCCAATGACGGCATACATCTCGCACACATCGGTCGACTGCGCGAACTCTTTCCTGCTCTCTTCCTTCTGGCGGTCTGTCCTCGACTACCGAGACGATCCCGAGGACCCGAATGAGCCCGGTGATGAAGAGTGCATGATCTTCGCACCAGATCGCCGGCACCGCATTCTGTTCATCGAGGTGCCGGAGCCGAAGCAGAGCAAGAACCGAGTCCACTTCGACCTGCGCTCGCTCGACCGCACGCGAGACGAGGAGTTCGAAAGGCTTGTCGAACTCGGGGCGAGTCAACTGGCCGACCTCCGCAACGACGATGGCACCGGCTGGGTGGTGTTGGCCGACCCCGAAGGAAACGAGTTCTGCATCCTGCGAAGCGACGCCGAGGTGGCCGCCAACGCGTGACGTCAGGGCGGGCCCGGCCCGTGCAGCCAGAGCAGGGGTCCCGCGTCGTTGAGGGTCTGTGGCCAGGACGCGACGAGCCCGGAACCGGCGGACCGCGCGTTCACCTGGGACCTAGACGGAGTCTTCACGGCCGTGAGACTTGTCGATCCCAGCCCTCCGGCGAACGTCCTGGACTCCCTTGCGCCACCGTGGAGTGAAGCCTGTTGCCGAGACGCCCCGGTCGAGTGCGGTGGTCAGCTGGAGCACGACTCCGCCGACGAGCAGACCCGAGACCAGGTCGGTCAACCAGTGCCAGTTCAAGGTCAACGATGTCACCACCATCAGGATCGACAGGAACGGGACGATGCTCCAGAGCAGGATCCGGGCAACGCGTCCCGGATCCCCGTAGGTCAGCAGCAGGTATCCGAGGAGGCCGTAGACGAGCACGATGTTCGCGCTGTGGCCGGAGGGGTAGGCCATCCCGGCGGCGAAGAACGAGGGATCGGCGTCGTCGGGGTCACCGCGACCGAGCCCCAGCTTGAGGAGCAGCACCAGCAGGTTCAGGCAGAACACCGACAGCACCGCGACGACTGCGGGACGCAGGGTCCTGTGCTTGCGACAGACCACAAAGGTGGCCACCGCCAGGATCGGAAGGCAGACCGCACGCTGACCGATCCGGTCGAGGGCATACAACGCCGGGAGCCAGCCCCGCGGTGGCGGCGCAAGGTTGAAGTAGGCGTCCAGCTTGGCCATCGGGCCGATGGCAAGCAGTGTCACCGCGACGAAGACCAGTGCGAGGAATCCGGCGATCGCGAAACCCGAGGAGACCTCGGACTCCCAGCTCTCATGCTCGGACGTCTCCCGACGTGACCTGTGCACCCGATTCCCTCTCCCCTGCTTCGGTGACAAATATAGGCTGAGCGGCGTGTCCCGACTTCGGCGTCCCGGTCCATCGGTTCGCGTGCGTGTGCGTGAAGTGTCCGCCGGCACCGCTCGTCACCGCGAGGATCGCCTGGCCACCGAGGAACCGTTGGAGATCCGGCTGGCCTGGCCCGGCCGTCCCGCACAGCGGCTGAGCGTCACCATGCGCACGCCGGGCAACGATTTCGAGCTCGCGGCTGGATTCCTGATGTCCGAGGGCCTGGCCGGAGACGCGACCGATATACATACGGTGGCGTATTGCGTAGACCATACGATTCGGCCGGAGCAGGAGTTCAACGTCGTCACCGTCGAGCTCACCCGATCACCTCGTCGTACACCTTCGGTTCGGTACGACGGCCCTGGCGCGGCCGTCTCCGCCTGCGGGGTCTGTGGAAAGCAGAGCATCGACGAGGTGATGGCGATGAGGCCCGGCGACCACGCGGGGATCCCCCTCACCGAGAGGTGGCAGGGGCTGGTGGTCCCCGCAGATGTCCTTGTCGGAATCCCGGAATCTCTGCTCGCCGCACAACAAGTGTTCTCCTCGACCGGAGGCATCCACGCCGCCGGACTATTCGAAGCCGACGGCACACCGGTCGTGGTGCGCGAGGACGTCGGTCGTCACAACGCGGTCGACAAGGTGGTCGGGTCGCGGCTCCTCGCCCGTTCCAAGACGCAGCTCCCGGTGCTGTGTGTCAGCGGACGCATCGGGTTCGAGCTGGTGCAGAAGGCGGTCGCCGCAGGGGTGGGGGTGATCGCCGCGGTGGGTGCGCCCTCGAGCCTGGCGGTGTCGCTCGCCGCGCGGTCCGGCCTGTGCGCGGTGGGTTTCCTGCGCGACCAGCGCTTCGTGGTGTACACCGCCGCGGACCGGATCGGCGTGTGAGCCGCTGAACTGTCGGCGCCCCGATCTAGCGTCGGGGTGTGCGCATCCTCCACACGTCCGACTGGCATCTGGGTCGTTCCTTCCACCGAGAGGGAATGCTCGGTGCCCAGGCCGCCTTCATCGACCATCTCCTCGGCACGGTCGCGTCGGAACGGGTCGATCTGGTTGTCGTCTCCGGTGATATCTACGACCGTGCGCTGCCGCCGGTCGACGCGGTCGCGCTGGCCGACGACTCGTTCGCACGACTCGCGGCTTCACGGGCCACGGTGGTGGTCACCAGCGGCAACCACGACTCGGCTCGCAGGCTGGGGTTCAACTCGCGGCTGATCGACGCGTCGGGGACCTACTTCCGCACCCACGCCGCGTCCTGTGGCACGCCGGTCCTGCTCGAGGACCAGCATGGCCCGGTCGCCGTCTACGGCCTGCCCTACCTCGAGCCCGATGTGCTGCGCGAGCCCTGGCAGCTGGAATCGCGCAGCCACACCGCCGCGCTGCGAGAGGCGATGCGCCGGGTGGCCGTCGATCTCGCGGGGCGTCCGGACGGCACTCGCTCGGTTGCCATGGCGCACGCTTTCGTGGCTGGCGGTGCCGCCAGCGACAGTGAGCGCGACATCTCGGTCGGCGGGGTCTCGGTCGTGCCGGCCGGCATCTTCGAGAACGTCGACTACGCGGCTCTCGGCCACCTTCACGGCCGGCACACCCTCACCCCGACCATTCGGTACAGCGGCTCACCGCTGGCGTACTCGTTCTCCGAGGCCAACCATCTCAAGGGCGCCTGGATCGTGGACCTGGGCAAGGACGGTTTCGAGAACGCCGACTTCGTGGAGGCTCCCGTTCCTCGCAGACTTGCCACCATCCGCGGTGAGCTGGAGCGGCTGCTCCACGACGTCACCCACGCAGCCAAGGAGGACTGCTGGGTCCAGGCCGTGGTCACCGACCCCGTCCGCCCGGCGCGGGCCATGGAACGCCTACGCAGCCGTTTCCCGCACACCCTGGTCCTGTCCTTCGAGCCGTCGGGGGGACGCGCGGCCGGTGCGCCGGAGAGTAGTCGCCTCGCCGGCCGCAGCGACCACGCCATCGCTCTAGACTTCGTCACCGACGTCCGCGGAACGCCGGCTACCGACGCGGAGGCGGCGCTGTTGCTTGAGGCGTGCGACTCGTGCCGCTGCGGCTCGGAGGCCGACCACGTGGTCCGTGCCTGATGCGCATCCATCAGCTCGAGGTCACCGCCTTCGGGCCGTTCTCAGGTTCCGAGGTCATCAACTTCGAGACGCTCACCGATTCTGGCCTCTTCCTGCTGTGTGGGCCTACCGGCGCGGGCAAGACGAGCGTGCTCGACGCCATCTGCTTCGGGCTGTACGGCGCGGTTCCCGGCGACCGCAACTCCGCCAAACGTCTGCGCAGCGACCATGCCGCGTCCAAGGTCGCACCGGCGGTCTCTCTCGAGGTGAGCATCAGCGGACGCCGCTTCCGGCTCCGCCGATCTCCCGCCTGGCATCGCTCGAAGCGGCGTGGGAGCGGGACCACCATCGAGCACGCCAGAGTCAACCTCGAGGAGCTGGTCGGTGGGGTGTGGGTTCATCACTCCAACCGGCTCGATGAGACCGGCCACCTGATCACCGAGCTGCTCGGGATGAACCTCACCCAGTTCTGCCAGGTCGCCATGCTTCCGCAGGGACGCTTCCAGTCGTTCCTGCGGGCACATTCCGACGAGCGCCACAAGCTGCTACAACAGCTCTTCCGCACGAGCCGGTTCGAAGACATCGAGAGATGGCTCGTCGGGAGGCGCCAGTCGCTCAAGGTCGCCAACCGGGGACACCAGGAGGCGGTCGCTGCTGTGGTGAGCCGGGTCAGTGAGGCCGCCGCTGTTGAGATTCCCGAGCAGTGGGACATACACGAGCTGGCGGCGCCCGTCGAGGAGGGCGCCGTTGCTGCCTGGGCCGCCGACCTGGTGAGCAGCGCCAGCGGAGTCAGGTCAGGGTTGGAGCGAGAGCTCCGCGTGGCGACCGGCCGCGCGGAGGACACCCGGGCGCGGCTCAGCGAGGTCGATCGCATCCAGGAGCTGCGGGCACGGCACGACGAGGCCACCAGGACCGAGGAGTCCCTCGCGAAGACGCAGAACCTGGCCGAGGGGATGAGAGCCCGGCTCGACTCAGCTGAGCGTGCACGCGCGGTTGCTCCGCTGCTGCGGCTCGCCAAGGACGCCGTTGCCGCTGCAGATGCTTCCTCCCGCAACTTGGGCGACGTCCTCGCAGACGCGGCACGACGCCTGGGCGCAGACGCGCTCGACCTCACCACCGACGACCTCACGGTCGCCGAACGCGACGCCCGTGAGGCGGCGTCGATCGCACGAGCGTTTCTCCCCCGTGAAGCCGAGCTCACGTCGGCCCGGGAGACCATCGAGTCCGCGACCACCGAGCTGGCCGAACTGCAGGACGCAGCGCGCGAGCTCGAAGAGCGCTGCCGCCGCGTGCCCACCGAGGTGGCCCAGCTGCGGCGCGCCCTGACCGAACAGAGTGCGTTGGCAGCCGGACTGGCCACGGTCGACGAGGCCGAGTCCGTGCTGCGGGCCCAGCAAGCCGATGCAGAGAGGCTGGTCAGCCTGCGAGCACAACTGGTCAGGGCCCGCCAGCAGCACCAGGCAAGCATCGATGAGGCGCAGGCTCTGCGCGAGCGCATGCATGATGTTCGTGAGGCGCGGATCAACGGGATGGCCGCAGAGCTCGCCATCACTCTCGCCAGCGGAGGCTCCTGCCCCGTGTGCGGCTCCGCAGACCACCCCGCGGTTGCCCGCGCGGTGGACGGTGCTCCCACGCGCATCGACGAGGAGGCGGCACGTTCGGCCTATGAGGATGCCGAGTTCACGAGGCAGGCCAACGCCGAGCTGGTGGCGACACTCGACCAGAACTGTGTCCTGGCTCAGCACTCGTCTGGGGGCAAGACCGTCGAGGCGCTGCATGCCGAGCTCAGCGTGACGCGCGACGCCCAGGTCGCCTGTCGGGAGGCCACGGCTGAGCACGCACGCCTCGAAAGCCGGATCGGGTCCCTGGACGGAGAGCTCGACGTCGCCCAGCACAGCTCCCGGCTGATCAGCGCGCAGATCGCCCGCCGTACCCAGCAACGCGACAATGCCCAGGTGGTCGTCGAGCGAGTGTCAGCCGAGCTGGCGGAGATCTTTTCAGGCACTGAGGTCTCTTACAGCATCGAGCGGTTGATCGAGGCCAAGTCGAGCGCGGGCGCAGCATATGCAGCGGCCCGCGACGCACTGAGCGCCAGAGATGCAACCGTGGCCAAGGCGCGGGAAGCGCACCAGCACGCCGACTACTGCGCCGCAGAGCACGGGTTCGACACCCAGGAGGCAGCCCGCTCGGCGGTGTTGACCCGCGGTGACATCCAAGCCCTCCAAGCACGGCTGCAGGAGCGCGAGCAGCAACGCTTCCAGGCAGCCGCTGTCCTCGAGGATGCCGAGGTGCAGGCCGCTGTCGAGGCAGCTCCCCCGGACGTATCCGAGCTGAAGGCTGCAGCGAAAGACGCAGAGGAGGCCCTCGCTGAGTGCGCCGCCACAGCGCGCGTTCTCGCCGATCGAGAAGGTCGGCTGCGCCGGCTGCGCGCCGAGTTGACCGCTGAGCTGGACGCCTGGGCACCTACCCGATCGGCGTACTCCCTGACACAGAGGGTCTCGACCTTCGTCGAGGGCAAGGGTGGCGACAACGGTCTACAGATGCGACTGTCGGCCTATGTCCTCGCCGAGCGGCTCAAACAGGTCGTGGCTGCTGCCAACGAGCGGCTGTGGACGATGAGCGACCACCGCTACACCCTCGAACACTCGGCGGCCCGGGGAGTTGGCGAGCTGCGTGGTGGGCTGAGCCTGTTGATCCGCGACGAGTGGACCGGCGAGTCCCGGGACCCGGCCACCCTTTCCGGCGGCGAGACGTTCGTGGCATCGCTGGCCCTCGCGCTCGGCCTGGCCGACGTCGTGACCCAGGAAGCGGGCGGGTCGAACATCGACACTTTGTTCATCGACGAGGGCTTCGGCACCCTCGACCCCGACACCCTCGACGACGTGATGGACACTCTCGACGGCCTTCGGGACGGCGGGCGTGTGGTCGGGATAGTCAGCCACGTGCCGGACATGCGAACGCGCGTCAGCTCACAGCTGCAGATCCGCAAGGAGCGAGACGGTTCGCGCGTGGTCGCTTCCAGGGAGCCGGGGTGACCGGCCCGCCGGAGGTTCAACGACCACGTCCGATCGCGGTCATCGACATCGACGGGGTCCTCGCCGACGTCCGACACCGGGTGCATCACGTGGCCACGCAACCCAAGGACTGGCGAGCCTTCTTCGCCGCTGCGCCAGGTGACACCATCCTCGAGGTGGGGCTCGCGACCGTGCACAGGCTCGCGGAGGTCTGCGAGATCGTCTATCTCTCGGGCCGACCCGAGTGGTGCCGCCGGGACACCCTGGCCTGGTTCAAGCGCGAGAACGTCCCGTCTGGTGAGCTACATCTGCGCCCGCACAACGATCGACGACCGGCGCGGATCATGAAGGTGGAAGCCCTCGACCGGCTCTCGGAGCGTGCGGAGGTCACGGTGCTCGTCGACGACGACCCGCTGGTGTGCGCTGCCGCCCGCGAGGCCGGCTACGACGTACTCCCCGCAGACTGGATGCCCGAGCAGCCGACATTGTTCGAGGCCCAAGAGGTCGACGGCCGCACCTAACCGCTGATAACTTGACCTTGGCGCGTCCGCGCGCCTCACCCTCTTGACCGGCGGCCCGCGCTCGCCGGCGACATGTGGGGGCAAAGGTGGCTTGTGCCATCGCGGAAGTTTCTGACGGTATTGGCCGACATCCTGTGGTCACCGGCGGGTCCACGCGCGGGGAGGGGTCTGCTGAGGTGACCTGAAGGAATCGTCATGACCGATCAGAAATCTCTCAAGCAACTGGTGCGCGAGCGCATGTCCCGCACGGGTGAGTCCTACACAGCCGCCCGCCGCCGGGTGGCAGCCCACGCTCCGCAATCGCCTGGTTCGCGGCCGCAGGATTTCGTGGGCGACTACCCGACCTTCGGAGCGGAGGCGCACCACGCCTCGGCACTGGTTCGTCACCTGCTCGGCGCGGCAGGGGTCGACCTCACCGAACCGATTGCCTGCGGTCTCGGTGGCGGTGTCGGGTTCATGTACGCCGTCTTCGAGTACAAGCAGGTCGACCACCCACTGCTGACCATCGTGGCGCAGCACCACCCCATGCCGTGGCTGACCGCGGTGGCGGAGAACCTTGGGCTGGAGCTGGACACTCTGCATTCCTCGAGCGCTTCGGCGGGGCATAAGAAGCTCGACGAGTGCATCGACGCGGGGACGCCGGCGCTGCTGACTGTCCAACGCGGCCTCCTGCCGCACCACGCCGGAGTCTCGGCGATGGAGTCGGCGGAGCCCTACCAGATGGTTGTGGCCGGACGCCGCGGCGACGACTACCTTGTGGACGACCTTTTCTCGACGCCCCATGTGGCGCCCCGCGCCGAACTGGCCGCGGCATGGGCTGGCCATCGCAAGGGCCGGTTCGAGCTGACCAGGCTGGTCGCGGTCGACAAGATCGCCGACGACCTCGACCGGGCGCTGTCCGCGGGCATTCACCGTGCGCTGCGAATGACCGTCGACCACCTCAGCGGCCCCGTCCTCGGCAACAGCTTCGACGTGAACTTCGGCTTCTCGGGGATGCGCAAGCTGGCCACCGAGCTCCGAGACAGCTCCACCAAGCATGGATGGCAGCGACGCTTCGCAACGCCTTGGCAGGTGTCGTACGCGTGTGGCCGACTCGCCGAGTGCTTGTCGAGTGCCCACACAGCGCCCGGAGCGACGCGTCCCACGTATGCGACCTTCCTGGCGGAAGCCGCAGACGTGCTTCGGTCTCCCGATCTCGCCGCGGCCGCGGCGCTCTTCGCGCGGTCAGGACCAGGCTGGATGTCGCTTGCCGCGGAAGCAAGGTCGGCGGCGAGCGGTGAGCAAACGGTCGACCCACCAGAGCTCTTCTTCCTTCGCGGGCGTCGTCGAGCGATGCGTGAGCCTCAAGGAGCAGGGGGTCGACCGGATGCGGGCAAGCAACCGGCGCTTCACACGGTGATGACAACCTTTCCTCGCGCGCGCCGCTCTTCCAGCTCTGTCAGTCGCCGGTGGCTCCGTCAATGCGCTCACGAAGGAAATCCGCGTGCCCGTTGTGTCGCGCGTACTCCTCGATCATGTGCACGTAGATCCAGCGCAGCGACACCTCATGGACTCCGCGCCCCTTTCGCTTCGCGATCGCCCGGCACACCGACACCTCCTCGCAAAAGGACGCCATATCGGCTGCGACGTCTGCGGCATCAACGTCGTCGAAGTCACCGTCCTCGTTGTCCTCGGAGTAGTACGACGGCGCGACCTCCTCCCCCGCCAGGCACCTGCGGAACCAGCTCCGCTCCACCTCGGTCATGTGGCGCACCAGACCGAGGAGGCTCAGCGAGGACGGCGGCACGGAACGAGTCCTGAGCTGGTCATCGTCGAGACCCTCGCACTTGGAAAGCAAGGTCGCCCGGTGGAAGTCCAGCCAGGCGTCGAGCATCTCCCGCTCCCCCGCGACGAAAGGTGGGTCGACGCGGTCGGTGGCAGGTGGGAACTCCGGCTCGGTCATGTGCTTGATGGTAGGGCCGTGCGTTGTAGCCTCGCATCCATGACTCATGGTGGCTCGGCGCAGAAGTCCGTCGACTCCTCGTTCACCTCTCTTCCCTACCGTCGCCTCGCCGACGCGGCGTTGAGCCGGGCACAAGACTTCAATGTCTCGCACGCGGACTTTCGGTTCGAGCGAGTCCGCTACCAGCAGATCGCCGTGCGTGACGGAAACCTGCAGGGTGCAGGCGACACCGAGGACATCGGCTTTGCTGTCCGGGTGATCCTGAACGGCGCCTGGGGGTTCGCCTCAGGCGTGGTCCTCACGCCCGAGTCGGCCGTGCACATTGCCGAGACCGCGGTCCAGGTCGCCCAGGTCGCCGCGAACATGACCACCGAGCTGGTCGCCCTCGCACCTGAGCCTGTGTACGACGACGTCGAATGGGTGTCGAGCTACGAGACGGATCCGCTCACCGTCCCCCTCTCCGAGAAGGTAGGCCTGTTCTCCGACTGGACCGGTCGTCTGCTCGGCTCGCCGGAGGTAGCGCACTCCTCGGCACTCTTGCAGCAGGTTGTCGAGAACAAGTTCTACACCGATCTCGCCGGTACGACGACCACGCAGCAGCGGGTTCGGATACAGCCGGAGGTCGAGGTCTTCGGCATCGACGAGGCGTCCGGCCGATTCGACTCCATACGGACCATCGCCCCTCCGGTGGGACGTGGCTGGGAGTACGTCGTCGGCGCCGGGTACGACTGGGACTCTGACCTCAACGCCCTGCCCGGGCTGCTCTCCGAGAAGCTCGCGGCACCCTCGGTCCACGCAGGGAAGTACGACCTGGTCATAGATCCCTCTAACCTGTGGCTGACCATCCACGAGTCCATCGGCCACGCTACCGAGCTGGACCGTGCGCTCGGCTACGAAGCTAACTACGCGGGCACCTCGTTCGCCACCTACGACCAGCTCGGAAAGCTGCAGTACGGCTCGCCGCTCATGCATGTGACAGGTGACCGCACCGCAGAGCACGGTCTGGCGACCATCGGGTACGACGATGAGGGGGTGCACACCCAGACCTGGGACATCATCAAGGACGGCGTACTCGTCGGCTACCAGCTCGACCGCGCGATGGCACAGCACATGGGCGCGGAGCTGAACGGAGGCCGCTCCAACGGCTGCGCCTACGCCGACTCCCCCGGCCACATCCCGATCCAACGGATGGCCAACGTCTCGCTGCAACCCGCTCTCGATGGTCCGGGCACGCAGGATCTCATCGGTCACGTCGAACGAGGTATCTACGTCGTGGGTGACAAGTCCTGGAGCATCGACATGCAGCGCTACAACTTCCAGTTCACCGGCCAGCGCTTCTACCGCATCGAGAACGGTAGGCTCCAAGGCCAGCTGCGTGACGTGGCCTACCAGGCCACCACCACCGACTTCTGGGGCTCGATGGAGGCCGTCGGCGGGCCGCAGACCTGGGTTCTCGGGGGTGCCTTCAACTGTGGCAAGGCCCAGCCGGGCCAGGTCGCCTCGGTCTCTCATGGTTGCCCCACGGCACTGTTCCGCGACATTCGCGTGCTCAACACAGCCGCCGAAGCCGGCCACTGAAGCCGACGACAGAAGGAGGAGCATGACTGCGCCAACTCCCCAGGAGCTCGTTGAGCACGCTTTGCACACGTCCCGAACCGACTCGTGCGTCGCGATCGTGCGTGACTCCACGAGCGCCAACCTGCGGTGGGCGAACAACACGCTGACGACGAACGGCGTGATGCACCGCGTCACGGTCACCGTGATCTGTTTCGCCGGCGTCGGCGAAGGGGCCGCGTCCGGCTCCGCGACGGGAAGCGCCGCGTCCTTCGACCAGGTGACCTCGCTGGTCGAGGCGGCCGACGCGGCCGCGCGCCAGAGCAGGCCGGCCGAGGACGCAACCGAGCTGGTGGTCGGAGACGAGAGCGGGGACTGGCACGACCCCTCCGGGGAGACCTCGATCGACGTGTTCGACGCCTTCGCCCCCGAGCTCGGCGACGCCTTTGCCCGCGCCTCCGATGCGGAGCGTGTGCTCTACGGGTTCGTCGACCACGACGTCACCACGATCTACCTAGGTTCGACAACCGGGCTTCGGGTGCGGCACGTGCAGCCGACGGGTCACTATGGCTGCACCGGCAAGACCTCTGACCTGACCAGCAGCGCCTGGGTCGGTGGGGCGACCCGTGACTTCGCCGACGTGAACGCCTCCGCGATGGAGGCGGAGCTCGCCCAACGGCTCAGCTGGGCTCAACGCAAGGTGGACCTGCCCGCAGGTCGCTACGACACCGTCCTACCGCCCACCGCCGTCGCGGATCTGCTGATCTATGCCTACTGGAGCGCGTCTGCACGTGAGGCCCACGAGGGCCAGTCGGTCTACTCCAAGGCTGGTGGCGGCACGCGGATCGGTGAGTCGCTGTCCTCGATGCCGGTCCAGATGTTCTCCGACCCGACCTACGACGAACTCGGCGCCGCGCCCTTCGTAGTCGCCGCAACCAGCAGCAACGAGACCAGCGTGTTCGACAACGGGCTTCCGCTCGGTCGCACGCACTGGATCAAGGACGGTAGCCTGACCTCGTTGTTGCAGACCCGGCACTCGGCGGGGATGACCGGGCAGCCCGTGACCCCAGGCATCGACAACCTGGTTCTTGCCGTCGACGGTGCCCATGCACCGATGGCGACCCTGGTCGGCGGTGTGGAGCGCGGTCTGTTGCTCACCTGCCTGTGGTACATCCGGGCGGTCGACCCGCAGACGCTGCTGCTCACCGGGCTGACCCGCGACGGGGTGTACCTCGTCGAGAACGGGGAGGTGACCGGCGCGGTGAACAACTTCCGGTTCAACGAGAGCCCCATTGACCTGCTCGACAGGTTCTCGGGGGCCTCGGAGACCGTGCCCAGCTTCTCGCGCGAGTGGGGCGACGGGTTCTCGCGCACCGCCACACCGGCGCTGCGGGTGCCGGACTTCAACATGTCCAGCGTCAGCCAGGCCAACTGACTCGGAGATCCCCTTTGCCAAGGGGCACTGGATGCTGCTTTGCCAGGGCTATGGACGCTGTGCAGGCACCTGCCCGTCGGATAGGTGGTTGCGCTTGCGGCTCAGATGTTGAGGGGCCACAGCTGCGCACGGGTGCCTGCAACGGCACACACGGTCGATTGTGGCCGCCCTGTCGGCCACCTCAACGACGTACCAGGCACGATGCCCACGCATCCGGCCCACTGCCCCGCCCGTAGCGCCCGGCACCGCCATCGCGCAACGGCATCCCTCGGACGTCATACCTTCTGGCTGCTGGGGAGCGCGGGTGGGATGACGTCCTGCAGCGACGGGTGGCTGACGCGGAGATTTCGTTTGGTGGCAGGGCCTGGAGGCTGCCTTGCCAGAGGTATGGACGGTTTGCAAGCGTCACAACGCTTGTAGAGCGTCCACACCCCGTGCAAAGTTGCGCGTTCTGCGGGGTGGAGTCGGAATCTCCCATCCCACGGCGGGCACGAGGGCCCTGGGTTGCTGATGCGCTGCCGGTCACGCTTGTGGGGGCGGTGATCTCGACAAGCTCGATCAGCCGGAGACCGAGCTCGATCAGCCGGAGACCGAGCTCGATCAGCCGGGGGCGCTCTCTGCGAACGCCTCCGGGGAGGGGCACGAGCACACCAGGTTCCGGTCCCCGTAGGCCTGGTCGACGCGCGAGACCGGTGGCCAGTACTTGTCCGGGTCGAAGCCGGTCGGGAAGACGGCCATCTCACGCGGGTAGGCCCTCTCCCAGTCACCGGTCAGCGCCCGCGCGGTGTGTGGCGCTCCCCGCAAGGGCGACTCTTCGGCGCTCCACTCTCCGGCCGCCACCTTGTCCAACTCGGCCCGGATCGCGATCATCGCCCTGCAGAAACGGTCGAGCTCCGCAAGGTCCTCGCTCTCGGTCGGCTCCACCATCAAGGTTCCGGCGACCGGGAAGCTCATTGTCGGGGCGTGGAACCCGTAGTCGATCAGCCGTTTCGCCACGTCGTCGACGGTCACACCGCTGGCCTTGGTCAGCGGTCGCAGGTCGAGGATGCACTCGTGCGCCACCAGGCCGCCGTGGCCCCTGTACAGAACAGGAAAGTGGTCGTCGAGACGCTTGGCGACGTAGTTCGCCGACAGGACGGCCACGGCCGTGGCCCGGGTGAGCCCTTCGGCGCCCATCATCGCGACGTAGGCCCACGAGATCGGCAGAATTCCGGCCGAACCGTACGGCGCCGCGCTGACCGGACCGATCCCTTCGCGCTGCGTAGGATCTGGATGCATCGGATGGCTGGGGAGGTACGGCGCGAGGTGGTCGCGCACGCCGACAGGTCCCACTCCGGGGCCGCCACCACCGTGCGGGATGCAGAAGGTCTTGTGCAGGTTCAGGTGCGAAACGTCACCGCCGAACTCACCGGGCCTGGCGTAGCCGAGCAACGCGTTCAGATTGGCCCCGTCGACGTACACCTGACCGCCGTGCTCGTGCACGAGCCGGCATACCTCGCTGATGGTGTCCTCGAACGCCCCGTGGGTAGAGGGGTAGGTCACCATGATCGCGGCGAGGTCGTCCTTGTGCTTCTCGCACTGCGCCGTCAGGTCGTCGAGGTCGAGCGAGCCGTCCGCGAACGCCTTCACCACCACGACGCGCATCCCGGCCAGCACCGCGGAGGCGGCGTTGGTGCCGTGGGCGGAGGAGGGGATCAGGCAGATGTCGCGTTCAGAACCGCCGTTGGCCCGTTGATTGGCGCTGTGGTAGGCGCGAATGGCCAACAGGCCGGCGAACTCACCCTGCGACCCGGCATTGGGCTGTATCGAGACCTTGTCGTAGCCGGTCACCTCCGACAGCCAGATCTCGATCTCGCTGATCAGGCTGATGTAACCCTGGGCGTCCTCGGCGGGAGCGAGCGGGTGCAGGTTGGCGAACCCAGGCAGGCTGATCGGCTCCATCTCGGTCGTAGCGTTGAGCTTCATGGTGCAGGAACCCAACGGGATCATCCCTCGGTCCAGCGCGTAGTCGCGCGCCGACAGGCGTCGCAGGTAGCGAAGCATGGAGGTCTCGGAGCGGTGGCTGTTGAACACCTCGTGGGTGAGAAACGGGCTGGTGCGAACGAGGCCGTCCGGGAGTGCACCGCTCACCTGGGCGTCAGCCGCGTCCAGGACATCGACAGCCGCATGGGGGTCGACACCGAACGCAGTGAGCGCCGCCGCTACGTGCGGCTGGCTGGTGGTCTCGGAGGTAGAGGCTGCCACATGGTCTGCGTCGACCAGTCTCAGATGCACACCATTCTCGCGGGCGGCGGCGACGATGCCCTGCGCTCGGCCAGGAACCCGGATGGTCACGGTGTCGAAGAACCGCTCGTGAAGCACGTCGAAGTCCGCGTCCCGGAGGGCTCCGGCGAGGCCGGCGGCGTACCGGTTTGCCCGATTCGCGATCGAACGCAACCCCTGGGGGCCGTGGTAGACGGCGTACATCGAGGCGGTTACGGCGAGCAGGACCTGGGCAGTGCAGATGTTCGAGGTGGCCTTGTCGCGCCGGATGTGCTGCTCACGGGTCTGCAGGGCGAGCCGGTAGGCCGGTCGTCCTTCGGCGTCGACCGAGACACCGACCAGGCGACCGGGAAGGTGCCGCTCGATTCCTGCCCGCACAGCCATGTAGCCGGCGTGCGGGCCACCGTAGAAGAGCGGGACACCGAAGCGCTGTGACGATCCGACCACAACGTCGGCCCCCATCGAGCCGGGCGACTCGAGCACGGTGAGGGCGAGGATGTCGGCGGCCACCACGGCAAGCGCACCGCGTTCGTGCGCCGCGTCGATCAGCGGGCCGGGGTCGAGGATCCGTCCGCTGGCACCTGGGTACTGCACGAGCACACCGCACAGGTCGCCCTCGGGCAAACCACCGGTGAGGTCGGCGACCTGAACCTCGATGCCCATCGCGGCCGCGCGCGTGGCGACCACCGCGACTGTCTGGGGCAGCGCGTCCGCGTCGACCACGAAGCGACCGTTCGACCCGCGGTTGGCTCGCCGCACGAGGGTCATCGCCTCAGCAGCGGCTGTGCCCTCGTCAAGCAGGGACGCGTTGGCTGTGGGCAGTCCGGTCAGGTCGCCGATCATGGTCTGGAAGTTCAGCAGCGCCTCGAGTCGACCCTGGGAGATCTCGGGCTGGTACGGCGTATAGGCGGTGTACCAGCTTGGGTCCTCCAGCACGTTGCGTCGTACGACGGGTGGGGTGATCGTCCCGTGGTAGCCGAGCCCGATCATCGGCTCGAGCGGGTTGTTCCGAGCGGCGATCGCCTGGAGGTCCTTGGCGGCCTGTTCCTCGGTCAACGGGATCGGGAGGTTGAGCTCGCTCGTGGAACGGATCCCGTCGGGGACCGCGGCCTCCATCAGATCGGCCAGCGAGTCGAAGCCGATCTCAGCCAGCATCACCGTCTGCTCTGCCTCGTCCGGCCCGATGTGTCGGTCCGCGAAGGTCCGCGCGGCGTCGAGCTGAGAGAACTGAGGACGGTCGGACATGAGAGGCTCCCGGGGACGGTTCGAGGGGTCGCCTCCCCCTCTGTCAGTGCACGACAGGCGTGAAACTCCAGAGCTGCCTCGTCCGCACGGTCCTGGCGCCTGAGAGGTTCCGGGGAGGATTTGCCCCTTCGGCGCTCCGCAACGGCTACCGGATCGCAGAACCCAGACCGCCGGAGACTCTCCCGTGCGTGTTCATCAGCACGCCCAACCTACCAGGGCCACCGAATCAGTCCGCCCGGACCAGCCTGCCGGGTCAGCCTTCAGGGTCAGCCGGTCAGCCGGTCAGCCGCTGGCGGCGACGCGCGGCGAGCTCGTCGCTGGTGTGCTCGCCCTGAGCGAGCTTCTCGCTGGGCAGCTCGGCAAGCGACCCCTCGATCTCGCGCCAGACACCACCGATGGCGATGCCGAACACACCCTGACCGCCCTGCAGGAGATCGATCACCTCGTCGTCGCTCGTGCACTCGTAGACGGTTGCGCCGTCGCTCATCAAGGTGACGCCGGTGAGGTCGTCGGTCCCGCGTTCGCGCAAGTGGTGCACCGCAACCCGGATCTGCTGCAGCGAGACGCCGGCGTCGAGCAAGCGCTTAATGATCTTGAGGATCAAGATGTCGCGGAACGAGTAAAGGCGCTGGGTGCCTGACCCGGTGGCGCCACGCACCGCGGGTTCCACGAGTCCGGTGCGCGCCCAGTAGTCGAGCTGCCGGTAGGTGATACCAGCGGCGCTGCACGCCGTAGGGCCCCGATAACCGGCATCAAGAGGTAACGGCGAGACGTCATCATCGAACAGCAGACCCTGCTCATCTGCGGCCCTGGTCGCCTCGCGTGCAGCGGTCGGGTCGGCCGCCTTGTCGCCGTTACCTGGTGCCATCAGCACAGTCCTCCGATGTGAGCCTCGTTAGCGATAGCTCCGCGGGAAAGCCGTTTCGCTCTGGGACAGAGCACAACGGTGGAGTTACAACGAAGACACTCCCCAAGGTAAGGGGCGGGTCCGGGGTGGTCAACGATCATCACCAATCTCCGGCCGCGTGTCGAAACCCTCAACTAAAGGTTGAGGTTGAGAGTTTCAGCGGCTCTCGAAGTCTTCCGGGGACACATGGTCGAGGAACTCCTTGAACTTCTCCACCTCGTCCTCCTGCTCGTCTGGAACCGCCAGACCGGCCTCCGCGAGGACGTCCTCTGCACAGACGATCTTGGTGCCCGTGCGCAGAGCCAGCGCAATCGAGTCCGACGGGCGGGCAGAGACCTCGACACCGGAGTCGAAGACCAGGAGCGCGTAGAACACTCCGTCCTTCATCTCGGTGATCCGCACCTCGTTGAGGTCGTTCCCGGTAGCGGCGAGAAGGTCTTTGATCAGGTCGTGCGTGAGGGGCCGGGGCGGGACAACGCCCTGCTGGGCGAAGGCGATGGCCGTCGCTTCCACGGCACCGATCCAGATGGGAAGGTACCTGTCCCCTGACACCTCACGAAGCAGGACAATGGGCTGGTTCGAGGGCATCTCCACGCGGACACCGATGACATCAACTTCGCGCACGCACTCAGCCTACCCCCGATCGCCCGCTCAGCGGATGGAGCCGAGCCGACTCTTGACCAAGGTGGCGTGCAACCGCACGGACAAGGCAGCCATCTGCATGATCGCGTCCTCGGCGCGCGCCTTGGCTCCCGGGTCACGCCCGCGCTTCATTGGTGCGACGACCTGCTCAACCAGGCCCACCTCCCGGTCGGCTGCGGTCTTGAACGCTCGCAGGTGGCGCGGCTCCAGCCCGAACGAAGCGAGCTCACCAGCCGTCTTGGCGACGACGAGGGCGTCCCCGTCGTAGTGTGCGGACCCCTGACGCGTGCGGACGAGTCCATATGTCTCGAGCTGCTCGAGGAGGTTGTCGTCAATCTCGGCCGCCGAGAGCAGCTCCCCCCGGGACAGCCTCAGCTCTAGGGGTTCAGCGGCGAACGACTCCGGGGTGGGGTAACCGTCCCCGGCGAGGACGATGCGCGGGACCTGAGGACCACCCCCCGTCGGCGGAGGCGGCTCGAGGCCACGGTCGATCGCGTCCAGGTGCTCCTTGATCACCTTCAGCGGAAGATAGTTCTCGCGCTGGCTGGTCAGCACGTATCGGAGGCGCTGCACGTCACGATGTGCGAACTTCCGGTATCCCGACGGCGTACGCTCCGGCTCGATCAGCCCCTCAGCCTCGAGAAACCGGATCTTGGAGATGCTGATCTCAGGGAAGTCCGAACGCAGATGCGACAGGACCTCCCCGATGCTCATCCGAGCACGAGACGATGCCGCGGCCCTCACCGCTGGTGGCCCACTCCTGAGTGGCTGGCGAAGTAAACCAGCCGATACTTGCCGATCTGTACCTCGTCCCCGCCTTGCAGGTTGACCTCGTCTATCCGGTCGCGGTTGACGTAGGTGCCGTTCAGGCTGCCTACGTCGGCAACCCGGTAGCCCTCGCCGCCGCGACGGAACTCTGCGTGTCGACGGGAGACCGTGACATCGTCGAGAAAAATCTCGCTTTCGGGGTGGCGCCCGGCGGAGACCAGGTCGATGTCGAGCAGGAACCGGCTTCCAGCGCTCGGACCTCGCTGGACCACGAGCAGAGCGCTGCCGGCCGGTAGCGCGTCGACTGCGGCGGCGTCGGCGTCGTTGAGCGAGTTCTCCTCCGGCTGGTGCTCCGCGGTCTTGGCGGGCCCACCGAAGGTCATCGTCGATGTCGCGTCGCCGGGCGACTCACCACCGGTCGACGGCGCGCCCGCTTCGGGGGCAGACCCGTCCGCGGTGAGGTGGTGACCGCATTGCGCGCAGAATCGTGCATCGTCTGGGTTCTGTTTCCCGCATGATGTGCAGAACGGCATCGTCGGCCTCCTTCGGCGTGAATCGCGAACCCTCAAGCCACAGTCGAGGTTCAAGGTGCCCCGAACCTATCAGCCGAGGGCGGTCGATCAAATCGGGCGGGGCACCAGAGTTCTGCTCAGGATTCGAGAGCGGCCTGGTAGGCACTCGAGTCCATCAGCCCAGAGATGGCAGATGGATCCGCCGGCTCGATCTCGAACAGCCAACCCTCTCCGTAGGGATCGGAGTTGACGAGCTCTGGAGCCGCCTCGAGCGCCTCATTGCGGGAGAGGACCTTGCCGGTGAGCGGCGCGTAGACGTCGCTGACCGACTTGGTGGACTCGAGCTCGCCCACCGTTGAGCCCCCCTCGATCTGGGTGCCGACCTCGGGCAGGGACACATAGACGATGTCGCCGAGGGCATCCTGGGCAAAGTGCGTGATCCCTATCCGGACCGACGTGTCGCTCTCGCCCGGGCTCCGGACCCACTCGTGCTCACTGGTGTATTTCAGGTCATCGGGGTACACGGCACTCCTTCACACGAGCAGCTGCGAACACGGACGGCTGCAGGCTACTCCTCTTCCACTGGCTGGGCGTACTCCGGTTCCTGGGGTTCGCGGATCGTGGCGACCTCGACGACGTCGGTCTCCTCCACGCTCACCTCACCATTGACGGGAGGGTCCTCGATCCCGTCGGTGAAGCCACCGGTGAAGTCGAGGGCCTGCGCCAGCGTGTGCGGGTCGCCGATGGCCTCGATGGTGTACGGCGGCGCAAGCTGCTGGCCGTCCATGAGGATCCCGCCGTCACCGTCCTCCAGTGAGGTCTGCGCGACCACGCGCACGGAGTTGTTGACCTCGATGGACTCCGCGCCGGCATCGCGCAGCTCCTCGAGACCGTTGAGCAGCTGGTCGATGCCGACCCCCGCGGTGGGGTCCTTCACCGTGATGATGACGCCGGGTCCCACTGCCGGCACGGTCCCGGCGAGGATGCTGAGCACATCTGCCTGCTGGCGCGCCTGCGCGAGTGCGGCGTTGTTGCTGTCGGTGTCGTTGCGCAACGAGCTGCGGGTCTGCTCCAGCTGCGCGATCTCGTTCTCGGCTCGTTCGGATGCAGCCGCTAGGGAGTCGAGGAGCTGGATCAGGCCTTCCTGGCGCACCCCCTCGTAGTCGTCGTCGCGTTCGTTGGACTGCACCTGCACGGCGCTCGCGAAGCCGACCGCCGCAAGCAAGACCCCGACGGTGAACTGGCCGCGCGAGATAGGTCTCCTCAGGGAGGCCAGCAGCCGGTCGCGCCCGGTCACCTCGTCAGTAGTCTCCGGGCTGTTGTCCGTCCCGGTTTCGCCCTCAGGCATGGAACAGGTGACGTCGGATGGCCGCCACGTTGGAGAAGATCCGGATACCGAGCACGACGATTACACCTGTCGACAGCTGGCCACCCACCCCGAGCTTGTCACCGAGGTAGACGATCAGCGCAGCGATCAACACATTGCTGACGAACGAGACCACGAACACCTTGTCGTCGAAGATTCCGTCGAGAAATGCCCGCAGCGCCCCGAACACCGCGTCGAGTGCGGCCACCACTGCGATCGGAAGGTACGGCTCGAGCCACAGGGGGACGTCCGGCTGGAGCAACAGCCCGACCAGGATCCCGACGACCAGGCCAAGACCGGCGATCATCGCGGGTCCGTCGCTGACATGGCGTGGCGCAGGTCGAGACGGTTGGCCGCTGGCAAGGTAAGGGTCTCCTCGGTCGTCAGGTCGAACTGCAGCCCGTAGGCCGCTTGTAGATCCAGCCACTCCGCGCCATGAGTGGTTTCCACGAAACGCGCGGGGATCGAGTCCGGGTCGCCGATCACCGAGACGACGTACGGCCGGGCCAAGGATCGGTAGTTCACGGTGATCGCCGATCCGGCGTGCCTGATTGCGCTGAGGTTCGTGAGCCGCTGGCCGTTGATGGAGATCGCCTCTGCCCCAGACTCCCACAGCGCGTTGACGAGCTTCTGCAGATCCTTGTCGAGCACTTCCTGCTGAGAGCCGGTGGCGTCGGGAGCGTCGTCGACCACGACCCTGACTCCGGGCCCCTCGACGGCAAGCCTGCCCGTTCGCACCCCGAGCCGGTCCAACCGGGTGGATACCGCCCTGCCCTCCGCCGTGGCGTCGAGGTACTGGGTCTGCAGCCGCTCCACCCCCGTGCGCGTGCTCACTATCTGCTCCCGGGTGGCGTCCACGTCGGCGCGACGTGCCTCGATCTGACTGATCAGCTCCTTGCGGCCGCCCTGGTCGGCCACGGCATTACGAGAGGTCTGGATAGCGGCAGTCGCAACGAGGAGCCCGAACAGGCCGAGGATCACCATCGCCGCGACTCCCGGTCGCACCCGCCGCCCGTCAGACGTATGGTCAGCCGTTGCGAGATCTCGCTGGCCTCGATCGCGCTGGCCTCGATTTCGTTGGGCTACGTGGGCGTAGTCCTCGTCCAAGGAGTGTGAGGTGAGGTAGTCGAGCAGACCCATCCGCACCTGCGGAGGTTCAGTGGGCATCGGGGCTCGCCGCCCTTCGATCATGGTCGGCGAGGAGCCTGCGGACCTGCCATGCGTAGAGCAGTCCGGCCCACCAGTACAACCCGGTCCCCCAGATGGCGAAGGCCCAGCCGAAGACCTCGGCAAGGGTGGCGATCGCGCCCTCGCCGTCTCCGAGCAGCAACAGCGGAAAAGCGTAGAGCAGATTGGCAGTCGCGGCCTTGCCTAGAAAGTGGACGGGCAGGGCGCTGTACCCGCGAGTGCGCAGGAACGGGACGAGTCCCCACAGGAAAAGGTCCCGCGCGGGCAGCATGATCGCGAGCCACCACGGGATGATGTCGCGCCAGGCCAGTCCGAACACGACGGCAAGGATGTAGAGCCGGTCGGCGACCGGGTCGAGGATCTCCCCCAGTTTCGACATCTGGTTGAGCCTGCGGGCGAGGTAGCCGTCGAGGTAGTCGCTGATGCCGGAGACCATGAGGACGCCGAGCGCCCAACCGTCGGCCTCCGGGCCGAGCACCAACCACAGGAACAGCGGTACGCCGCCCAGTCGGAAGATGCTGATGATGTTGGGGACCGTCACGACCCGGTCGGTTTCCACCAACTCGTCGCCATGGCTGCTCACCACCATCTCCTCGCTTGCCTCCCGTCGCCCGTCGGGCATCACTTTAACCGGTGTGCGACTACCGGACGTGCGCATACTTCGGGGAGTCGAGGTCGTAACCGAAAGCATGCCCGCTCGTTGGGCACATTGCAGGAAACGACGAATCTGCTTCCCGACGGCGAAGGTAGCGAAATGACTCGAAAAGCCCTGATCGGCAGCCTTGCGGGTGCGGCGGCGATGAGCGTGGCGGTGCTCCCGGCAAGCCCAGCACTCGCCCACCAGGCCGACGGCGACCTCCCCAGCGCCACGCGCGGAGTGAGCGTCGCCGACACCGGGACTGGGAAGAAGATGTCCCACGTCGCCAACCTCCAGTACGACGATTCAGGCGAGGCCCAGTCCGGTTCGGACATCGAGTTCGTGAAGGTGGGAAGCAAGGAGTACGCCCTTGCAGGCACCCTCAAAAAGGGCATGCAGATCGTCGACATCACGAACCCGAGAAAGCCGCGCCGCGCGGCGGTCTACGACTGCGATATCAGTCAAGGCGACATCCAGGTATGGAAGCACGGGAGGCGGATTCTCGCCAGCTACACCGCGGACGGCACATTCGGGGCGGCGGGAGCGGCGTCGAGGTGCGCACGGGACCTCAACCTGGGCTCGGACGCGTCGGGCACGGTCATCGTGGACATCACGACGCCGACCAGCCCGCAGACGGTGAGCTTTCTCCCCGTGCCACGTGGCTCCCACAACATGACGATCCACCCCAGCGGTGACTACCTGTACAACTCGAACTCTGACCTCATCACGAGCACGAGTCCGACGATCACCATCTACGACATCTCGCAGCCGAAGTCGCCGAAGAAGGTACGCGACTTTCCCATCCCGTTCGTTCCCGCGTCGCTCGGTTCCGAGTCGCACGATGTCACGTTCAACGCGAGCGGCACCCGGGCCTACTCGGCGGCGCTGTCGCAGACCTTGGTGCTCGACACGACGAACCCGGAGCGGCCCAAGCAGATTTCGCAGATCGTCGACCCGTCGATCAATGTCGTGCACCAGTCCGACCCGGTGACCCTGACCCGGAAGAACGGAACCAAGCGCGAGGTCCTAGTGATCACGGACGAGCGCGCGGGCGCTGCAGCAAGCGCCGAGTGCCCCGGAGGCGGCCTGCATCTCTACGACATCACCGGAAACAAGGAGAAGGCGCCGGAGAAGATCGGTACCTGGTTCATCCCGACGGTCATGCCACAGGCGGGCACTACCTGCACCTCACACGTGTTGCGGATGTACCCGAGGCAGAAAATGATGACCATCGCCTGGTACGGCCAGGGTGTGCGTGTCCTCGACATCTCCGGTCTCGCCACCTTCCAGGGCGGGCCGACCAGCGTTGGAATCGGTGACGGCGTGGGCATGCGGGAGATCGGGAACTACGTCTTCCCCGACTCCGACACCTGGTCGTTCAAGACCAACCGGATCGCCGCGAACGGTTCGTTCTTCGGATACGGCAACGACCTGACACGTGGCTTCGACGTGTATCGCTTCAGGGGTGCCGGACTCTCGGTGTCACCGCTCAGGGCGAAGGACCTCGGCGATGAGGCGAGGACAACTGCCCGCGGCAACATGGCCAGCCTCGCGATCGTCGCCCCGGCGTTGCTGTTCGCAATCGGTATGCGTCGCCGCAACCGCAACCGCAACCGATAGCCGTTGGCGCGGTCGCTGCCCCCTCGGCTCGCGCGTTGCTGAGCGCGTTGCCGAGCTATTCGGGAACGACGAGCACCGGGCGGGAGGACAGGTGCAGCAGCCGGTGCGGAGTCGAACCGAGCAAGGCGCCCCTGATCGGGCTCTCACCGTAGGATCCGACCACGATAAGCGTCGCGTCGTTCCGGTCTGCGACTTCGACCAGCGCCTCGGCCGGCTTGGCTCTGACGATCTCGATCGTCGCTTCGACGCCCTTCTCGCCGGCACGAGCAACGGCGTGCGAAGCCGCCGTGCGGCCAAGCTCTTCCAACGCCTGCTGGTGGGATCGGAACTCCTCACCCTCGGCTCCCGGAGGTGCCACCCCGTAGACGAGTATCAGCGGTTCACCGAACCGGAGGGCGATGTTTATCGCCGCGTCCAAGGCGCGTTCGGCGCCGGGCGACTCGTCGTACCCCAGAACCACGCTCACGACGGCCTCCCACTCTCGTGCTCATCCAGCAGATGCGGAGGAACGACGCCCGGCTGCTCGTTCCAGAACACCTTGTTCTGTGCCCGCCACACGAACATCAAGATGATGCCGACGCCGAAGATGAGCAGCCCGATCACCAACGGCGGGGCGACGCCGACCCAGGCCTGACCGCTGTAGGAGTTGGCCGGATCGGACATGTCGCGGATGGACTCGACGAGAAGCCAGAGCAGGAGCAGTGCGCCTACTACAGGACCCACTCCGATGAGGAAGAAGTTCTTGGCGCTTTCCTTCAGGTGTCGTCGGTAGTAGATGGCACATGCGATCCCTGTGAGCGAGTAGTAGAAGGCGATCACCAGCGAAAGCGCAGTGAGCGAGTCGAACAGGGCATTCTCGCTTATCAGGTTGAGCACGACGTACCAGGCACTGGCGATCACCGCCACCCACCAGGTGGAGACGTCCGGGGTGTGGAACCGGTGATGGATGTGGGCGAACGCGTGTGGGAAGGCGTGACGTCGGGCCATCGAGAGGGCGGTGCGCGACGCCGGGATGATCGTCGTCTGTGTTGACGCGATCGCAGCGGTCATCACCGCGAACGCCACGACCCAGTCCCACCCAC
>Ga0209587_1000053_pt1 | contig 53827 bp, 52 predicted proteins | sample NGEPerD_2_FD_184512 | JGI IMG/M metagenome (GOLD analysis project Ga0209587, IMG submission 184512) | Arctic peat soil microbial communities from the Barrow Environmental Observatory site, Barrow, Alaska, USA - NGEE PermafrostL1-D... | ecosystem: Environmental > Terrestrial > Soil > Wetlands >...
GTATGTCCCCCCGACGCCTCCGCCACCAAGATCATTTAGCTGGCGATCGAGGCGGCGTCGAAGAAATGCAGCATGCCAATCCGCAACTGGAAGGCCGCGCTGCATCGCTTTACTATCGAGTTCCCCGGTCGCATGCCGGAGACTCTGTGAGCCGGGCAGTTACACATAATTATTTACAAGCCCTAAAAATATCGACTTCCCTGTCGAAAAATATCCCTATGCAAAAACTTCCGTGTCAAGAACCTCATGTATCCATTCATTCTCGCCTGGCGCGACGTGGCTTAAGTGACGTCCCTGTCAACGCGCGTCCTGCGCCGCCGGCTTCCCTTGCCGGCTGAATCCATCCCCCCGCGTATAGCATCCGAGCCAACAATCCTTCGCATCCTGTTCCCAATAGTGCGAATCGGCATCCGGCCGCTTCGCACACGACCTGGCGCCGGCTGACGTGCGCTTTACCAGCTCTTATGATCCCTTCCATGGGCTGGTTTTTGTTTGCCGATTTCACATTTGTTGTTTCCCCATCCGTGAGAGTCGTGCACGGGAAACCGATGCAGGGCGCATGCCAACAGCTTTTTTACCGTAATCGCGAGGAATAAAAACATTGCTATACAGTTACTTATACGAATATTAGTGTTGCGCCGAAACGATAAAGCGTACTCAATCGCCCGATCACATAAAACGGCTTGCCGACAAAAAAGGCAAAAACTGACGCTCATGGGCAACTCCATCGCCCTCCTTAACTGTACGTTTATCCCGCAAGCGCGATCGGACCTCCGGCACGAGACCCTGCGTCAAATGCAAAGCGCTCATAGAACTTAAGGAATCAGACATTGACTGAAACAAAAGAGTGACTGGCTGTGAATTCTTGGCTACGACTCCGTTCGTCGCCGCACGCCAACATTGCGTACCGCCCGGCAAGAAATTTGCATCAATTCCGCGGGCGCCTCATGAGGTAAAGCACGATGGCCGACTTGATTCTCGAACCCACCAGCACAGCGCAATGGCAAACGCTGGTGCGAGAGGCGTCCGCGAACACGTCACGCAGACTCAACGAGGAACTGGAAAGTTATCTGGTCTTCCTGCTGGCGCGCGGTTGCGGACAGACCGACCTGCTTCAACGCGTTGTCGCACTCGAGTATCTGCGTGGCCTTGATTCGACCGGCGCGGCGCGCAAGGAACGCCTGCGGGAGGTAGGAGACCACTGTCTGTTATTCGCTGGCCTGTTCCCGCACCTTGCCCGCAAGCGACTGATAAGCATCAGTTACTTCGTACAATTGGGTGGTAGCGCCTACCGGCTGCTGGCGCAAACCCTTAGCCACACGGCGGCCCGCCTCTATTGTGACCTCTCGTCTACGTTTGTCATGTTGGTGGATATCCTTCACCGCATGCGAGAGCAGCAGGGCGCGCCTTGTCTTTCGGCGATCGAAGCAATGGACTTGTGGCAGGAGACCGGCAGCGAACATGCGCTGGTGACCTTGCGCAACTACGCAGGATCGCGCGCGATTGTAACTTCGATGAGAGACGACGCAACGCGGTATCACTAACCGTGGGGCGAATCTTCATTGCCGCCGTACTGCGTATGGGCTACAACCGGTTTTCTGCCGTCACCGTAGACCGGGACGGTGGGTTTGCGGCTATCATCCCCTTTAAGAGCCTGATGCTGTGGCTCACGATTGAGCCGCATTGTTTCTCTATGGTGCGCGCGCCTCCGAACGGCACGATTATAGTGCGAAACCGTGACACCTAAGCTAAGCTCGATCCATTAACGTCGCAATTTCAACTGCTTACCACGTGGCATGGATTCTGCTTCAGCAGGCCATGCTTTCGCGCATATTTATAGTAGATTTGTCGCCACGCATTCGCGTAAATGTAAGGAGGATCAATGTCCGCTAGTGAAGTAATTAAAATGATCAAGGACAAAGGCGTGAAATACGTCGATTTGCGATTCACCGATACCAAAGGCAAGGAACAACACGTATCCGTGCCCGCCCGCACGATGGACGAGGATGCGTTTGAAGACGGCAAGATGTTCGATGGATCGAGCATCGCGGGCTGGAAAGGCATCAATGACTCCGACATGATTTTGATGCCGGACACTGATTCGGCATTTATGGACCCGTTCTTTAGCGATCCAACCGTGGTTTTGCGCTGCGACGTCATCGAGCCCAGCACCATGCAGGGCTACGAACGCGATCCGCGCACGGTCGCCAAACGCGCGGAAGAATACATGCGGTCAACCGGCATTGCCGATACCGCCTATTTCGGCCCGGAACCGGAATTCTTCGTGTTCGATGACGTGCGCTGGTCAGCCTCGATAAACAAGGCGTTCTACGAAATCGACGCCGACGAGTCATCGTGGAACTCGGACAAAATGTTCGACGGCGGCAACCCCGGACATCGGCCGCCGGTCAAAGGCGGTTACTTTCCGGTGCCACCTGTGGATTCCCTGCAAGACCTGCGCTCCGCCATGTGTCTGGTGCTCGATGAGATCGGCATCGAGACAGAAGTCCACCATCACGAAGTCGCTACCGCCGGCCAGTGCGAGATCGGCACCCGCTTCAACACCCTGGTCAAACGCGCCGACGACATGCAGGCCATGAAGTATGTGATCCAGAACGTGGCGCACAACCACGGCAAAACCGTCACCTTCATGCCAAAGCCTCTGGTGGGCGACAACGGCAGCGGCATGCACGTCCATCAGTCGCTCAGCAAGAATGGCGAAAACCAGTTCGCGGGCGACGAATACGCCGGTCTCTCCGAGCTGGCGCTGTTTTACATCGGCGGCGTCATCAAGCACGCGCGCGCGTTGAATGCCTTCACCAATGCCAGCACCAACAGTTACAAACGCCTGGTGCCGCACTTCGAGGCGCCGACGATGCTGGCGTATTCGGCGCGCAATCGCTCCGCGTCGATTCGCATACCGCATGTGTCCAGCCCCAGGGCCAGGCGCATTGAGGTGCGCTTCCCCGATGCGTCCGGAAATCCTTACTTTACCTTTGCATCTCTCATGCTGGCCGGTCTGGATGGCATACAAAACAAGATTCACCCCGGCGAACCGCTGGACAAGAATCTTTACGACCTGCCACCGGAAGAAGGGAAAAAGGTGCCGACGGTTTGCTACGCCCTGGATCAGGCATTGACCGCGCTGGACAAGGATCGCGAGTTTCTTACCGCGGGGGGTGTATTTACGGACGACCTGATCGATGCTTACATCGAACTTAAAATGGAGGATGTGACCCGGCTGCGCATGTCCACGCACCCGATCGAATTTGACATGTACTACAGCGTGTAAATTTTCCGACTCAGGCCACGGCCATAAAGAACGCCCCTTGAATGGGGCGTTTTTTATGACGACAGTTAAAGTTACCGTCCAGCCTTTTGCCCGTAAAACCAGTGGGCCGTTAGACTGGTCGATGATATGCAGGTTGTTCCAATCTGCGCATCATTTCGGTGCGGTTGTTTCAGCCGGTGCTGTTAGCTGACGAGTCACGTATATCGTGGTCGTCCTATACCACTGATTAATAGCCAATTTCTGCCGATCTATCTTCCTGCGTCCGCACCATTTTACTGGTCTGATTTTTGCTCTACGAAAGCTCATGAAGCACGCGGAGGCCGTTACTGCACTGGAAAATCTCACGACGGCCGTGCTAATGACCGATCTGGGGCTGCGCGTACACTACCTCAACCCTGCCGCCGAAACGTTGCTGGACATCAGCGCTGACCGCGCTTACGGCATGTGTCTGGGAAAACTGCTGCCGCACGCCGATCATCTGATTGAGGGGCTACGTAAAGCCGCGCGCACGGGTAGCGCGTATACAGTGCGGGAGATCAGCATCGATCTACCGGGCAATCGCGAGCTGATCGCGAGCTGCACCGTCACCCCGATCTGCGAGCGCGGCCACGCGCCAGGACTGCTACTGGAGCTGGTGGAGTTGAACCGGCAACTGCGCATGCTCAGAGAGGAGCATTTGCTGCGTCAGCAGAAAGCCACGCAGGCCATGCTGCGTGCGCTGGCGCACGAGGTCAAAAATCCGTTAGGCGGACTCAGGGGCGCCGCACAGTTGCTCCAGTTGGAACTGGACGATCCCGAACTGCGCGAATACACCCGTATCATCATCCGCGAGGCAGATCGCCTGCGCAAACTTATGGACCGGATTCTGGGACCAAACGGCCGCCCCCACATGGCGATCATGTGCATACACGAGGTGCTGGAGCACGTGCGCGGGCTGCTGGCCGCCGAGGCGCCGCGCGGCGTGCGGATCGAGCACGACTACGACCCCAGCATTCCCTATATTCGCGGCGACCGTGATCTGTTAGTTCAGGCGGCGCTCAATATCGCCCGCAACGCCCTGCAAGCGGTTGGCGTTGCCGGTGTCATTCTTGTGCGAACCCGCATCGCCCGCCAGCGAACGTTCAGTCAGCAGCGCCACCGTCTTGCGGTGAAGATCGACATCGTCGATAACGGGCCTGGCATTCCGCCGGAAATGCGGGAACAAATATTCTTACCCATGATCACCAATCGCGCCGAGGGCGCCGGCCTCGGCCTCTCGATCGCGCAGCACCTTATCAGCCAGCACGACGGCGCGATTGAATGTGAGTCGCGCCCCGGATGCACGGAATTTACCATACTGCTGCCACTGGAAAACGAAATTACGAAGACCGATTCATGGCCGCCGTGAACCGGGTGTGGGTGATCGACGATGACAGCTCCATCCGTTGGGTGCTGGAGCGCGCGCTGCGCAAGGCCAATATCGATGTGCGGTCGTTCGAATCCGCGGCGGACGCCATCGATGCGCTGCGCGGGGATGCGCCCGACGCACTTATTACGGACGTCCGCATGCCCGGCATTGACGGCATGGAATTACTGAGTCTGGTCCGGCGGGAGCATCCGGAGCTGCCGGTCATCATCATGACCGCGCACTCCGATCTGGACAGCACCGTGACGGCTTATCAGGAAGGGGCCTTCGATTATCTGCCCAAGCCGTTCGATATTGCCGCGGCGGTCGCGCTGGCCGAGCGAGCGTGCCGAGCACGGCGCGAGAACGCGAGTCCGCATGTGCCTGAATCGCTCCCGCCGGCTGAGATCATTGGCGAAGCCGCGGCCATGCAGGAAGTATTTCGCGCGATCGGGCGTCTGTCGCGCTCCAACATCACCGTCCTGATCAGCGGCGACTCCGGCACGGGCAAGGAGTTGGTCGCGCACGCCCTGTACCGACACAGCCCGCGGGCCGACAAACCTTTCATCGCGCTGAACACCGCCGCGATTCCGCGCGAATTGCTGGAGTCGGAGCTGTTCGGACACGAAAAGGGCGCTTTCACCGGCGCGGTGGCGCAGCGTCGCGGCCGCTTCGAACAAGCCCATGGCGGTACCCTGTTTCTCGACGAAATCGGCGACATGCCGTTGCAGCTTCAAACCCGCCTGTTACGCGTGCTGTCCAACGGCGAGTTCTACCGGGTGGGCGGGCACAGCCCCATCAAGGCTGACGTGCGCATTATCGCGGCAAGCCATCAGAACCTCGAAGACCGCGTGCAGCAGGGCGGCTTTCGTGAGGATCTGTTTCACCGTCTGAACGTCATCCGCATTCACGTGCCGGCGTTGCGCGAGCGCCGCGAGGACATCCCGTTGCTGCTCAACCATTTCATGCGCGAGTCCGCAATGCAGCTGAAAGTCGATATTAAGACGTTGAACAAGGAAGTCGTCGCGTACCTCGCCGCCCTGGCCTGGCCTGGCAATGTGCGTCAACTGGAGAACACATGCAGTTGGCTGACCGTCATGGCCTCAGGCCGAGAAATCCTCATGGCCGACCTGCCGCGCGAATTGCGTGAGACCGCGCCATCATCCACCACGAATCCGGCATGGCAGGAGGGTTTGCAACTGTGGGCGGAACTACACTTGGCCACCGGTGATAAGCCACTCTTATCGCTTGCGGTTCCCGCGTTTGAAACGGTCATGATCGAGGCGGCCATGAAAAAGTCCGGTGGCAGGCGTCAGGCAGCCGCCCGCCTGCTCGGCTGGGGTCGCAATACGCTGACGCGCAAGATCAAGGAACTGAGCCTTTACCCTGGCATTGAGGATTAAGCGCAATCACGGATCGAATTACCTAGCAATCGAACCTGCCTCAACCGTTCAGTATTAGCCCACCGGTAAGTTCCGCGACGCTCGCCAAGCCGTGCCGGTCCAGATAGTCGGTAATGCCGGCGTTTATCTTGCCGCACAAGAGCGGATCGTAGAAAAGTCCGGTGCCCACACCAACGGCGCTCGCGCCCGCCAGCATGAACTCGATGGCATCGACAGCGGACGTAACGCCGCCCTGACCGATGATCGGGACACCGTGCTCTTTTGCAACCTGATAAACCGCATGCACCTTCGCGAGCGCAATCGGCTTGATCGCCGGGCCAGACAGACCGCCCTTGTTGTTGCCGATCACCGCGCGGCGTGAATGGATATCCACGGCCATCCCGACCAGCGTGTTGATCGCCGCGAAGGCATCGGTGCCGGCCTCGATGCACAGGCGCGCGTTCTCCGCGATGTCCGTCTGGTTGGGAGACAACTTGGTAATCAGCGGTTTTTTCGTAATCGCGCGGCAGGCGGCTACCACTCTGGCGGACATGCTCGGGACGTTGCCGAACTCAACGCCGCCTGCCTTGACATTGGGGCAGGAAATGTTGATCTCGATGGCGTCGATCGGCGAGTCATCGAAGTATCGTGTGACTTCCACATATTCCTCTATGGTCGATCCCGAAACGTTGGCGATGTAGCGTGTCTCATCAAAATCCAGGCCCGGCAGAATCTCGCTGACCACTGTCTCGGCGCCGGGATTCTGCAGCCCGATGGCGTTCAGCATGCCCATCGGCGTCTCGAATATCCGATGCGGGCGGTTGCCAAGCCGGGCCTTGAGTGTCGTGCCTTTGAGGCACACGGCGCCGACATCGCGGTTGGAGTAGCCCTCGACGCGCGTATATTCTTCGCCAAAGCCCACGCAGCCGGACAACAGTACCAGCGGCGTGGCGAACTTCAGCCCGCAGAACTCGATTGCCAGTAAAGATGCGGCGTTATCTGCCACGACAGCAATAATGTTTCATATTGTATTGTTCGAACCGGAAATTCCGCCCAACACCGGCAACATTATGCGCCTGTGCGCGAATGCCGGCAGTGCGCTGCACCTGATCGAACCGCTGGGCTTCGAACTCGATGACAGACGGCTCAAGCGCGCCGGGCTTGACTATCGCGACACTGTCAACATCAGGGTCTACCCCAGCATGCATGAGTTTACCCAAAGCGTGTGTCCGGTACGCCTGTTTGCCTGCTCCACCAAAGGCCACAACGCTTACAGCAATGTCCGCTTCTCTGCCGGCGACGCCTTTCTGTTCGGGCCCGAGACGCGGGGCCTGCCTGTCCGCATGTTGGAGAACCTGCCGCCCGAGCGGCGGCTGCGGATTCCGATGGTGGCCGATAGCCGCAGCATGAATCTGTCCAACGCCGTCGCCATCGTATTATTCGAGGCCTGGCGGCAGTGCGGCTTCGCGAGCGCCATCGATCATGGCAGCCAGGGGGTTGAAGGCGAGAGCACCCGCCCCGATCACCCAAAGTAGCAGTCCGCTGCCGCGTTAGCGAATCTCCATCTTGCGCTCCCGGCTCATCAATTCCATCACCGCCGCGCGCGGGTCCAGTCCCTCGAACAAAACGCGGGCAACCTGCTCGCAAATGGGCATCTCCACATGCAGGGCGTGCGCCAACTGCATAATGACGCTGGCGGTGGCAACCCCTTCGACGGTCCGATCAACCTCTTTGAGCGCGGCCTCCAGCGCCTTACCGCGTCCCAGCGCCAGCCCCAGGCGCCGGTTACGGGACTGATCGTCGGTGCTGGTCAGCAGCAGATCGCCCAGCCCCGACAGACCGACCAGCGTGTCCCGCCGGGCGCCGCTTCGTTCGCTTAAACGCAACATTTCGCTCAAGCCGCGCGTAATCAGCGCCGCGCGCGCGTTCGAGCCAGAACCCAGGCCGTCCGATATCCCGGCCGCAATCGCCAGTACGTTCTTGAGCGCGCCGCCCAGTTCGACACCCACCACATCGGTGCTGGTGTAGACTCGAAACGTATCGTTATGCAGCAACGTAGCCGCCTGGCGCGCGAACTCATTATCCTCCGCGGCCACGGTTACCGCGGTCGGCAAACCGCGCGCGACCTCCGCCGCAAACGACGGCCCCGACACCAGCCCTGTCCGCCAAGAGGCGTCCAGCTCCTCGCTGGCGACCGCGTGCAACAACTTGCCCGAGCGCGTTTCCAGCCCCTTGGTCGCCCACAATAAACGCCCGCCATGCGGCTGATGCGCGGCGATATCCCGCAATGTCTGGCGAAACGCCGAGCTTGGCACCGCGAGTAACACCATGGATGCCGGCGCGAGTGCCGCCGCCAGCTCCCAACCGGGTTCCAGATGCGCGGGAAACGAAACTTCAGGGAGATAATGCACGTTGCGGCAATGCGCGACCATGGAGGCTACATGCTCGCGGCGCCGACCCCATAACAGCACGCGATGGCCGTTGCGCGCGAGCTGGATGGCAAGCGCCGTGCCCCACGCGCCGGCGCCGAGCACCGCGATGGTTTGCATGTGCGTTGAAGCCGGCACGCTACCGATTAGCGTCGCTAGTGCGTCGCGCCGGTTTCGGTTTCGCGCTGTCGCTGCTGTTGGGCGTAGAGCGCGTCGAAATTGATCGGGGCCAGCAGCATCGGCGGGAAGCCGCCCTTGGTGATGAGTTCGGCGATAGCCTCGCGCGCGAAAGGAAACAGCACATTGGGACAATAGCTGCCCAGCAGCTGTCGCATCTGCGGCTCGGCGAAGCCGTTGATCGCAAAGATTCCCGCCTGCTTGACCTCGACCAGATAGGCGGTCTTGTCCGCCATCTTCGCCGTTACCGTAATGCCCAGCACCAACTCGTGCAGCCCCTCGTCAAGTCGCGCCATCTCGGTGGACAATTGCACGCTGGTCTCGGGTTTCCACGGCTCGGTAAAAATACTCGGCGAATGGGGCGCCTCGAACGAGACGTCCTTCAAGTAGATTTTCTGAATCTCGAACTGCTGTTGAGTATCGGGTTGCGAAGCCATTATTTTTTAACGAGAGGAAGGTTGGCGTTCTGCCAGGCGACTATACCGCCCTTGAGGCTGTAAACTTTCTCGAACGACTGCTGGTGCAGGATGTCGCCGGCCTGTCCGGAACGAAGGCCCGAGGCGCACGCTACGATGACCGCGCGTTGGCGATATTTGGCCAGATCGCCCACACGCTGTTTCAATACGCTGAACGGAATATGGCGGGCGCCGTTGATCTTGCCGGATTTGATTTCACTGTCCTCGCGAATATCCAGCACCAGCGCGTCCTCCCGATTGATAAGGTTAACGGCCTCGGCAGGCGATATTTCTTTGTAAGGGCGGGCAAAGCGCCGCCATTCGGTCCAGCCGATGACCGCCACGATGGCGGCCAGCAGCACGAACAACATGGCGTTATTACCAACGAACTCGACGAATTGGTTCATAGATGGGATTCATAGACGGTGAGACGTTCGAAACACTTAAGGTCCATGCTGAAAAGGCGGGCACATCGGGCGCACTGACGATCGAAAAGTGAGCGCAATGGTAGCAAGTAAAAACCGAAACGTATAATGGTGCGTCGCCTTGAGCTAAATGAAAAAGCCGCTTCGCATGCACTCGGAATCACCATGTAATGCAAGAAATGCATATGGCGACCCAAATCGCTGCCGGCGCGCCTCGTTGCATATCGTGCACTTACGCCACTTGCTAAACCCTCGCCGTCTGCCGGCTAGCATATGACCGCCCTGGCGATCGCTTTGCGGATGCTGCCGCTGTTGCTGGCGTTGCTCGTGCTCGCGGGGGCCGCGCGCGCGCAGGGACAGTCCGCAGTGGAAGTAAGGCAAAGCCTGGAGAATATTCAGGAGCAGATTCGGGTCACGCGTGCCCGCCACACTCGGACTAATGGAGAGATCGGCTACCTCGAAACCGAGCTGGCGCGGCTGGAGATGCAAACAGGCGAGGTAGCGCGCCGCTTGCGCGGTACACAGCACACCGCGAGCACGCTGCGGACACAACTGGAAAAGCTGGCCGCGCAACGACAGTTGCTAAAGGGCGAGTTGCGCGCGCAACGCGGCGCGCTGGCCGCGCAGGTGCGCGCGGCATACGCCATGGGGCGCCAGGAAAAAGTGAAGATGCTCCTGAATCAGCAGGATCCGCATGCCGTCGGGCGTCTGCTCGTTTACTACGACTACATCAATCGCGCGCGTGGGCGGCGCATCGAACAGGCGAGCCGCACCCTGACAACATTAGCGCGGATCGAGCAGACGATCGGCGCTGAGCGCTCACGGCTCGCGGACGTCGCCGGACGTCTGCGGCAACAGCAGAGCAGCCTGCGTACATCACGCTCGCGCCGCGAGCGTGTGCTGGCGGCGTTAACGCAGGATGCACAAGATACGGACAGCCGGCTGACCGCGCTGACCAAGGACAAGGCCGGGCTGCGCGACCTGCTGGCGTCAATACGACAAGCGCTCGCCGACGCACACACGGTGACCGCGGACGATGCCGCTTTCGAGTCGCTGAAAGGCAGCTTGCCATGGCCTTCCACGGGTCCGGTCGTCACGGATTTTGGCGTGCATGACACCGAGACGGAGGACGTGATCTGGCAGGGGGTTTTCATCGGCGCGAATCGGGGCGCGGACGTGCAGTCGGTCGCCGGCGGAACGGTCGTGTTCGCGGACTGGATGCGCGGCTTCGGCCTGCTCATAATCGTGGATCATGGCGACGGCTACATGAGCCTGTACGGCCACAGCCAGAGTTTATACAAATCGGTCGGCGACCGGGTCGGCGCTGGCGAGCTGATCGGTCATGTCGGCGACAGTGGCGGGCTGGCAAGCAGCGGGCTTTATTTCGAGATCCGTCACGAGGGCACGCCACTGGACCCGCTGGCCTGGTTCGATCCTCCGGGCTGAGGGTGAGCGGGGAATGCGTGGCGCGATTAAAGCGCCGCGCCCGCGAACGACCCGCAGGGGTTCGTCGCGCAGCGACGGACGGGCAGTCCAGGACGGACTGCCCAGGCCCTTCCAGCGGTGCAGGACAGCACCGCGCCAGAAGGCGGGGCCGGACCGTTTATAGAAATCACATTGTTCCGCCAGGGACGGCTTGTGTGAGGACTGAGGGCGGTCGGCTCTGCATCGCGCTGACCGATGCGCTGTTCAATGCTAGACTACGATCCAGCCAAGTAATCCGCTGGCAGCGTGTCTTTGAGTAACAGGGGTCGAGTGCCAAGGCATCGCCAAACCGATCAGCGCAACCAGACAAACACGTCGTACGCGAACGCCATCCGCGGCGTCTTCGAGATCGAGAGGAAACGCATGAAAATTCCATCGCGCATGGGCACGGGCCTGCTGACAGGTCTGGCGCTGGGCGTACTCTTAAGCCTGGGCCACGGCGTATTCGCTGAACGCGACCAGGACCAGTTTGCGGTGCCGCTGGAAGAGCTGCGCAGCTTCACGGATGTCTACGCCCGCATCAAGAAAGATTACGTCGTCGAGGTTGGCGACAAAAAACTGCTGGAGAGTGCGATCCGCGGCATGCTGGCCGGCCTCGATCCTCACTCCGCTTACCTGAACAAGGAAGAATTCCGTGAACTGCAGATCGGCACCACCGGCGAGTTTGGTGGCTTGGGCATCGAAGTCGGTATGGAAGACGGTTTCGTCAAGGTCATTTCACCCATTGACGACACACCAGCGCAGCGCGCCGGCGTGATGGCGGGAGATCTGATCATACGGCTGGATAAAAAGCCGGTTAAAGGCATGTCGCTCAACGACGCGGTTGATCTCATGCGCGGCAAGGAAGGTACTGACATCACGCTGACCATCATCCGCGACGGGGTGGACAAACCTCTGGTGCTTTCGATCACGCGCGACATCATCCGCGTCAAGAGTGTCAAGAACCGCATGCTGGAGCCGGGCTTCGGCTACGTACGCGTGACCAACTTTCAGGCCAAGACTACCGAGAGCCTGATCCACGCGGTGGAACAGATGGTAGAAAAAAACGACGGCGAACTGGCAGGTCTGGTGCTTGATTTGCGCAATAACCCGGGTGGCGTGCTCACCGGCGCCGTAGGTGTCTCCGACGCGTTTCTCGATGACGGTCTGATCGTTTATACCGAGGGCCGCAGCGAAGATTCCGTATTGCGCTACTCCGCAAGCGACGGCGACGTGATCGACGGCGCGCCGATGGTGGTGCTCATCAATGGCGGTTCGGCATCGGCGTCCGAGATCGTCGCCGGCGCCTTACAGGATCACGAGCGCGCGGTCATCATGGGCAGTAAATCGTTCGGCAAAGGTTCCGTGCAGACGATCCTGCCGCTGGGGACGGACGCCGCGCTCAAGCTAACGACCGCGCGCTACTACACGCCATCCGGCCATTCGATACAGGCCAAAGGCATTGAACCCGATATTGTGCTTGAGAACCTCACCCTTGCGCGGGCTGAGGATGGCGATATGCAGCCCCTGACCGAGGCCGATCTTTCCGGCCACCTCACCAATGGTGAAAAGTCGGGAGGCAAGCCGCAAAAGCGGCATAATTTCAACACCCCGTCGTCAGCGCTCGCCGATAAGGACTATCAGCTGAGCGAAGCGCTGAATCTGTTGAAGGGCATCGACATCATGAGTCATCGCGACTGAAACGCGACGTAGGCTTCGCGAGTTTTATACGGCGCGCGTAGCCCTTAAGACTTCACCCGCATGCATCCGCAACTGCGCGGACGATTCTCTTGAACCTTCCGCCCGTTTATGAACTAGTCCCTTTGAAACGGGGCAGCGCCCTTGCGGAGGCTTCCCGCCTCGCCACGGAAGGCGCGGACGAAGGCACGCTGGTGTGGGGCGGCAATCCGCATGCGTCGGAGGACATCACGGACCTGGACTGCGCGCTCATCCTGCGCCCGGAGTGCTCGCTGGCTATCGAGACGCAGTTGATCTACGTGGCCGCCGTTAGCCTGAGTTCAGCACTAGCGGAGACGGTGCAGTCTTTAGTCGAGCTTCGCTTTCGATGGCCTAACCAGGTGAGGGTGGGGGTTGCGAATACTGCTTTTCTTCACCTGCGGTGGCCAGTGGGCGAGGCGCCGAATATACAGTGGATGGTGCTCGGCGCGCGCCTGGAGGCCACCCTCGGCGCGATTGCCGATGACACCTTGTTTCCGAACCGCGACCCGACCGCGAAGGGTATCCTGGAGCGCTTCGCCAGGCATTTCCTCGCGGATATCAATCGCTGGGCCGAAGAGGGCTTTGAGACCCCGCGCAAACGCTGGTTGAGTCGGGCGGATGGCCTCGATGAACCGATCAGCCTAGTGATCGGAGATGCGACCCTGGAAGGGATCTTCGAGACAATCGACGATCAGGGCCGACTGCTGCTGCGAGCGAGCGGTGGCGATAGACGATGCATCTCGGTCGTGGACTTCTTCGCCCCCAGCGCCAAGCCGGGGCCGATCGATTAATGCCAGCCGCTTACCCGGCCGTACGCAATTGATAGTGCGAGACTACGCCGCTCAACGCCGCTTGCGCGTGGTAGCGGCCAGTGCAACGCACCACCGCATCATGCGTTACGGCATCCAGCCGCAGGCGATTGAACTCCGCGCGCTGCTCATCAACCAGGTCGTGCTGCTGAGCGCCAAGCACCCGATAATCTTTATCACCAAAGAACCAGCAGAGACGCGGCTGACGCGCCAGGCGTTGCAGCGCTTCGAAGTGTCCGGTAGCACCGCCCGGCGTAAGCAGGATTTCGGCCACCATGGGATCGTCGGGTACGGTATAAACATCGAGCCGCAACATGACCACGGCGCCGTGTTCATGCTCGATCACTTCCGTCTCGACGCCAACCGGCACACGCCAGTTCATCGTGAGAAGCGCACGCCGATCCTGCTCGCATTGTTCACCCGCAAGCTGAACAAAAAGCGCCGCTTCCCACTCGCCGGCATCCAGTTGCACCGTGACGCAGGTGGCCGCGGCCCCGGATTTGCGCATCCCTCGACGCACGTTGATGGGAAATCGCTTCATTCGCGGATAGCAAGGCATCGCAAGTTCGGAGCACTGGCCAGACTAGCGCTTGGACCGATATCGCGCCTGGGATAATTCGGCGCGGGACAACTCAGCTCGCGCGACCGTCGGTGTGAGTCGTCATATCGGGCTCAGCGGATTGCTGCGCCACGCCCTTGCGTTGCAGCTCCTCGTACCAGAGGTCATGGTGTTGCTTCATCCAGTTGACATCAACTTCGCCCTTGATCATGCCCTCGATCGCGCCTTCGGTACCCAGGGTGCCGATATAGGCATGGCCGAAGAATACCGTAACCCAGACGATAGAAGTGACGCTGTGGATGATGTTCGTTATCTGCATGATCTCGCGGCTGAAACCGAAGATCGGAAAGTCCCAGATGAGGCCGGTGATGATGGAAGTCATGCCAACGCTGCAGATGATCCAGAACCAGGACTTCTCGCCGCCATTCATGCGGCCGGCGGAAACCTCCTTGTTGCCGATGACCCCACCGCCGCGCTTGAACCACTGCCAGTCGGTCTTCGTGGGTATGTTGTAGCGAATCCACGCAATGATGATCAGCAGCACCCCGACGCTGAAGAACGGCCCGACATAATTGTGGATGTCCTTGGCCCACTGCGCCCAGGCCGCGAATCCCTCCGGCCCCATCAACGGTATGAGCACGCGGCGTCCGAACAGCAGACTTAAGCCTGTGACAGCCATGATGATAAACAGGATCGCTACGTACCAGTGCAGGGTACGTTCGGTAACACTCCACCGGGGTACGGTCTTGCCGGAACGACCGCCCTTTATGCCGTGCGGCCGCTGAATAAGGTGGAATAGGCCGATAACGAGCAACATCATCGCGAGCATCCAGGGACCGAAGGTCGCGATCGGACCATTGCGTATCTCCCGCCAGGTCTCGCCACCGTCTTGCATCAAGGTATCCGTCACGTACGGGCCTGAAGCGGTAGTCACACCGGCGGCGCTCTCGCGCACCGCGCGCCAGTATTCGGAGCGCGGATTTATCTCGTTGCCGTCCGCCGCCTGGTTATCCGCGGACTCCTGGGCCTGCGCGCCCTCGACCAGCGCCACGTAGACGTAGCCGGTGAGCGGCAGCAACATAGCGCCCAGCAGCATGAACGCGGCGGTCCAGCCCATCGCGCGCATGCGACGGCGGTACCTCTGGTCGATACCGCGCCGCTGGAGGTGCGGCTTGCTGCTACTTTTCAATGAATCGCGCAAATTCATAAGTTTCACTTTCTCCGGTGCCGCCGGGGCCAGCCTGGTAGAGCACCCGATCGCGCAACGCCTCTTGCTGCTCGGGCGAACGTCCACGCTCTTCCTCGAAGTAGTTATTGCCCGTCACCCACGGGTCATGAATCTCTTCGCAACCTGTCAATAACGCGGGCGCCAAAACCGCCGCCGCAAGGCCGCCGGTCTTCACCGAAATTTGCTTTTTCATGATGTGCTCTACCGATCCGTCTGCACCATATCGAACCGCCGCGCCAGCGCCTCCAGATGTTCCGGCTTGCGTTGCTTTGCCAATAGCGGATCCTGCAGACCCTTGTAGACGCCCGCTTCGTAGTTGGTGACATCCGTCGGCGCCTCGTAACAACCTGCAAATGTTGCCGTCAAGATCAACCACATCGCGGTCATGCAGATTTTCGACATTCGCGGTCTCCTGTAGGTTTGGTCATCCGGGACAGCATCTCAGACGTCGTAGGCTTTCTCCCATCCCCAGGTCTGGGGACTATCGCCGCGTCTCAGAATTCGCTCGCGATAGATATCGGCGATCATGTCGCCATCGCCTCCGAGTAGCGCTTTGGTGGAGCACATCTCGGCACACAGTGGCAGCTTGCCTTCGGCGATACGATTGCGACCGTACTTCGCGTATTCCGCATTGGAGTTATCGGCTTCCGGCCCGCCGGCGCAGAACGTGCATTTGTCCATCTTGCCGCGCCCGCCAAAAGCCGCCTGCTCCGGAAACTGCGGCGCGCCGAACGGGCACGCATAAAAGCAGTAGCCGCAACCGATGCACAAATCCTTGTCGTGCAGCACAATGCCATCGTCGGTGGTATAGAAGCAGTCCACGGGACACACCGCCGCGCAGGGTGCGTCGCTGCAGTGCATGCAGGCGACCGAGATTGATTTCTCACCGGGCTGGCCATCGAGCAAGGTAATCACCCGCCGGCGGTTGACGCCCCAGGGCACCTCGTGCTCGTTCTTGCACGCGGTTACGCAGGCGTTGCATTCGATGCATCGCTCCGCATCGCAAAGGAATTTCATTCTAGCCATGACTTGATTTCCTCACTCTCGCCATTTCCATCGACAAAAGCGACGGAACAGGCGCGTTCAACTCCAGAACCCCGTAAACACACGCTTCCGCGCTACGCCGGTCTGATCTGGCAGAGCGTCGTCTTGGTCTCCTGCATCATGGTGACCATGTCGTACCCGTAGGTCCACGCCGTGTTGCAGGCCTCGCCGCGCACATGCGGAGCGCATCCTTGCGGATACTTTTCCAGTAAATCCTCGCCCTGAAACCAGCCGCCGAAGTGGAACGGCGTCCACACCGTGCCGCGACCCACCCGCGGCGTGATCATGGCCTTGATGCTGATGCGTCCACCTTCGGGTCCTTCCAGCCACACCGTCTGGCCATCGCGGATACCGCGGTCGTTGGCGTCCGCTACATTGATCTCCACGAACATCTCCTGCTGCAGCTCCGCCAGCCAGGGATTGGAGCGCGTCTCCTCACCACCGCCCTCGTACTCCACCAGCCGGCCGCTGGAGAAGATCAGCGGGTACTCCCTGGAATAGTCTTTTGCCTGGATCGAGGCGTAGCGCGTGGGCAGGCGCATGAATATCTTGCGATCGGCCACGGTCTTGTAGGCTGGCAACAGGTCGCGCCGCGGCGTGTAAAGAGGCTCGCGGTGCACCGGCACCGGGTCGGGGAAGTCCCATACGATGGCCCGCGCCTTACCGTTGCCGAACGGCGCGCAACCGTGTTTGATGGCGACTCGCTGGATACCTCCGGACAGATCGGTCTTCCAGCTCACCGCATCCAGGTTGCCGGCGCCATGAGCCTCCATCATCGCCATGCCGCCCCCGACAGACCCTTGATCAGTCGTGACGCCAGCGACCTTGCGAATGACCGCCAGCTCGTCGGCAGTCAGGTCCCTAGCCCATCCCAACTGACGCAGCATGGCGTAGGTGAACTCCGGATGACCGTCCTCGATTTCCGCGCCGACCGGGTAAGAGCCATCGGCCAGCAGGCTCTTGCCCTTGTACTCCACCCCGAAACCCGCGCGAAAATTCAGCCCGCCCTTCGCCACCGGCAGGCTGGTGTCGTAGAGCACATGGGTACCGGGATGCTTCATCTCCGGCGTGCCCCAGCAAGGCCACGGCAGCCCGTACACGTCGCCGTCGCAAGGACCGCCGTGGGCACGCAAGGTGGTGGTATCGAAGGTGTGCTTGTTCTCCATATGCAACTTGAGCCGCTCGGGGCTTTGCCCCGTATAGCCGATGGTCCAGGAGCCACGATTGATCTCTCGCAAGGTGTCGTCCATCGACGGCACCCCGTTAGGTATCCTGATGTGCTTGAACATGGGCTCGGCGAAACCCAGCTTCTTGGCGAACAGGTACAGGATCTCGTGATCGGCCTTGGATTCGAATATCGGGTCGATGATCTGCTCGCGCCACTGTAGCGAGCGATTGGAGGAGGTCACGGAGCCTTCACACTCCATTTGCGTGGCGGTAGGCAGCAGGTAGGTGTTGTTTTTGCGATCCGACATAACCGCCATGTGCGTGGGATACGGATCCGAAATGACGACCAGGGCCACCTGTTCTAGCGCTTTTTTCATCTCCACGCCGCGGGTCAGGCTGTTGACCGCGTGACCCTGGAAGAAAATAGCGCGAAAGTTCGACTTCTGCGTGACGTTTTCCGGGTCCTCGAGGACCCCGTCGATCCAGCGCGAGACCGGGATGCCGGGCAACTCCATAAGCGGGAGCTTGCTGCCCATACCGTCAGGATACCGCGCGTCGTCGAAGCGGGACTTCAGGTACTCGTAGTCTAAATCCCAGACTCGCGCCCAGTGCCGCCAGGCGTCCTCGGTCAGGCCGTAGTAGGCCGGCAGCGAATGGGCGTTCGGGCCCACGTCGGTTGCGCCCTGCACGTTGTCGTGACCGCGAAAGATGTTGGCGCCGCCGCCGGATACGCCGATGTTACCCAGCGCGAGCTGCAACACACAGTAGGCGCGGGTGTTGTTGATGCCCGCGTGGTGCTGCGTACCGCCCATGCACCAGACCAGTGTGCCCGGCCGATTCTCCGCCAGCGTTTTGGCGACTTGATACAGTTCGGCCTCGGGCACCTCGGTCACTTTCTCGACCTCCTTGGGCGTCCATTTCTTCACCTCTTTACGAATTTCCTCCATGCCGAAGACGCGCTCGCTGATGTACTTCTTGTCTTCCCAGCCGTTTTCGAGCACATGCCACAAAATGCCCCACACCAGCGCCACGTCGGTGCCGGAGCGGAACCGCACGAACTGGTCGGCGTGCGCCGCCGTGCGCGTGAAGCGCGGATCGCACACGATCATCTTGGCGCCGTTTTCCTTGCCTCTAAGCACATGCTGCATCGCGACCGGATGCGCCTCGGCGGCGTTGCTGCCGAGGAAGATCATCGACTTGCAGTTGTGCATGTCGTTGTAGGAGTTGGTCATGGCACCATAACCCCAGGTGTTCGCGACACCATCCACAGTGGTGGAGTGGCAGATGCGCGCCTGGTGGTCAATGTTATTGGACCCCCACAAGGCCGCGAACTTGCGCTGGAGGTAAGAGCCCTCGTTGCTGGCCTTAGAGGACCCGCAGAAGAACAGCGCGTCCGGCCCGTGCTGTTTGCGTAGCTCGAGCAATTGATCGCCGATCTCGCCCACGGCCTGATCCCAGGTGATCCGCTTCCACTTGCCGTCCACCAGCTTCATGGGATATTTGAGCCTTCGCTCTCCATGCCCGTGCTCCCGTAATGAAGCGCCCTTGGCGCAGTGGGAACCTAGATTTATTGGCGAGTCGAAATCAGGTTCCTGGCCCGTCCATACGCCGTTCTGTACTTCTGCAATGACGCCGCAACCCACCGAGCAGTGGGTACACACGGAACGCCGTATCTCGGTCTTGACACCCTCTTTGGGCGCGCTTTCGAAGGCCTCGGCACGTCGCATCATGGAAAATGGCAGGGTGCCGGCCAACGCCCCGCCGCCGATGGCGAGTCCAGAGCGGCGCAGGAAGGTGCGCCGATCGATGCTGTCACCGCTAATACCTAATATCGCCGCATCCACCGAATCGGAAGCCGGGATCGTATTTCGCTTTCTGATCAATTTCATCGCTGCGCTCCTGGACTATTCAATGGAGGCAAAAAATCAAAGGGCGGAATCGAGAGTGATCTAAATTCGCGCTCTGTCGTAATACGCGCGGATATGCGCGGTTTCGCGGTAACCCTGCTTGGACGTGGGTGAGGCGTTGCGAGTGACCTTAGTTTCAGTCTCGGCAAGGGTCTTGTCGGCGATGCCACCAACTGCGAGCGCGCCGCCCGCGGCCACTGTCAGCTTCAGGAAATCGCGCCGACGCGCGATCGTTGTAAGCCGTTGCTTGCTCATGAAACTCCTCTTGTTTCGATCTTATCTTGGTCATCCAATCTTGCGGGATGCTTACCCGTAAGATCATATCGTCATGGCTAGATATTCCTTCTCCAGTGTCATGAACTGTTCACCAAACTGGCCCACCGCGCGATAGAATCGCGCCGCTTCCGCCTTTTGCATGTCGATAAAAAACTGCGCCAGCCACGCCATGTGCTCGCCGAAAAAGATGCATTGCCAATCGATGTCAGGCCCTTGCGAACTTGCAATTATCATGCTCATTACTTCGCATAAGGCCGCGGCATGATCTTCGGGCTCGCCTACCCCGGGCTGGCGCTCGAAGCCAAGCGTCTTGAGATCCTGGCGCAGCGCGGCAAGTGGTCGCTCCATGAGAAAGCCGGTGAGATACCACGAGGCGTACGGCATCAGTTCGCCACGCCCAATGCCGATAAACAGCGCGTGAAACTCATCATCCAACGCCACTTCATTTGACTCAGTAACCGCGGCTTTTAGCCCAGTCCAGGCGACGGCTAACGGGGTATCCGGCGGACGGTCTGCGGAGTCGCCTATTTGGCGCAGGCGATTGAGCAATTCCGCATGAGGCGGCGCCGCGAGCAAGGCGGCCATTAAGCTATAGACCTGCGCGCGTTGCATGTCATCATCAGATGGCGGACCGGACGCACCCGCTTGGTGGCTGACTTCCGCGGGCCTCGATTGCATCATCCGTCCAGCATTGTCATATATGCGAGGCAAGTTACCGCGAACCGGGTTTACGATAAGCTTCGGGCGTCAGATCGCGGCCGAACATGTCCTTGGCGCGGCAGATGTCGCACATCCGAATGCGGTTTAAGGCCTGCGAATCCTGAAACATCCAGTGGTTCTTGAGCTTGGCCGCCATGGTCTCCATCATGCGCCTGGTGGCGAACGGTTTGCCGCATTCGACGCAGCAAAAGGGTTGCTCCTCGTTGAGCGTGCGCCGCCGGTTGCGCAATTCTGTATCGTAAACGATGCGCGGAACCAGCGTGATCGCATCCTCGGGACAAGCTGTCTCACACAGCCCGCATTGCACGCAATTCCACTCGATGAAGCTTAAGGTAGGCGCATCGCCGCCAGCGATCAATGCCGAGGCAGGACAAACGGAAGTGCAGGCCATACACAAGGTGCAGGCTTCACGATCGACCACCACGTCGCCGAACGGCGCGCTCGCCGGGAGCGCGGCTGCGGCGGCTGTGCCAGGCGTCTGCTCGTACAAGTGGTCTATCGCCATGCGCAAGGTATTGCGCTTCTCGTTGTGGGTGGCGAAACTGGCGGGCGTTGTCATCTCGTGACCCGCCAGCGTGCCGGGGGCGACCAGCAACGCTTCATCCGTCTTCGGTTCCAGCAGGCGCACGCGCTGTCCATCGTAGTCCATGCCCTGCAGCAGCGCGCTCGCAACGCCAAGCTGCTGCCGCATCTCATGCAGCACGCGGGGCGGTGTAATCCCGGTAGCCAGCAACAGCACCTGACTCGCGCCGTATGCCAATGCCGCGAGCCAGGTGTCCAGACCGACCGCGCCGATCTCCTCGACCTGCACCGGGATCATCTTTTCCGACATGCGCTGGCCGACTCGCTCCACTCGTTCCCGTCCCTGCTCGCCGTCGTGAAACAACAAATAGGGCTGATGACCGCCCGCCGCCCGATACGCCTTGAGCGCCTGCCTGATTCTCTCCAGGAGATCGCTGACCGTCGGGTACGCATAGGTGATCGCACCGGTCGGACAGGCCGTGGCGCAGACCCCGCCGCCCTGACACAGATACGGATCGACTTGAATAAGTTCTTTTAGCGAACCGATCGCGTTCGTGGGACAGGCATCCAGGCAACGGTTGCACGCTTGAATGCCGCTTCGGCCATGCGCGCAGATGTCCGCGTTGTAGTTGAAATACTTGGGCTTCTCGAACTCGCCCACCAGCCCGGGCAGCTCGGCCAGCGCCTCACTGAGCACCCGCGAATCGTCGCCGGGCGCGTAATAGCCGGGCGGCGGAATCTCATACTGGATCAGGGCGGGGACGCCGAGATCCAGCACCAGGTCGAACTCGAGCCGCTTACGGCCGAGCAGCCGCGACAGATTGATCTCACCCTCCGAGGTCTGCACGAATGCCTCGAAGCGGCCTAGATGACCGTGGATGCGCGTGGTCACGGCACAAACGATCGGCAATCCCTGCAATGCGCCCGCCTCTGAGGAGTGCGGCGCCTGATTCCCGGCATCGGTGATCGCCAACGTGCAATCGAGCGTGTTCTTGAGCAATTCCACTACCCCGATTACGCGCGCACGCGGCCCGATAATCAACACCGAACCGGCGGATTCATAGCCTACGGCCGCCGTCGGCTGCGTCCGACCGCTTTGCAGCGCACGCATTGCGGCCGCGCGCGCTTGACCATCGGCGGACGTGTTCGGCAAGGCGCCTGCATGCGTCACGTTCGCCGGTTCTGAGCGATTGGCTTCGGTCATGATCAAGCGGGTTTTTCCCCGCAGTCTCCTGCTCCTTCACTGCTTGCGCATTGGTCCGCGCAGTCATCGTCGGAAATTCCAGGGACCATTGCCGATGCGGCAACCACGCCCTGACTCGATTCCTGGTTTGGATACATGGCTCGATCTTCGACCGTCGCCTCGTTCAATGCCTGGTTCAGTTTATCCCGCGCGGCCCGCTCGAGCTGATGGCGCATGTCAGCCGTGATTGTGTCCCCCAGCGGCTCGAATTTGGTGAAGTCGCCGGCATGACAATCCAGCTTGTCCCGGATATTGAATTTCGGTTGGTGAAACAGCTTGCGCAGTGCCTGACGCCTAAGTTCCGCGCTGACCTTCGACGACATAAAGCCGCTGTAGTCGCTGTTTTCGTCCAGAGTATCGAGCGACGGCAGATCAGCATCGGTTATGTCCGCGAATGCATCCCGATCTTCCGCGCCGGGCGAGCTTGGCAGGTCGTCTGCTTCCGGTGCGGCTTCGAGTTCCTGCGTATTGGCGGTCTCAGCGACATCCTGCCCGGACGGTGTACGACGTTTGCGCCGCGACCATCGATTCAGAAAACCCTCTTGCGCGGCTGGATCGTCGTCGGCGCGCTTATGACTGGTCATGTTCAACTCCCCACTTGCGACGTCTGCGTTTTTTAGGCTCCTGGGGCTCGTAGTTGTGTAGGACATAATCCTCCAGCCAGCGGTAGACCTCGGGCGGCATGGGCGTGGCGAATACTTTGGTACCCGTCTCCATGAATGCCGCCGCTTCGTCATATTTGGCGCTGACCATTAACGGCGCCATTTCGTGACCGTCGCGCGCGGTGCAGATCACAAACAGGGACGGCTGCTTGCCGACCAGATTGTACCAGTAGGATTCGGCGCTATCCTTGTAGAGCGTGAGATGAAAACCGCTCCACTGGTATTGGCGGCGCTGCCCATCACTGTGCACCAGCGCGCACTTCGGTTCGTCTTCAGCGAACGCCTGGCCGGCCACCGCACCCACAACGCGCCAGTCGATGAATGACCAGCGCCCTCGCTGCATCGGACACCGTTCCAGGATGATCGATACGGCGATCCGCGCGGGCGCAAATGCATTTTCGAGTGAGGTCTTCACCTACGTTCGACAAACCTGGAAAGGTCCAATCTATGCAGAGTTTCTATTTGGTACAGGAAAGTGGTGTCGGTTCGGGTTTCCATCTACTCGACCGTCACGGATTTGGCAAGGTTGCGAGGCTGGTCGACATCCGTACCCTTGAGCACCGCCGTATGGTAGGCCAGCAGTTGCAGCGGCACGGTGAAGAGGATGGGCGCGATGGCCTCCGCAGCGGGCACGATCTCCAGCACGCGCATGCCTGAGGCCGGTTTCACGTGCGCATCCGCGTCCGCGAAGACATAGAGTTCGCCGCCGCGGGAACGCACCTCTTCGAGATTGGAGCGGAGTTTTTCCAGCAACTCGTTGTTGGGCGCGACCGCGATCACCGGCATGTCAGCATCGACCAGCGCCAGCGGGCCGTGTTTCAGCTCGCCGGCCGCGTAGGCCTCCGCATGAATGTACGAGATTTCCTTGAGCTTCAGCGCCCCCTCCATGGCAACGGGATAATGCGAACCGCGCCCCAGAAACAGCGCGTGTCGCTTGTCGACAAAATCCTCGGCCAGGCGCGCGATATCTGCATCCAGTCGCAGCACGGTTTCGAGGAGCGATGGCAGTTGCTGCAATTGCTCGACCATGGACGCTTCCGCCGCCGCATCCAGCGCGTGACGACGGCCGACGAGTATCGCCACCAGCATCAGGGCGGCGAGCTGGGTGGTAAACGCCTTGGTGCTCGCCACACCGATCTCGGGGCCCGCACGCGTCATCAACACCAGTTCGGACTCGCGCACCAGCGAGCTTTCCGGCACGTTGCAGATCGCTAGCGCGCCGACGTATTGCTGCTGCGCTTTCGCGAGGCTCAGCGCGGCCAGAGTGTCGGCCGTCTCGCCGGATTGCGAGATGGTGATAAACAGCGAGCCCGGCAGCACCACATGCCTGCGATAACGGAATTCACTGGCAATTTCGACCTGGCAGGGAATGCCGGCCAGTCCCTCGAACCAGGATCGCGCCACCAGTCCGGCATGGAAGCTCGTGCCGCACGCGACGATCTGGATGGCCTGGACTTTCGCCAGAATGCGCTCGGCGGCGGGTCCCAGTATGTTCTCCAGCACCCGGCCATGCGCCACGCGGCCTTCCAGCGTGTTCGCGATGGCCTGCGGCTGCTCGTAAATTTCCTTGAGCATGAAGTGCCGGAATACGCCGCGTTCGGCGCTGGTCGCTGACAGTTCGGATCGTTTCACCTGGCGCTCGACTACCGCGCCGCCATGATCGTAAATTGTGGCTTTATCGAGTCGAAGTTCGGCGAAGTCGCCGTTCTCCAGATAAATAAAGCGCTGGGTGACGGGCAACATCGCCTGCACATCCGAAGCGATGAAATGCTCGCCCAGGCCAACGCCGATCACCAACGGGCTGCCATTGCGGGCCGCGATCAGGGTTCCCGGATCCTCACCGTCGAGCACGGCAATCGCATAAGCGCCACGCAGTTCGGCGACCGTCCGCTGCACCGACGCCAGCAGATCGTGGCCCGCCTTGATATGTTGCATCACCTGGTGGGCGATGACTTCGGTATCGGTCTGCGATGTAAAGGTGAAACCCGCTGCCGTTTGTTGCCGCCTGAGCTCGGCGTGGTTTTCGATTATGCCGTTATGAACCACGGCGACGCGGCCATCGCTAATATGCGGGTGCGCGTTGGATTCCGCCGGGGCGCCATGCGTGGCCCAGCGCGTGTGCGCCATGCCGAGACGGCCCTCGAGCGGCGTAGCAAGCAGAGCCGCTTCCAGCTCGGCCACCTTGCCGACCTTACGTATGCGCTGCAGCCCGTGGTCATTGACCACCACCATGCCAGCCGAGTCGTAACCGCGGTATTCGAGCCGCTTGAGGCCCTCCAGCAGAATGGGTACGACGTTGCGTGCCGCGATGGCGCCGACGATGCCACACATCAGGATGTCCCGGCCTTCTTCGGACGTTGCCAGCCCTTGACGACGGTCTGCCGCGCCCGTGACAGCGTGAGCGCCCCGGCAGGCGCGTCCTTGGTGATGGTCGAACCCGCGCCGATGGTGGCGCCGTCGCCGACCGAAACCGGCGCCACCAGTTGTGTGTCGGAACCGATGAAAACGTCGTTGCCGATCCGCGTGCGATGCTTGTGCGCGCCGTCGTAATTACACACGATGGTGCCCGCGCCGACATTGGTACCCGCGCCCATCGCAGTGTCGCCGATATAACTCAGATGATTGATCTTGCTGCCGGCGCCAATCTCGGAGGCCTTGAGTTCGACGAAGTTGCCCACGCGCGCCCCGTCCGCCAGCGACGTGTGCGGCCTGATGCGCGCGAACGGACCGACCTTGCAATCCGCGCCGATATGCGCTTCCTCAATCACGCAGTTGGGCAAAATACTCGTGCCTGCACCGATGGCCGTGTCGCGGATGACGCAGTTGGCGCCCACGCGGACACCCTCTCCCAGCTTTACTTCGCCTTCAAAAATCACGTTGACGTCCACGGTCACGTCGCAACCGGCGGTGACCTGCCCGCGTATGTCCAGGCGGACCGGATCGAGCACAATCACGCCCTGACGCATGAGGTCGGCGGCCAGTCGGCGCTGATAAGCGCGCTCGACGATAGCAAGCTGGCACTTGTCGTTGACACCCATTACTTCGTCCTGATCGGCGCATTCTTCGGCGCGCACCCGCCCACCGGATTCGACCGCGAGCCGTATGCAGTCAGTCAGGTAATATTCGCCCTGCGCATTGTCATTGCCGATTTGATTTAGCCAGCGCTGGAGATCCCGCGCCTGTGCGACCAGGATACCCGTATTGACCTCGCGCACAGCGCGCTCCGCAGGGCTCGCCTCGTTTTCCTCGACGATTTCGCGCACCTGTTCATTGTCATCGCGGATGATCCTGCCGTAGCCGCGGGGGTCGGCAAGCCGCACGCTGAGCAGCGAAATGGCGTGATTCTCCAGCGCCGGCAGCATCCGTTGCAGGGTGGTTTGCGTGATCAGCGGTACGTCGCCGTACAGTACCAGCACGGTGGCGCCGGCATCGATGCCAGGCAGGGCCTGCGCGACGGCGTGACCCGTGCCGAGACGCTCCGCCTGCAGGCACCAGTTAAGCTCCGCGCCAGCGAACCTTTGTCGAACCGCGTCCCCGCCATGGCCGTAAACCACGCTTATCGAGTCCGGCGCCAGTTTTTTTGCCTGCTCTACCACGTGCCAGAGCATCGGCTTGCCGCCGACGGGTTGCAGCACCTTCGGCATCTGGCTGCGCATGCGCTTGCCGTGACCCGCCGCCAGAATGATTATAGCCAGGCTCATAAATGGAAAAAAATGTGAATTACCTCGCGTATTGTGGGCCAGAACAGGTCGCGCACGATACACCGTACGAAAAAAGGCAGCCCAAGGCTGCCTCCCCTAAAAATTCAAACCGCAATCCGCGCTCAGCGACGCTTGCGCAGATGTTCAATCATTCGCAACTGCGCGGCCGCCTCCGCCAGCCAGGCCTGCGCGGTGGCGTAATCGATATCCGACTTCTTGTCGGCCAGCGCGTCCTCGGCGCGCTTCTTGGCTTCCAGCGCCTGCGACTCGTCTATGTCCTTGGCGCGCAGCGCGGTGTCGGAAAGCACTGTGACCACATGCGGCTGCACCTCCAGGAGACCGCCGGAGACATAGAAAAACTGATCGTCCTGGCCTTCCGTGCGCAGCAATATTTCGCCCGGCTTGAGCCGTGCAAGCAACTGCGCATGCCCCGGCATGATGCCGACGCCGCCCAGCTCGGAGGGCGCGATAACCATTTCCGCCTCGCCAGAGAAGATTTCTTCTTCCGCGCTCACGATTTCAACCTGCATAGTTGCCATAACTAAGCTACTCCGTTGTAAGCCGTCCGTGGCGCATGATCACGGCCCAGCCATCCGTGGCTGGTCGCGCACGGGCGCGAAGCAGTGCTTCGTGAATTCCCCGCGCGCCTTCCGCGCTCACGATCTCAACCTGCATGGTCGCCATAGAAACTACTCCGTTGTAAGCCGTCCGTGGCACGTGATCACGGCCCAGCCATCCATGGCTAGTCGCGCGCGGGCGCGAAGCGGTGCTTCGTGAATTCCTCGCGCGCCCTCGGCACTAACTTGAACGCTAGTGGACATACCCCGCGCTAAACTAGATCTTCGACAATGAATCGCTCGTAACGCCGCATGGACATGGGCTTCTCGGGCGCCAACAGTCTGACGACACGATGCGCTTCGTGCTCAGTTGGGCAGTACACCGCGAGGAACCCCGCGCCCTGTTGCGCCCATTTGAGATCGTCTGCCCAAAAAGCGGCGTCTGAACCAAAGTGTCGCGTAATCCTTTGCTGGACACGCTTGATCAAGGTCGCGTTTTTTGTGCCCTTCTCGATATCGGCAATGACGTAATCACTCGGCACGGAATCGACCTCGTCCTCGCCATAACCTGCCGAAAGCATGATCTCGCCGGCGCGCTTGGCGGTCTCATGCGAATCAAACACAGCGATGATGAAATTCGTCGGATAGAAGATGCCAAAGCGGGTGTCATGGCCCTTAAAAAGGCTTCGCCCGATGAAAGTAGGGTCTTGCTCGTGCATGGTGATGCCTCCGGAAAGCTGTAGTTGCTCCGTTATTGTAATTTTTTATGCCTCGTCCTTCCCTGGCTGGTCGCGCGGGTGCGAGGCTGTGCTTCGCTAATTCCCTGCACGCCCTCAGCGCTAACGATATCAACCCGCATGGTCGCCATTACAATTTACCTCGCTGCGCGCGCTCCGCGTCCGCCTAAACCAGGCGCTCGATCGCGAATTTCATATAGCAATAGATGCCGTAAGAGGCGTCGCTTCCCTTGAAAAAGGCGCGTCCCTTGAAGGTGGGATCCTGTTCGCTCATGGCAGATGCTCCACGTGTCGTCGGTATACGTTAGGCATCGTCTGCTTCAGGCTTTCTCGCCTTTTTTCGCGTCCTTGCCCTGTTTATCCTTGTCATCCTTGTCATCCTTGTCGGACTTGTCGGACTTGTCCTTGTCCTTTTTCTCGCCCTTTTCCTTGTCGCTTTTTTCCTTATCGTCCTTATCGTCCTTGTCGGATTTCTTGTCTTCATCACTCTTCTCGGATTTCTCGCCTTTTTTGTCTTTTTTGTCTTTATCTTTTTTGTCCGACTTGGACTTTGAGTCACCGCCCATCGACTCCGCCTTTTCGACGGCTTCTTCAATGCCGCCGACCATGTAGAACGCCTGCTCGGGCAGCGAGTCGTGCTCGCCTTCGACGATCGCCTTAAAGCCGGCGATGCTGTCCTTCAGCGAAACGTATTTGCCGGGTGAGCCGGTGAAGCCTTCGGCCACGAAGAATGGCTGCGACAGAAAACGTTGAATTTTGCGCGCGCGGGTCACGGCCAGTTTATCCTCTTCGGACAGTTCGTCCATCCCGAGAATCGCGATGATGTCGCGCAACTCCTTGTAGCGCTGCAAGGTGTTCTGCACCGCGCGCGCGGTGTCGTAATGCTCCTGCCCGACTACTTGAGGATCGAGCTGGCGGCTGGTGGAATCGAGCGGGTCCACCGCCGGGTAAATACCCAGCTCGGCAATCTGGCGCGACAACACCACGGTCGCATCCAGATGCGCGAAGGTGGTCGCGGGCGATGGATCGGTGAGGTCATCGGCCGGTACATAAACCGCCTGCACGGAAGTGATCGAGCCTTTCTTCGTCGAGGTGATGCGCTCCTGCAAGAGACCCATTTCGGAGGCCAGCGTCGGCTGATAACCCACCGCGGAAGGCATGCGGCCGAGCAACGCCGAGACCTCCGTGCCGGCCAGGGTGTAACGATAGATGTTATCGATAAACAACAGCACGTCGCGACCGTCGTCGCGAAAGTACTCCGCCATCGTGAGACCTGTCAGAGCCACGCGCAAACGGTTGCCGGGGGGTTCGTTCATCTGGCCGAACACCAGCGCGACCTTGTCGAGAACGTTGGAATCCTTCATCTCGTGATAGAAGTCGTTGCCCTCGCGCGTGCGCTCGCCGACACCGGCGAACACCGAGTACCCGCTGTGCTCGGCCGCAATGTTGCGGATCAACTCCAGCATGTTGACGGTCTTGCCCACGCCGGCACCGCCGAACAGCCCGATCTTGCCGCCCTTGGCGAACGGGCACAGCAGATCGATGACCTTGATACCGGTCTCCAGCAGCTCCTGGCTGCCCGCCTGTTCCTCGAAGGTCGGCGCGGGACGGTGAATCGGCCATGTTTCCTCGGCACCGATGTCGCCCCCCTCGTCGATTGGACGGCCCAGTACATCCATGATCCGGCCCAGGGTCTTTTCGCCTACCGGCACCGTGATCGGCTCATTGGTGTCGCTGACCTTCAGGCCGCGCTTGAGACCGTCGGTGCCGCCCATCGCAATCGTGCGCACCACACCGTCGCCCAGCTGTTGCTGGACTTCCAGCGTCAACCCGGTCTCCTCGACGATCAGTGCGTCGTAAATGTTGGGCACTTTGTCGCGGTCAAATTCCACGTCCACCACCGCGCCGATAATTTGGACGATATTGCCGGTTGACTTATCGGCGGACTCTTTGGACTCGTTGCGCGATTCATTCTTGGACTCCTTTTCGGCATCCTTCTTGGAATCCTGTGCGGAGTCTTTCTTGGATTCCTTATCGGCATCGTTCTTCGAATCCTGTTGGTTGTTGGCCATAATGCTAAACCTCAAAGTTAAGAATGTTTGCTCGCCTGTTTATACCGCCGCCGCCCCGGCCACGATTTCCGACAGTTCCTGGGTGATCGCGGACTGCCGCGCCTTGTTATAGGCAAGCTGCAAATCGCCGATCAACTCCGCCGCGTTGTCCGAGGCGCTCTTCATCGCCACCATGCGCGCCGCCATCTCGCAGGCGATGTTCTCCACCACGGCCTGGTACACCACCGACTCGATATAGCGCGTGAGCATATCGTCCAGCACCTCTTTCGCGTCGGGCTCGTAAATGTAATCCCAGTAGTGCTTGAGCTCTTCGTCCTCGGCCGGCGCCAGCGGCACCAGTTGTACGATGCGCGGCTTCTGCGTCATGGTGTTGACGAACTCGTTGCTGATCAGAAAGAGCCGGTCGAGTTTTTCCTCATAATAAGCATCCAGCATGACCTTGATGGTGCCGATCAGGTCAGCCAGGCGCGGGCGGTCGCCAAGACCCTTGGTCGATGCCTCCACGTTTCCGCCTAAGCGCTTGAAAAACGCTTCGGCCTTGCCGCCGATCAGACACAGATCGATCTCCGCGCCCTTGTCGCGCCAGTCGCGCATGGCGGGGATGGTGGTCCGGAACAGATTGACGTTGAGACCGCCCGCCAACCCGCGATCGCTGGAGACGATGATGAAGCCGACCCGTTTAGGCTCGCGCTCGATGAAGAACGGGTGCTGATATTCCAAGTGCGCGTTGGCAAGGTGTCCGATCACACTCAGGATCTTGCGCGCGTAAGGCCGCGTAGCATCCATGTGCTGCTGCGCCTTGCGCATCTTGCTGGCGGCGACCATCTCCATGGCTTTGGTGATCTTCTGAGTGTTTTGCACACTCTTGATCTTGGTGCGGATTTCGCGCTCGCCTGACATTACGCTGACACCTTTTTCATGCATCGGGACGGGTCAACACGGGGCATGGTCACTTGGTTCATCACCACGTATGGTTTTCCTTGAAATCGTCCAGCGCCTCGCGCATACCCTTCACGATGTCGTCGCTGTAGTCGCCCGACTCGTTGATCTCGTCCATCAGGTCTTTTTGCTCGGAACCCAGATAGCCGCGCAGTTCGGTTTCGAACGCGACCACCTTGTTGACCGGCACATCGTCCAGATAGCCTTCGTTGCCGGCGAAGAGCGAAACGGCCATTTCCGCCACGCTTAACGGTGCGTACTGCTTCTGCTTCATCAGCTCGGTGATCCGCTTGCCGCGCTCGATCTGCTTGCGCGTCTGCTCGTCCAGATCGGATGCGAACTGTGAGAAGGCCGCCAGTTCGCGATACTGCGCCAGCGCCAGACGGATGCCTCCACCAACCTTTTTGATGATCTTGGTCTGCGCGGCGCCGCCCACGCGCGATACGGACAGACCGGCATCGATGGCAGGCCGAATACCGGAGTTAAACAGATCGGTATCGAGAAAGATCTGGCCGTCGGTGATGGAAATTACGTTGGTCGGCACGAACGCGGACACGTCGCCCGCCTGCGTCTCAATGATCGGCAGCGCCGTCAGCGACCCGGTCTTGTCTTTCACCTCGCCGTCTGTGAAACGCTTGACGTACTCCGCGTTGACCCGCGAGGCGCGTTCCAGCAGACGCGAGTGCAGATAAAACACGTCGCCCGGATACGCTTCGCGGCCCGGCGGACGACGCAGCAGCAGGCTCACCTCACGGTATGCCCACGCCTGCTTGGTCAGATCGTCGTACACGATCAGCGCGTCGCGCCCGCGATCGCGGAAATATTCGCCCATCGCGCAGCCGGCGTAAGGCGCGATGTACTGCATGGCCGCGGAGTCCGACGCGCCGGCGGCGACTATAATGGTGTGCGACATCGCATCGTGTTCTTCCAGCTTGGTCACCACGTTTGCGATGGCGGAAACCTTCTGTCCGATCGCCACGTAAATGCAGATGCAGTCCTTGCCCTTCTGATTGATGATGGTATCGATCGCGACCGCAGTCTTGCCGGTTTGCCGGTCGCCGATGATTAACTCGCGCTGGCCGCGTCCCACCGGCGTCATCGCGTCGATCGCCTTGATCCCGGTCTGTATGGGCTGGCTCACTGACTGGCGCTCGATGACACCCGGCGCCAGCTTTTCGATAGCGGCGGTGCCATCGGCCTCGATTTCACCCTTGCCGTCCAGCGGGTTACCCAGCGAATCCACCACGCGCCCGATCAGCGCGTCCCCGACCGGCACTTCCAGAATGCGGCCGGTACACTTGGCTGTATCACCTTCTGAGATGTGGCTATATTCGCCCAGCACCACCGCGCCTACGGAATCGCGTTCGAGATTCAGCGCCAGACCAAAGGTATCCCCGGGAAACTCAATCATTTCGCCGGCCAGGGCGTCAGCCAGACCGTGAATACGGATGATGCCGTCCATCACGCCGACCACCGAGCCTTCGGTGCGCGCCTCAGCCACCACCTCGAAATTCTTGATGCGCTGCTTGATAAGATCGCTGATTTCGGTGGGATTCAATTTCGATTGTGTTGCCATGATTTCTCCAATGACCGCCCCGGATGGGCTGGCGCCCGGACTGATTTACACCGGACTAATTAACGATATCGAAAATTAGCGATTCAGGACGGTGGAAAGCTTGTCGAGGCGACCACGGACAGAGCCGTCGATCACCAGATCGCCCGCGTGGATGATCGCGCCGCCGATTAACGCTTCGTCAGTGCGCGTGGTTATATGCACTTCGCGGCCCAGACGTTTCTTGAGCGCCTTTGCTATGGCCTCCGTCTGCGCCTTGGTAATTTCCTGAGCCGACACGACTTCCGCATCCACCGTGCCTTCGGCTTCGCGGCGCCTGAACTCGTAGATCGCGGCGATCTCCGGCAGCAGGGCCAGGCGCGCGTTTTCGGCCAGCAACTGAATGAAATTGCGTCCTTCGTCGTTCAGCCGGTCTTCGCACACCGAGATAAACATCTCGGCGCGCTGCGCGTGCGACAGCTGCGGACTGTCCAGCGCCGTGCGCATGTCGCCGTCGTGCGCCACCGCGGCCATAAACTCAAGCATCTCTGACCAGCGATCGAACTCCTTTTGCTCGCTGGCAAGTTCGAAGGCGGCGCTGGCGTACGGACGTGCGAGGGTGGTGAGTTCGGACATCGCTCGCTTACAACTGCGCCGCCAGATCGTCCAGCACCGCGCTGTGCGCCTTGGCGTCGATCTCTTTTTTAAGAATCTGCTCCGCGCCGGCGATAGCTATCACCGATACCTGCTTGCGCAGGTCGTCTCTGGCGCGATTGATTTCCTGCTCGATGTCGTCCTGCGCCGCGGTCTTGATGCGTTCACCTTCGTCGCGCGCATCCGTCTTCGCTTCCTCGACGATCTCGCTGGCACGTCGCTGCGCCTGATTGATGATATTGGTCGCTTTCTGCTTGGCTTCGTCAAGCTGCTGCTTTGCGTCCTGCTCGGCCTGCTCCTGCTCTTCCTGTCCACGCTTGGCCGCAGCCAGACCGTCAGCGATTTTCTTCTGGCGCTCTTCTATGGCCTTGATAATCGGCGGCCACACATATCGCATGGTGACCCACACGAATAGCGCGAAGGTAATCATCTGGCCGACCAGCGTGAGATTGATGCTCACGTTGCTAGCCCCTGCAAAAATTCTTTATACGGGTCTGTCACCGGTGACTCCGGAGTAAGCTGATTCCCTGAAAGGTTTATTAACTGCCCAGAAATGGATTGGCGAACGTAAAGAACAGCGCCAGCCCTACACCGATCATGGCCACCGCGTCGAGCAGACCGGCGACGATAAACATCTTGACCTGCAGCATCGGCACCATTTCCGGCTGGCGCGCCGAACCTTCGAGGAATCGCCCGCCCAGCAGCCCAAAGCCGATAGCGGTTCCCATCGCGCCCATTCCAATAATCAAACCTACGGCAATAGCGGTCATGCCGTTAGCAAGAGCGGTTTCCATAACTTCCTCCAGGATATCGAGTCGAATTTGTTGGGGTTGAAGAATCGAGACAGGCTATGCCTGAGCGATGATTAGTGTTGTTCGTGCGCCAGGCTCAAATAAACGATGGTTAACATCATAAAAATAAATGCCTGCAGAACGACGATAAGGAGTTCGAACAGCGACCAGGGAACACCCAGGGCCCATTGCATCCACCAGGGCAGCACCGCGATGAGGGTGAAGATCAGACCACCCGCGTACATATTGCCGAAGAGTCGCAGCGAGAGCGAAATGGGCCGGGCGATCTCTTCCACGACCTTTAGAATCAGGTTGAAGGGCATGAACCATATGCCGAAAGGCTCCAGCAGCAGCTCCTTGGAAAAACCACCCGGACCCTTGATCTTGATGCTGTAAAAGATGACCACGATAAACACGCCCAGCGCCATGCCAAGCGTGGCGTTGACGTCGGACGTGGGGTTAATGCGCAGGTGTTCAAGGCCAACTGCCTGCCCGAGCAACGGGAACAGATCGTAGGGCCAAAGCTTGAAACTGTTCATCAGCAGTATCCAGACAAACAGCGTAAGCGCCAGCGGGGCGATCACCGCGCTTTTGCCGTGAAAACTGTCCTTGACCTGCTGATCCACAAACTCGACCAGAATCTCGACCGTGGCCTGTAGCTTTCCGGGTACGCCGGTCGTGGCGCTGGCCGCAGCCTTCCAGAACAGGAACAGGAACAATACGCCAAGCCCGATGGAGAAAAACATGGTGTCGACGTTGATGGCCCAGAAGCCGTCGCCAACCGTGAAAAAATGCAGATGATGCTCGATGTATTCGCCGGGAGAAGCTGCCATCTTGTGCTCGCGCCTTCATTCCTGTGAACCGGACAACGCCGGCAGGAGAACAACCCAGAATGCCACCAGGGTGACAATGTAAGTTACAAACATGGGCAAAAAACTAACACGCAACCCGATAATGACGATTAAAAACAGGACGACGGTTAAGCATACCTTCTGCACTTCACCGGCGTAGAACCTGTTTACTATGGCTTGAGCCGACCGGCCTTCACTGCCGGCGAACACGCGCCACTTAAAAAAAATTGTTGTAGCAAGACTGATGCCGCCACCCGCGAACGCTGACCAGGCGCCGTACGGCCCGGCAACCACTGACAGCAGCAGGAAAGCCCCGGCGGTAATCAAGAACTGGATTACCAGAATCATCCGTATCGCGCGGTCGCCTTCCGCCCCGCGCACGGAAACTAGATCAGGCATCTTCGGAAGCCAGGATAGAACGTGTTGCAGCTACACGGTGTGAGGCCGGAAATTCCTGGAAATTACGTTGCGCTTCGCGTGTGACCGCACCGAAGTATAAAAGCAGCCTATCGGACGGTCAAACCATTTGCGGAAAAACATCGTAAAGGGTCAGGAAGAATTTTTGTCACCTTTACGATCGACCATCCTGCCGGGCGGTCAATTCAGGTGCGCGATAATACCGTCCAGTTCGTCCAGACTGTTGTACTGAATCACCAGCCGCCCCTTGCCTTTACGATTACATTGAATCTGCACGCGCGCGCCGAGACGCTCGGATAAGTCGTTCTCCAGATGTTGCACATCCGGGCTGGACGCCGCAGCGAATGCAGGCACTGTGCTGGTCACTCTTGCGCGCTGACTGACGAGACGCTCGGTCTCACGCACCGACAACCCCTTGGCGACAATCTGGCGGGCGGCCTGAATCTGCTGGTCCTCGGCAAGACCCAACAGCGCGCGCGCATGTCCCATCTCCAGGTTGCCCTGATCGAGCAGGCGGCGCACCGGCTCGCTCAGGTCCAGTAACCGCAGATAATTTGAAACCGCCGCGCGCGAACGCCCGACCGCGTCGGCGACTTGCTGATGAGTCAGATCGAACTCCCCAATCAGCCGGTGGAACGCTTGCGCCTCTTCCAGCGGTTTGAGGTCTTCGCGCTGGATATTCTCGATTAAGGACATCGCGGCGGCGGCCTGATCCGGTATGGACTTGATCAACGCCGGGATCGTGTCCAGCCCGGCCATCTGCGCCGCGCGCCAGCGACGCTCGCCGGCGATCAGCTCGTAGCCCTCGCCCACCGCTCGTACCACCACCGGCTGCACCAGACCCTGCACTCGAATGGAGTCCGCCAGTTCCTGCAGGGCTTCGGGCTTTATGTGCGTGCGCGGTTGGTACTTGCCGCGGCGAATGTTGTCCACGGGCAGATGCCGCAACTCGCCGCTAGCCGCATCGTTGCCGGACGAGGGCCTCGAGGCCGCGCTCAACAGCACGTCCACGCCCAGATTGCCCAGGCCGCGCCGCCTGCTGCTCACAGCGCCCGCGTACGCAAAGGATTAGCCTGTGATGAATGCGCGGAGGCATCGCGCCGTTCCCTGCGCAGCAGCTCGCCCGCCAGCGCCAGATAGGCGAGCGCGCCGCGCGAAGCCTTGTCATACAGCAACACCGGCAGACCGTGACTGGGCGCCTCGGCCAGGCGGACGTTGCGCGGGATCACGGTCTCGAACACGCGCTCGCCAAAATGCGAAATAAGCTGATTCGATACATCGTTGGCCAGGTTATTGCGCGGGTCGAACATGGTGCGCAGCAACCCCGTAATTTGCAAACCGGGATTGGCCGTTTGTTTGATGCGCTCGATGGTGCTGACCAGCGCCGACAGCCCCTCCAGCGCGTAGTATTCGCATTGCATCGGAATGATCACACCGTCTGCTGCCACCAGCGCGTTGACGGTTAATGTATTGAGCGCCGGCGGGCAATCGATGAGCACGTAGTCGAAGCGGTTCGTCACCGACTCCAGCGCCTGCCTCAGTCTGAACTCGCGCTCGGTGGCTGTGATCAACTCGATCTCGGCGACAGTCTGATCGCTGTTGGTGGGCAACACCGCGTAGGCGGCGCCCTCGACCTGCACGATGGCATCAGTGATTTTGGCCTTGCGCAGCAGCACGTCCCCGCTGGTCATTTCCAGTGCATGCTTGTTCACACCGCAACCCATGGTGGCGTTGCCCTGCGGGTCCAGATCGATAATGAGCACGCGGCGGCTGATCGCGCCCAGCGACGCGGCCAGATTGACGGCCGTGGTGGTTTTGCCGACCCCGCCTTTCTGATTCGCCAGCGCAAGAATATTGGCCATCACGGCTTCAGGTTTTACGGATTTCCATCAACTGACGCTCACTATCGATGTGCGGCACATTGAGTTTGAACGCGTGGAGTGTATAGATTTTTGACTCTTCTGACATCGCTCGAAGCCACTGGTGTTCCTCGGCTGTCAGGCTGGACTTCATGGCGAGCATGCGCCCCCCAGGTGCGCAAACGGGAGCGGCGGCGGCGACGAAATCCATGACGCTCGCGAAGGCCCGGCTGATGACGGTATCGAAGCCGGCTACAGGCCGATAAGCTTCGATGCGCTCACACTGCACGGTGACATTGCACAAGCCCAGTTCGATGACTACCTGCCGGATAAAGCGAATCTTCTTCGCGTTGGCGTCCAGCAGAACAAACCACGTGCCGGGTTGCGTGATCGCGAGCGGAATGCCGGGCAAGCCCGCGCCGGTACCGACATCCAGCACGTTTGGGCCTTCGACAAAATACCGTACCGACAAACTGTCCAGCAGATGGGCGGCTAGCATGCGATGCACGTCGCGCACGCCGCTCAAGTTGTACACCCGGTTCCATTTTTCCAGCAGGCGCAGATAGTGAGTCAGCCGGTCGATCTGATCATTATCGAGCCGCGCACCCAGCTCCGCGACGCCCGCTTTGATCGCTCTGCGCAGCGCTTCGTCGGTGTCTACTACCGCATTCGCGGCGGATGAAGTCATCCACAACCCGCGTCCGGTGCGCGCATCGTCGCCTCGCCCCGGCGCCTTTTCAGATGCACCAGTAGCAACGATACGGCCGCCGGCGTGACTCCCGGTACGCGCGCCGCCTGACCCAAAGTGGCCGGGCTGGTTTCCGTTAACTTCTGCCGCGCTTCGGTGGAGAGGCCGCGCACCTCTGCATAGTCGAGGTCGTCCGGCAGGATGGTTTGCTCGTGCTTGATCGCGTTATCGATCTCGACCTGCTGGCGTTCGAGGTATCCCGAGTACCTGGCCTGTATTTCAAGCTGCTCGGCGATGACGTCATCAATAGCGTCATAGGACATCTCGCACAACGACATCAGCGCGCGATAATCGACCCCTGGCCGACGCAACAATTCGGCAAGCCGCTGCTCACGGGCCAGAGGCACGCCCAGTACGCGCTCGATGGCGGCATCCGGCGCATCGCCCGGTCGCAGCCAGTGTTCGTGCAAGCGCTGCTGTTCGCGCGCGATTGCGTCGCGCTTGCGCGCGAACGCCTGCCACTGCGCGTCGCTCACGAGGCTTAGCTCGCGTCCGATCGGCGTCAGGCGCAAATCGGCATTGTCCTCGCGCAACAACAATCGATACTCCGCGCGACTGGTGAACATCCGATAAGGTTCGGCTGCCCCGCGCGTGATCAGATCATCGATCAGCACGCCGATGTAAGCCTGGTCGCGGCGCGGATACCAGGGTTCCTGATCGCTGGCAATGCGCGCCGCGTTCAGGCCGGCAATCAGACCCTGCGCGGCGGCCTCCTCGTAGCCGGTGGTGCCATTGATCTGGCCGGCGAAGAACAGGCCAGCGACCGGCTTGGTCTCCAGGCTGGGTTTCAAACCGCGCGGATCGAAGTAATCGTATTCGATCGCGTAACCGGGGCGCGTAATATGCGCCTGCTCGAAGCCGGCAATCGAGCGCACCAGCTTATATTGCGTCTCGAACGGCAAGCTGGTGGAGATACCGTTGGGATATACCTCGCGCGTGGTCAGGCCTTCCGGCTCGATAAAGATCTGATGCGAAGCTTTGTCCGCGAACCGCACGACCTTGTCCTCGATAGACGGGCAGTAACGCGGCCCGACGCTTGCTATCGCGCCGCTGTACATGGGCGAGCGATGCAGGCTGGCGCGGATGAGGTCGTGCGTGCGTGGGTTTGTGTGCGTGATGTGACAGGAGACCTGGCGTGGATGCTGTTCGGCGCGGCCAGTAAACGAAAATACGGGCACTGGCTGGTCGCCCGGCTGTTCCTGCAATAGGCCGTAATCAATGCTGCGCCCGTCGATGCGCGGCGGCGTGCCCGTCTTCAGGCGCCCCACCCTTAAACGGAGTTCGCGCAGCCGTGAGGCCAGCGCAACGGCGGGCGGATCACCGGCGCGACCACCGCTGTGTGTCGACTCGCCAACGTGAATCCTGCCGCCTAAAAAAGTGCCGGTGGTGAGCACCACCGCGCGCGCGCGAAACTTAAGGCCCATCTGCGTAACCACGCCGGTCACGCGCTCGCCATCGACGAGCAGATCGTCGACCGCCTGCTGGAAAAGGCTTAATTTTTCCTGACTCTCCACCGCTTCGCGAATCGCCTGCCGATACAACACCCGGTCGGCCTGTGCGCGGGTGGCGCGCACAGCGGATCCCTTGCGGCGGTTCAGGATTCGAAAATGGATGCCGGCACTATCCGCGGCGCGCGCCATGACGCCGCCCAGCGCGTCGATCTCTTTGGTCAGATGCCCCTTGCCAATGCCGCCAATAGCCGGGTTGCAACTCATCTGGCCGATGGTCTCGATGTTGTGGGTCAGCAGCAAGGTGCTGCAGCCCGCGCGCGCGGCGGCGAGCGCCGCTTCCGTGCCCGCATGTCCACCGCCGACAACGATCACATCGAATGTGCAAAAACTCATGATGGGCGGCGAAGGGGCCTAGCAGCAGCCACTCTTGGCGCCCGCTTCGGAAGTCTGCGCGACATTTGGCGTCCCGCAGTCGAACAGGCCGTAATGCACCTGCCTGTCGCCCACCACGCGAAAGTGCGGCGCGTAACGCGTTTGCTTGAGCATATCCACCGTGTTTCCGCACACCAGCATGGGTTTGCCGGTATCAAACCGATGATGATCGTCCAACTCGAAGCCGTGCGGATGCGAAGGACAGGTGCCAAGATAATACGCAACCTGACCGTAATCCTCGCAGCGATCTTCGAGATCGAGCTTGAAGGCGCGCACGGTCATGGAATAAAAGCCGATATTGCCGGACTTGCGCGCGATATCGGCATTATGCAATTCGATACGGCTGGATTGACACACGCGCGCATCGAGGCAGCCAACCCGCGCCATCACGCGACGAAATTCCTCGATGTACATCGCGCCGCCCAGACATTCGCCGAGCATCACCGGATCGCGCGCAAGCTCCACGGGAACACGTCGGTCGGCAAATACATCCGAGAAATACAGCTCGCCGCCGGGTTTGAGCACGCGGAAGATCTCGCTGTATACCTTTGGCTTGGCGGGCGAGAGATTCATCACGCAATTCGATATCACCACATCGACCGTGCCATCGGCGATGCCAGCGGTTTTCAGATCCTCGATGTATCCCTGATAAAACTCGACGTTGGCGTAACCGAATTTCTCCGCGTGCCAGTCCCGATGCCGGTGCGCGACGGCGAGCTGTTCCTCGGTCATGTCCACGCCGAGCACGCGCCCATCAGCGCCCACCAGCTTTGAGAGCAGATAACAGTCACGTCCGGTTCCGCAGCCCAGATCCAGCACCGTGGCGCCCTCCAGCGCCGTGGGAATCGGCGACCCGCAACCGTAGAAGCGATCCCTGACCTCGCTGTGAATATCATTGAGCAACACAGCCAGGTGCGCGGGCATTGCCGCGGCCGTGCAGCACGCGCTGGTTTGCAGGTCAGCCGAGGACTTGAGCACCTTGCCGTAATAATCGCTCACCAGGCGGTGACTAGCCGCATCATTCTCATCGGAACGCGCCTGAGCGGCGCCTGATTCATCGTTCAAGAAAACTCCCGAAGCTTGAGACCCCGATCTCAATTGCGCGCCCGCCAATGCATCTACAAACCCACGGCTACGCGCAGATTGTAAGAAGTCGCGCCGCCCACGTTATCGATCTCGCCGGTCAACTGGAATGGCAGGAATGTCAGGCGCGCACCCCCGAATATACGCGTATCGTTGAATCTTTCGTCGTCGAGGGCGAGCTCTTCGGTGGGATTGCTGAACGCGAACACCTGGCCGACACCTGCATAAGGCGTGAAAAACGCGAAACCTTTCGAGGCCGACACATCGACACTCAAGGTCTGCATGCTGAACTGGTCGATCCCCTCCAGATTGGTCCCGGCCACTCTGGCGCCGATGGCGGGCAGCACCACGTTGCCAGGTATGAAGGCGTAACGGATTTCACCGCCGTACAGCCGCACGCTGTTGCTCGGATCAGCCGAGTAGAAGGCGCCGATGTCGAAACCCACCGGCAGGCCCTTGGTGACGCCGATACCGACAGTCCCGAGCTGCGTGACCTCTTCACCGACCAGATCTTCGAACGCCTGTTCGTTATCGACCGAAGTGTAGCTGCCGATTATGCCGACGTTGAACCCCGTCAAACCGAGCGGCTCGGTGGGGTTCAATGTCTTGTAACTGAATGCCGCGGCCAGGTCTTCGGATACACCACGAAAGGCGCCCTGATCGGGATTGATGATGTCGATGTCGACCGCGCCGGCCTGCGACGCGAATGACACCAGTAGCGCGACCGCGCCTGCTCGAACCATACCGCCCTCCTTATACTTGATACTTGATACTTGAATTGACCGCCTGGCGACCCAGTCGCTCGTAACCGATCCTGCGCTGCGTCGGGGTGCGTTAAGGATAACGTAATTCGAGCTCGAAACCAGATACATGACCTGTCCAAGCACCTGCGATCGCCTCTGGGAGATGACCGACACGCGTCATTTGCCGATACAAAAACTGGAAAAAATCCGTCCCAGCAAGTCATCGGAAGTAAATTCTCCGGTAATTTCGGACAATGACTGCTGCGCCTCGCGCAACTCTTCGGCGAGCAGTTCCCCGGCCAGATGCGAACGCAATACGTCCTGCGCGCGCACCAGCGCATGCCGCGCGGACTGCAATGCCTGGAGGTGACGCCGCCGCGCGAGATACGTGCCCTCCGCGCTGGCGTTAAAACCCGCGTGCCTTTTTAAGGCCTCGCGCAGCGCTTCGATACCCGCGCCGGAAAGCGCCGAGACGTACACTACGCCATCGCGCTCGCCGGCGAGCGTGTCGCTCAGGTCGATCTTGTTCCAGACGATCAGCACCGGCGCGCGCGCGGGCAGGCGGCCAAGGATAGCCTGCTCTTGCGTTTGCATCCCAAAGCGCCCGTCCACCACCAGCAGAACTATATCGGCGTTTTCAATTTCCAGCCAGGCGCGTCGTACGCCCTCGCGCTCGGCGGCGTCGGCGCCTTCGCGCAGGCCGGCGGTATCGATGACTCTGAGCGGCATCCCATCGATCTGAATGTCCTGCCGCAGGACATCGCGGGTAGTGCCCGCTAGTTCAGTCACGATCGCCACATCCGCGGCAGCGAGGCGATTGAGCAGGCTGGACTTGCCCGCGTTGGGTCGCCCGGCGATAACGATGGTCAGACCCTCGCGCAGCAGACTGCCCTGACGCGCGCTGTCGAGCACGCCGTCCAGCCGCTCACGCGATGCGCGCAGACGTTGAGCGACCGTGTCGTCAGCCAGAAAATCAATTTCCTCATCTGGAAAATCCAGCGCCGCTTCCACAAAGCCACGCAGCTCGATCAGCCCATCGACGAGATCATGGATTGCACTTGAAAAGTCGCCGTGCAGTGAGCGCAGCGCGCCGCGGGCGGCCTGTTCGGTGTGACTGTCGATCAGATCGGCGATCGCTTCGGCCTGCGCGAGGTCGAGCTTGTTATTCTGGAATGCACGCTCACTGAACTCGCCGGGTCGCGCGACCCTGGCGCCGGCGGCGAGCACGCTTTTCAGCACCATATCCATCACCACCGGTCCGCCGTGGCCTTGCAGTTCCAGCACGTCTTCGCCGGTGAATGAATTCGGCCGCGGAAAAAATAGCGCGATGCCGGCATCGATCGGATGACCATGTGCATCCCGAAAAACCTGGTACATGGCCACGCGCGGTGCGGGTAGGCTGCCCAACAGCGTTATTGCGATTTCCGCGGTCTTTGGGCCTGACACGCACACCACACCGATGCCGCCACGGCCCGGCGGCGTGGCAACCGCGGCGATGGTTTCTGCCTGCGCTATGGACAATGAGTAAATCGCAACGTTAGCCGGCGACGGCCCAATGGAGCTGACGATTAACGCTTGCTTACGCCGGTTTGGCGCCGCGCTCGATGCGCCGGGTTATCACCCACTGCTGAGCGATCGACAAGAGATTATTGACGAACCAGTACAGCACCAGGCCGGATGGGAAAAATGCAAAGAACACCGTAAACACCACGGGCAACACCATCATCACCTTGGCCTGAATCGGGTCCAGGGGCGCGGGGTTGAGCTTTTGCTGGATGAACATCGTCACGCCCATCAGCAAAGGCAGAATAAAGAATGGATCGCGGCTGGAGAGGTCGTTTATCCAGAGCATAAAGTCCGCCTGGCGCATTTCCACGCTTTCCAGCAACATCCAGTACAGGGAGATGAATACGGGAATTTGAACCAGGATTGGCAGACAGCCGCCCAGCGGGTTGATCTTTTCGGTCTTGTACAACTCCATCAGCGCCTGATTCATCTTCTGCTTGTCGCTGGCGTAGCGCTCCCTGAGTGCTGCCATGCGCGGCTGGACGGCGCGCATTCTGGCCATGGACTTGTAGCTGGTCTCCGACAGCTTGTAGAAAGCAAGCTTGATCAACAGGGTCAGGATTACGATCGCCCAGCCCCAGTTGCCGACGATATCGTGGATTTTCTCGAGCGCCCAGAACAGCGGTTTGGCCAGCACGGTGAAAATCCCGTAATCGACCACCAGCTCCAGGCCTTCGGCGATTTCGTCCAGGTGTTCCTGCAGCTTGGGCCCGACAAAAATGCGTGTGTTGAAAGTGCCGCTCGCATTTGGCGCAACAACCAGGGGAGCGGAGCGCAGGCCGATGATGTATTGAGGCTGACCGCCTTCGCGCACGACATTCGTGTAATAGAAATTTTGCTCGTTAGCCTGCGGCAGCCACGCGGAGACGAAATAATGCTGCAGCATCGCCGCCCAGCCGCCCGTGATCTTGCGGCTTAAGCTTTCACTCTGCATGTCTTCGAACGGCACTTTTTCGTAACGGCCGTCGTAATACGCAGCCCCGGTGTAGGTATAAAGGAACAGCGATTTATCTTTGTCACGGATGGGGCCGTGCCGCAACTGACGATACTGCCGGCCGCTCCAGGCCTGGTCGCTGCGATTAACGACGGTGTGGCTAACGTCGATTAGAAAATCCCGGCGATGAAAAGTGAATACTTTTCTGACAATCACGCCCGAAGAACCTTGCCAGGTCAGCGGCACCCGCAGTTCGTCCTCGCCGGCGCGCAGCCGGTATTCATCGCGCGCGGCCGTATAGACCGCGTGGTGAGTGGGCGCCAGATTCTCGCCCGCACCCCCGTCGGGTGTGCGATCATGAACCAGACCGGACTGCGCGATGTATACCCCGAGCGCCCGGTCGCTGTGCATCAGCACGAACGGTTCGTCGGGGTCATCCGCGTTTGCCGGGTAGGTTGGCAACGCGGCGCGACGAATGTCACCGCCCTGCGTATCGATCTCGATATCGAGCACATCAGTGACGACATGGATGCGCCTGCCGCCCGCCGTCGCTGCGCGTGGTTCGGCGATGCGCCCGGTGTTATCGGGCATCGCTGGCGATCGCGGCACATCAGCACGGTTGTTACCCATGTCCTCGGCGGGAAGCGCGCCAGTCTGGTTCGCGCTCTGGGGCGCTGTCCGCGGTTCCGGGCGGGGGCCGTAGTCACGCTGCCACGCTGACCAGATGAGAAACAACGTGAGCATCAGCGAAAAATAAAGCAGCACTCGCTGGCTATCCACAGGCATACAATTCCTTATTCGTGCTTGCCGGCATGTTCGATCAGGCAGGGGTAGTTGTTAGTGGCGCGGGGCAACGGATCAAAACCGCCGGCGCACCATGGATGACACCGCAGCAGCCGGCGCAAACCGAGGCAGCCGCCGCGCAGCGTGCCATGAGTCTCTATTGCTTCAATTGTGTAACACGAGCACGTCGGTGCGAACCTGCAGTGCTGTCCGAGATATGGGCTCAGCACCAGCCGGTAAAGCTTGAGGATCCGAATCAGGATTATCTGCATCGATTTCTTACACACTGCCAGAGCTTTTGCAGTGCCGCCGTCCGTTCGGCATGCGTCATGTTGTTAATAACGGGCCGGCACATTACCACCAGATCGACGGCCGGCAGGTCGTGTTGGGCCGCGCGGAAACTTTCTCTCACCAGACGCTTGATGCGATTCCTGGCCACGGCTCGCCTGGCGCATTTTTTCGAGATTGCGAGTCCGAGCCGGGCATGCGCACACGGGCCGCGGCGCGCCAGAATCGTGAACGCGCGGTCGCTACAACGAACGGCTTGGTCAAAAACGCGGCGGAATTCCCAAGCGTCGGTGAGGCGCACCCGAGGGCCGAAGCGTTGCCCCTGTTCAACGTGCGCGGCTATCGGTTGATTAGCAACTACGCAAGTGCCTGTTAAGCGTCTACCTAAGAGGCGGGCGTTTTTATGGACAGAGTTTCGCTCTGCCCTTGGCGCGCCGGCTGTTTAACACCCGACGCCCGCCGCGGGTGCGCATGCGCACCCGAAAGCCGTGCGTGCGCTTGCGCCGCAGGTTGCTCGGTTGAAATGTCTGCTTCATGATTTGAGTCCGGCTGGAGGCGGGCGAAAGGGTTGCAAACATAATCAGCGCCGAATGGTTTGTCAATTTTGGCATGCGCGCCACCGTCCCGGCGTGTGGATAACTCGTGTCGCGCGAGCTAAACTGCGCCGCTAGTCCCGGTCGGGCAAGTCAGCGCGTGGGGTTTATTTTGGCGGCGAATTCGCTATGGAACAGATGTGTCGGACGCTTGGAAAGTGAGCTTCCCGAACAGCAATTGAATCAATGGATAAGGCCGCTGCACGCGATCGAGGATCACGGGTCGCTGCGGCTACTGGCGCCCAACCGATTCGTGCTGGACTGGGTCCGGAACAATTTTCTAGAACGCATTAGACAGCTTGCGGAAGGTCTTGCCGAGGATGCACACCCGAATATCTCGCTGGAGATCGGCAGCCTCAGTCAGGAATCGCGCCGTGCGCCAGCGGGAAAATTCACAGTTGCGACGCTAAAATCCGGAAAAACTGCCGGCCCGGCGCCCGCCGTTGTCGCTTCCAACGTTAATCCAAACTTTACCTTCGACAATTTTGTCGAGGGCAAATCGAATCAGCTCGCCAGAGCCGCCGCGCTACAGGTGGCAATGCACCCAGGCACCGCATACAACCCGTTGTTCATTTACGGCGGCGTGGGGCTGGGCAAAACCCACCTTATGCACGCAATCGGCAACTATGTGCGCGGCCATGATGATCGACGCCAGGTGGTCTACCTTCACTCCGAGCGTTTCGTGGCCGACATGGTCAAGGCCCTGCAACACAATGCCATCAATGAATTCAAACGTTTTTATCGCTCGGTAAATGCCTTGTTGATCGACGATATCCAGTTTTTCGCCGGCAAGGATCGGTCCCAGGAAGAGTTTTTCCATACCTTCAACGCACTGCTCGAGGGTCAGCAACAGATCATCCTCACCTGTGACCGCTATCCCAAAGGGGTGGAAGGACTGGAAGAGCGGCTGAAATCACGCTTTGGCTGGGGACTTACGCAGGCTATCGAACCCCCCGATCTCGAAACACGGGTCGCGATCATGCAGCGCAAGGCAGAGCAGGGCAAGATCAGTCTGCCCGGCGATGTAGCCTTTTTTGTGGCCAAACGCATTCGCTCCAACATCCGCGAGCTGGAGGGCGCTCTACACAGGCTAGCGGCGACCGCGCGGTTTACGGGACGCCCCATCACCATCGAATTCGCCAAGGAGATGCTACGTGACATGCTGGCTATGCAGGAGCGGCTGATCACCATCGACAGTATTCAGAAAACTGTTGCCGATTATTACAAAATTCGCATCTCTGACCTGCTTTGCAAACGTCGGAGCCGCTCCGTTACGCGTCCTCGGCAACTTGCCATGGCGCTCGCCAAAGAGCTCACCAATCACAGCCTGCCCGAAATCGGCGCAGCGTTTAATGGGCGCGATCACACCACGGTGTTGCACGCGTGCCGCAAGATTGTGGAACTGCGCGAGAGCGATACCCGGATCGACGAGGATTACGTGAACCTGTTGCGGACTTTGAGCAGTTAGAGCTTTACCGGGCCGAAGGCATAAGACATGCCTTTCCTGTTGATAACAGGCAAATAAGCCAGAAAACGCAGTGATCAAGATATTTGCACACATTTCATCAACAGGGTCTGGTAGTTCCACGACACCGCCAATACATTCTATAACCCCATTTAAGCACATGTTTTAAAACGACAAAATAAAGTTATCTACATAATCGCCATCCCTAATAATAATAATAAGAACATAACTTAATTTATTATTACTGTGAGTTCGCCATGAAATTCAGTGTCCAGAGAGAAGTGTTGCTCAAGCCGTTACAGCAAATTATCGGCGCTGTAGAACGCCGTCAAGTCATGCCCATGCTGGGTAACGTGTTGTTGCGTAGCAGTGAAACGGGGTTAACCATGGTCGCGACGGATCTTGAAGTCGAATTGCTGGCGGGTATCGATGTGGATATTGAAAGTCCTGGCGAGACCACATTACCCGCTCGTAAGCTTTTGGATATCTGTAAAAATCTCCCCGAAAGCGCGAACCTTAGCTTGCAGGTCGCGGAAGGCAGAGCCACGCTTTCCGCGATGCGAAGCCGGTTTGTGCTCGCCACGCTGCCAGCCGCGGATTTCCCGGTTATCGAGGATATTCGCGCGGAGCAGCGCGTGACCCTGGCCCGGCAGGCGCTCAAACGCCTTATTGAAAGAACGTCCTTTGCCATGGCGCAGCAGGATGTTCGCTATTATCTCAATGGACTGCTCCTGCATATCGGCGAAGGCAGTCTGCGCGCCGTTGCCACCGACGGTCATCGCCTTGCTACAAGCATAGAGCGGATCGAGATTGCCGATGACGTCGTCAGTCAGGTGATCATTCCACGCAAGGGGGTTCAGGAGTTGCAGCGGTTGCTAACCGATGGTGATGGAACCATTGAAATCGAGCTGAGCGCCAACCATATCAGGGCGCGCATTGCTGAACTGCGATTTACGTCGAAGCTCGTAGATGGGCGTTTTCCGGACTACGATCGGGTGTTACCAAAGGATGGCGACAAAACGCTGCGCGTGAACAGCGAGGCATTGCGCCAGGGATTGATCAGGACCGCAATTCTGTCGAGCGAAAAGTATCGTGGCGTGCATCTTGCTCTCGATGGTCAGACGTTGAAAATTCAGTCGCACAATCCCGATCAGGAAGAAGCCGAAGAATACCTGGAAGTGGAATACGACGGCGAACCGCTGGAAATCGGTTTCAATGTAAATTATCTGCTCGACGTATTGGGTGCCATAAATAGTGAAACCATCGAAATAAAACTCAAGGACGCCAACAGCAGCGCCTTGTTGCGTGCCTCTGTTTCCGAGGATTCGCTTTATGTGGTGATGCCCATGCGGTTGTGATGCACCCTTAGAGAAATTTGCCTGCGGTCTCAAAAAAACGCGTCACTCGATGCTGTGTTGAATTCCGGCCGCTTTCAATACCTCGCGCGGAAATGATTATTGAACGGCTCACGATCGATAATCTGCGAAACATCGAGCACGCCGAATTACAGCCATCCAGCAACGTTAATCTTATTTGTGGGGGGAACGCTGCCGGTAAAAGCACCATTCTTGAAAGTATAGACCTGCTTTCACGGGGTCGAAGCTTCCGCGGTCACCTGTTCAGTCAGTTGGTAACGACGGGTAAGCCGCACCTCACAATCGGCGCGCGCCTGAAGTTATCGGAGCACTCGATTCGTAACGTGGGGGTTGAGAAGTCTCGGTCGGGTACGCGCGCGCGAATTGGGGGCGGGCCAGCCGAGTCGATCGCGCAGGTGGCAACGCTCATGCCGGTGCAGGCGCTGCATCCCGAAAGCCACCAATTGATTCAGGGTGGTCCATCTTATCGACGCAACTTTCTAGACTGGGGAATGTTTCACGTGGAACCTCAGTTTTTACCAGCATGGCGACGCATGCAGCGTACGCTCCAGCAACGCAACGCAGCGTTGAAAAACGGCGCTAATGTTGCCACCGTGCGCGCGTGGAATGTCGAATTTTGCGAGACGGCAACCCGCATCGACCAGTTTCGTCGTTCTTACCTCAGTATGTTGGCGCCGGTCGTCGTCAACTACGTAAAGGAGTTGCCCGGCGACGCGCATCTTACAATGCGTTACCACGGCGGGTGGCCGAACGATCAACCCCTCAATGAGTTGCTGGAGAGCGAGTTGGCAGCCGATATGGAGCGCGGTCATACGCAGCGAGGACCGCATCGCGCTGACCTGGAGTTGCTGATCAATGACCGCCCGGCCAGCGGCACCGCATCCCGCAGCCAGCAAAAATTGATTGCGGCCGCGCTAAAGTTCGCGCAGGCTAATTTGCTTGTGGATAAAACTGGAAACCGTTGCGTTTTTCTTGTCGATGATCTTCCAGCCGAGCTTGAGCGGCGTTATCAGAACTTCGTCCTCCAAACGCTGACCGGCCTTGATCTCCAGATATTTGTCACCTCGATTGCCGCGAGCGACCTCGATCTAGATGTCTGCCCCTCAACCCGATTGTTTCACGTGGAACAAGGGCGCGTGCGACAACTGCTATAATGCCAAGAATGACAAACGAGCCGTTCATGACTGAAAAAATATACGATTCCACCAGTATTCAAGTGCTAAAAGGGCTGGACGCTGTCCGAAAACGGCCTGGCATGTACATCGGCGATACCGACGACGGCACCGGCTTACACCACATGGTTTTCGAGGTCGTCGACAACGCTGTAGACGAGGCTTTAGCGGGTTACTGCAGTGAGATCACGGTGGCCTTGCATACGGACGGTGCCGCATCGGTTGCCGATAACGGTCGCGGCATACCGGTCGATATCCACGCCGAAGAAGGCCGGTCCGCCGCCGAAGTCATCATGACGGTGCTGCACGCGGGCGGTAAATTCAACGATAACGCCTACAAGGTATCCGGCGGATTACACGGCGTAGGGGTATCGGTGGTCAATGCCTTGTCCTCGCGTCTGGATTTGACTGTTTATCGCGCCGGCCAGGTTTATCGGCAGGAATACCGCTCCGGTAAACCGGTAAAGCCGCTGCAAGCTACTGAATCTAGCAACCAAACCGGAACACTGGTGCGGTTTTATCCGGACCGACTGGTATTCACCAACGCGGAGTTCCATTACGACATTCTGGCCGCGCGGCTGCGCGAGTTGTCGTTTCTTAATTCCGGCGTCCGTATCGTGCTGGCGGACGATCGCACCGACAGGACCGATGTGTTCGAATACAAGGGCGGCATTCGAGCGTTCGTCGAGCACCTGAACCGCAACAAAACCCCTTTGCACCCGACGGTCGTGTACTTCATCACGCAACGGGACGCTGTGAACGTGGAAGTCGCATTGCAATGGAACGACTCTTACCAGGAAAGCATCTTCTGCTTCACCAATAACATTCCTCAGCGGGATGGTGGCGCGCACCTGGCGGGATTCCGCGGCGGGCTCACGCGTACGCTCAATCAGTACATGGAGCGCGAAGGTCTCGCCAAAAAACATAAGCTCGTGATGACCGGCGACGACTCGCGCGAGGGCCTTACAGCGGTATTGTCGATTAAGGTCCAGGATCCGAAATTCTCGTCCCAGACCAAGGAGAAGCTGGTTTCGTCCGAAGTCAAAGGCGTGGTGGAATCGACCTTGAGCGACGCGTTGTCCGACTTTCTGCTGGAGAATCCGGGAGAGGCGAAGATGATCACCGCCAAGATCATAGACGCCGCGCGGGCGCGTGAGGCGGCACGCAAGGCGCGCGAAATGACCCGCCGCAAAGGTGCGCTGGATATCGCGGGTCTGCCCGGCAAACTCGCCGACTGTCAGGAAAAAGATCCCGCGCACTCCGAGCTGTTTCTGGTCGAGGGCGATTCCGCCGGCGGTTCGGCCAAACAGGGGCGGGATCGGCGCACCCAGGCAATCCTGCCGCTCAAAGGCAAGATATTAAATGTGGAGAAGGCGCGCTTTCACAAGATGTTGTCATCGGCCGAGGTCGGTACCCTGATTACCGCGCTGGGCTGCGGTATCGGGCCCGATGAGTTCAATGCCGACAAGCTGCGCTACCATCGCATTATTATCATGACTGACGCGGACGTGGACGGTTCGCACATCCGTACTCTGCTGCTCACGTTCTTTTACCGTCAGATGGCAGATCTCATCGAACGCAAACACGTGTACATCGCGCAACCGCCGTTGTTCAAAGTCAAGCGCGGCAAGCAGGAGTTCTATGCCAAGGACGAGACGGAGCTGACTGCGTTTTTGTTAAGCGTGGCGCTAGATGGCGCGCAGCTGCATGTCAACACGCAGGCCCCGCCGGTGAGCGGCGCGGCACTGGAAGACCTGGCGCGGCATTACAACGCCGTGATGACCGCGGTTCGTCGCCTGGCGCGCCGTTACGATCGCGCGTTGCTGGAGGCGATGCTGTCCGGTCCCCCACTGGCCATCGATGCGCACCGCGTGCCGGCCGTGCTGAGCGCCTGGATGGATGGTGTCGTGCAGCGTATCAATGCCTATCAGCCGTCCGGAACCCGCTATGCCGTGCGCATGGACACGGATGCCGATGGCGCCACGCCGACCATCGTCACGAAGCTGGTGCACGGCGTAGGCACCGACGATGTGTTTCGCCAGGAGTTCTTTAACTCACCGGATTTCGGGTTATTGCGCGCAATGGCCGAGCGCATGCACGGTCTGTTGAGCGAGGATGCCTATATTAAGCGTGGCGAGCGCACGCAGCCGGTCGCCAGCTTCAAACAGGTGATGGAGTGGTTAATGGCGGAAGCCAGCCGTGGCCGCGACATTCAGCGCTACAAGGGGCTGGGCGAGATGAACCCCGACCAACTGTGGGAAACGACGATGAACCCGGAGACGCGTCGTCTGATGCGGGTGAATATCGAGGACGCCGTCGCCGCCGACCAGGTGTTTACGATGCTGATGGGCGACCAGGTCGAGCCCAGACGTGAATTCATCGAGCAGAACGCGCTGCTCGTAAATAATCTAGATATATGATTTGTAAGATATTTATGAGTAATCCACTACTTGAAAAGCATGATCTGCCAGCGTTTACGCGCATCAAGCCCGAGCACGTCGAGCCAGCGATCGATAGCCTCCTGGCCGACAACCGCGCGAAGATCAAGGCACTGGTCGAGGGCAATTCACAATACAATTGGGATAACCTGATTTATCCGCTGGAAGTCGTCGATGATCGATTAAGCCGCGCGTGGTCGCCGGTGCGCCATATGAATTCGGTGGTGAACAGCCCCGCGTTGCGCGCCGCCTATAACGCCTGCCTGCCGAAACTGAGCCAGTACGGTACTGAAATCGGTCAGAACGAGCCGCTGTTCAAAGCGTACCAGTCCATTCGTGACAGCGACCAGTTCAAAGCGCTTGATGCCGCCCAGCAGAAAACTATCAATGACGCCTTGCGGGATTTCCGGTTGAGCGGTGTGCATCTGCAGCCCTTGGACAAGGACCGTCTCAAAGCCATCCAGCAGGAACTGTCGCAGACGCAATCGAAGTTCGAGGAAAACGTCCTGGATGCCACCCACGCGTGGAAAAAGCACGTCACGGACCCTGCGGCGCTCGCCGGCCTGCCCGAATCGTCGCTGGACATGGCGCGGCAAAGCGCCCGCAACAATGGCCTCGACGATGGCTGGCAACTCACCCTGGAGACGCCATCGTATATCGCGGTGATGACCTACGCCGATGATCGCGACCTGCGCCGGGAACTCTACACGGCGCACAACACCCGCGCATCCGATCAGGGCCCGCACGCCGGTCAATGGGACAACAGCGACGCGCTGGAAAAGATTCTGGCGTTGCGTCACGAAGCCGCCCGCCTGCTGGGCTATGACAACTATGCCGAAAAATCCTTCGCCACCAAGATGGCCGAGTCGCCGCCCAAGGTAATCGAGTTTGTTGAAGACCTCGCGCGGCGCGCCAAACCGGTGGCGCGGCGGGAGCTTGTCGAGTTAAAGGACTTTGCCGCCGAGCACGCCGGCATTGCCGATCTGCAAGCCTGGGATGTCGCTTACATCAGCGAGAAACTGCGCCAGCATCGCTACGCACTGGCGCAGGAAGATCTCAAACCCTATTTCCCCGTCGATAGTGTGCTGGCTGGGCTGTTCGAGGTCGTCGATTGCCTGTACGGATGCCGCATCGAACAAGCTCATCATGTGGAAACATGGCATCCGGATGTACGGTTTTACCAGATCACGGACGTCGACGGGTCCGTGCGTGGCCAGTTTTATCTAGATTTGTACGCGCGTCAGAACAAGCGCGGCGGCGCCTGGATGGATGAGTGCGTTAACCGTATGCGTACAAACGAGGGCATACAGTTGCCGGTGGCGTATATGACCTGCAACAGCTCGCCACCGATAGGCGACAAGCCCGCACTGTTTACGCACGACGAGGTCATTACCCTGTTTCACGAGTTCGGCCACGGACTGCACCATCTGCTTACCCTGGTCGATTACCCTAGCGTTGCCGGCATCAACGGAGTCGAGTGGGATGCGGTGGAATTGCCGAGTCAGTTCATGGAGAACTGGTGCTGGGAACGCGCCGCGCTGGACATGTTCGCGCGGCACTACGAGACCGGCGAGCGTCTGCCTGAGGAGCTGTACCAGAAGCTGCTCACGACCAAACATTTTCTCGCCGGCATGCGGACGTTGCGTCAATTGGAGTTCGCGCTGTTCGATCTGCGACTGCATCTTGAATATCAGCCTGATCGTGGGAGCCGCATGCAAGAGATTCTCAGCGAAGTGCGCGACACAATCGCGGTGGTGAAGC
>Ga0209587_1000055_pt1 | contig 53284 bp, 43 predicted proteins | sample NGEPerD_2_FD_184512 | JGI IMG/M metagenome (GOLD analysis project Ga0209587, IMG submission 184512) | Arctic peat soil microbial communities from the Barrow Environmental Observatory site, Barrow, Alaska, USA - NGEE PermafrostL1-D... | ecosystem: Environmental > Terrestrial > Soil > Wetlands >...
AGCAGGGAGATCGACAATGGCGAGGCAGAAAATTGACCATCGGGGGATTCGGTTTGGCATCTGGGTAAATGCAAACGGGTATGCGTGGCAGCGGGTACCAGTGCAAAACAGCGAGGGAGAGGTTGAGATTCAGCTCGCCCCGGCCGGTATGTACCGCGAACCGGATCCGCGAACCATTGCCGAAACCAACGCAGCGCGTCAGTGGAACTCGCGTCTCGGTCTCGACGTTGCGCGGAAAGCGTTCAACCGGTTTCGAGCATTGGCTGAGACCATTACCCGCGCGGAGACGATAGGTGAGCGGTCTTATACCGACGAAGAGGGGAATCGTCTGATCGTCTCGGCTGACACAGGATTGCAGCTGACCATCTCCGACGAAGAGGCGAGGGCATCGATCGTCGACTATGCCAATGACTTCGGTCCGCTTTGGGGAGATCAGGACGGTCGCACGCTTCGCGACTGGCAGTGTGAAGCAGCGGAGTTCTTGACGCTCTTCGATATCTCGCGATCGCTGTGCACATCCGACTTTCGTGAGTTCGACAAGCGGATCATCTCGCCGGGAACGAGAGGGCCAGAATGGCAATACAGAGGCGGTCGACCGTTCGTGCCGCTGCTGACGATTGCGCATGAAGGGCAGCGAACCGAGTCCAAGCGGGCACGTAACGCCTTGCCGGAGACGGTCGACTACTTCGATCTCGCGACGTCGGGTAGCTCGCGTGTCCGGGCAAGGATGTTGTTGTCTCGCGAGGTGAATCGAAAACTCGCCGGTGGTCTCAGCTTCCATGCGAGCTTGCTGAATGAGACCAAGGCCGCGGTGAGCCCGCACCACCTGGTACACCTGCTCTACCTGCGGTTGTGGCTGGATACCATCGACAGCGTCGAGCTCGAGCAGCAGACAAGCTGTCTCAATTGTGGTCGTAAGCTGACGGGGACCAGGCGAAGGAAGTACTGTGACGATACCTGCCGAACCGAGTACCACAATCGTCGGCGAGCACGATCGGGATAGACGCAGCGTGGCCGAAGGGGGTATTTGCGAATATTGCGAATGGATATCTAGACCACACACACTGGTGGAGGGAAACCAGTGTGTGTGGTGTCTTGACAGCCAAATGACAGCCAACACAGAGGACACAGTACACGTAGTACTATCAAATAGTGCTGCTATAACGGCGATATGTGACCGTATGCACGTAGTGATATAGCGCAGGTTGTGACTCTGGATCAGGTAGTTGGGGTTCGAGTCCCTGCACCCCAGCCCTATCGAAACAGCAAACCCGGAATCGTCCCAGATTCCGGGTTTATTCGTTCTTTGCGGCTCCGTCAGCCACATAGATGCCTAGCTCCGAGAGTCCGGATTCGAATCCCACTTCCCTGTCCGCTGACGTCAGGATCACCTGTGAACCGTGGCTGGTAACGGTGTCGAGCAACAACGAGCGGTGCGATTGGTCCAATTCAGACAGGATGTCGTCGAGCAGGAACACAGGGCTATCACCAGTCGTTGAGGCAATGACATCAGCCTCCGCCAGTTTTAGCGCCAGGACACCCAACCGTTGCTGCCCTCTGGAACCAAACCGCGCAAGGGACCTGTCGTCCAACTCAAAGAGCATATCGTCCCGGTGGGGACCGCTCAGTGTCACTCCGCGGCGGAATTCGTCCCTCCGCAGGGATTCGAGATCGTCGTGGAACTGCGCGTTCGCCTGGATGACAGCGTCTTTGGCACTTTTCATCTGAGCCAACGCTGAGACCTGGACAGCAGTACGGGACACGTAACTCAAACTGAAGTCGCCACCCGCGGAGATCTCGCGTGAGCGCTCCCGCATGGCCCGATTCATGTCGGAGAGCACGCTCGCTCGTGTCGCGATCAGGTAACCGCCTTCCGCGACCAATTGCTCATCCCAGTAGGCGATTTGTGTGACGGCGGGGGCCGCGGTGTGCCTGACCCTGTCTCGCGCAAAGGACTTGAGAAGACTATTGCGCTGCCTGAGCACCTTGGAATAGCGGGACAGATGTCGCATGTATGCGCGGTCGATTTGTGAGATCAGGATATCCAGTGAGCGGCGTCGCTCCGCCGGTGGGCCAATGACCAACTGGACGTCTTCCGGCGCGAACGAGACTGTTGTCAGGTGCCCCACCATCTTGTGGGCCGGTGTTGGGTGACGGTCAAGCTCGAATCGCTTGGACGTGACGCTTTCACCGTCGTCGGCAAGCTGAATACCAATTCCAAGCTCGTATCGACCATCGCTGGTTTCGACCGTCGCCTCAACTCGTCCGAACGGCGCCAGACCAAAATCCTGCCCACTTTCCCAGCGCACAAGATCGCGATCCTGGGCGCCTCGAAACGAGCGGGTCGTCGCCAGCAGTCCGATGGCTTCAAGCAGGCTCGTCTTGCCTGTCGCGTTGTCTCCAATAATGCGGACACCCGCGACCGGTATTTCAAGTTGTACATCGGCGTAGCATCGAAACTGGATGAGCTTCAGGCTTGTCAGGTACATGGCGAAGCCAGGTTCACCTATTGCCCGCCAATGACCATCGGCATGATCACATGGCTGTATGAGTCGCCTCCACTGGGACGCACGACACCCGCCTGGTTTGCACCGTTCATGCCGAGCATGACATTGCCATGCTTCAACACTCCCAGCACATCCGCAAGATATCGGCTATTGAAGGCGATCTGCAGTTCCCCGCCAGAAATGCTTGCATCGACAAAGCTCTCGCTATTGCCTCGCTCCGCTGCGTTTGCGGTGACCTCAACACTTCCAGGCGTCATATCGTCGTCGCCGCTATGAATGGAGAACCGGATGACGTCATTGTTTTCCCGGGCGAAGTAACTCGCGCGCCGGACAGCGTTCAGCAAAGCGTCCCGACCGACGTCAACGCGAGTGGCAAATTCCTTGGGGACGATCTGCTTGACATCGGGAAAGGTCCCGTCAATAAGCTGGGAGACCCATTCGGTGTCGGCGAAGCTGGCGAGAATCTGTGCCTGGTTCGATGTCACCGAAAGCGTGACATCCTTGTCGTAATCGCCAATCAGCCGGGCCAGATCACGATACGCTCTCGCGGGAACGATGAGATCGAGTCGCTCCTCGACCGATGCCGCGGATTCACCATCGGCTGACGTCATCGGCCCTTCGGCCACCGCCATCCGGAATCCATCAGCGGAAGCCAGTAGCAATGTTTCGCCCTCGAACCGCGTTAACACGCCCGCCAGGACCGGGCGGCTTTCGTCCGTAGCCGCCGCAAACTCGACCAGTGAGATCCGTTCGCGCAGCAACTGGGCATCCACCGTGACGGAAAAGTCGCCATCCTTCATGGAAGTGATGACCGGAAAGTCCTGGGCATCGATTCCATTGATCGCCGCCTTGTCTCGACCAGCGCGCACCGTCAGCGAAAGGCGCTTTGGATCGAGTTCCAGATCGACCTGACCCGAAGGCAGCGTATTGACAAACTCCGAGAGCAACCGGGCGTCGACCGTAATCGATCCTTCCGCTTCAATGCTGGCATCAACCCAGGTAGTGACGCCGATCTCCATATTCGTCGCGGCGATACGCAACCTGTCGTCCTCGGTCCCGATCAGGACATTGCTCAGCACTGGCAATGTCGTTCTTGTGGCGACAGCGCGCGAAACGCGCCCGAGAGCCCGCTGCAGATTTTCCTGAAGACACGATACCTTCACCGGGATTTCCTCGCTTGCTAAGGCCCTGATCGTACACTTTTTCGGATGAAATCATAGCACAGTGACCACGTACCGACTCGATAAGTGGGCGGGAGGGTACACGAGTTTGATTTCGGTGACTGGTTGACAAAGTAGATCATACGTTCTATTATAGTAACAAGAACATTCGTTCTATTTGTTGAACATCGATTCCTGAAGGAGGCCCGAATGTTCAATCCACAAGACCATCTGTCGATCGTTGATGGCGCCGCCTATCTTGAAGTGAAGTGGCGTCTCGTATGGTTCCGTGAGGTGCATCCAGATGCATCCCTCGAAACCTCCATGGTGGAGTCCACTCGCGACCACGCCATCTTTCGAGCCGAAGTTCGTGTTCCAGGCGCGGGGTCATCAACTGGATGGGGCAGCGAATACCGCGAGCATTTCGCCAACTATATCGAGGCTGCCGAAACCAAGGCGATTGGCCGTGCGCTCGCTTCGTTGGGATTCGGGACGCAATTTGCCGCGGAACTTGGTACGGATCAAGGCGAGTTCGGACGGTCCGATGCGAGTGTTCCGACCAACCACCTCGACACTCACCCAACCAGCATCAGCTCCAGGGCCGCTTCGGCAGCTCCTGAATCGACCGATCGCCAGCGGAAACTGATCGGCATTCTGCAGCAACAGTTGGAGCTAAGTAGCCAGGATCTCGAGGGCATCGCCAGCGAAACGGTCGGCGCCGAGCTCAAACAGCTCAAGCGCAATGACGCTTCATCGCTTATCACCGAACTTCAGCGCCGGCGTGACGAGCAGAAGCCACAGCGTGAAGAAGCATCCTGACACATCGGCATGGACGGTAAGGAAGAGATGATGCAAAGCGCTCGACACACTACCAGGATCGTGAATCATGAAGATGCCATGGCATCGCTGACTCAACGACTGGTCGACGGAGAGTCCCGGATAGCCGCCGCACGTTCCCGTGGCGAAGACGTTGCGGCCTGGGAGGATTTCTGGTTGAGTCTCCTTCACGAATATGAAGAGCTCCACGATCGAGCGTCCCGTGAGCGTCTCGACGACCATGGAGGAATCGCCGCCTGACACGTCCCTCTTCCCAAGGTTCACATGAAGTGGCCCCATCACATGAGATGGGGCCACTTGTCTCATGCCTCCAGTTTGGGCCATTGGGGCCTATCAGGTCTCGTTGATCTTGACGGATTGCAGAGCCACCTTTTCGACCGGCTGTGACGGCTCGCCACCTGGACTCGTCGTCACCTGGGCATCGCCGATCTTCGACACCACGCCCATGCCTTCGGTCACCTTGCCAAAAATGGTGTAGTTCTTGGGTAATCGTCCTTGCATGTCTTCGAGCACGATGAAGAACTGGCTGCCGTTGGTGTTGGGCCCAGCATTTGCCATTGCCAGCGTGCCCTTCTCATAGTCCTTGAGCACATGTTCGTCTTCGAACTTGAATCCGGGTCCACCACTTCCGGTGCCTGTCGGATCCCCTCCCTGGATGACAAACCCTTTCACCACCCGGTGAAAGATCGTGTCATCATAAAAGCCTTCCTGCGCCAGGCTGACGAAGTTGTTCACCGTCCTGGGGGCGTCCTCCGGATAGAACTCGACCGTGATCGTGCCTTCGGATGTATCAAGATCGGCTGTATAGCTTGTGTCATCGGTCAGTTGCTGCTCAAATGGTTGCTTCCACTGCTTCACGGAAATGCCTCTCAGTGCGTATGGAACGGCGCATCCATTCCACGATCGGTATCAAGTTTACAACCCGTGTCACGTCGCCGGCTCTTCGTCCCCCGCCAGCCCCAGCTCCGCGGCGTTTCCCGCAAGCGCTTTGATCACCGTTTCAATGTGTTCATCCAGATCGATTCCCAGCGTCTCCGCGGTCTGCTTAATCGACCCTCGATCGACGGCTTCCGCGAATCGCTTGTCCTTGAGCTTCTTCTTGACCGACGACACTTTCACATCGGCCACTCGTTTGGACGGCCGTACCAGGGCCACAGCGGCCACAAAACCACTCAGCTCGTCAACCGCGCTGAGGCACTTCTTGAGAGGAGTGTCACGAGGGACTCCCGTTTCCTCGCCATGGCTCAGGACGGCGTCGACCAGCCACTCGGGATAACCTTGCTCCCGCAACACCCTGGCGCCTTCAATCGGGTGCTGGTCCAGCGTCGGATGCCGCTCATAGTCGAAGTCATGGATCAGGCCCACCACGCCCCACGCGTCAGGATCCTCGCCGAACCCCTCCGCGTACGCTCTCATCGACGTTTCGACAGCGAGACAATGGCGCTTCAGGCTTGGACTGGACACCCATTCATCGAGCAATTGCATGGCATCATTCCGTGACTTGCCATTGAGATCCGGATAACTCACGTCAGCACTCCCTGGATTAATCAGAAAAAGAGACATCACAGGATAAGCGTTGCATCCCCAAATGAAAAGAACCGATACCGTCGATCAATGGCTTCCTGGTATGCACGCTTGATCAGGTCGTGACCAGCGAACGAGCTCACCATGAGGATCAGCGTCGACTTTGGCAGATGAAAATTCGTGATCAGGCCATCTACGAGTTTCCATTCGTAACCTGGCGTAATGTAAATATCTGTCGGTCCCGCAAAGCTCGCCAGGTCGCCGGTTCCCGCTCGCCGCGCCAGTGTTTCAATCGTGCGGGCGGCTGTGGTGCCAACAGCGATCACCCTCCCGCCATTCGATCGACACTGCTGAATAGCCATCACGGTTGTCGGCTCCACTGAGCACCATTCGGTGTGAATTTCGTGGTCCTCGGCCATATCTTCCACCACCGGTCGAAAGGTATCCAGGCCCACGTGAAGCGTGACTCGCGCGATGCCAATACCGGTTTGCTCAAGCTCTGAAAGCAACTCACTCGTAAAATGCAGACCGGCGGTGGGAGCCGCGGCCGAACCGATGGCTACTCCGTACACTGTCTGATACCGCTCCGGATCGGGCAGATCTGTTCGGATGTATGGAGGCAGAGGCACGTGGCCGTAGGCTTCAAGGTTTGCATCAACATCCGGATCAAGGCGCACTTTAACGGTCGAATCATCCAGCTTCTCAAGAATTGTGGCCGTCGCTGGTTCAGCGGTACTGTCCACTGGAAGCACCTCAACCGCTTGGCCCGCTCTTAGCTTTCGTGTGGGTCGCGACAACGCTATCCATTCAGCTCTATTTTCCGTTCTGTGGAGCAGGAGCAACTCCCCCCGCCCGCCGGACTTCCGTCGAATGAGCAATCGGGCGGGGATCACGCGGCTATCGTTGAGGACGAGCAAGTCTCCCGGGCGCAGAAACGCGCCAAGCCCTGTAAAGCTGGAGTGCGAGATCGCCTGTGTTTGCCTGTCGACAATCATCAACCTGCTCGAGGATCGGTCATGTAGCGGGGTTTGCGCTATGAGCTCCTCCGGAAGGTCGTAATCGAAATCCGACATCCTGGTTCCGGTGGCCGTGGTCTCGTCGATTGGCTTCACTCCGTATCTCCAAACAGCGCTTGTTGTGCGTTGTAGAAGGCCGCGGAACTGGAGGGATTCAGCTTGAGATGATCGTATGCCAGTCTCGTGGCGACACGTCCCCGCGGTGTGCGCTGGAGGAACCCGAGCTGAATGAGATACGGCTCGTAGACATCCATGATGGTGTCGGCCTCTTCGCTGGTGGCGGCGGCGAGCGTGTCGATTCCAACAGGGCCTCCATCGAACTTCTCGATCACAGCCATGAGAATGCGCCGGTCAACCTCATCGAGCCCAAGCTCATCGATTTCGAGCAAGTCGAGGGCGTCGTTGGCAATCGACTCCGACACCTCCTTCGCTCCCCTGACCTGCGCCACGTCCCGCACGCGTTTCAATAGTCGATTCGCAATGCGCGGTGTTCCACGGGAGCGACGCGCCAGCGTCGTCGCTCCATCATCGGCGATAGGAACATCCAGCACGCCTGCCGAGCGACGGATGATCTGCCCCATCGCCTCATCATCATAGAAATCAAGCCGGAGCACCGCGCCGAACCGATCCCGCAATGGCCCTGTCATGAGCGCCAACCGGGTGGTCGCCCCGACCAGGGTGAATCTCGGCAAGTTGATTCTCATTGTGCGGGCGGATGGACCCTTTCCGATCACAATGTCGACCGCATAGTCCTCCATTGCCGGATAGAGCACTTCCTCCACCACCCGATTGAGCCGGTGAATCTCGTCAATGAAGAGCACATCCCCCTGTTTGAGGTTCGTGAGTATTGAGACAAGATCACCTTGGCGTTCGATTGCGGGACCAGACGTCACACGGAGGCTCACACCCATTTCAGTGGCGATGATCGTGGCTAGCGTTGTCTTCCCGAGACCTGGGGGCCCATACAACAGGACGTGATCCAGCGGCTCTTCGCGACCCCGAGCGGCTTCGATGAAAATCTTCAGGTTCTTCTTTACCCTATGCTGGCCGATGTACTCGTCCAGGCTGCGCGGCCGCAACGATCTGTCAAGACGGCCATCGTCATCCCGGTTCTTTCCACTCATCATTCTTGGTGGCGTCGTAGATTCAGAGGAGCTCATGTGTGGTCCAGTGTTGAAGTGGCATGAAATCGACGGGGGGCGCCAGCGTCGAGAAAGCGACAACATCAGTATACCGTGACTCGAACACCTGTTCGCATCAGCCGCCAGTGCCGTCACCAGCGGGTATTGCCGGCGTTCCCCCCGAAATCGGTGTCGCGGAGATCGAATCAAGCCGGCGCTGAGCCTGCTCCGCGATGAACGAATCCGGATTCAAAGCGATGACTTTCTCCAGGAGCGACATCGCTTCCTCGGTTCGTGGCGGGCTCCACGCAAAGTACAGTTCGGCGAGGTAGTACATCGCCTCCTGACTTTCGGGCTCCAGTTCCAACGCTCGTTGAAACTGAAGCTCTGCGTCCTGCTGAAGGTCACCGTCTGCCAGGGACCTGGCGAAATCGAGTCGCACCGAGGGGTCGTCTGGCGCGAGGTCAACTGCTTGCTCATAGTATGGAATGGCCTCGTCGAGCCTTCCCGAATTCCCCAAGATGTTGGCGAGCAGGAGAATCGCATCGATATCTTCGGGATTGCCCTCCACGACTTCCATCTGCTCCGCGATCAGCTCCTCATTTGGATTCGGCAAGTTCTCCGATGCTATATCCGCCCGCCACTCGGTCACAACTTGGTTGAAGGAATATTGGCTGGAACTGTGGAGTACGACGGTGCTGATTTCGCCTGATGCATTTGGATAGGTCAGCACAAGGTCATCACCGTGTTTGGTTCCTGTCATGGTGATCTGACCACTAACCCAGTTTCCCAACACGAGTGTGACGGATGGACCTGAGGCAGTGCCTTCTATGTTGAAGGTTCGACTCGTGAGTAGGCTAGCGGACTGGGGCTCGGTATTGGGTTCGACAATCACTGCATAGCCGCTGACCATAGAGGCAGATTGTGTGAGGCTCAGATAGACAAGCTGTGTCGGTCGTGCGTCGAGGACATAGGTGCCCGTGAGGGTGCCAGAAGCCGGGCTATTCTGCGCAACGGTCGGCGCTGCGGTGAGTAGCAATGCAAAAACCGCAGCGAACCAGATGACCTTGATGCTCATGAGCATAACGAACCTCTCCATTCAGGGGCATCATACACGTCATTGCACTCGCCCTATATCGTGTTTGCTGTGAAATGCTATCTCCGATCAGTCAGCGCCTTTGTTCCCTAAATCCGTGAGCACAGCCCAATGCCGCCGGGGGGCACCTTCATTCCACGGCGCACGAACGATCAATACCCCTTGGTAAGGCCGGTCGCGTCTGCCATTTCGAGAAGCGAAACGTCCTGAAGCGTAGGCAGAATCTCGCCGGTAAAATATTCGGCATCCTAACTCTCGGAATTACCCTGTATTTGCATCGTGATGGTTCGCGTTGCGACGCCCGCGAGCCTTGCCCGCGTTTCCACCATGAGCAGGATCGGTTCCCGCTGCCCGCCGTCTGGCAAGTGCTGCCGGTCCGGCAAACGCAAACGCGGTTCCGTGTTCCTTGCGAATATCCGGCAAGCATTCATCACAATATCGGCGTGCCGCATCTTCGAGGATCGTTCCACAGGCGAAACACGCTGCCTGAACCTGTGGTAGCGGTGATTCGGTTTTTCGTTCATTCCGTCTCACCTTCGCACGACCGGCGCTGCGGTTCGATTGTGTGAGTGGGGTTGGCAATTTGCGGTTCGCTGCGCTGGATTGCGGCTGTACATCGGCATGCATCAATGCCTGTGCAATCCCTTCGACAATCGACCCGAGTTCCGCTGCCCACCGTGGCGCGTTTTCCGCAAGCATCCGGGTGACTTGTGGCATCAACCGTCACGACACTCGAAAAAAGTCGCCGGTTCCGAACAGTCGATTTCGCAGTAATTCCAGTACGAATGCATCGACGTTCGGTCGGATCGCTTCCATGACATCGCAGGCAAATGAATCGCGGTTCTTCTTTCGGCATGGACGATCCCCAATCCCGGATCGAGGCCAACGGCAAGCAAGGCGATACGGGTTTCTGCTTCCAAGATCGCATAGAAATAGTTGAGGATCGCGTTTGCCAGATTCGATGCCGTCCGGAGTGAGCTGGTCCGTGGTGACGTTCGCCTACCAAACGTATGCAAATGCTCAGGAATCCGGGCAACCGCATTGCGGGCAAATTCACCGGCAACGGTGTCCACACTGCCCAGTAGGCCGCCTCTGCTTGAGCTTCAAGTATCCGGAGCTGATTGGCAGTCGCCACCGTTATCAGATCGTCCCGAAATCGCCGCGTTTGCGCTGCGCCAGAGGGTTACGTTCGGATCTCAGTTCCCCACGTATCGATACACCTTTGTCGAGCCACTCTGGAATGCGAGTTCCAGTGAGATGCCTTCCATGTCCTCGAAAACGGCTATCCCCTGGTCAAGGTTGAAATGATCATACCTGCTCGTTTGATCCATAGGGACGCAATTGTTTCCATCGACCACTGGGTAGTTGCGCTCCAGCTGGCCCACAACGATGTATTGAACATCGTACCTGTTGAGAATTTCCAGTTTGGTGTCGACGTCTGTCGTGCCGTAAAGCGTTCGGAGATCCTCTTCACGCTGAGGTAACACGGCTGGATTTCGCTGCTGCATTTCGTGCCGCTGCCAACCCAGCACGGACGGCAGACCCGTGCCGATGGAAATGCGCGAACCGTTGCATCGATATGGCCCAAACGACGCCTCGGCGATCACCGGGGTGCCTTCGACCTCCTGATTGAACCAGTCGATCACGTCGCGGTCCTCATCGAACGAGACAACGGTGCCGTCGGACATTTGCACGGCGCCATAGTCCATCCACGCATAGGCGTTCAGCGTGAACCCTCCTTCTCGATTCGGGAATCGCGTTTCCAGCCGGATAGCTGTTGCGGTGATGGGATAGACGGATGACAGCAGGATCACGACCGCAAGAACAACAATGGCCACGCTGCCCCACTCCTGCTGGCGGGACTGGGACCACCTGGCATTGCCCCGAGAGGAGAACCGGTGGCGGTACCTGCTCAATGCGAGTGGCGCCAAGGCGCCGATCGCGGCTCCGCCAGCGATTCCGAACAGAATCCATATCTGATTGTAGAACTTGAACACGGTGTTCATGCGATAGAACGGTTGAGATGCCAGATCGTCCACAAGGAAGACGATCTCCAGGCCGGCCCCGACGAAGCTCGCGGCGGCAATCATCGCCGCGAGAAATCGCAACCCGGAATTGTGGGCAAGGAGCCAGACGCCCGTGGCCGAGCTGGCCATCGCAAGATAGAGCCCCATTACCTCCCGGTCAGTGACAACCGCACCGATGGTGGCGATCGTTCCTATGCCTGTGATCGCCATGAGGGTCCAGTGAGGCAGCGAGAAATCCAGCCGTCGCGTTTCTCGAGCGATAGTGAACAATCCGGTAAGCCAGATCGCCGCGACAATGACGACGGTCAGGTCATCGAGATACGGTACGAGGGATGGTCGCAGATCGACGCACGCCCATCGGATCAGGAGCACCGAGGTGAGCAGCAGGAACGTTTCGACTGGTGGCAACATTTGCCGGCCGCGCGCAACGAACGCCATCAGCACCGGCATCGATACGGTGAGTATCAGTATCGGCCCACCAAGATGGGATTCGAGATCCAGAACTGACGTTTGCGACCTGACGGTATCGATCGAGCCGAATAACGCTTCGTAATGCATCAGGAAGGGGAGCAAGATGATGAACGCGATGACACCGATGGTCCCGATGGTGGCCAGGATCGCGGCCAGTCTGGATCTCGCTCCACGCGTTGCTGTTGTGCCACTAACCACGCTGACGCCGATCAGTGCTGAGTACACCGGAAGATCCCAGGCATTCGTGGGATACAGGGTGCCAATCGCGAAACCGGCCACGACGATTCTCGCAAGCGATGAACGAGACATAAGCGTCGATCGTGATATCCCGTCGAATGCGAGTGTTGCGGCAATACCGATACACAACACGGTGATGGGTAGCGCGACCACGTGAGGATGAAGATCGGCGTAGAGTCCTGTGAAGTAGGGGAACTCCGTTATCGCGTATTCGATCGCGCGACTTGGTTGAAAGACCCAGTAGTCGAATCGGTTGCCAACGACGCTATCATCCTGAAGTGACGCCACCAGCTGGCCCACGGCTCGCATGTTGCCAGCGAAGGAGACCAGCAGCACCGCAAGGATTCCGCTCCAGATCGGGTTGCTCTTGCCACGGGACAGCTTGCTTCCGATTGCTGAGCCGGTGCTGAAGGCGGTGGAGGCGAGAAAGGCAATGAACGTGGGCTGGGCCAGATTGAACGCGTATTCGATTGGTATGCCGGTAAGCTTGATCAACCAGGCTGTGAGATAGAAGCCATAGTAGTAGTAATTGATGAACCCGCCAGCGTACCAGGGGTCGACAGGAGGGAACGTCGCGCTCCGCAGGATGGCGTTGATCTGCGCGAATTCCATCGGCTTTTCGCCGCCCCAGATCGGATGCCACGAATCGGGGTTGATCATCCTGAAGAGCAAGAAGAGTCCAAATGTCAGCCAGAACACCATCTCCGCGGAGAGCAATAGCCGCCGTCGCGATTGTCGATGAATGTCGCTACGGAGATTTGTTGGCAACCACAGCCAGGCTGCCAGGGCGAACAGCGCGAGCGACAACACAACCCACTGCGCCCGAAACTGCATTAATCCCACACTGGAGAGCCACCAGTTCACGGTGGCTGGTAGCAGCGCGCCGATCAGGCGGCTGTATCCCCAGCCTCGGTCCGGAAAATTCCGAAAAACCGTGCGCGCGATCGGCAGTGCCGCAAACTGAAGCGCCATCAGCATCAGCACCCAGGCTATCGCCGCTCCCCATGATGATCCAGTGATGGATTCGCTCCACCGGGCGTCACCCACGGCCGGGCGCTCGGAAACCGGCTCTTCGAATGTGAGTGGCTCGGTATCGGGTGAGCGCGTGGGCTGTGTCTGCATGAACGCCGCGAAACCATTGAGCAGCATAAACTCATCGAACGGAACAAGCTCCGATTTCTCGTAGACCGTTACTGCCGGGTGGTCGTAATTTAGATACGCCTCGTCGCCATCCTGATCGGGAAATGTCATGCCAAAAAGCGTGGGTGACGACGAGAATTGTGCCACTCGATCGAATCCGAGCGAGCCTTCGTCCAGCAATTCGTAAAGGCGATCCGGGACGGCGTATCGCCAGGGATTCTGATCGATGGCGCTCTGGACGCGGTTCGAGGCCAGGACGTAGTAGTCCGTCTCGCTCAGGAGATCGTACGTCGCTGAAAGCACCGAAGCATCTGAGGCCCGCTCCAGCGCGGTCGCCAGTACGGTTAAATGCGAGGGTTGCAGCGCTCCGTCGAGGGCGATCACACGCGAAAGCGCGCTGACCGTCCTGGAAAGCTCATTGCTGGTGGTCATGGCGGCGCTGGACGTGATCAAGGATGACTGGAATCGCGCGACCGATACCGGGTCGATGGATTCAAGGTCAAGGCTTGACAAGCCTCGCAGGCCGTCCGCCACCTTCTGGACGTCTCCGGATCGCAGTGTCGCGCTCAACGTATCCCCGTCCGGGAGATAGGTTAGCGACGGCGCCAGACGGATGAGATCGCCAAGCGTTGGCCGGTACTGAAAGTGGTTGATGCTTGCGTCATCGATCCGGCGCATGTCAGTCGACCAACCAACACCGACGGTGAGCGGCAACCGGTCGTCCCAAATCTCGCTGGATGTGGTGGAACCTGGCGGTAGATTTTCGTACATCCAGACGGACGCGCCGATTCGACTGTGTTCGCGGCTCGTGACCGACGAAAATGCTGCTCCGTACCCCGTGCTGAGCAGTGTCATGGTCACAGCAACTCCGAGCGCGACCAGGAGCCTTTGTCGTGCCGCCAGAGCGACAACGAGTGCCGCGATTGCCATCCCGGCCGTCACCGCGAGCGCGGGCGCCATTGGAAGGAGGTAGCGCAGAAACTTGGTTTCCGGAAAGAGGATGACGGCGAGATAGCCTATCATCCATGCGATGAGCACCATGGCCGCCGCCGAGTGACGTCGAATCGCCAACCAGGCCAACAGTATTGCGCCGGCCATTCCCAACAAGATGGCTACCGGTCCCAGGCCAAAGCGGATGGACTGTCCGAATTGATAGGAAAATGGAATCGTGTTGACATATTGCTGAGTGAACGGTGCGTCAATGACTCCCGACTGAATATTCGCCTGCATGCGAAATGCATCAAGGTAGATTCGAGGTTCGACAAAGGCAAACGGCTCTCCGATGAAAAACGTTGACATGAAGGCGATCAGGGTGGCGCTACCCCTGACGGCGAACTGTTGGAGCGCGCCAGTCGTGCCATAACCACGGTCCGCATCCTTGAAGGACGCCAGCACCAGTGTCAGGAGGATGATTCCGATGAATGGCAGGGCAGAGCTCTTCGATGCCATGGCCAGCCCGAACCAAACCCCGGCAAGTCCAAAGTTGCGAAGTGATGGGTTGTCCGTTGCCCGGATGCAGGTGTAGATACCCGCGGTCAGGAAGAATGTGAGCCAGGTGTCGACAGTAAAAAAGTGACTCAGCTGGATCGCGATCGGCAGAAACGCGTAGACCGTGCCCGCAAGGAGCCCCGCAACTCGACCAGCGAGCGCTGCGCCGATCAGGAATACGATCAGGATCGTGGCCGTGTCCAGCAGGACCGAGATTCCACGGCCAATGTACTGGACACGAGATACGCCATCCCAATCTTCTCCGGTAATGTGCTCACCGATCTTGCCGGCGATGTCGACGGTATAGACTGGAAGCGTGCCATAGGCGAAACCGCGCACCGACCCGTCGTCGCGTCGAGGACGAGGATTGATCGGACTCTGCTCCGGGTCGAGCCAGGTCAAGGACGGTGGCCAGGAAAAGTCGATACGTCCGGCGACGACATCAATCACGATGTGTCGTTCATCGGGATGCATGTATCTGCCGTCATCCCAATCAACTCCAACCAACCGGATGGCAAATCCCAGCACGATGATACAAATCAGCGCCGCGAATGTTCTCGACATCGTGGCAGATCGAACAGGACGAATTGTGGAATGCACCAAATCTCCCTCTGATCGGCCAGAGCGAATAGAACAAAAGCAACGGTACCACTTCGGAACACACAGGAGAATGGGATGAGCAGTCGTATCGTGTTCATGGGCACTCCGGACTTTGCTGTGCCAACACTTCGGGTGCTTTCGGAACGAATACCTCGACAGCACCTGCTGGTGGTGACCCAGCCGGATCGCGCCTCTGGACGCGGCCGCCGCCTTCAGGCACCGCCGGTGAAACAGCATGCGGTGGACTATGGACTCGACGTGGTTCAGGTCGAGACATTGAAGGATTCATCGATCAGGGAGAGGATCACCACATTCCAGCCCGACCTGATTATCGTCGCGGCGTTCGGTCTAGTGCTGTCAAGGTGGGTGCTTGAGCTACCCACTTATGGTTGCATCAATCTCCATGCGTCCTTGCTGCCGAGATTCCGCGGTGCGAGTCCCATACCCGCGGCGATCGCCTGTGGTGATGAAACGACAGGTGTCGCGATCATGCAGATGGAACGTGGGTTGGATACTGGCGGGATTTACGCGACGCACGACGAGATCATACGCGCGAGTGACACAACCGCTACGCTGACCGCACGGCTGGCGGAGACCTCTGGCGGGCTGCTGAAAGATCAGTTGCGTGATCTCTCGCGAGGTGCGGTCACTCCAGTGCCGCAACTCGGTAAAATTGTCGAGACCCGGAAGATCGTGAAGGCGCACGGTTCGATCGACTGGGCCTGGAGTGCCGAAAGGGTCGAGCGTCATGTGCGGGCCATGTGGCCGTGGCCGCGAGCGTGGACTGTGAGCGGGGACGGCAACACGGTGCAGGTCCATAAGGCGTCGGTGGAGGCGAACGCCGCGAATGAGCAGCCGGGAGTCGTCCTGCACGCTGAAGACAGAATCCTCGTGGCAACAGGCGACAGGTGGCTGAGACTCGACACGATTCAGCTTCCGGGAAAGCAGGCTCAACCATCGCGGAATCTGTTACAGCACCCTGCATTCTCGGCTGGAGCAAGGTTTGACCGGGGGGAGAATTTCGAGCGGCCCGACCCATGGATTGTGGAAACGGGTCACACGAACTGATTGCAAAGATGTCCAAATCACTCATCTCCCGATTTCGACGTCCCGGCACTCAGGTATCTCCATCGAGTGACGGGATCAGTCACCGCACGAGCCCACGTTGCCACCAGGTTAAGCGATAGGGCGGTGAACAGGATCGCCAGGCCGGGAAACGTCACAAGCCACCAGGCAGTGGTTACGTAGGCGCGGCCCTGCGCCAGCATTAGCCCCCATGACGACTGTGGTGGTCGAATGCCGAGCCCCAGGAAGCTGAGGGAGGCTTCGGTGAGCATCATCGTCGCGACTTCGAGCGTCACGAGCACGATGATGGGCGAAAGCAGGTTCGGCAGAATGTGCCTGACCAGAATCCGTCGATCAGAGCACCCAATTGTTCGCGCCGCGTCGACGAACACTTCTTCCCGGTGTGACAAGACCAGGCTACGGGTAACACGAGCGAATACCATCCATCTCGTCACTGACAATACAAGGATGATCTTCCAGACTCCGGGTCCGAGCGCGTAGAGTACGAGGAGCGCTGTCAGGAGAGAAGGAAATCCCATGAGCGTGTCGACCGCGCGCATGATGATGTCGTCGACGATCCCACGGTAGTACCCGGCGATGAGTCCAACCAGAACCCCGAAAATACCGGAAAAGATAGCCCCGGCAAACCCCACCGCGAGCGAGATCCGGGCCCCATGGATCAGCCGGCTCACGAGATCCCTGCCAAGCTGGTCAGTTCCCAGCACATGAGGAATGACGGCTTCGCTTCCCCCCTCGGTCATGGGGGGCTGGTTGCGAAGCATCAGGCTTTGCTCTTCGGGATCAAATGGGGCGACGAGCGGCGCAAAGATGGCAGCGAGTGCGAGCAGGAAGAGGAATACGCACGCCGCGAGCGTCACCTTGTCATGCCAAAGCGCGCCAGCATACACGCGAAATGCCGATTGCCGAGCCCGCTTGTTCAGGGTTTCGGGTTTTGCCGAGGCTGGATCGCCTGGTAAGAGCTTCCCGGCCGAGCTCACGTGTATCGCACCCGCGGATCGATCAGGGAATAGGTCAGATCAATGAGGAGGTTCATGGTGACGATCATGACCGCGATCGCCATCACCGATGCTTCGATCACAGGCAGATCCCGTTTCTCGATCGCCTCGATCAACAGCACCCCGACGCCGGGCCAACCGAATAATGTCTCGATTACCACTGCGCCGTTCAGCATCACTGACGCTTCATCTCCCGCCAGTGTGAGAACGGGGATTGCCGCATTCTTGAGCGTGTGGGAGAAAATGACGACGCGCTGCTTGAGGCCCTTGGCGCGCGCGGTCGTTACGTACGCCTTGGACATCTCGTCCAACATGGCGCTCCGCACCACCTGGCTGAGTCGACCGATTGGTCGGACCGCAAGCGCCAGGGCAGGCAGTATGACGTACCGTGGGCCACCGAATCCTGAAGTTGGCAGCCAGCCGAGTTGGACCGCGAACAGCAGGATCAGCATCAACCCGAGCCAGAAGTCCGCGACCGAAACGCCAGTGAGTGACACGACCGTCACGATCCTGTCGGTGATGGAGCGTGGCTTGACAGCCGAAACGATTCCAAGGATGACGGCAAGTGGAACGGCGATAAGCAGTGTCACACCCGCCAGGTAGAGGGTTGCCGGAATGCGATCAATGACGATTGGCAGGGCTGGTACCCGTTGCCAAAGCGATTCGCCGAAGTCTCCTCGGAGGATGTCACCCATGTACCTCGTGAACTGGACCCGGAGCGGATCGTCCAGGTTCAGTGATTCGCGCAAGGCCTGGACTTGCTCATCGGTGGCCTCGGGACGGAGCATAAGGCTGGCGGGATCGCCAAGCATGTGCGTCACAAAAAAGACCACGATGATCAGGCCAAGCAAGATGACAATGGAGTGGCCGAGCCGTCGGATCAGGTACCGGGCGATGACGGACCTTCCTTTCACCATCACAACCATGAAATGCGCGGCTAAACGGAGGAGTTTGACGCCTCTGCCAAACCGCGCGAGAACAGCATCGCAATGCCGGATGCTATGTGAAGCTCATTTCCTTCAGGAGAATGAATCCGTCCAGGCGCGCTTCCCATACAAGGTTGGCGGCAAGGCCATAGTTCAGCGGCATGTGGATGATGGGGACGGCACCATAATCCTCATAGTACATGCGAGTGATTTCCTCGAAAGCTTCCTGTCGCGCCTCGCCGGTGAGTGGGGCCGCCGCGTTGAATGCCTCGTCAAGCTCCGGGTCGCAATAGGTGGACGATCCGCCTTCGCAACTATAATAGGCTTGCACCGTGCTGCTGACATCCATGATCTCGTTACCGTGTGGATTGGTCCCGATCCAGCCACGATCCTCCGGCACATCATTATAGTTGACGTCGTACTGCTCGTTATACAGTGCGATCTCGATCACCTCGCTGTGGGCATTGAGACCGATCTCATTGAGCTGGTTGGCGACGTATTCGGCGAACTCCGCGTTGCGGACATAGATACCCTCGCGGGTGGCGACAGTGATCGGCATGTCGATCGGCACACCATCCGCCGCCGCTTCCTCCACGAGTTGTGTGGCTTGCTCCATATCGAACGGATAGGGATCAAGTTCCGCGTTGTACCCTGTTGCGGAGGGACCTACGAGCTGTGATGCGGGTTCCCCGCCTCCAAAGAGCTGCTCCGCGACCGCCTCCTTGTTGATGGACAGGCCGATGGCCTTGCGTATCCGGATGTCACTCATCACCGGATGCATGGTGTCCAGGCGCAAGAATATCGTTTCGACGCTGGAGGATGTAATGCACTGCGGGGTGGTTTCGCAATCCTCCGGGGAAAGGAACCGCGCAAACTGCGCTTCCTCAGCGACGACCATGGCGGCCCGAACGGCAGACTCGGCGCGGAACACCCACTCCGCCTCCTGGATCGAGATCTGGCCGAGCGCGTCGTCCGCGGTGTGTCCCCACCAGTCCGGGTTGGCCACCGCCCGCATATACTGACCCCGGTTCCATTCCTGGAAGATGTATGGACCGGTGCCGATCGGATTATCCGGCAGCGTTTCCGGCGCTTCCGTCACCTGTTGCATGCTGGGAAGCGGGGAGAAGTAAAGCCGGGAAGGAAGGATTGGATCGGGCGCTTCAGTCACCACATCGACGGTGTACTCGTCGATAGCTGTCGCGTTCATGTCAGGCCCGACGTATTGGTAAATCTGGAAGTTGTTTTCAGGTGACCAGGTGTAGTTGATGCCGAAGGCGGCTACGTCGGCGTTGAACGCTTCTCCATTGTGGAACGTCACGCCTTCGCGGAGATGGAATCGCCAGGTGACGTCATTGGTCTGTTCCCAACTTGTAGCGAGCTCGCCTACCAGTTCGTTCGTCTCCGGATCCCGGTTGAGCAGCGCTTCCTGCACATTGCGCAGGATCGGATGGCCGTCAGTGCTGTAGGAACGCCAGTTTTCGAGCGAGTCAGGCTCGACGCTCATGGAGAGCACGATCTTGCCACTCGGCTCGGCACCCTGCGCCCCCGCGCTCGCCGGGCCGCCAATGACAAGTCCCGCCGCCGGAATGGCGACTCCGATTGCCGCGGCCCGCCTCACAAGCTCGCGCCGTGAGTAGCCGTGTTGCCTCGCCTCGCGCAGGAGCGCTTCTACACGTTGAATGTCGGATCGGACCATGTCTGAACTCCTTTTCCACGTTGGCCGGCGCGGTACTCATGGCCCAGGTCGGGTGCTGTACCGCTCGGCTTCGTCGCCGTCTGTCCGTCGCCGTATTGGTGATTGATATGTCGATATGCACATCAAACAGCATACGGAGATATGCACATCAAACAGCATACGGAACACAGTGTCAATACCGTCTTGCCAATTGCGGGTTGAAAGGTGGCCGACAAATGGACTCGTTCGCGAGTGAGAGGCCGTTCATCCGCCGAAGGAGGTGGTCAATGGTGATATCCCCGTGATGGCCGCGACCGCGGGCGGTCCATTTGTACCTCATGTCAAGGATGATTCGACGATTGAAGCATCCGGGCGTTTCAGGATGTCGGGCAGAAGGGCCGTGCCGAGTCCTGGTTCAATCGGACGCTGCGCATAACCATCCTGGATGTCAATGTTGTTGGTGACCATGTCTGGATAGAAGGTTCGAATAAAGGCTCGCACGGTTTCCTGATACATGGTGTTCGGCGCGTTGAAGGCCAGGTGGAGCCCGGCGAACAGGTTGATCGGACCGGCGCAGTCATGAAACGTGACTGGCAGGTTGCGCGTCTCGGCCATATGCCCGATCTTGCGTGCCTCGCTGATTCCTCCGCACCAGGCGGGATCCACCATCACGATATCCGCGGCGCCCGCATCCATCATCGGGCGATAGGCGTAGCGAGTTTGCAGCATCTCGCTCACCAGCATTGGTGTGCTGGTACTGCGCCCGAGTTCCACCAGCGCCTCAATGTTGTCAGGGCGAATCAGGTCCTCAATCCACAATGGCTGGAACTCCTCGACACCCCTTGCGATGCGTTTCGCGGCAGGAAGCGACCAGTGACCATGACCCTCGACCATGATCTCCATTGCGTTACCCACCGCCCGCCGGATCTTGCGGAAAGGCTCAAGGCCCGTATCGAGGTCCTCAAGGCTGATTCGCGCGCCACCGGACCGAATGGCGAATGGATCGAACGGCCAGATCTTCATGCCCTTTATGCCCTCCGACAGCAAGTCCTCCGCCAGCTCATCGGCGGATGTCATAAAGGCATCCAGGTCCTCGTAAATGCCGGCCTGACCCGTTCCCACCGTACGGTCCAGCGTGCGTGCGTACACTGGCCCGGCGCAGGTGTTGTAGACAGGCACCTGGTCGTGGCTCGCGCCTCCGAGCATTTGATAGATCGGCATGCCCGCCGCCTGTCCGAAGATGTCCCAAAGGGCGATGTCGATGGCCGACAGAGCACGCATTTCCATGCCCCGTACGCCACACCTTGCTCCGAGATCGTACAAGGACCGCCAGTGCCGATCGATCGCGAGCGGATCGGAACCGAGCAAGAGCGGAGCGGCATAGTCGTGGATATAGCCCCGCAATGACTCTGGTGCGTACTTCGTTTCACCTGTCCCGACGATCCCCTCGTCTGTGTGGAGCCGGACAAAGAGGAGGTTGGCATGTTCGGCGAGATTAATCGTTTCGATTCGAGTCAGTTTCATGAGGTTCTCCAGATTCCCCGTCTGATTGGCGCCTGGACAGGGGAGTGGCGTTCGCCATTTACAGTGAATCTCGCCGTTGCTATGCTGCCAGCAGTTGCACCCACTGTAAAGATGCCCAAGGAGAGCCGCATGACCAACTTCACACCTCTGCTACCAGAGACACTCGACCAGCTACGTGAGGCAAGCACGGCGACGATCACGACCCAGCTCTTTCAACGCGGGCTTCGCAACGTATTTCTCAATGGGTTGACACCGCTGAATCCGGACCATTGTGACTTCGTTGGAGAAGCCGTCACATTGCGAAACATCCCGATGCGGGAGGATTTGGACACGCTCGACATTTTTCGCGATCCGGAAACACCTCAGCGCAAGGCAGTGGAAACAGTCGGTCCGGGACAGGTGCTTGTACAGGACTGTCGTGGCGACACGCGAGGCTCGTCAGGCGGCAACATTCTCATCACGAGAATGCGTATGCGGGGCGCGGTCGGGGTGGTGACTGATGGCTCGGTGCGGGATTCGCCCGAAATCGCCAGGCAGCCCTTCCCGGTTTTTACCAAGGGACGATCCGCGTCACTCAACCTGACCGTCCATCACGCTGTCGACATCAATGTCCCGATTGCATGTGCGGGAGTGGCGGTGTATCCCGGTGACATCATCGTGGGTGATGAGGAGGGCGTGGTCGTAATTCCGAGACATCTCGCCGACGAGATCGCGAAGCCGGCGTCGGATCAGGAGGAGCTGGAGCGATTCATCCTGCAGAGGGTGGAGGGCGGCGCGGCTCTACCCGGCACGTATCCGCCCGGGGAACAAACGCTGGCGGAGTATGCGCACTGGCGCACCGACGAGGCGGAGTCGCGTGGAGAGAGGACATAACCTGGATGGCGCGCCCGTTGAAGGAAGGCACTGTAGGGGGGATGTCGTTCGGGGAGGCGATGCATTGAACCGAAGGGGGAGCGCCAAGGTGGCCAACAAAAGAACGTGACCACCTGACCGTCTTGGGAGCCAAGCGGGCAGATTTGATTGATTCCAAGGGGATTCCTTCAGATGGGTAGGTGAGTCGGGAATGGAGTCGGAACCTGGCCATCTTGGAGAACGGCGCCAAGGTGGCCAGGTTGTGTGTATATGGTGTGGTTTGGCCATGTGATACCGGGTGATCGTCGCCGACGTGGGAGGACACAGGGTTTTCCCAAAAGGCTCCTGTCACATATTGAACGGGGCACATTTCCATCTTCGTCGACGCATCGCCGGTGCCTGGCTGACCAGTCTGGTAGAATCGCCGTTTTTTGTCACATTGAATTTCAGCTGGCGGAGGTCTGAGCGCGCATGTCGAGGCCGACCGATCTTTTGCGGCGGTGCCGAGAGCAGTTCGGCATTTCGTATATCGTGGTGATCGAAGCGAATATGGAGAAGCTCGCGCCAGTGGTCGCGCGCCTGACGGGTGAGGAGGCGACGCCCTGTGCGCCTGGGCTGGTTGCAATCGATTCTGCCATCCCGTTACGTTCGCGCAACTATTCCCTCGCCCGTGTGACGATCTGGACCGGGTTGATGAATCGCAACGCGAGCAGCAGGAGTGTCGTCGCGGTAACCATATACACGACAGCCATGGCATTGATTGACTGCGCCGGACGGATGCCAGCCGAAAAGGCGGCATAGTAAAGGGACACCACCAGTGTCTGGCTCGTTGCTCCCGCGGTCAGGAGCGTCAACTCAAACATCGCCATGGTCCGCACCATCGTAAGCAACCCCGCGGCAAGAATACCCGGGATCGCGAGTGGCAGCAGGACACGTCTGTATACCTGGAGTGGAGATGCGCCAAGCATCTGCGCCGAGCGCTCCAGGTTCGGATCGATCTGCTCGATGAACGGGATCATGACGATGATGACGAAGGGGAACGCCGGCACCAGATTCGCAATGATCACACCGAGTGTCCTGCCGGCGATGTCGTACTCGTAGAGCATCGATGCCAGCGGAATACCGTAGGTGATCGGCGGCACCATGATCGGCAACAGGAGGAGCAGCAGCACCAGCCCCTTGCCGCGGAACTCCCTTCGCGCAAGCACATACGCGGCGGGCACGCCGATCAGCAAGCTCAGGGCGACTACCGTCAGCGCGACGATCAGCGTGACTCTCAGAACACGCCACAGGCTGAACTCTTCAACCGCGAAGCTGTACCACTTGGTGGTGTAGCCGTCCGGTAGCCAGCCACCGAACCACGAGCTGGCAAATGAGCTGACCAGGACAGAGAAGAAGATTCCGCCAATCAGCGTGGCAAAAAACAGGATGAAGGCATACATCAACCAACCTGACGGGCTGAACCACCGGCTCAGTGATGTACCGGACTGCCGTTCCTTCATGCCGCTTTCGCTCGTACTCATGGCTTGCGTCCCTTATCCCTTCCCGGCTGATGCGGGCCCATGGTAGAGGCGAGATCGAAGTCCGAAGACAACAGCTAGGACACATATTTCGATGCTGGCCATGATGATCGCGATTGCCGACGCGGCGCTATAGTCAAAGCGCTCGTAGGCCGCCTGCCATGCGGCAAAGGCGATCACGCGGGTTGAACCGGCGGGTTGCCCAAGCATTACCGCGGTCGGGAACACCGCGAATGTCATCACGAATGAAAGAGCAAACGCTGTTGCGATACCTGGAACCATTAATGGAAGGATGATGCGCCGGAATCGCTGCCAACCGCTCGCGCCGAGCATCTGCGCGGCGCGTTCCAGATTGGGATCGATGCCCGAGGCGAAACCAAGCAGGATCAGGAACACGACGGGAAACTCGGCGATCGTCAGAGAGATGATGACGCCAGTTCGGTTGTAGATAAGTCGGATCGGGTCATCGGTGATGCGCAGGAACTCCAGCGTCTTGTTGAACCATCCCGCGGGACCGAAGAAACTCAGCATACCCTGCGCGATTAGCACGGTCCCCAGCGTCATCGGGATGACGAACAGGCCGGTGATCAGCCGCCGGCCTCTAACGACCCGGCGCATGCGGTACGCGAGCGGAATCGCCACCAGGAGATTGATGAGCGTGGCGGGCAATGCCAGGCGCACTGTGTTCCAGATCGTCGCGCGTTCCCTCTCGTCGGTGAAAAAGTGTTCGTAGTTGGCGAGGATGCCGCCACCGGTCTGGGGGTCGAGCGAAAGGCGCAGGCCATACGCCAATGGATAGATGAACAAGCCCAGCACGAGGAGCACAGCCGGGACGATCATGAGCAGATTGAGCCAGGCGGACCGATTGATCCGAAATCCGGGGCGGTTCAAGGTGGTACGTGTTTCGGTGGATGACCCGTGCATCTTTCTCGCCACGCAGTCTATCCTTCCTCGGACTCTGCGGGAAAGATGAAGAATCGATCGCCCGGGAGTTGCAACACAAGTCGATCGCCGTATTGCCAGGTGTCTTCGTTCGTGCGTACGATGATGTTGTCACCCAGCTCGCAGCTGATGCTCAATTCGGTACCCTGACCGAGAAACTCGACCGCCTGCACTTCCCCAATGGTGGTGTTTGGCGCGTTGTTACCTTGCTGTAGCAAGTTGATGTTTTCGGGCCGGATCGCCGCAATCGCATTGTCGCCCGGAGTCAGCTCGCCACGAAGGCTTCCTGTCAGCGACATCCCGGATGCCGATTCCGCCGTGACGCTGGTTCCATCCAGCGAGGCTACCCGTACAGGTAGCAGGTTGCGGCACCCAAGAAAGCTGGCGGCGTAGGCGCTTGCTGGTTCCTGGTAGACGTCGCGCGGTGTGCCGACCTGCCGGATGTTGCCGAGCTCCATGAGGACGACGCGATCGGAAAGCGACAGCGCTTCCTCCTGATCGTGGGTGACATAAATCGTGGTCAGTCCCAACGCGTGGTGAAGCCGGCGTATCTCCGTGCGCATCTCCAGCCGGAGCTTGGCGTCGAGATTGCTCAGCGGTTCGTCCATGAGCATGATTCTCGGCTCGGTGACGACGGCGCGGGCGATGGCGATGCGCTGTTGTTGGCCACCGGAAAGCTGTGCCGGGTATTTCTCGCGATGCTCGCCCAGATGGACCAGGTTCAGGATCTGGTCAACTCGCTCGTCACGTTCGGCTTTTGGGATTCGCTGCATCTCCAAGCCAAAAGCGATGTTGCGTTCTACAGTCAGATGCGGGAAGAGGGCATAATTCTGGAAGACCATGCCGAACCGACGACGCTCGGGGGGTGTCCGCACAATGTGATCGCCGTCTACCTCTATGTCACCACTGTCCGGCTCGAGGAGTCCAGCGAGGCAATTGAGCGCCGTCGTCTTGCCGCACCCGGATGGTCCGAGCAGGCTGATGAACTCGCCACCTCGCACATCGAGGGCGAACTCCTGTAGTGCGGTGACGCCGCCAAAGGTCTTGGTGAGGTTGCGAATCCGCAGTGTATCGATTCGCGGCGCTGGCCGTTCTGACGTCCTGGTTCCGGATGACCCGGTAGGTCGCTGATCCGTTTCAATGTGCGTCGTCATGGACCATCCTGTGTGGACTGTAGAGGTCACAGGAGGCCGCCGGTACAATCAGCGGCCCCTGTAGTGTGTGTAGTCAGCTACTCCTGCACCTTGCCGCTGCCGACTCGCTCGTCCCAGATTTCGAAAGCCCTGACCAGTGCGAGCGCTTCGAGCGGGAGCTCGACAGGAGCGCTTTCGATCAACTCGTCAAATTCGGGACGCTGCACGGACGCCACCGCTTCCTGGCTTTCTTCCGGCGCCATGTCGAGCGTCACGCCGTCAACTGCCGGGCCCGGGTAGAAATATGCCTGGTCATACGCCTTGGCCTGTTGCTCGGGCGTCAGCATCCACGAAATGAGGTCGATCACCGCCGAGGTCGTGTCTTCATCGAGCCCTTTCGGCACTGTGACGTACTGGGCGTCGGCCAGGAGCGGCTGGTCCGGGAACGTGATGGCCTTGAAGTCCATCGGTACGGTGCCGAGCACTCGCGGGTTCATGTCCCAACCCATGGTCGACGCGACCATCGCACGGCTACCCTGTCCAAGTTCCTGCATGGTGACGCTGGTGCCGGATGGGTAGTATTCGATGTACTGGCCGAGCTCTTCGAGATAGGTCCAGGTATTCTCCCACGTCTCCGGATCCTTGGGATCGGGGTCGCCGAGGAAGTATGGCAGCGCCTGCAGCCATGATCGACCCGGACCTGAGTTGGCGGGCCGCGCGTACATGAGCGCGCCGTCATGTTCGGATGCCCAGGTCAGGAGCTCGTCGGTCGTAGTCGGTGGGGTCTCGACCATCTCCGGATTGTAGGTGAAGGTCGGGCCGTAGTTGCCGAAGACGACATTGACGCCGAAGCCCTGCGTCAGCTCCTGCGCGCCCGGGCTGATCAGGATTTCGTCGAGGTTGGGCAGCGCATTCTGGAAGTCGGGCAGGAGTTGCAACCAGATGTCCTGCTCGATACCGGACGACAGTCCGTCGGAGCCGGTGAGAACCATGGAGATATCCGACCGGTCGGCGTCCTGCTGCGCCTGGATTCGGGCGGCAAGCTCAGGCGCGGTGGCCTGGGTAAAGACCAATTCGGACACCCAGTCTGGTTTGGAATCGACGTAGTCCTCAATCATGGACTGAGTGAGCTGGGCCTGGCCCGCAACGTCAATGATCGTCAGGGTCACTGGTTCGGATGGTGGGGATGCCGCGGCAGGTGTCGCCTGCCTGGCCACTGCGCGTCCTGATCCGGCGATGGCAGCGCCAAAAGCTGGTGCTGAAAGGCCCAGCCCGACCCCGTATCGGACGACCTGGCGCCTGTGCATTGTGTTGTCCCGGTTCTCCGTGCGGTGCGATTGGTTAGCGTTGAAGCTTCGATACGACATCGATGTCCTCCTGTGCAGGGATTCGCGACCTATTCGACAGCACTGCCGGGCCAATAATGTCAGACGGTAAGGCGAGACGGTACGGTGGTTCCGCGCAGCGTTCCTACCGAGTGGGTGTCTTCGTCTCTCCGCGTTCGTTTTGGCCGTTACGCCATTATACATTGCGCTGTCGTGGTGACACGCATGCCGAATCTGCCCCACCCTCGCCCGGCATGGATGATCCGGCCGACTATTCGAATCAGTCCCCAATCTTGTGCTGGGCGAGATCCTCGAACAGGCTCACGAGCGCTGAGTGATCGAGATCGCCACGACCGTTCGCGGCCAGCGCATCGAACATCTGGCTGATCAGGGCTGTCACTGGTAGCGGAACGTCGAACTCCTTTCCTGTGGAGAGGGCGATATTCAGGTCCTTGCGGTGCAGGTTCACGCGGAACCCCGGCTCGAAGTTGTGTTGAATCATTGTGGGACCGCGCATCTCAAGCACCTTGCTGGCGGCCAGCCCACCGTTGAGCACCTCGATGATCTTTTCAGGGTCAACACCGGCTTTCGAACCAAGCACCAACGCTTCGCTGACCGCGGCAAAGTTGAGCGCCACCACCACCTGATTGCACGCCTTGACGGTCTGACCGGCGCCTGCCGCGCCGACATGCACGATGGTCTTGCCCACAGCCTCGAAGATCGGTTTGGCACGATCGAAGTCCGACACCTCACCACCAACCATGATGCTGAGCGTGCCAGCGATCGCGCCCTTGTCACCGCCGCTGACAGGGGCGTCCAGAGCGGATGCGCCTCGAGCCGCTAGCGCCTTGCTCACTTCGATCGATGTGGCGGGAGCAATGGTGCTCATGTCGATCAGCAGGTCGCCGCTTCCCATTTCTTCTAGCAGGCCATCGTCCCCGAAGACAACCGCGTCCACATCCGGGGAGTCGGGGAGCATGGTGATGACAATATCTACCTGGGAGGCAACTTCCCCAGGTGTGTTCGCGCTGGTGATCTTTTTCGACTCAGTCACGAGCTCGTCTACCGCGCCGCGGCTGCGATTGTGAACCACCAGCTCATAGCCGGCCTTGACAAGGTTGCGGGCCATCGGCTTTCCCATAATCCCGAGGCCGACGAGTCCGATCTTCTGTGCCATGTTGGTAAACCCTTCCATTGATTCCACTTTTGCAAGATCATATGCATGCGAGCGTTCACGGTCCTGTCTGCCCGCATACTATGCGTGGTCCTTTGCAACGGTCAACTCACGTCTTGTTGCTGTGAACGAAATTCTTCGGATCAATGATCCGATCAAGGGAGATTGTCAAGCATGTCAAACAGGATGCGGGCAGGTGTTGCCGCGGTGCGTACATTGGAGCAACGTGGAGTAAAGTTCGCTTTTGGCGTGCCCGGTGAGAGCTTTCTCGGTCTGCTCGACGCACTGTATGAGACTCCCAATGTTCGACTGATCGGCACCCGCCATGAAGGAGGGGCTGCGTTCATGGCGGAGGCGGTGGGCAAGCTCACCGGCACCCCAGCGATCTGCATGGGGACCCGTGGCGTTGGCACCGCGAACCTGACGATCGGAATTCACACCGCCTATCAGGACTCAACACCACTCCTGGCACTGGTTGGTCATGTGGAGACTCAAATTCGCCATCGCGAGGCGTTGCAGGAAGTAGAGCTTGCTCCCTTTCTCGCCCATATCACGAAATGGGCGGTGGAGGTACCGAGCAGCGAGCGGTTGCCGGATTTGGCAAGCGAAGCGTTTCGCCGGAGTGTGGCCGGGCGTCCTGGCCCGGTCGCGCTGGCGCTCCGGGGTGACATTCTCGATGGTGAGGCTCCCGCTGAACTGCCGCCGCCTTCCGAGATCCCAACTGGCGCGCCTGAGCGCGGCAAGGTCATCGTCGCGCTCCAACTCCTTCAACGTGCTGACAGGCCCTTGATCATTGCCGGAGGAGGAGTGCTCCGAAGTCGCTCGACGGATTCACTTGTTGCCTTCGCCGAGCAAACGGGAGTGCCGGTCGTGACAGCCTTCAGGCGCCATGACGCATTTCCCAACGATCATCCGCTCTATCTCGGTTCCCTCTCCATTGGAGCGCCAACAAGCACAATCGATCGTGCACGGAATGCCGATGTCGTGTTCGCCATCGGAACTCGCCTGGGCGAAACAACCACCTTTGGGTACACGATACCTGGGTCTCAGGCGACGCTGATCCAGGTCGACACATCGCCTGAAATTGTCGGAAGGACATTTCCGGCGTCAGTTGCGATTGCCGCTGACGCGGCGGAGACGATCCAGACGATGTGCACGGAGTCGACCGCAATTCAGTGGCCTGACAGGTCGTCGGTCAACGCGAAGGATCGCAAGGCGTTCGAAGAGGCGACGGCGCTTCCGACATCCTCGGCAGTCAGTGACCTGGTTGATCCGGCACTTGTGATCGCCGAGCTACAGCGACAGCTCCCCGCTGACGGGGTTATCACCTGCGACGCCGGCAATTTCTATGGCTGGCTTTCCCGATACTTTCGGTATCGGCGGCCGGGCACGTTTCTTGGTCCAACATCTGGAGCGATGGGCTACGCGGTACCGTCCGCCATTGCCGCCGCGCTGGTGAACAACAACAGGGTTCCTTCGGTTGCGATTGCCGGCGACGGAGGATTCCTGATGACCGGCAGCGAGTTGGCCGTGGCGGCGCAACTTGGTCTCAGGGTGACCTGCGTCGTGTTCAACAATTCGATGTACGGGACGATTCGACTTCACCAGGAGCGCGCGTATCCGGGAAGGGTTGCCGGAACGGATTTGGCAAGCCCGGATTTCGTGCGCTATGTCGAGGCGTTTGGCGGTTTCGGTGTGCGTGTTGAACGCAATGCCGACATAGCGGACGGTCTGCGCCAGGTACTGGATCATCCGGGAATTGGCCTGCTGGAAGTCGCGGTATCCCAGGATACGATTTCCGTGGGACAATCGCTCAACCAGCTACATGCTGTGCATTGAATGTCGAGGCGGGCGGGAACACGGTCATTCGGGAAAGGACATCAAAATGGATTCAACTGTCGCGGTCGTCGTCGATCTGTACAAATCAGTTCATCAGCAGCTTCGGGGAATTGTTGAGAATCTCGACAGCAACGAGCTCAATTGGTCACCGGGACCGGAGATGAATTCGGTCTCGGTGCTGGTGACGCATACGCTTGGATCGGAACTGGACACGCTGCTGTTTGTGCGTGATCTCACTGGTAGTCGTGACCGTGACTCGGAATTTCGAGTTGAGTCGGCGAGTGCCGATAAGCTCCTGGCCGCTATTGATCGCGCTGACTCGGTGCTCGACGAGCATGGTGGGGGTATCACCAGGGACGAGCTGGAGGCGACACGGACGCGACCCGGCAGGGATCCGCAGGTTGGTCTCAACTGGTTGATCAACAATTACGGACACGCCAGGGAGCATCTCGGGCATCTCAACCTGACCCGGCAACTGTATCAACAGCGATCCTGAACGCAGCCGACGCATTCGCCCTGGCTGCCTGCGAGGACGGAACCCTGGCATGGCGCATCGCCCGTAGGAGACGGTATCCGCAGACAGAGTGTCGGCGGTGCGTGACGCGATGTGGTGGCCGAGCCGCTGAGTTCATTGAATTTCGGACGGTCCGGATCAGGAAGGCGACTTGCTTTCCCGAAGTGAGTCAGCCAGTGCGGCCACGACGCCATCAAGGTCACGGTTTGGGTCGCGCGACTCTGGTGACTCCTTGCCAATGGCGGTGTCCGCGACAAATCGATACATGTCCGCCGCACCGTTGAGGATGCTGGGTGTCATCCCCAGATCCTTGAAGCACGAACCGATCTCTTCCATTTCACCGACCCAGCGGTAGGCTTTGGGAGGCATGGTCGGCGTGGATCTCTGCACCCAGGCGAGAACGTCGGCAATGGTCTCTTGTTGTTCCGCCCTCAACGTCTCTTCAAGACCCATCAGCCTGGCCGCCACCAGCAACTCGGTGGAGAGCGCCGTGAGTCCCTTGGTCAACGCGCCGTAACACATTTTGAGTCCAGACGCCTGACCGATGCCGCCATCCAGGACGCGCACATCGAGTCCAAATTCGCGCAGCTCACTGAACTCGTTTGCGCCGGGACCGGAGACATAGAACTTGGTGCCAGGTTTTTTAGGCGGGGAGCCAATGATTCCGACGTCGGCGAACCTGCCGCCGGCAGAGGTGATCGTTTCACCCACGTCGCGCGCCGTGTTCGGGGCGATTGCATTGCAGTCAACATAGAGCAGTGATGCCCCAGTGTTGCGGATCGCAGTCGCAACCTGCCGCGCAACCGCCAGAGCCGACGACGGCACGAGGATGCACAGCAGGATTTCTGACTCTTGCACCAGGTCGTCGAAGCTCGAAACGTCCTCGATCCCAGCTTCCGCGGCGAGTGCCCTGGAGCGGTCACTCCTGCCTTGAAGGCAGGTGACAACCCTGAGCCCATGTTCGTGCAGCACCCCGCCAACCGTGTGTCCCATGTCCCCAGGGCTGAGCAGTCCAACCGTTTTGATCGCCATCTCGCTTCCTCACAGGTCATGAATCCGTGTCGACGTGACAGAGGAGCCATGGTAGAGCCAGCGAGGGGAACGCGCAAGCTCGAGGCGGCACGGAGGACCTTTCGCTCCCTTGTGCGCCGCCTCGAGCTCGTCGATGTTGATCTTCGTCATCTGGAGCATGGCCTGCGCAACGTTGTTCGCCTTGACCGGATCATCGTCACTCATCAGCTCCATCAGGATCCTGGGAACCACTTGCCAGCTCAATCCAAATCTATCCTTGAGCCAGCCGCACTGGTCGGTTCGCCCACCCTCGGAGAGCGCGTTCCAGAAATGGTCCACTTCTTCCTGTGTTTCACATTCGATAAATAGTGATATGGCTTCGGTAAATTTGAATTGTGGCCCACCATTCAGTGCCATGATCTCCTGATCGCCAAGCCGGAACGTCGCGACCATGACAGAACCTTCCTCACCGGGCATGGCTTCACCGTTACGAGTGACCTGGACCACCTCGGCATCCCCGAAGACAGAGACATAAAAATTCATTGCCTCTTCCGCGTTGTTGTCGAACCACAGGAAAGGGGTGACTTTGCTCTTCATTGTGTGCTCCTTGCAAATGTGTGAAAGCGCGTCTCGAAATGGGCGCTTCTCGCGAACCGCGGCCATGTATCGGTCACTTCAGGCCGCCACAACATTTGGTCGATTGGGCACCGCTCAAATCGACAAGATCGACATGGGATTTGACGATTGTGTGAAACAGCGGCCAATACAGATGCTCACGGGGTTTGCTTCCGGCCATGCGGGCGGATTCGTTGAAGGTGCGCCGAGTGTGGCAGTGGTCCAGCGGGCCCCTGTCGAAGCACCAGGAACATCACGGACTTCGGGTTGAGTCACCTTCCAACAGAATGCTGAGCGTGAGCCAGAACGCACGTTCCTGAAATGGTTGCATCCGCAATGCGGTTTCGTTAGCGACCGCCTCCGCCAGCCCAGAGCCAGGCATGCTGGAAAATGGTTCCAGACCTATGTTGAAGTTCCTGCCGTACCACGGGTAACCTGTGCTGGCGCCAAACTCCCGCCAATACCAAAGGTAGGGCATAACGTCGGCATCCCATTCGATGCGGGCGCCAATTCCAGTTTCTGGATCAACAAGTTCATACCACGCTTCGCTATTCCGAAAACCAGCCAGGTAGTGCACGCCGCTCGGCGTTCCTCGATCCGGAATCACGCTCAAATCAACTCCGCTCCTGGGGTCTATGGGCCACGTGAACGTCCCGGCGCCAGAAGCCCCGCAACTGCCGGAACTGACATCCTCAGTGGGAGGGACGACAGTGATACCGTCAGGCAATCGAATCCGGCTACCTGGCTTCAAGAATGGCTGACCGAACGTTATGTGGTGTCCCCACATGGCGCTTGTTGTGGCTGGCGACTCGTTGACGATCCGCTCTTGTATCTGGAAGCCTGCTTCTCCCGCTGGAAGGCGGATCGTCTTTTCGAGCAGGAAAGGGCTCTTTCGGGTGCGAACCGTGAAGCGAGCCGCGACCAGGTCTTCCGTGTCTTCGACGATTGCGACGTCCCATGGCACGTTGAACAGCTCCCCGTGCTGATTGTAATTCGCACCTTCGAAGGACGACGGATTTCCGCCACTCGGAAAGATTTCCTGCCAAGCGCCGGGGTAGTTGTCCCGGAATATCGCTCGTGCATCCGGAGCTGTCGACGCAAAGGTAACCGGGTTTCGGACACCTCCAGGAGTGAGCCACACGAAGTCCAAATCGAGCGGCTTGTAGTTCAGTTCGACTATATCCGTGCCTTTGCCTGCCAGAATGCCAATGCGCAGATGCTGATTCTCCAGGATGACCGTCCGGATACCGAGGTAGGTCATCTCGCGAATTCGGGCTCCCCAGTTGCGTTGCGGCCTATAGAGACGTTCAGTCAAGGCTCACGTCCTTTCGCTCGATCACAGGGCGATTCTCGATCGGAACTCCGGTCTTCCTGTTCCAACTGAACGCAATCGAAAAACCCCTCCGGCACCCGTTTGGTCAGGTTGGTGGGCTGGTCCGCGCGCCGTGGTGATGTAGAGGTCGGTGTAGTCGGTTCCACCAAACGTGACGCTCGAGACTCTTGGTACGGGGATCGAGAATCGCTCAGCCTCTGCCCCATCATGCTGGAGTTTCGATACCACTCCACCGTCCCACCGGGCCGACCAGATGTGTCCCTCGGCATCCACCGTCATACCGTCAGGTCTCCCGCCAGAGCCGTCCAGAGCCGTTTGATGGAACAGTCGCTTGTTGCTCAGTGTTCCGGTGATTCGGTCGTAGTCCAAAATAAAGATTGATTGTGTACCAACGATCGAGTCGGTGACGTACAAATGCCGTAGATCTGAGGTGAATCCCATTCCATTGGGTGACCCCATTCCTTTCATGAGCGGTCGAGGTTGGCATCCTGTTTCAACGCAATAGAGGTTCCCGTGGCGGACGATCTCGCCGTGTTCGTCCTGGGTTGCCATGGTGCCGCTGATCACCCGTCCCTCGGGATCGGCGATCAGGTCGTTGAAGCGAGTGTCCCGTTCGTCGACAATTTCCTCCAGGACGACTTCGGCAATGTGACCATCTCGCCACACCCTGACGCTTCCCCGTTCACCAAGGAGCAGCAATGAGCCATCGTCCTGAATGGCAATCCCGCCGACTGGCTCTCCATGGTAGACCTGCTCGTGGTTCCCGGTTGCGGGATCGAACCGGTACATCCGACCTGCCGGAACATCAGTCCAGTAAAGACACGCCTCATCCGGATGCCATACCGGCCCCTCGGCGATCTGGCAGTGCGCATCCGCCACAAGTTCTGGCGCCTCTCGCATGGCTGTTCCTTCCAGGCTCACACGCTTCAGTTCTGTCCGCCGGGTCAGCCAGAACCTGCTGCCAGTGGCGTCTTGTCGTTCGTTTTCTGGACGTCGTTCCCGAGGCGCGAGGACACAACGCTTGCCGCCTTTTGTACCGCTCTCAGGATTTGCGGGATGGCCTGATCGTCAAATTCCGCCGCCGGCCCAGAGGCGCTGATAGCGGCCGTGATGCGTTTTCTGTCGTCGCAAATCGGCGCCGCAACACAACGAAGGCCAATCACAGACTCTTCGTTATCGATTGCGTAGCCTTGTTCCCGAACCTTCGCAAGATGGGCGCGGAGCATCCCAATATTGGTGATGGTGCGGTCTGTCCGACCTGGCAGGCCCCTCTGAGCGACAATCTCATCCAATGCATCCGCGGGCAGGCCGGAAAGAAGTGCCTTGCCCAGACCTGTGCAATGCGCCATTTCACGCTGCCCGATCGTTGCGTAATAGCGAATCGCACGGTCGGGCGGCACCACCGCGATATGTACTATTTCGCCGCGATCGAGCACGGCCAAACTGGCAGTCTGATTGCATTCCCGCGAGAGTGCGGTCAGTGGCCCGTGCGCCTGCGATTCGATTGTTGTCCGTTGAATGTAAATGCTTCCTCGTTCAAACATGCCAACGCCGATGCAATACCGGTCAGTCTCCTCAGATTTTTCCACATACCCGTAGTCGACAAGGATGGAAAGCAGGCGCAGTGCCGTGCTCGGGGCGAGATCAACGGCTACAGCCAGTTCAGAAAGTGACATCTCAGGGCGGTCGAGGGAGAAGGAATCAAGGATCTGGAGAGCTCGTTCCAATGCACGGACCTGATACCGTGCTTTTGTGGTTGCCATAGGTAAACCTTCGCGAGAGTAGGAACTGTGAGGTTCAGTTCGCGCCAGTTGTTGACATCCCGAAAACGATTAGTGTGGTGTGCGGCCTTCGCCTAAATGCCAAAATCGACTCGCAAGGAGCATCCAGGGACCCTGTCCCCACGGATAACAGCCGCCGTGAGGCAATTTTGCGTAGTCCTGCCACGAGGTGCTTGAAGGGGAGCGCTGGCTGACGTTTTGCACCCTGCCGTCCGTATCGATTTCTGATGCGATGGCCGCCCAGGCTCTGGTGATTATGTTAGCGTGTTCATCGCCCAGAGCGCCTGCTTCAATACCAAGCGCCAATCCTTCACCGATCAGGGCGGTCGTGGACGACTCCAGTCGCGCCTTCGGTTGATCGAGGACGGCGTGCCAATGGCCGGAGGATGTCTGCAAGCTCGCGGTGGCGGCTGCAAAACGCTGGAGACGGTCGGCGAGAACGTTCCATGTTGCATGGGATTTCGGCAGCAATGTGAGCGTGTGCCCAAGTCCGAGCGCCGCCCAACCGCAGCCACGTCCCCAAAACACCCCATTTGTGTCACCGGTGGCGTCATCGTATCGATGCGCAAAGAGCGCGGTTTCGGGATCCTGGAGGCTCGCGCAAAGACCTTCTGTGTGGTCCGCGCCTTCATCCATATACTCGCGCATTCCGGTGGCGCGACCGAGCGCGCAGAGAAACGGGCCGTCTGTGTAGAGAGAATCCACCCAGACGAAGTGGTCGATGTCCGGTTTGTCCGGGCGAAGGAGCCGCGCTCCGGTGAGTGTCTTCGGCAATGAAGTGAGATGGTACGCCAATCGCTTTGCATAATCGAGCACATTGGGGTCTCGTGTTTGCTCGAATTGCCACACGAGCGCGACACCTGGTCCCATATGATCTGGCCAGAAAGGGTCGGGATGGATCTGCCGCCAAAGATCGAGTTGGGAGTTTGCCCAGTTGCGGTACTCCGGGTTCCCGCTCGTCTCGCTTGCCACCACTAGCGCCTGAATTGCGACCGCTTCGCCCCAATCCCACAGAAAATAGGGGGATCGCATGGCACGTTCGGCGACAAGGCGCAGACGGCTGGCGAGCGGGTCGGTGGGGGACGATTCCGGATTTGCCGAGGTGGGGGAATTGTCAGTCTCCAAGCCGGATCACCTTTCTCTCCACGACATGGGGTTCGATTTCGTCCTCATCGAGAACCACGCCGAGTCCTGGGCCTCGCGGCACGTTCAACACTCCATCATGCATTTCAAGCAGTGGCTGAACCATGTCGCCGATGACTTCCGCCTGGCGCACCTGACGTTCCTGGACCAGGAATTTGTCGATCGTCGCGGAAACGTGCCAGGTGGCAGCGATCCCAATGCCAAGTGACATGCCAAAGTGCAGCGCGACCGGGATGTTAAACGCATGGGCGAGGTCGATTATCTTCCTGCCGCCGGTGATGCCGGTTCGCAGGATGTCTGGTTGGGCCACATCCATACCCCGGAGCTGAAACCAGTCCAGAAACTGTGTGACATGTCTCAGGGGTTCGCCTACAGCGATGGGAGTGTCGATTGCCCGGGCCAACTCCGCATGACCGGCGCGGTCTTCCGGCTGTAGCGGCGCTTCCATGAATCCGGCGCGGACGCGATCGAGTGTGCGTCCTAGTTGGATCGCGGTGGAGAGGTCATAGCGCCACAGGCAGTCTGCATACAACTCCTTGTCAGGTCCGATCGCCTCTCGAATCGCCTCAACTTCCGCGATGTCGTGAGACAAGCCTCGGCCAAGGTATAACTTGACACCGCTGAGGCCAAGATCGTGAGTGTAGCGCCTGGCGTTCTCGACACGCTCCTCGCGAGTGTTTCCATGGAGATCGGAACCGTATGCGGCAAGTTCGGTCCGGAATGGGCCTCCCAGAACTTCGAACAAGGGCGCTTCGTACGATTGGGCCTTGAGATCCCACAAGGCGATGTCAATCGCCGCGATGGCGTCAAGATAGTATCCTGTGAAGTGCCCTCGCACGTTCTGGCCATGGTACATACGGGCAAATAGCATCTCGGTGTGCGTCGGATTTTCGCCCAGGACGAGATGCCCCAGGACATTCGAGATGAGCGATGCCGTGACCTCCGCCGCGATCGGCGCCTGCGCTTCTCCCCAGCCAACGAGACCTGTATCCGTCGTTAGCTTGACGAAACAGGCCTGAAACTCAAGGCTGTAGAGGTGCCGCCAGCTTGGTTCGATCAGATAGTTGCTTGCCCCAAACGTCTTGGGTGATTCGGCATGCGCTCCGGGACGATGAACCTTTGGAATCTTGACGGTGAGAACTTCGACCGATTCAATGCGCACGTTTCTCTACTCCCTGGTGAATTCGAATATGCGTAGCGTGTCGGGCTCCAGATGCATGGAGCGTTCAAATGCCGCCTTCCCCCCGGAGGCATGTTCGATTTCTTGTCCGTCGAGGTCGTATGCGGTGAGTGTTCCGGTTGGGTATTCTCCACCCCACACGCCTGGATCGACCGAAATCCTGATGTCTGCCGCGGTGTCGCTGGGGTTGATGGCGATCACGAGGATGCCGTCGCCGCGGGTATAGATGCGCCCCTCTCCCCCGTTGACGGTCAGCCCTTCACGGAAACGGTATTGGCCCTCGGTGAAATAGTGAAGGAATTGGCGCCGAAGCGCGGCTACTCGCTTGACCATGTGGACGAGGTCGGGGTAATCCCGCAGGCGATAGCTGTGCATTTGGCCAGGTATGAGATTGAGCAGCGCGCCTTCCATGAAGCCGATCAGCGCACCGCGAGGATGCTCGTTGACGTTGGCATTCAGTCGATAGTGGGGGAACACGTAGCGGAACGGGGCGGAGTCTCGACGCTGGCGGCTGCTGTACCACTCCCAGGTGTAATCGAGGACGGGTACGTTAACATCAGAGACATGCTCCCCTGAGAACGTGCCGTCCGGATTCGCGGCATGGATGAGCTCGCGAGCATTTTCGGCGAACTCGAGCAGCTTTTCTCCTTCTTCATCAGGTCGACCGTCGCGTGCGGGGTTGAAATCAGGGTCGGGCCATGACTGAAAGACGTCGAAGCAAATGCCTCTGCCGCCAAGCGCAAGTGCGTCTTCATATGACTTCAGGCCGGTTTCGCGCCAACCGGCTGAGAGTGCGGATCCCTCGATCATCGCATGCGTGCCGCTGAACGGCAGGCGAAAGATGGGCAGGAAATCCCGACCGTAGGTCCAGTTATTGCTGACCGGCTGCATGCCGGCGTTGAGATGCTTCCAGTCTGGATCGGTCTCGTCGGTGTCGCGCAGGATGTGATGGCTGACGAAGAGCACGATCGGGACACCTATTTCCCGGCATTGTTGCAGGGCGGTCCGGAACTCTTCTTCCGTCCCCAGGCGGGTGTCGAAGAAGATCGGATAGCCATTCTTGAGCCACCAGTGCCAGAGGATCAACTCGGTGATGCCCAACTCCGGATCAGCGATCTCTTCGGCGTATTCCGGCAACGCGGTGATCGGGAAGTTCGGCGGCGCATTGCGAACAGCGGACCAGACTGATCGGACACCCAGGGCCTCGCGGATGCGTTGCGGCGCGTTGTAGGGATAGTGCTCGGTCGCGAACGACTGGTACGCCTTGGCGCCGGCATACCAGTCTCCAGGGTGGAGCAGGAGCACGTAGTCTCCGCTTTCCCACGTTCCTCCGGGATCAATGAATGGATAATGCAGCCATCGCAGGTGCAGCCGTTCGGTGAATCGGTCCACCCGCTGCATGAACAGACCTTGGGTTACGTGCCGTGTGTTGCGTGAGAAGAGGGTGAGCCCTCGATTGTGGTCACCGTAATCAAGCCACTTCATATTGAATTCTGGAGCCGCGTACGGAAAATAGTGGGTAAGCCAGCGGTCGAGCCACGGGACATCGTCTGGCTCCATCACCAGTTCCTGGAACGGCATGGCGCGATGCCTGCCCAACTGAAGCCGGGTGCCGTCCGTTCCCGCCACCGCCTCCAGATCCATGAGCTGGGGGAAGATGACCTGCGGAATCGGCTCTGTCCAGCCGTTGTGAACCTGCGCGCTGATCACCAGGCCATCGTCAGATGGTCGCAACCTGATCTCAACCTGGATCGGAAAGGAGCCCTCGTTGGATTCCAGGCTGTCATATCGCAAGGTGATTCCGTCGCCATCGCGAGTGATCTTCGGCTTTCCATGGGTTCCTGTTTCCAGGAAGTGGGATTGATAGTGTTCAAGCGGCGCGGCGATCCGCAGAAGTCCAGCCCCTGACGGTTCACGGACGAATTCGGTGCGAGGCTCTTCCAGATGGATGGCCGAAATTGCGCCGGTGGTTGTTTCGATGTCGACGCGACCGTTTGCAATAATGATTGACTCGGCGGTTTGCTTCATTGCTTGTTCCCTAACGCCCTCGGGGCAGGTGTCAAAATAGTGTCACTCCGGGTTGAATTCGATGATTCGAAGTGTGTCCGCATCGAGCGATGCGCTCCGTTTGAATGCGGTTGACTCACCTGAGCTTTTTCCAATGTCGGAGCCGTCCAGATCGACCTCCGTGATGATACCGGTGGCGCTGCTGGCTCCCCACACGGTCGGGTCGACCGCGATGGAGATATCGGTTGCTTTGTCGGTCGGATTCACGACGATGACGAGGATTCGATCGCCGTGGGTGTAGAGGCGGGCTTGACCGCCTTCGACAGTAAGGCCCTCCATGAATCGATACTGCCCTTCGGTGAAGTAGGGCATGAATCGGCGACGGAGCGCCGCCAGTTTTCGCAGGGTTGCGACGAGTTCCGGGCAGTCACGCAGGCGCATGCTGCGCATATTGCCCGGGATGACGTTGAGCAAGGCTCCTTCCATGAAGCCGACCAGCGCGCCGCGAGGATGGTCGTTGACATTGGCATTCAGTCGGTACTGGGGAAAGACGTAGCGGAACGGTCCGGCGCGTTCGAGCTCGTAGCCATTCTTCCACTCCCACGTGTAATCCAGAACCGGGACGTTGACATCGGCGATGTGCTCACCGGAAAACGTGCCGTCCGGGTTGACCTCGTGGATCATCTCCCGAGCTTTCCGGGCGAATTCCAGCAGCTTTTCGCCTTCCTCATCAGGCCGACCGTCGATGGCCGGGTTGAAATTGGGATCCTTCCGGGCGCCAAACACATCGAAGCAAATGCCCGACGCCCCTCGATCGAGAATCTCCTGGTAGTTGCGCCAGCCTTCCTCCCGCCAGCCGCGCGACAGAGCGGATGCGACGAGCATTGCGTGCGTGCCCATGAATGGGACCTGAAACAGCGGCAGGAAGTCGCGCCCATAGGTCCAGTTGCCCTGGACCCGTTGCATGGCGGCGTTGAGGTGGAGCCACTCCGGATCAGTTTCGTCGGTATCCCGCACGAGATGATGACTGACGAAGAACACCACCGGCACACCCATCTCCTTGCATTGCTGGATCGCCGTGCGGAACTCTTCCTCAGTGCCCAGACGAGGATCGAGGAAGATGGGGTATCCGTTCTTGAGCCACCAGTGCCAGAGGATCAGCTCAGTGATGCCCAGCTCCGGATCGGCGATCTCCTTGGCAAACTCCGGCAGCTCGCTAATGGGAAAGTTCGGCGGCGCATTGCGAACAGCGGACCAGACGGAGCGTACTCCCAGCGCCTCGCGGATGCGCCGCGGGGCATGGTAGGGGTAATGTTCGGCAGCGAACGACTGGTACGCCTTCGCGCCGGCATACCAGTCACCTGCGTGGGGCAGGAGCACGTACTCACCGCTTTCCCAGGTCTCGCCGGGCTGGATGAACGGATAATGGATCCAGCGCAGATGTACCTGATCGACTGATCGGTGGCCGCGCTGCGTCAGCACGCCTTGAACAGTGTGCCGGGTGTTGCGGGAGTAGAGGGTCAGGCCGCGATCCTGATCGCCGAAGTCGAGCCACTTCATGTTCATGTGCTCGCCACCGAACGGGATGTATTGTTGCAGCCGGCGATCCAACCACCAGGCGTCGTCCGGCTGCATGACCAGGTCCTGAAATGGATGAACGCGTCCTCGACCGAGTTGAATCCGGGTGTTATCCGGCCCGGCGATTGCATCCAGATCAAGTAACTGGGGGAAGATGACCTGCGCCAGCGGCTCAGTCCCCCGGTTGGAAACCCGGGCGCTGAGCAGCAAACCGTCGTCCGACGAGCGAAACCTGATCTCAACATCGACCGGGAACGTGCCATCCTCAGTGGAAAGTTCCACATAATTCAGCTGCAATCCGTCTTCATGTTCGATCAGCTCCGGCTTGCCATGGGCGCCCGTTTCGAGAAAGTGCGATGGGTAGTGTTCGAGTGGAGCCGAAATGCGCAGGAGTCCGAGCCCGGTGGGCGTGCCGACGAACTCGGTGTCGGGCGCGTCAAGATGGATTCGCACGATCGCGGCGGAAGCAGGATCAATCTCTATCTGTCCATGTGGTATGGCGATCCGTTCGGTTGGTTGCGTTTGCATTCCAGGATCCTTCATTGACCGTCAAACGGCGCAAGAGTATGGCGGCGATTGCCGTTTACACGGACGCGACGTCGAAGTGAACGGCAGCCGTCTGACCGGTATTCACTGATTCCTTGACGGCTTCGCCGATTGCGACCGTTTTTGCCGCGTCGAGTGCAGTGGATGATGACTCCACACCGTCACGAACTGCCCGGGCAAATTCCTCCATGTAGCGCCGAACCTGACCGCCGTGGCCACGCTCTTCGCGAAAATCCAGGGTTGCCGCCGGAAGCCCGGGAAGGCGGTCGAGCACCACCTGGTTATGCACCAGGCTTCCCTTTGTGCCGAACAGGCTCAGGGATTCCATCGGCAGGGGAGGGTGGATGATGCCGAAGGCGCCGAGCACGCGACCGATGGACCCGTTGCGGAATCGCACGTTGACGAGATAGGTGTCCTCCCGGTCCGCTGGATATCGCGCATCGACTCCACTGTTTACCGCATAGGCGGACACCTCCTCGGCGTCGCCGAGAAACCAGCTGAGCAGGGAAATGGGATGGCACATGCTGCCAATCGGGAAGTCCTTTGGCTCGAGATAACGCCAGGGAGTGCGGTCGAAAACCGTGCGCATGTCATGCACGTAATGCGTCTCGCCAAAGACCAGCCTACCCAGATCGCCATCTTCGACGAGTTGATGCGCGGCCAGGCAATGGTTGGCATAGCGGGATGTCTCGCCGACGACCAGCGCTCGACCTGTTTGCTGGAGAAGTTCAAGAACCTTCGCGGCTTCGTCACTGGAAACCACCATCGGTTTGGTCACCACCACATCCTTGCCAGCGGTCAAGGCGGACCGGATCATGGGAAAGTGGAGTGGATCGGGAGAATAGATCGCGACCGCGCCTACATTCCTGTGATCGATCAGCTCCTGGTATTCGGTGGTGGTGAAAGGAACGTCGAATTCCCGTGCCGTGCGCTCCAGCACATCCTCTTCCAGCCCGCAAAGTGCGTTCAGCGAGAAATCCGCCTCCGGGTCGTGTGCGGCCATCATGCAGTTGCGGGCGATGCCGCCAAGGCCGATTACTCCCAAACCGATCCGATCAGGTGAGCCCATCACGTTGCCCTCTCATCCCATCGCCGATAAAATATGAAAATCAATTTCATGTTTGATGGTATCGGAGGCTGTAGCGCTCGTCAAGAACGTTGGGAGGTCAGGCAAACTACCGCAAGGCTGTGCCGCGTGCCTGATTGTGAATCCCGCTGTTTTGAGATACCGGGTTGTCTTATACCTGTGGAGGATGTGCGGATGTTTGATCGATCATTCCTGGCGCCAGCGGATTTGGAATTCGTGGTCATGACGGACACGCATTACATGCTTGATCCGGGGATGCAGCGCATCGAGTTCGAATCCCGACGCCGGCAGTCCGCGAGAAGTGGGCATACACTTGGACAAATTGCGTCATTGGACACGGCGTTCGTTGTTCACCTTGGTGACCTGGTGCAGGAGTTCCCGGAAAGCGAGGGGTTTGCCGAATCGCTCGGTCAGGCTCTTTCGCAGATCGAAGCGAGCGGTGTGCGACCGCGCCAGGTGGCGGGAAACCATGATGTCGGGGACAAGCCCGATCCCACGATGCCGACCGACTGGGTTTCAGCCGAAACGCTTCGTCAGTACCATGATCGGTTCGGTCCGTCGTGGTGCGGCTGGGACGGAGGTGGCTGCCATTTCGTTATCCTGAACTCCCAGATCATGAATGGGCCTTTGCCGGATGCGGAAATCCAGCAGCGGTGGCTTGAACGTGACCTGGAGCAACACGGCGGAAAGCCGACGTTCGTCTTCCTCCACCTGAGTCCGTTTCTCGTTTCGGAGAACGAACAGGCGCTCGGCCATTACGACAACATCGATGAGCCGGTGCGTGGATGGCTGCTCGATATCATCCGGAAATATGACGTGCGGATGCTGTTCTCCGGTCATTCCCACTTTGCCTTTTTCAATCGGGTTGGTGATGCCAGGCTTTACGTCGTGCCGTCGACATCGTTCACTCGACCGGGATTTTGCGAGGTGTTTTCAAGCGCGTCGCCACCGGAACGCGGGCGGGACGATGCGGCGAAGCTTGGTTTCTTTTTGGTGCGGGTGGGTGATGATCGAGCCAGTGTGCATCTGATCAGGACTGACGGTGCAATCTCGGACACTGTGAAGGCGCAAGACGAGCGTCGGGTCATCACGCGCACGTCACAGGAACTCGCCCAGTCTCCTCTCGGCCTGACGCTTCGCCATCCGATTGCTCCATCGGCGGAGGTGCCAATCGCGTGGCAATCCACCATTCGACAACCAGTGCGGAACGATTATCCGCTGCTTGCCTGCGTGGAGCTCGGAGTTCGCCATGTCCGCGTTCCGGCAGCTGACCTGTCGAATGCCGCGCAACGGGAAAGACTGGTCGTCCTGCGCGACGAAGGGGTCTCGATATCGGCAACATGGATCTGGTCAGGGCGGAGATCGCTTCTGGAAGAGATCGCGGCGCACCACGATGTGCTCGATGGAATTGAGCTCCAGATACCCAGCAGCCTGCATCCCGACGCCGCATGCCTCCGGGCAATCAAGGGATGGGCGGAAGCCTCGACAGTGCCGGTGACACTTTCGCCGCTCTTGCCGAAAGAAATCGTTCCTGGGAAGCAGCATGCTCGAACCCGCACCGGCTATCACCTGGGTGAACTCGCGGAGCTCGATCAATTCCTCGGCGTGCATGATGCTCGGATCGATCGAGTGCTCTGCCGTGTCGACGCCAATCAATCTGCCTGGGAGGCGATCACCAGGACTCGCGAATCACCTGCCCTTGACCATATCGATTCCATCGACTGGGCTGTTGAGTTTGGCGAGTCGGACAACGTGGAACAGGTGTCGCGGGCCTCGGAAACGATGTTCGCGGCGGCCACGTTGAACGGATCGCGAGTCTTCATGGAGCCGTTGGTTGACCTCGACCGAACCATGGATGCTCCGCTCGGGCTCGTTGATCGCTTGTGCAATCCTCGGCCTGCCTTTCACGCCGTGCGCCTGCTCAACACGATCCTGTTCGGCGAGGACCGGGGCTGGACGCCAGGCGACTGTCGCCAGACGCCAGACGCCATCCGGACGGTGCTGCATGGAGCGCACATGACCATCATGCTGGTTGTGCCCAATGCTAATGGGCCGGGCACAGTTGCCATGGACAGCAACAACCCGCAGGCGATAGCGCCGGCGGCGGAAAGAGCCAGTCTCATCCGCCTGGCGGCGGGCACGAGTCGCCCGGTGGAGCTCACCGGACAGGATCAACTCCTGATCCAGGAGGCGAGCGTCATCATCTTCGAGCGGACCGCCGATTGACAAGACAACACGCGATTCGGCTGTGGACGTGTGGCAAGGCGTCACCTTTGATGGCAGGCGCCCACGATTTTTACGCCCTGCGCCCAACAGTCGCCAAACACTCAACTGAATCACAACTGGGAGACGGCAAAAAGTTCACGTGGCGCTTGACGGAACGAAATGATTGACGTAAGATGGCCTCCAATTCAGCCATCATGGAAACGATTTTCATGATCTACACATGAGTTCGATGTCCGTCTGAAATCGATGACTGCGGTTGGGGTAGACACAGCCCGTGCCTGCGCCGTAGGGTGGTCAACAACCGGAAGGGCAACGCAATGTCCATTGGTACCGCCCGCCGGGCCCAGGGGCTCACGATCACCGGCAGGCAAATGTCTGGGAAATCACTGGGGCAGAGAATGTACGCCGCCCGGTGGTGTTACCTCTTCATGGTACCGAGCCTGATCCTGACTGCGGCATTCACGCTCTACCCGACGATCATGTCGTGGTATTTCTCATTGCTCGACTGGTCCGGTTTCGGCTCGGATCGTGACTGGGCTGGGTTGGACAATTACCGCGAAATCATCCACGACGATCTCTTCTGGAATGCATACGTTCGCTCAATCCTGTTCACCATTGTGGGAGCCCCAATCAAGATCGGCCTGGCGCTTGTGGTCGCCCTGATTCTCAATGACGCGTCCCTCAAGCTGGCGCCATTCTTTCGCACGATGTTTTTCCTTCCCGTCGTCACCAGCAGCGCCATCATCGGCATCGTGATGTCGTTTGTGTTTAGTCCGATCGATGGTCCCATCAACATGGCTCTGTTGCAGATCGGGCTTATCGACATTCCGCGGGACTTCCTCGGCGATCCCGACACCGCACTTTGGACCGTGGTTGCCGTCTATATCTGGAAGTGGTTTGGCGTAACGATGATCTACTGGCTTGCCGCGCTGCAGGTCGTGCCACAGGAGCTCTATGAAGCGGCGCGGCTCGATGGCGCGAACCGCTGGCAGATGCATCGATCGATCACCTTGCCGATGATCGTTCCCTTCGCACTTGTCATCATCCTGATCACCGTCGTGAGCGCGCTCAATATCTTTGGCCTGGTGCAGACCATGACCGGCGGAGGACCCTTCTTCGCAACGGAAGTGATGGAGATCTACATCTACCGTAACGCCTTCGGAGCCGGGCAAATCCCACGATTGGGCTACGCCTCGGCTGCCGCGGTTTTCTTCGGCGTGACGGTGCTTGGCCTGTCGCTGCTCCAGGGTTGGGGACTTCGAAAAGCCAATGCCGCGCGTAGCCAGATGAAGAACCAGTGAGGGAAGACGCAAGATGACCCAGCGACCTGTGACAACTGGCATCGCCAACGCTTTGCCAGACGAACTTGAAAGGGTGGCTGATCGTGGTCGAGCCCTGCGCAGATGGCAACGCCCGCGCACACGCGCGTTGATCACCTATCTGGTGCTGATTCCCATCTGCTTTTTGTGGATTTATCCGTTTCTGTGGATGATGTCAGCTTCACTCAAGACCGAACAGGAAATTTACTCGGGGCTCGGGCTTCTTCCCGATGCACCAAAATGGGAGAACTACGCCCGAGCCTGGAACGTGGCGCGCATGGAGCAGTACTTCATCAACACGGTGATCATCACCGGTGGCTCGATCGCGCTCGTGCTGGTCTCCGTCTCTCTGATGGGCTATGTTCTCGGTCGCCACCAGTTCCCCGGCAAGAAGCTGGTGATCGCTGTGTTCGCCGTGACCATCTTCCTACCGGAGGGGTACACCATTATCCCAATCGTCGAGTTGCTTCAGCGGCTGAACCTCACCAATTCGCTGGTCGGCGTAACGCTGGCGCAGTCGGGTGGAGCGCATGTGGTGATGGTGTTGCTGTTCGCTGGCTATTTCAGCCAGCTTCCCAGAGAACTGGAAGAAGCGGCGGTTGTCGATGGCGCCAGCTTTTTTCGCGTGTTTTGGGAAATCATGCTTCCGCTCGCCAAGCCGGTCATCGCCACCACGATCATCCTGCAATTCATGGCCAGCTGGAATGCCTTCCTGCAACCGCTGGTGTTGACCCTGTCCCGGCCGGATCTGCGCACGCTTGCTGTCGGTATCTACGCCTTTCGGGGACAGTACTCGACGGACTGGAGTGGCATGGCCGCTGCGTCAACGATCAGTCTTGCGCCGATCATCATCGTCTTCCTGTTCCTGCAGAGGTACTTCATCGAAGGAATCGCTGGATCGGTCAAACAATGACTTTGCCAAAGCACATGCCACAGCGCTTTCGCTCGCGAGCTTCGACATCGGAGACGCGTTCGATGAATGAGTGAGGAATCGATAGTCGACTGGAGGTGCGATGGGCAAGAGGAGCATGCCGGAGATTGGAATCAGGGCTGAGTCATCCGCAACGAATGCGCCAGGAGGTGTGATCTTGAAAAACCATGGACCGTCACGCGCCGATCACCGAATTACGTCAAAGGAGTCATCCGTGGATCGCACGAAGGTGAATCACGATGAGGCTGGGAAGATAAACCGACGCACTGCGCTGAAGCTCGCCGGAGGAGCTGGTGCGTTCTCGCTAGCGAGGGGGGCAACTGTCCCTGCCACCGCCGCACAATCCACTCCGGTTGCTTCACCGGAACTGTCGTATCCAGTGCTGTATGAGGAAGGTCCGATCACGATCTACGACTATGGAATGGAGTTGCCTACGGACGATGTCACTTTCCGATACGCGGATCATCAGGGCGTGCGGGTTCCTTTCCACGAGGCCCATCATGCCGCGTTCACAGAGGCACATCCCAATATCACCGTCGAGTACGACTCGTTGGGTGCGGACCTGTCCGAGCTTCTGGTGATCGGGGTGCAGAGTGGCGATGCGCATGACATCATGCCTGCCAACGCCGGTTTCCCGGTTCCCCAGGGGGTAGCGGAGGGCTGGCTCGCGCCGTTGGACGACGTAGTGCCGGACTTCGAGCAGTGGAAGGCGGCGTTCCCGGAAAACACCTTCCTTCCGGGCATCAACGTGTTCGATGGCAAGACCTACACCTGCCCGATGTATGCGTCGAAGCTGCACCGCCAACTGCTCTATTACAGCGTGCCGTTGCTCGAACAGGCTGGCTACGATCCGGGATCGAAGCCGCTGACCTGGGACGAGTTCCGCGATGCCGCGAAAACGGTATCCGAGCAGGGGGGTGGTGACACCTTCGGCATCATTATCGATCAGGGCGGGTTTGGCCTGTTCGTCCGCACGCTTGCCGAACGGGCGGGCGCACACGGCGGGGAGTTCAACTGGGTCACGGGTGATTACAATTACACAAGCGAAGAGTTCCTCGGGGCGATCGAGTTGTTGCTGGCCATCAAGGAAGATGGCGGCATCCTTCCTGGCACGGCATCACTCACCGGCACCGACGTGCGGTCACGATTCCCGCAGGGCGTCGGGGCAATGTGGCTTTCCGGCATCTGGAACGTGTCGATCTGGGAGCAAGGCAATCCCGACTTCGATTTCGGCGTGGCAAGCGCGCCCAACCCGAACGGTGGCACGCCGTTCCCGTTCAGCATCGAGCCAGGCGTCGGTGAGTCCTACGTCCTTTATTCGGGTAGCGAGTACAAGGAGATCGCTGGGGCGCTGCTCGCCTTCATCGGCAGCCTGGAAGGCAATGTCGCGCTCAAGGAAATAAGCCACGCGGTGAATCCGGTGGCCTTCACGAGAGCGGACGAGATCGTCGAGCTGAGCCCCATCGGGACCAAGGCGCTCGAGCTCAACGACAAGCAGCTTGTCTACCAACCGCACCCAGCCGTGCGCAATGTCGAAACGACCAGGGTGGAGATGGAGCTGCGGCCCGTGACGCCGGGCTTCAACGATGTTGTCGTTGGTCTGTTTACTGGGCAATTGAGCGATCCCAAGGCCGCGATGCAGGACCTTCAGGACCGCTCGAACGCCGAGTTGGATCGCGCCATCAAGGCGGCGCAGGAGGAAGGCGCCCAGGTGTCGCGCGACGACTGGGTCTTCCCGGACTGGGATCCAATGACGGATTACGGCCTGGAGGACTACAAGTAGGAGAGGCGGCAGGTACGGACACCAGGACGGACCTCCCGGATGACTGGGCTCGTCACCTGATCGCACGGATTGACTGTGTGGACGAGCGTCACGATGCCGTTAGCATCGGCGCTCTTCCACGCGGGCTATTGTTGCCCTGCTTCGATGCAGGCAGTGAATGCAGTCGCAGTGACGTTGAGCGAGCTCAGTCAAGTGCTGCCGGAGCACGGGACCACCACAGATCGAGAGGAACATGCCATGCTCAAGTCACAGGAACGATCCCGTGCGATTTTCGACGCAGCGCAGAAGTTCATCCCGGGAGGGGTCAGTAGCGCCAACCGAAGAGTGGAGCCGAACCTGACCTTTACGCGTGCCGAGGGCGCATACATCCATGACGCGGACGGGCAGCGGTATATCGACTATCATGCTGCGTTCGGGCCGGCAATCCTTGGTCATTGTCACCCGGAAGTCAACCAACGAGTCACGGAAGCGATCGACCGCATTGATCTTGTCGGTGTCGGCACGAGCGAGCTCGAGACGCAGCTCGCCCAGAAAATCGTCGAGCATGTGCCATCGGCCGAGAAGGTCATGTTCTGCAACTCCGGGTCAGAGGCAACCTATTCGGCACTGCGCGTTGCGCGCGCCGCTACTGGCCGTCGAAAGCTGATCAAGTTTCAGGGGTGCTATCACGGTTGGCACGATGCAGTGCTCATGAATGTCATCAGTGCAGCGGACAAGATCGGAAAGAAGGATCTCCTGTCTGCCGGCATGACGCCGGAAGTCGTTGACGATACCCTTGTGCTGCGATTCAACGATGTCGACCAGCTGACGAACACGATCGAGCGTCACGGTTCCGAGATCGCGGCGGTCATTCTCGAACCAATACCGCACAACATCGGAACCGTACTTCCCCATGACAGGTTCCTGGACGCTTTGCGGAGCCTGACAACTGAGCATGGAATCGTCCTGATATTCGACGAGGTCGTGACGGGTTTCCGGCACACGCTCGGTGGCTACCAGGCGGTTGCGGGTGTCACGCCCGATCTCACCACGATGGGCAAAGCGATTGCCAACGGGTTCCCACTGGCCGCTCTGTGTGGTCGCGCCGAGTTGATGGATCATTGCGGACCAGATGGAGATGTCTTCTTCGCGGGAACGTTCAACGCGCATCCCGTTGGAGTTGCCGCCAGCCTGGCAACGGTCGAGATCCTGGAACGGCCCGGTAGTTACGATCACCTATTCGGACTGGGCGAACGCATTCGATCAGGTATGAACCAGCTCGTCGGGCGGCATGGAGTGGAAGCGATCACGACCGGGTTTGGTTCGGTCTTCGTCACCTATTTCATGACTCAGCCTATCGACAGCTACGACGATCTCCTTCGCAATGATGCGGCGAAATTCGTGCGATTCCGGCGAGAAATGATCGCGCGAGGAGTCTACATGATGCCGGTCAACCTGAAGCGAAACCATGTCAGCCTGTCGCACACGGCAGAAGATATCGATTCAACGCTCGAGGTGGCGGAGGACGTGTTGAGGAAGATGGCCTGAATACATCTGATGGCGAACAGCGCAGTGTGCAGAAGTGTGCAGGAGCAACGGATGGCAACAGGATCGCTTGAAGGGCGCAAGGCGCTGGTGACCGGCGCCGGGCTCGGGATCGGGCAGGGGATTGCCATTGAATTTGCACGTCAGGGCGCATCCGTCGTTGTGCACTACAGCCAAAGTGAGCGAGGCGCCAGGGATACCGTCGAGGCGATCGAGCGAATCGGCGGACAAGCATGGATCGTTCAGGGAAATCTCCGCAAAACGAACGAGTGTGCCCGGGTCGTCAGTGAGGCAGCGCAAACGCCAGGAGGGCTTGATATCCTGGTAAACAACGCTGGCGTATCTCATGCCCGAAGCATTCTGGATACCGATGAGGCGACGTATCGCGAGACGTTCGACCTCAACATGCAGGGCTACTTTTTCTGCGCAAAGCACGCTATTCCGCACTTGGTGAGGCAGGGATCAGGCAGCATCATCAACATCACGTCGGTGCATGCCAATGCGGGGCGACCGAACAATTCCGCGTATGCGGCCACAAAGGGCGCGATCGTTGCGTTTACAAGGTCGCTGTCGATCGAGCTGGCGGGGCGCCGCATCCGGGTGAATGCGGTTGGTCCGGGTGTCGTAGAGGTTCCGCGGTACTCCCAGATACCGGGCTACACGACCGAAATGGGTGATTCGCGGGTGCCACTCGGTCGGGTAGGGCAACCTGCGGACATTGCTCATGCGGTCACGTTTCTCGCATCCGACGCCGCTGACTTCATCACGGGACAGGTGTTATACGTCGATGGGGGCACCAGTGCGGCGATGGCGCTGTCTTGGCCGCATGACGAGATGTAGTCTATAGCGTCTCGCATTCGGTGCAACGACGATATTTCCAATGGCAGGTACCATCGTCTCAAGGATGCGGACATCGCGAACGGACGGTGCTTGTCACGATCCAGACGGGGACGATTGGGGACTCAGGTTCAATGCTCATCGAGGGCGGGATTCTCCTGGCAAAGTGTGCTTTGCGTATAACATGGATTGTGCGCAAATCATGAGATTTTCGCACCGTGTCAGGTTCTGCGCTACGATGCCTCACGTCCATTGGCGGGAAGCCAGTACGTTCGATTGAGGAGTGGTCCTGATTAATGACCAGATGCATCACGGCAACAACGACCATGCCAGATATACGAACGCAGTACTGATGTGGAGCGCTCTGGAACTGGCCCAACGGTGATTACGTGGCTCTATGTTGGTATTGCGGTGAGTGTCGGCATCACGTCGTCGTTGCAGATTGCAATGCTTGGCGCGATCTCTCGTGACCGCGGCGGGTTCGAAGCCACCTGGGTTTCCATGCTCGCGTCGCTGGCGGGCATGGCTGGCGTCATGGTTGTTGCCGCACTTGCCGGCAACCGCCCGTCACTGGCGAGCCCATTTGATCACGGTGCCATTTATGGGTTCTTCGCGGGCATCATGCTCGTCGCGCTTTTGCTCGCTTCGCGAGGCCTGCCGTTCTACCTGGCGCTCACCGGATTCCTGCCCGTGCCATATCTGTTGGCGGCATCGTTCATCGGCCCTCGTATCGGACTTGGCGTTTTTCTCGGAGCCATGATTGCCGGACAGCTCATTGGAGGAATGGGTCTGGATCATATTGGAGCGTTTGGCGCGACTCCACGTCAGGTCGACACGCTGCGCTTGGCAGGTGCTGTGGTCCTCCTGATCGGCGTGGTTCTGATCCGCGGACGCAGATAGCCACAAAACGCCCGGTTCCAGGACGCTGGTACCGGGCGTCGTCACCTGCTGACTGGACTGATGAGCCTTGGGTTGCGCTATGCTCCGTAGAGACTTGTGACCTTGGCTTCGAGATAGTTCGTCAGTGGCTCGGGGTTCAACTCTCGCGTTCCAAGAACTCGCTCCATCAAATCCTTGGGAAGGAACTTGCTTCCGTGGGTGTGAATGTTCTCGCCCAGCCAGATTTGCAATGGCTCGAAGTCTCCCTTTGCGAATGAATCTTCCAGCGAAGGAAGCTCCATGGTGATCTTGTCCCATAGCTGAAGCGATAGGACGTTTCCCAGCGCGTAGGTTGGGAAATAGCCAAAAAGTCCCGAGCTCCAATGAACGTCCTGCAAGACACCATTCGCGTCGTCGATGACGTCAACCCCGAGGTATTCATCCATTTTCTGGTTCCATGCGTCCGGAAGCTTGTCCAGATCGATCTTCCCGGCAAGAATCTCCCGCTCCATTTCGAATCGCAGAATGATATGCAGATTATATGTCAACTCATCTGCTTCCACTCGAATGAGTGACGGCTGAAGCTTGTTGACCGCTCGATAGACATCGTTGGGTGATGCTCCCGCGAATGCTTCTGGGAAGGCCTTTCTGGCAGGGTCGATCGCCCACTGCCAGAAAGCCTCGCTGCGACCCACGAGATTCTCCCACAACCTGCTTTGCGACTCGTGCCACGCCATTGACGTGCCGCGCGCGAGTGTCGTGCGCTCAAGCGTAG